>WNGR01008129.1_pt1 | contig 11093 bp, 9 predicted proteins | sample 5407581 | NCBI WGS metagenome assembly WNGR01 (sample SAMN13153383, study PRJNA577476) | soil metagenome | isolation source: 80 cm soil or saprolite under Garry oak tree replicate 2 | place: USA:California | collected 2016-06-15 | reverse complement strand
CTGGCGATGTACTCGAGCACCTCGGGCGGCGCGTTCAGGCCCTCCTGGATGGCCTTGCGGCGCAGGATCGCGATGCGGGTCTCCAGCTCGGGCGGCTGGACGTCGGTCAGCAGCCCCCATTCGAACCGGCTGCGGAGCCGGTCCTCCAGCGTGACCAGCCGCTTGGGGGCGCGGTCGCTGGAGATGACTATCTGCTTGCTCGCGTTGTGGAGGGTGTTGAAGGTGTGGAAGAACTCCTCCTGCGTACCTTCCTTGTTCTCGAGGAACTGGATGTCGTCGACCAGCAGCACGTCGACGTCGCGGTAGCGGCGCCGGAAGCCGTCCTGCTTGCCGTCCCTGATCATGTTGATGAAGTCGTTGGTGAACTCCTCCGAGCTGACGTACCTGACCTTCAGGCCGGAGTAGAGGGTCTGCGCGTAGTGCCCGATCGCGTGCAGCAGATGGGTCTTGCCCAGGCCGGAGTCGCCGTAGATGAACAGCGGGTTGTACGCCTTGGCTGGCGCCTCGGCGACCGCGACCGCGGCCGCGTGCGCGAACCGGTTGCTCGAGCCGATGACGAACGTCTCGAAGGTGTACTTCGAGTTCAGCCGGGTGCCGCCGAGCCTCGGGGCGGGCGGCATCGACCCGGGTCCTCCGGGACGGCCCTGATCCTGGCGGGCGTGCTCGCCGGCGCCCTGCATCCCGCTCTGCATCCCGCCGTGCATCCCGCCGTCGTGCGCCGGGTGCGTGTGCGGGCTGGCAGGCCGCGGGCCGTCGTCGGCCTCGGCGACCTGCCCTCCGGCCAGCCCCTGCAGCCCCACTCCCTGCAGACGGGGCGCGGGCGGCTCCGGCGCACCCGGGGCGAGGTCCTGGCCCGGCCCGGATCCAGGCATCGCGGCCTGCGGCGCCGGGTCGACGGTGACGGCAAGCTGGATGTCGCGGCCGAGCTGCTGGGACAGCGCCTGAGTGACCAGGGCGCGCAGCCGCGTCTCCAGCTGTTCCTTGACGAACTCGTTCGGCGTGGCGATGAGGGCGGTGTTCTCCACCAGGCCGAGCGGCCGGGTGAGTTTCAGCCAGGCCCGCTGGTGCGGCTGGATCTGCAGGTCGGCCAGCCCATCGAGGGATCGTGCCCAGACTTCTGCCAGGTCTGAATGTGCCACCTGTGCGCTCCCCTCGCATCCCCACGTCGCGAGCCGCGCTCACGATCCACAAAGCATCCACATGTTGTGCACGTGGCATCCCCGCTGCATACCGTGACTACGGCAGCATGGGGAGAATAGCTTTCCACAGCCTAAGTCTCGTCAGCGGGGCATGGCTGGCAAACGGCGGGGTTCCGGATGGTAGCCTGTGGTGAATCCGAGAACCGCGCGCCGTTCGAGCGTGCCCGCAACAAGATCCCTGACCTGGAGTTCCAGTGAGTAAGCGCACGTTCCAGCCGAACAATCGGCGCCGCGCGAGGACGCATGGTTTCCGGCTGCGCATGCGCACCCGGGCCGGGCGCGCCATCCTCGCCGCCCGCAGGCGCAAGGGTCGCGACCAGCTGAGCGCCTGATCCTTCCGTCCCAGTCCCGGATGCGCCACGGCGCTGAGTTCACGCTGGCCGTGCGCACCGGAAGCCGAGCGGGCAGGCCCCTGATGGTGGGCCACCTGCTGGTCCGCCAGGACGCCCAGGAGAGCGCACCGCACCGGCAGGAGCCGGCCAGGGTAGGATTTGTAGTGAGCCGGGCGGTTGGCCCGGCGGTCACCAGGAACCGCGTCAAGCGGCGGCTTCGCGCGCTTATGCGCGGGTACCTTCAGTCGCTGCCTGACGGTAGCCTTCTTGTGGTGCGCGCAAACGCCGCGGCCGCGCACGCAAGCCATCCGGATCTCGCCGCGGATCTGGATTCGGTGATCAGCAGGTTGCTGCGGCGGCAGGTTGGGGCGCGCGTCGGTAATGCCAGCTAGAAGTCCAGCTGTAGGTAGCGATCACGGTCCGGTCCGCACCGCGCCTGACAAGGCTACGGTGCCGGCCCGGCTGCTGATGCTCCCCATCGCGGGGTACCGGCGGTTCATCAGCCCGCTGCTCGGGCCGCGCTGCCGGTTCGAGCCGTCCTGCAGCGCGTACGCCCTGGCCGCCCTGTCCGAACACGGCGCGGCCCGCGGGCTCTGGCTCGCGGTGGCGCGTATCGCCCGGTGCCATCCCTTCCATCCCGGCGGCTATGATCCGGTGCCGGCCAGGAAACCCAAGGTCGCGAGGAGCTAGCAGGTGGCCATCCTTAACCCGCTGAATGACCTGGTGGCCTGGGTCATCATGCGGCTACACTCCGTCCTCGGCGCGCTGTTCGGCCCAGACTCCGGATGGGCCTGGGGCCTGTCCATCGTGATCCTGGTCATGCTGATCCGGCTGTGCCTGGTGCCGCTGTTCGTCAAGCAGGTGAACGCCCAGCGGAAGATGGCCAAGCACCAGCCGCAGCTCATGGAGCTGCGCAAGAAGTACAAGAACGACAAGCAGCGTCTCAACGAAGAGACGATGAAGTTCTACAAGGAGAACGGGGTCAACCCGCTGGCGGGCTGCCTGCCGATGATCCCGCAGATGATCGTGTTCTTCTCGCTGTTCAGCGTGCTGCGCTTCATCGCCGACTGGAAGCCGGGTCACCCGCTCCAGTACGGGTTTACCGAGCCGGTGGTGGAGAGCGCGCAGAAGACGACCATCTTCGGTGTTCACCTGGACGACAAGCTGCTGTTCGCGCACCCGGCGCCGTCGCTGCACGTGGCCATCATTATCGCGCTGACCGTGGTGGTCAGTGCGACGACAACGTTCATGACCGTCCGGCAGAGCGCGAAGCGCGGTCTGATGCAGACCAACATCGACCCGGACAACCCGATGGCGCAGTCGCAGAAGTTCATGCAGTACATCGTGCCGTTCTTCTCGCTGACCGGGCTCTACTGGCAGTACGGCCTGGTCCTGTACTGGGTGACGACCAACCTGTGGACGCTGGGCCAGCAGTACTTCATGTTCAGGAACTGGACGACCGAGACCGTCGGCGCCGAGGGCGCGGTGGGTGGCGCGACCACTGGCGGCCCGGCACGCACGGCGAACGCGGCCCGGCCCGGCTCATCGGGGTCCGGCTCGGCGCGCCCGGCGGGGGCCAAGACAGCGGCCGGCGCCAAGACGGCCTCCGGCGCCAAGACGGCCTCCGGCAGCGCACGTAACGGCACGGCGAGCAGCCGGCAGGCCACGCAGGGAGCGGCTCCGGCCCGGGCCAAGGGCGGTACGGCATCGCGTTCCGCCCGCACCGGGACGGCGCGGACCGGGACGGCGCCCCGTCCGGCGGCTGCCGCGTCCAGCGCGGCTACCGGGCAGAACGGCTCGGAAAAGCGCGGGCTGCTGCGATTCGGCCGGGGGAAAGCCGAACCCGAACCCCAGGACGACGTGCCCACCGCTAAGGTGGTGCGGCAGCAACCGGTACGGCAGGCGAGAAGCAAGCGGTCGGGCAAGCGGTGACGGGAACGCAAATCACAGTGGGAGGTCCGGTCGTGAGCCAGCAGGACGTGGAGGTCACCGACGCGGAGGAAGCCCTCGACGGAGCCGAGGACGGCCAGGACGCCGAGGACGCCGCGGGTGGCGAGGACGGCCAGGACGCCGAGCTGAGCGACCTCGAGCTCGAGGGCGATATCGCCGCGGACTACGTGGAAGGCCTGCTGGACATCGCGGACCTTGACGGCGACATCGACATGGACGTCGAGGGCGACCGGGCGATCGTGTCGGTCGTCGGCGCGACGCTGGAGGAACTGGTCGGTGACGACGGTGCCGTCCTGGAGGCGCTCCAGGAGCTGACCAGGCTCGCCGTGCACCGGCAGACCGGTAACCGGGCCCGGCTGATGCTCGACATCGGCGGCTACCGGGCTCGCCGTCGAGCCGAGCTCGCCGACTACGGCCGGAGCGTGGCCGAGGAGGTCGCGCGTACCGGCGAGCCGAAGACCCTGGCCGCGATGACGCCCTTCGAGCGGAAGGTCGTGCACGACGCAGTGGCCGACGCCGGCCAGCGCAGCGAGTCGGAGGGTGAGGAGCCGAACCGGCGAGTGGTGGTCTTCCCGGCGCGGTGACGGCCGGATGGCGGATAGCCGCGATTTCGAGAGCCAGGATTATGTCGGCAGGGCTGTCGATACTGATTTCGTTGAGGACGCCGACGCGACGGTGACGGCGCCTGATGTCCCGACGCCTACGCTTGTCCCCCCGGCGCCTCCGGCCGCGGCCGACGTATTCGGGCCCGCGCTGGACGGGGCCCGCCGCTTTGCCGAGATGCTGGCTACCCGCGGGGTCGAATGGGGCCTGATCGGGCCGCACGAGGTGGCCCGGCTGTGGGACCGGCACCTGCTGAACTGCGCCGTGGTGACGGACCTCATCGGCAGCCGGTACCGGACCCTGGTGGATATCGGTTCCGGCGCGGGCCTGCCCGGCATCGTGCTGGCGATGGTGCGGCCGGAACTGGGCGTCACCCTGCTCGAGCCGATGGAGCGACGCTGCCGGTTCCTGTCCGAGTGCGTGGACGCGCTCGGCCTGCCCAACGCGAGCGTACTGCGCGGGCGGGCCGAGGACGCCACCCTTCGGGCCGACGTGGCCACGGCACGGGCGGTGGCTCCGCTGGACCGGCTGGCCGAGCTGGCCGTGGGCGTGGTCCGGCCGGGCGGGCTGGTGCTCGCGATCAAGGGACAGACGGCCGCCGGCGAACTGAGAAAGGCCCGCCCGGTCCTGCGGCGAATTGGCGCCCGCGGCGCTGAGGTTGTGCGGGCGGGGCAGGGTAAGGTCGATCCTGCGACTACCGTCGTGCGGTTTTTTGCTAGATGAGGCAGGGCATAGGTGGCGCTCAGCTATTACCCGCCGGGCACGGCGAGTCCGCCGATGGCGGTCCGGAGTGCGGTCGGCCTGGGCTGGCCGGAAGGGCCGCTGACGGCCCGGGCCCGTGACGTTGCGCTGGCTGGATCGGTCGGAGTCGGGGGCCTGGGCTGGCCCGGAAATTCAGGAGCCATCATGTCAGCGCCCATCACCTCAGGGCAGAGTGCGGGTCAGGGATCGAGAGGCGTTCAGGTGAACGAGGCAAGGTCTGAAGCCGAAGGCGGCGAGGTTCACGGGACCTTCGGGTCCGAGGCCAGCGCCCAGCGCCCGGACCAGGCGGCAACCGTGGTTTCACGTAAAACCAGTGCCGTAGTCATCCCCGAGATCCCGCCGGATCCGGCGGACACTCCGATCGCCCGGGCTGCGGAAGCGGCCGTCGGGGGACGTGGCGACCGTCAGCCCTGGCCACGGCCGCCCCGCTGCCGGATCATGACTATCGCGAACCAGAAGGGTGGCGTCGGCAAGACGACCACCGCGGTGAACCTGGCTGCCAGCCTGGCCCAGCACGGCTCGCGTGTTCTGGTCGTCGACCTCGACCCGCAGGGGAACGCGTCGACCGCACTGGACGTGGAGCACCATATCGGCGTCCCCTCCGTGTACGACGTGCTGGTCGACGACCGGCCGCTAGCCGATGTCGTGCGGCCGGTCAGCGAGATGCCCGGTCTGTTCTGTGCGCCCGCCACCATCGACCTCGCCGGCGCCGAGATCGAACTGGTCCCGGTGGTCGCCAGGGAACTGCGCCTGACCCGGGCGCTCAAGGCGTATGACATGTCGGACCTGGATTACGTCCTGATCGACTGCCCTCCGTCGCTCGGCCTGCTGACCTTGAACGCGCTGGTGGCGGCCGAGGAAGTGCTGCTGCCCATCCAGTGCGAGTACTACGCGCTTGAAGGCGTCCAGCAATTGCTGAACACGGCCGAACTGGTGCGGGTCAACTTCAATCCGGGGCTGCATGTCTCCACCGTGCTGCTGACGATGTACGACGGCCGCACCCGTCTCGCCTCCGATGTGGCCGACGACGTGCGCACGCACTTTGGCGCCTCGGTGCTGAGCACTATCATCCCGAGAAGCGTCCGGGTGTCCGAGGCGCCGAGCCGTGGTCAGTCGGTGATCAGCTACGACCCGGCGTCGAGCGGCGCGATCGCGTACACCGAAGCAGCGCGCGAGCTGGCCATGCAGTCGGCGGGCGCGCACTAAGGCGGCTGGAACGGCACGGCGACACCGGGGAGAAGGCAGTGGCTCAGCAAAGGCGCGGACTAGGCCGGGGACTCGGCGCGCTCATCCAGGAATCACCGCGCCTGGCCGACAGCGATGCCGCTCGCGGTCCGGACTCCGCCGCCCAAGCGGGCGGATCCTCCGATTCCGCCGACGTGCCCGTTGAGGTCCTCGGGGCCCACTACCGGGAGATCGAGGTCTCCGCGATCACGCCGAATCCCCGGCAGCCAAGGCGGACCTTCGACGAAGAGGCCCTCGATGAGCTCGCGGAGTCGATCCGGCAGGTCGGCCTGCTGCAGCCGGTGGTCGTCCGTGCGGTGGGCCCCGGCCGGTATGAGCTCATCATGGGCGAGCGGCGGTGGCGGGCCAGCCAGCGAGCCGGTCTGACCGAGATCGGTGCGATCGTCAAGCAGACCCAGGACAACGAGCTCCTGCGGGACGCCTTGATCGAGAACCTGCACCGCCAGCAACTCGATCCGCTCGAAGAGGCCGCTGCGTATCAGCAACTCCTCGACGATTTCGGTGCGACCCACGAGGAACTGGCGCGCAAGATAGGCCGCTCCCGGCCGCACATCAGCAACACCCTCCGACTGCTGAACCTGCCGCCTGCGGTGCAGAAGCGGCTGGCGGCGGGCGTGCTCAGTGCCGGCCACGCCCGGGCCCTGCTCAGCTTGGAGACTCCCGAAGCGCAAGAGCGCCTGGCCAGCCGGATCGTAGCCGAGGGCCTGTCGGTCCGTGCCGTCGAAGAGATCGTCGCGGTCGGTTCGGACGATTCCGCGCCGCGCCGCGCGGCACGCACCGGCGCCAGGCCGCCGACCGCGCCCGGTCTCCGTCACCTGGCTAATCGCCTCTCCGACTTGTTCGAGACCCGGGTCAAAGTGGAACTTGGGCAGCGCAAGGGCAAGATCGTCGTCGAGTTCGCCTCCATCGATGACCTGGAACGGATCGTGAAGGTAATGAATCCGGCCGCATCGGTGCAGGAGCCCGCGGAGTAACAGCAGCACGGAAGGGGTCCGAGCCTTCCCCTTTGAAAACAGTCTCGCCCGCGGTGATGGTACGGACGATGGAGGCAGTCCCGGGGAATGCCCGCTCCAGCCATGGAAGATCGCCGTGATGTTTCACGGGAAACATCGACGGTGCCGGCTACCCGATGGCAGTTGAGCGAATGTCAGCCACGAAGGCATCCACATCAGCTTTGCTGGTGTCGAAGGCGGTCATCCAGCGGACCACATGCTCCTCCTCGTCCCAGACATGGAAAGTCCAGTTCTGCTGGAGGGCTTCTATGTGGCGCTGGGGGAGCCGGGCGAATACAGCGTTGGCCTGGACGGGGCGGACGATCTCGATGCCGGGTACAGCCCGGGCGCCTTCGGCCAGGAGCTGGGCCATGGCATTGGCGTGGGTGGCGCTGGCCCGCCACAGGTTGTCGTGGAGGAGCGCGTTGAACTGGGCGGCCACGAAACGCAGCTTGGAGGCGAGCTGAAGCAGCTGCTTACGCAGGTACGGCGCGTCGGCGGCCAGGCCGGGCTGCATCACGATAAGGGCCTCGGCGCCCATCGCGCCGTTCTTGGTGCCGCCGAAGCTGAGCACGTCCGCGCACTCGGCCAGTTCCGCCAGCGAGCAGTCCAGGGAGGCGGCTGCGTTGGCCAGCCGCGCCCCGTCCAGGAACACGCGGAGGTCGCTGGCGTGGCAGAAGTCGGTGATCTTCCTTAGCTCGGCGAGCGTGTAGCAGGTGCCGAGTTCGGTCGCCTGGGTCACGGCGACCACGCCCGGCTGGGATCGGTGGTCGTCACCCCGCCCGGACAGCTTCTCCGCGATGAGCTCAGGCGTGATCTTGCCGTCCTCGGTGGGCACGGTGAGGAGCTTGGTGCCGACCAGTTGTTCCGGCGCGCCGCACTCATCGGTGTTGATGTGCGCGGACTCGGCGCAGATGACCGCCTCGTGCCGGCGCAGCAGCAAGCTCAGCCCGAGGACGTTGGCGCCGCTGCCGTTCAGCACCAGGAATGCCTCATCGGCGCCGAAGATCTCACGCAGCCCGGACGTGGCCTCCTCGGTCCACGCGTCGTCGCCGTAGGCGACCGCGTCGCCCTGGTTCGCGGCCGCTATCGCGTGCAAGACCGCCGGATGGACACCCGCATGGTTGTCGCTGCCAAAGCTCTTGCGTTGTTTCATACGGATTGCGGCGTGAAAACCCCTGGCCTTCCGGCCAGGAAAGGAAACGCCGCTTCACCTCCCTGAAATGTCGGTGCAGTACGGTACGTTCGAATCGTCCGCGAGATCCAAGCGGGCATATGCACTATCCAGCAATGAAACCGCGGCAGGGCATGCCGTGGCTGCGCGGGGAGGCGACGGGACTGCCCGGCCTGCGAACCGCGAACCTACAGTGCGACCATAGGTCGCGGCTGGAATCCTCGTCCTTTAGGGCGATGGAGGATGTCAAGCCCACGAGCCTAGGACCCCACGTCCAAGCAGTGCTCTCAGCGTAGGCTAAATGAAGAACCGGCCCAGCACGTCGACAGGGGCACTCTCAGATCCGAGAGTGCCCCTTAGACGTCGGTGGGCCCTAAGTCCGGAGTCGAACGCACACGAGCGCCCGGCTTCACCTTCTCAGCGAACCTCCGTTGGGATCAGGGGCGACCGCAGGATGGGACCGCTGCGGTCCTTGGTATTTGCAACTCCGCGGGAACGGTTCGAGGCCGGACGGAACGCTAGGCGCCGCGGGCGGCCGCTTGCTCGAGCAGCCGGACGCAGGTGTGGCCGAACGGATGACCCGATGCCTCCAGCGCCAGCGGCAGCGTGCTCGTCTCGGTCATCCCGGGGGAGACATTCACCTCCAGGAACCAGGCCGTGCCGTCGGCATCCACGATGAGGTCGGTCCTGGACAGGTCGCGCAGGCCGAGTACCGTGTGCGCGGCGATCGCGATCCTCGCCACCTCGTCCGCGACCGCCTCGGGCAGCCGGGCCGGAACGTAGAACTCGGTCTTGCCCGCGGTGTACCGGGCCGCGTAGTCGTACTCGCCCTCGCCGGGGACGATCTCTACCGCGGGCAGCGCCCGCGGGCCCTGGCCGAGGTCGACCACGCCCACCGCCACCTCGGTGCCGGAGATGAACCGCTCGATCAGCGCGGTGTCGCCGTAGGCGAAGCAGCTCAGCACCGCGGCGGGCAGGTCCGCGGCGGTGCGGACCGCCCCGGCGCCCAGGGCCGAGCCGCCGCGGGAGGGCTTGACGTACAGCGGCAGCCCGAGCCTGGCCACGATGAGGTCGATGACCGCGGTCGCGCCGAGGTCGTGGAAGGTTTCCCGTGGCAGCGTTACCGACGGCGGCGTGGCCAGGCCCGCGGCCGCGGTCAGGGCCTTGGCCGTGGGCTTGTCGAAGGCCATCTGGCAGGCGCTGGCCACCGAGCCGACGTATGGTACGCCGAGCAGCCCGAGCACCTCCCTGATCGCGCCGTCCTCGCCGCAGACCCCGTGGATGGCCGGGAACACGGCGCTGGGCGGGTCGGCTCGCAGCATCGACAGCAGCGCGGCGTCCGCGTCCGCGACGACCGCATGGATGCCGGCCTCGGCCAGGGCGTCACGGACCCGGTCCCCGGACCGCAGCGAAACCTCCCGCTCAGGGGACAACCCGCCGGCCAGCACGACAATACGCTCAAGATCGCTCATGATTTTGAAAAACAGCCTTAACTAGGATGCCGACATAGGTCCGAAGTCATCTCGCAGCTGCACCTCGGTCTCGATTACCGCGGCGAGCCTGCGGATGCCCTCGTGTATCCGGTCCGGGTCGGGGAGCGAGTAGCAGAGCCTGGCGTACTGGCCGCCCGAGCCGTCCGCGTAGAAGCCCGTGCCGGGCACGTAGGCGACCCGGGACGAGATCGCCCGCGGCAGCATGGCCTTGGAGTTGATCCCGTCCGGCAGCCTGAGCCAGACGAAGAAGCCGCCGGCTGGCCGGGTCCAGTGGCACTCGGAGGGCATCATCCCGGCCAGCGCGTCCAGCGTCGCGTCCCTGCGCTCCCGGTAGAGCTCGCGGAAGTCCTTGATCTGCTCGCGCCAGGGCTGGCTGTTCAGGTACTCGCGCACGGTCAGCTGCGCGAAGCTGGAGTGGCAGAGCACGGCCGACTCGGCGGCCAGGATCAGCTTCTCCCTGATGGCCGTCGGCGCGACGGCCCAGCCGACTCTCACGCCCGCGGCGAAGGTCTTGGAGAACGTGCCGAGGTAGACAACTCCCTCGGTGTCGTCGGCCCGCAGCGGCCGCGGCGGCTCACCGTCGAAACCGAGCAGGCCGTACGGGTTGTCCTCGACGACCAGCAGGCCGGCCCGGTGGCAGATGTCCAGGATGCGGTGCCGCCGCGCGGTGGTCAGCGTGACCCCGCCCGGGTTCTGATAGGTCGGCACGGTGTAGAGGAACTTGGCCCGGCGCCCGGTGGCGGCGGTGCGCGCGATGGCCTCCTCGAGGGCTTCCGGGATCAGCCCGTCGTCGTCCATGGCCACGTGCACCACGTCGGCCTGGTACGACGCGAAGGCGCCCAGCGCGCCCACATAGGAGGGCGCCTCGACCAGCACCACATCGCCGGGGTCGACGAAGATCCTGGCCATCAGGTCCAGGGCCTGCTGTGAGCCGACGGTGACCACGACCTCGTCGGGGTGGGCGCGGATCTGCTCCAGCGCCATGACGTCGCAGATGCGCTCCCGCAGTCCCGCGTCGCCCTGGGCGGTGCAGTACTGCAGGGCGGTCGCGCCCTGCCCGGCGATCAACTGGCCGATCATGTCGCCGACGACCTCGAGCGGAAGCGCGGCGACGTAGGGCGAGCCGCCGGCCAGCGATACGATCTCGGGCCGGGCCGCGACGGCGAACAGCGCCCTGATTTCCGAAGCCACCATGCCAACTGCCCGCTCGGCGTACTGGCCGACGTAGCGGTCGATCCGTTGCGGCTGCGGTTCGGGTGTCACGGCCTCTCCTCTGTTGTCTCGGGGGGACGATCCCCCCCAGACCCCCTGCTCTTGGGGGGCTGGCCGCCCCCCAAACCTCC
>WNGR01008127.1_pt1 | contig 11095 bp, 9 predicted proteins | sample 5407581 | NCBI WGS metagenome assembly WNGR01 (sample SAMN13153383, study PRJNA577476) | soil metagenome | isolation source: 80 cm soil or saprolite under Garry oak tree replicate 2 | place: USA:California | collected 2016-06-15 | reverse complement strand
ATTGAGCACAACCGCCTTGCCCTTCAATGATGCCATGTCAAGCGTTGATCCCTGGCCCGTACCGAGAGCCGCCAGTCTGAAGCCAGGCGCGGGACGCCCTTTCAGCGGGTTAGCCACATTCGGCCCATCGCTGCTCGTATTCGCCTGGTTTTGGGCCGGCGTCAGCAACTGAGTCCACAGCAAGGCCAGCAGCCCGACATTTAACAGGCTCACTACGATAAATATGGCAATGTTGCGCTTACGTTTTGTAACGATCTTTTCGGATTGCGTATTATCCTGTAGATGTTCGTCCGGGAGGCTGTCTTTCACTTCCATTGCGTAGCCACTATCCTTTATCTAAGCGCCACGGCTTGTTTCTTTCCACCTGTGCCAAGCGTCCACCATAGCAACGACACCAGCACAATACATAATCCCAGCGCGGTAATGGCAAGCACTCCCATCAGGCCAATAAAAGCCAGCAGTAATCCGGCAGCGGTCATCAGCGGCCAGATACTTGGTGCCGCGGTCGCTTGCTGCGTTATAAGCAATATGTCCTGTTTCCTGGCTGTCTCTTGTGCCGTACTGTCCGTGCTATTTGTGCTATCAGCCACCAGCAATGCCTCTATAGTTGTATGCAGGGCGCGCGCATCAAACGGTTTGGTCAAACATGTTGTATGACCCTGGAGAGAGTTCTGTTCTTCACTCGCTGCACCCACCGCTACCGGACATTCCCACGTCAGCACAACCACTGGCAAGGTGGAGAGGTAGGGATGCGCTTGCGCTGCCTCTATGAGCGTCCAGTCACTCCCCTTGGCTCCGTCAACATCGAGTATCAGCAAGTCCGGCTTTTTCGCTCCAACTGTAGGTATTAATGTAGGCAGATTCCACGCTGAGCTTGCCTCGATGACATGCATGCCGCGATACTCTAAACCCAGAGCAATCAGTCGTCGTAAAGATGTATCAGCCTCAATGAGGAGAACGGTTGGTCTCGTCCCGTTCGACATGTATGCTCCTCCATCGCTTTGGATAAAGAGTCTTTTGACTACGTCAGCTTCTTCCAGAGAGCATAGCTTCTACACATTACGGTCGCTTTGACAAATAAGTCATAAGCCTTACAATATCCTGAATACAAGACGCTCAACCCGCCAACAGACCCCTTTTGTTCCCTTATAATTTCGCCAGCTTATACCCCACATCCGGCACCGTCAAAATATACGCCGGGTGCCGGGGATCGGCCTCTATCTTGCGGCGCAAGCGGCTGATATAGACCCAGATGAAATCAACTTCGCGGTTATATTCTGGCCCCCATACTTTTTCCAACAGTACTTCATGTGTCAAAACAATCCCCACGTTGTGTGCCAGCGTACTGAGCAACTTGTACTCTTTGCTACTCAACTGCACCGTGCGGCCCTGTACGAATACCTGGTGCTGGGCGTAATCAATCGTCAGATCTCCTGTGCTGAAGATAGCCTGCGTTCCCTGTTGTTCATTTGGTGCGGCCTGGCGGCGCAGCTGCGCACGAACTCGCGCCAGCAGTTCCTTCATGCCGAATGGTTTCATCATCAGGTCATCGGCGCCAAGGTCAAACAGGCGCACGCGCTCATCTTCATCACAATCGTCGCAGAGCAGGATCACCGGAGTTTGCGCAAATTCACGCAAGCGCTGTAATAACTCTAGACCGCTGATATCAGCCAGGCGTGTCGAAAGGAGAATGAGATCGGGTTCTTCCAGGTCTATTTGCCGCAGAAACTGTATACCATGATGAACAGTCTGCACGCGATAAGCATGCTCTTCCAGGTTGGACCGTAAATAGCGCGTCAGGCGTAGATCACCCTCGGCAACCAGCACGTATGCGCGATGGCTTTGCTTGAGTGAGCCACTTGAGCGCGTTGCGGGCAGAGCAAGTGGACCACTCTGGGATGAGGAAAGCATCTCTGTCTGCCGCTGACTCAATGAGGACACGCGCGGCGTAAATGGCAACGTACAGTAAAACGTCGCTCCCTGCCCCGGCCCGGCAGAATCGGCCCAGATTTTACCGCCATGCGCTTCGAACGTGGAGCGCGCAACCGCCAATCCCAGGCCACTCCCGTTTGAACCAATCCCATCCCGAGGATGAATACGGTAAAAGCGCTCAAAAATGCGCTCAAGATGTTCGGCAGCTATTCCCACGCCTTCATCCGTCACGCTCAGACACAACTCGAAATCATTGCTCTCCAGCCGCAGGCTGACGGTTCCACCATCGGGAGAGTAGGTAATAGCGTTACTCAGCAGAGAATGTAGCGCTTGCCTGACACGAACGACATCACAGACCACGGTGGAAGGCACATCCGGTGGGATAGCAAGAATAAAGGTATGGCGAGGCGCGGCTTTTTGCCAGTGCTCGACAATTTGGCGCAGGAATTCAGCAGTGTTTATCTGCGTGAGTCGCAACGTTTGCGCGCCAGAATCCAGTCTCCAAACATCCAGGAGGGTATTGAGTACATCATACAAGCGGTCTGCATGGGTATCGATCATCTGCAACATTTCACGCTGCACGACCGGGTCCCAGCGCGTCGAGTTCCCCAGCAGCGTCGTGGCGCATCCCTTGATCACGGCCAGTGGCGTCTTCAATTCATGAGCAGCCAGGGCCAGCGTCTCACCGCGCGACTCGATCGCGGTACGTTCCAGGGTAATATCGTCGAGGAGTACACCGCGCCCCAGCAGGTGGCCCGCTGCGTCCCACATCGGGAAACAGCGCACGCGCAGCCAGCGTACCGCCGCATTCGCCAGGGCAATATCTGTCGAAGACTCTTGCTCGGGAGCAAACCAGGCGCGATTAAGTTCACTCTCCACACTTTCTGGCTCGGTCGCCAGCGTGAGCAGTTGTTTGCGCACATCAAAAACTGGCTGCTCGATCAATTCATGGCTGTCGATGCCCAGCAAACGCACCGCGCTGGCATTGAAATAGGTGACGCGCTCCCCCACGTTCAACAGCAGGAAGCCGCTGCTCATATTGGCAGCTACTCCAGCGAGAACGCTATATTCTTGTAGAAGTCCGGCAGATAAAATATCGCTCTCTTTTGAGAAAATATGTGATGGAAATAACGCGCCCTCTACAGCCCACCAGCCACTATTGTTCGAATTCGTATCTGCCCCGTTTCCGGCGGCGAAATCCATAGTAAACGTGACCTCTCCTGGTTGCTTGAGTTTGTCTAACTCATATATATTCTAGCAAACAGGTCAAGGTTTACTACCTGGCGGCACTAAGAGATGTTGTCAGTATTTGACAGTTCCAGAAGTATGGAGATATTATGGATGAGACAGCGTATCTACTTTCGTCATCAGGGCTGAAGGAGGCGAGTATGGTGAACGTCCCATTACCCGTAGTTCAGAACATGGGAACAGTGGCCGAACGGCGTGCTGCCGGTAAGGCTCTACGTAACAAGGTGGCCCGTTCCAGCCATGCTGAGTGGTCACCGGTCGCTGATCGCCCTGACCCGATCAGCCTGTTAGAGGAACAGAACCGCACGCGGTTCGCACATCTCGTGCCAATTCGCTTTGAACGGATGACCACCTCGCCTTTTGCTTTTCTGCGCGGAACAGCGGTCGTCATGGCAGGTGACCTGGCAGCAACACCTATCACAGGGATTCAGGTTCAGCTCTGTGGCGACGCGCACCTCAACAACTTTGGAATCTACGCAACACCAGAACGCAACCAGGTCTTCGATCTCAATGACTTTGACGAGACACTCCCGGGTCCATGGGAATGGGATGTAAAACGCCTTGCCGCCAGTATCGTTGTGGCGGGACGAAATAATGGGTTCTCTGGCGACATGAACAGGCAGGCAGTAGTAAGTTGCATAGGCTCGTACCGTCAGCACATGTGGGAGTACAGTGAAATGCGCTACGTTGACATATGGTACTCCCGCATTGACTACGCGAGTTCGCTCCAGACCGTTCGCCGCATCTTTCGCTGGTGGATCAATAAACAGCGTAAGAAGGCTAGTCGGCGCACTCATGTTGAACTCTTACCTAAGCTTACACAGGAAGTTGAGGGCAGGATCTTTATCAAGGATGATCCTCCGCTGATTACGCACCTCGATGACGATGAACTTGTTCAGAAGTTGAGAGTACTGGTTGAAGAATTCAAAGCATCGTTGCGGATTGACCGGCAGGTGCTCTTGAACAAATACCGCCTGGTAGATGTAGCCCACAAAGTTGTGGGTATAGGGAGTGTTGGTACGCAGTGCTATATCGCCTTACTCATGGGGAGTGGCAGCAGCGATCCAATCTTTTTGCAGTTCAAGGAAGCAGGGTCCTCGGTACTCGAGCGATACCTCGGACCGAGTACTTACGCAAATCATGGCGAACGAGTCATCAACGGGCAACGGCTCATGCAGGCGGTCAGCGGCACTTTTCTTGGATGGGGAAGCCTGGGCTCCATGGATTTCTACTTTCGCCAACTGCGTGACATGAAGTTATCGGTGGACCTTGAAACGTTGAGTGAAGAAGGCTTTATCGAGTATTGTAGATTCTGTGGGTGGGCGCTCGCACGTGCCCACGCTCGCTCCGGTGACCCTGCATTGATCAGCGGCTACCTGGGCAGAAAAGATGTGTTCGACCGCGCGATTGCTACTTTCGCCGAGACATACGCGGATCAGGCTGAACGCGACCATGCTGCGCTTGTTGCCCATGTCCAGGCAGCTCAAGCATCTCTTGAGAGTGTGGCTGACTGAAGATGGTGTTGTTCTTCGTCGCTATCGCCGAGCGCTTCAAGTGGTTTCCGGTCCAGGTGGTGATCTTGTTGCTAGAAAGATACTACTTGAGAATATCTCCCGCCTGACAGCAGTGCTACAATAGCGACGATGCGGGGCAGTTGAATCAAGATATCTGTCGCTTCGTCACGCGCTTGCCCATCGAGATGAAGAGCGTCCCCACATCTTTGAGCATCTTATCCCACGCCAGAATGAGTTCTTCCCAGGCGCGCCAGCCACGCATGCGCCAGGGTGGTGGTGCTCCTTTGACGTGTGGCGGGATCGTCAGCTCGATTTCCTTAATTGCCAGTTCGCGCTGCGACATCTTGAGCAGGTGCACCGGGATAACCGGGTGTTCAGCGATCGTGTAGCTGCGGCCAGGTAAGGCATCATACCATTCGTTGGGGACGTGCTCTTGTGCCGGATCGAGTAGCTCAGTAGTGCCATACGCTCGTAAAACATCATATGCCACATCATTGCAATTGTGACGCAAGGCAACGTAAGGCTGTCGACTCTCCCAGACAGCCGTCCTCCAGGCTTCTTTCGGTCGAGGTTGCGAGACATAAAAGAGCTTATACTCATCATACGTGCTGCTTCGTTTCTGCATCGTCGCGATAGGATCCAGCGTGTGCATGGCCCAAAACCCCATCTCCTCCGGACTGGCGTAAGGTTTGTTCGTGGCGTTCTCGACCGACCCCGCGTTAAACCAACCGTTGTACCACTCGAAGGCCCATGCGATATGGCCCAGCCCGGTTGCTCCCATACGACGCACGAAGACTATTGCACGCCTGGTAGTAGGAGGAAGAACGTCAGGTACCTCCAGCAGACTTTCTGGCGCCTGGAAGGTCGATCTCGTAGAGATAGCAGGGGCGAAGCGCAGAAGAAGCCCTCTTATCACCAGGTAGAAGCCATCACACAAGGCGTAAACAATAATGAAGTTACGCAAGAAGATCCGTGTGAAGAACAGTGTGTGAGCCGGAAAGAGGAAGAGTATCAGACCAAACAGTCCTAACAGTCCTCCATAGAGCCAGATGACACCTGCGTATGGACTCCTTGATCGCCAGGCCTCGATAATCGCCCTGACGCTACTGATGATAATGCGGGCCGCAATGATAATGAGTAGGAGGAAGATGGTCAAGACGTGATACACCAGGCTGATCAGACCGAGCACGATACTTAAGGCACTCCCAAGAGAAGATAGCACTTTGCGTTTTGGAGCGCGTTTGCCCGTGGCAACCTTATAGATATCAAGGTTTCCATCAAAGATCAGGTAGATCCCCAGGGCATAGATGAAGAAACGCACATCAATGAAAATAAAGAGCAGGCCGAAAGTGATGGACAGGACACCCCGTATCACCTCCATCCACCAGAGCCTTGTTTGAGTCTCTTTCATAGATAACTCTACTATTCCAGACCGAAAGTGTCTCAAGGTTATGGCTATAAATGGAAGTGCAGGAGGCGTTGAAGGTTGATTCTTAACCCTACCTGGCGATCGCTGCAATCATCACAATCAAAACCAGGTGAAATAACATAGCGACAACAAATCCCCAGGCAATAAAGAGGATCCACTTGCGATCATTCAGTACCGAGCGATACGATGAGTGCGACTGGGGCCAGCGTTCCGCGGCGACTAAGCCCACGGCGATACGCAGGCGTAGGGGAGTGCGCACCGGTGATCGGCGCATTTCGATGAGCAAAACCTGGTAACAGTCATTGCACAAAACCCACGACCGGCGAGGCTCGGGCACATCTTCTGGTTCCATTAAGGGAACAGCTCCCGCCTTGAGGCGACCTGTACAGATGGAGCATCGTTCCTGTGTTCGCTTCTTTGCTCTTTGTAAACCCTCTCGACCACTCACAACGACAGGTCCGCTTCTGCGCATTGCTTCTTTCACCGTGGTCAATCCTTTCTGTCGCCTGGACTCCAGGTGTTCATTTCAGCATAACTCTCGCGAACAAACGCACTGTAGGAAACAAAAAAATATCTCACCTATCTATTCTACCATATTTCTTGTGATAGGTTTGTGATATTGAGAGGCATTCATGAACAAATTCGGCTAATCGGCTAAAAAGAAGATGTTGCATACGTGCTTGCACCACCTATTTACTATAAGCAAAAGGCGATGCAAACACTGTATATCGTACTTTACGGACGCAGGAGCAGGGGCAACAGATACACTGTGCTGACGACAGCCAACCACACAAAGTCGACAAAGTGCCAGTACATCTCACCCGCTTGAACGGCAAAATGATCCTTCGCTGTAAAGTCCCCGCGCAGGGAACGAATGAAGATGACGAGCAAGAAAAGTATACCGACGGTGACGTGGAGACCGTGAAAACCGGTCAATGTATAGAAAGCCGAGCCAAAGGCCCCATAATTCACTGTAAAATGCTGCTCGACCAGATTGGTGTACTCGTATACCTGGCCACCCAGGAATATGGAGCCTAGCACAATCGTACCAAGCAGACCTAACACCAGGTTGCGCCGATTCCCCCTGGCGATACCAGCTCCCGCGATACGCACAGGAATGCTGCTAGAGAGCAGTATGAGTGTATTGAATAGGGGAAAGACGTAATCCAGGTAGTCTCCCGAAGGCAGCTTAAATGCAAACAGTGTACCTATATTCCTGATTTCAAGGTAAAGGTAAGATGCAATCAGGTTGGCAAAGATCAACGCCTCCGAGGTAATGAAGAAGATCATTCCCCACCAGCCGAGACTTCGCCCCACAACTTGATGCTCACTAGCGGCAGCGATTGATTCACCCTGAACTGTACTCATATTTTCATCACGTCCCTATCTTGAGGATAGGCTCCTTACTATTTCCTTCGTTCAAGCCCCCAACCGATGACGGCCGCAACGCTCAAAACGACGCCGATACCCATCACAATCTGGTTACTGACAAGGCCAAGCAGCAATATGATCAGTGCGACAGCCAGGGCAAGCGGCCAGAAACTCTTCTGCGGTCCGAACGCCTGCTCCTGTGCCACTTCCGGCGCACGGCCCTTCTTCGCTTTCGCTACCTGTTGACTCTGATCTTGCTCCTCAGACACGACCTCTCCCTTTTCTGCTTCAGTCAAATGTCGCTTGATGTCGCCCACATTAATGGGTCGCGGTCTTCCAGTCAGCGATATCCGGGTTCTTCTTGTCATAGAATGGACGACGGCTGCGTACAGTTGGAATTTTCAGGAAGTTGTAGTGCGCCGGCGGTGAAGTGGTATCCCATTCCAGCGTGAACGCATCCCAGGGGTCATCACCCGCCGGTTCACCGCTGCGCAGCGATATGATCAAGTTCCAGAAGAAGACCATAATCGCTATACCAAGAATGAACGCGCCTACCGTTTGCAGCAGATTCATCTCATTCCAGCCAAGATTGTCGGGATAGGTATAGATTCGCCGCGGCATCCCCAGCAGGCCAAGAATATGCATGGAGAAGAACGTCATATTCACTCCTATCAGCGTCAACCAGAACTGCACCTGTCCGAGCCGCTCGTTCATTAACTTGCCGCTTATCTTGGGGAACCAGTAGTAGAAGCCCGCGAAGATGCCAAAGACGGAACCGCCAAAGAGCACATAGTGCAGGTGTGAAACCACAAAGTAGGTATCCGTGACCTGGTAGTCAAAGGGCACCAATGCTAAGGCCGCTCCGTCGAGACCGCCAATCAGGAACATAGCGATAAATCCAAGCGCAAAGAGCATAGGCACCTTGAGACTTACCTTGCCGAACCAGATGGTCGCGATCCAGTTGAAGATTTTCACCGCGGTCGGAATGGCGATCAGCGTGGTACTGGCAGCAAAAAAGGCTTGTGCAATCAGCGGCAGGCCGACGGCAAACATATGGTGCGCCCATACGGTGAAGCTCAGGAAACCGATAGCCACACCTGACCAGGCGATAAAAGTATAGCCAAAGATAGGTTTGCGCGCGAAAACGGGCAATATCTCGGAAATCATACCAAAGACCGGCAAAATGAGAATGTATACCTCGGGATGGCCAAACGACCAGAAGAGGTGCTGCCAGAGCAAGGGATCACCACCAGACGCGAAGGTGTAGAAATGTGTTCCCAGGTGACGGTCCAGCAGCATCATCACGCTCGCAGCCGTAAGGCTGGGCAGAGCGAAGAGCAGCAAGAATGCTGTAACCAGGGTCATCCAGGTGAACAATGGCATGCGGTTAATGGTCATACCTGGGGCACGCATCCTCAGAATCATTACCACAAAGTTAAGCGAACCGGCGATCGATGAGATACCCAAGAGCAAAATACCTAGTAACCAGAAGTCCTCGTTTATGCCAGGCGAGCACATAACAGCGTTCCCACAGGCCGTGTTCAGTTCGGTCAACGGCGCATAATTGAACCAACCGTTGTTTGGCGCCGCGGCAAAGAGAAAACTCGAATTCAGGAAGACACCACCGAAGAGCACAAGCCAGTATCCAAAGGCGTTCAAACGCGGGAAGGCCATATCTCGCGCGCCGATCATCAGTGGCACGATATAGTTACCAAAGCCGGTCAGCGTAGGCATCACAAAGAGAAAGATCATTGTCACGCCATGCATCGTGAAAATCTGGTCGTACACCTGTGGGCTGAGCACATGCCCGTTTGGCACCGCCAGTTGTGTTCGGATCAGTAAAGCCTCAAGTCCTCCCACCAGGAAGAAGGCAAAGCCGGTCAGCATGTACATCACGCCGATCTTCTTATGATCGGTCGTCATCAGCCATTCGCCAATATAAGTCTCGTCAAGGCGCCTGCGCCGCTCTACTCCTGGTACCTCAACGATCGTGCGGGTTGCCATGGGCATTCCTCCAAATATCCAGCCCTATAAAACTATAGGGTCAATAGGCTACTTTAGACTTTGCAGGTACGCAATCAGTGCATAAATCTGTGAGTCGGAAAGGTTGCCGATAACCATATCGTTGCCCGGCTTCACTGCTTGTGGGGCATGCAGCCATTGATACAGGCCGCAACTGTCCTTATTTACCAGTTGGCCATTGACAAGCTGGCACGCGGGATCATTCGCCCAATTGTGCCCATCACTGGCAATCAGTACACCACCGGAAATCAGTTGTCGCTCCGCAAAGTGTGTCAGATTCGGTCCTACCAATGCATCGGCAGAAAGGCCACTATTTGTTTTGGCTGCATCAAAGCTTGTCAGGTTAACACCTACGATACCATGACATCCTGTACAGCCGCCTGTCCCTGTAAAAATCTTCTGACCCTGCAGGGCAAGCAAATCGGTTGGAGTTTGTGCTTTCTGCTGCTCGTTACTCAACCAGGTGTTGAAAGCATTCGTATCTAAGACGACCACGTTGAAGTTCATATGGGCATGTTGTGTGCCACAGTATTCAGCACACATACCGCGATATTCCCCTGGCACATCCGCTCGGAATACCTTCATGTTATCATGCCCGGGGATAACATCGGTCTTGCCTGTAATGCTCGGAACCCAGAAACTGTGGATGACATTCCTCGATAGGAGGTCCATGGTCACTACTGCGCCCCGCGGTAAATAGAGCGTATCAGCGGTCACCACGTGCTGATTCGGATAGTCAAACTCCCACCACCATTGATGCCCGACCGCCGCCACCCTGATCTCAGGAATGCTCGCGTTCGTACTCGGAATATTTGACAGGTTAAACATTGTATAAATTGTCCCACCCAGGACAGCAAACAAAAAGAGCGAGGGCACAACCGTCCAGATAAATTCGACAGTGTTATTGCCATGAATCTGCCTGGGCGCAGGCGAATTGGGGCGTTGGCGGTAGCGGATAATTGACCAGATCAACAACCCTTCGACTATCACAAAAACAACGGTGGCTACAGACAGGATGAACCAGAAAAAATTCGCTTCATGAACGGCGACAGGCCCCGTGGGGTTCAAAATAGTGGGGGAATTACCGCCACAAGCTGCAAAAAGGAGCGAGGATAAAAGCACGGCTGGGATTATTTTTCCCCAGTGTTTCATCCCGCGAAATATTGGCATCCTCACTTCTCAACTCCTAAAACGTGTTTTACGTTGTCACGGAAAATAGTGCAGATCTCGCCATATTTGCGACACTCTTTCCATCATATGCGCCTACTATAGCCCTTCTTCCTGACAGCAGGCTTGCAGTCCCTTCACATCACCTTACAGTAACCTGAATATCAACAACAGCTACGATACACCGTGTTCGTGCAGAATCGCCTCGTTCTCCGACTTATCCGCCAATGCCTCCTGCTCCCTCTGCTTCGCCTCCTGCTTCTGCATCCAGCGAATAAAAAGAACACTCATAATCACAATATACACCATATTCCCCGGCACCCACATAATCAGGCCTCCCAATTGCTGATCCGTAGCAGGTGTAAGCCCCCAGATACGTGGGGCCGCCAGGTAAGGAGCATACAAAGGTGGG
>WNGR01008124.1_pt1 | contig 11096 bp, 9 predicted proteins | sample 5407581 | NCBI WGS metagenome assembly WNGR01 (sample SAMN13153383, study PRJNA577476) | soil metagenome | isolation source: 80 cm soil or saprolite under Garry oak tree replicate 2 | place: USA:California | collected 2016-06-15 | reverse complement strand
AAACCGGCGTAGCTGGTCTCAGCCGAGAGCGTCAGGATGCCCAGCACCGAGAGCTGGAAGATAGGAAACAGGAAAACCAAAGGACCAGAGAAAACCTGCAGCGCAATCTTTGCCATCACTGTGGGATCACCTGAAGGTTCGGCCTGAACCGCGTAGGTCATCGCCAGCAAGGTGATGCCCAGGAAGAGCGACCCCAGAATCACAGCCATCAAGGTCAAGGTAAAAGCCGCATTCCGGGTCTCTGGTTTGCGAAAGATGGGAATGCCATTGGAGATCGCTTCGACCCCGGTCATCGCCGAACAGCCCGTGGCAAACGAGCGCAGAATGACAAAGATAGATAGCGGCTCAATGGCCTGCACCGTGGGAGTGAATTGCCCAATGAGCGGCTGATGCGAGAAGACATAGGCTTTGACCAACCCCACGACGATGAGCAAGGTGGCGCTGACAACGAAGAAATACGTCGGCAAGGCGAAGATCGACCCCGACTCACTGATCCCGCGCAGATTGAGAATCGTCATCAGGAGTACCAGCGCAAGATCCATCAGAATCACGTAGGGCTGCAGAACCGGAAAAATCGAGACCACATTATGCACCCCAGCCGCGACACAGACGGACACATTGAGCACGTAATCAATCATCAAGGCGGCGGCGGCAACCAATCCTGGCACGAGGCCCAGGTTCTCGCGTGCCACAATATACGATCCCCCACCATTTGGATAGGCAGGGATGGTCTGGCGATAGGAGACTGTCACGATGGTGAGCAAGGCCAGAATCACCAAACTAATGGGCAACGTCAAGCCCAGGGCCAGCGAGCCAGCCGCCACCAAGTTAATCAGGATCGCCTCGGTGGCAAAGGCGACGGACGAAATCGCATCCGAAGAGAGAATAGCAAGTGCCTTGAATTTACCCAAACGCTCCCCTTCGGCCTCCATAGTCGCGATCGGGATGCCAATAAAGGCCCGTTTGAGCAAATAGAGCGCATGAGGCAGTGGCCCTTCTGGCGCGCCAGCGGCCTCAGTAGCTTCAAGCACCCCTTCCTTGACGCGACGAAAGGCCCGATGCCGTGGTAGCGTTACACGTATACGTACACTTCCTGGTGTGCTGCCTGGTCGTTCCTCCACTTGTCCAAGCACGATCAAATCAAAATCATCTTCATCGCTCATAGCCGGTTGCCCATCGGCAGCACCTTCATCGGTCGTGAGATCGAGCGTGTCTTTGTCCTGTTGCTCCATGGCTTCTGCTCCCTTGTAACCAGTGGTCACTGCTTGTAATCACACGTTTCTGTTCCCAATAGCAAAGAGTATCAGGGGTGACGACATTTTTTCTTCCAAAATACGCCAACAAGGGTCTGCGGCCTCGAACTGTGAGAGAGTGACTCTCGCAGGATCTTTCCTTAAATATATCTTAACGTCCAGGAAACATATAAATCAACTCGTCTAGCCGGTCTCTGCAACTTTATAGGCTACCCAGTCGTGCTATAAAAAAACACGATGAGAAGGGATATTAACTTACTTTGAAGAAGAGACGTACACAGCCAGGTTTTGGATGGACAGTAACTACTAAACTGCCGATGAGGCAATTCGGCTTTCCCCTATCCCCAATTGCGGTCCGTACTCGAACGCACGTCAGCATCGGTTCGGTCAGAACGCATACCAGAATAAGCGGCGGAAAACTTCAAACGACGAGAAGGCGACGTAAGAGCTAAACTATGCAGCGTGGGAATCATATCAATCCCTCGCTGCATATAAGCTTCGGTAACTCATCGTCTCCCATTCTTGGATTCCGATTGTCTATCCAATCTTCCATGTTATGTTGAAAGTAAATTTGCCCGAGGCTCTTCAGCAACTCGCGATTTCTAACGCCATTCTTACGTAGGAAGTTTAGCTCTCGATTGATAGCTGTCGTAATCGGCCCACGAAATGCTTTTTCCAAAAGGTTAATTTGAGCTTTCTCGTCTTCATCAGTAACAAACTTAAAAAGCTCACGCAGTTCGCGGAGAATATAGCGTTGACCTTGAGTAAGAGATAAAGTATGTTCGCGTTCTGCCTGACGATGTTTTACCTCTTCCACAAAACGCCGTTTTAGACGCATCACTGTTGCATTATATCCAGAGGGTACAGTACTTCCTCCTATAGTGTCAGGTGAGGTTTTCAATATTCCCAAAATACGTGGCATGTCACGTGATACGATGTTGCCTTTTTCATCTATTAAGAATAGTTGTTGGTATCTTCCTGCCTGGCAGAACACATACAGACCCTTGTTGCTGGAATACTTGGCCGCACGTATACCATCCTGCAGGTTGGCAATACGTTCATATTCACCTGGATTCTCTTTACGTAACTGACGCATGATTTCTTCTGCTTCATTGAGATCCAGAAATTCCTCATCCTCCTCTTCAAAGAGGCTTAACTGATTACCCTGCTTCTCATAGATTGCGTACATTGCCTCTTCGTTGAGTTGTTCGGTACGGTCAAGAATGGCTGAGTCCTCACCAATAGTGTTGTGTATTTCCTGAATACGGTTATGCAACTTTTGACGTAATCCCAGGTTTTTTTCTATACCTGTCTCCGGTAAGAAATTAAATCCGTACACTGCAGTATGTTCGCTGCCGATGCGATCAATACGACCAAATCGCTGAATGAGCCGTACCGGATTCCAGTGTAAGTCATAATTGATGATCTTGTTGCAGTATAATCGGACTCGTAAAGTATGCTCTGAGCTTCATCACCAGCTGGCACAATACCCTGTGAAAGTGCTGCCAGGAAGAACCTATGTACCCGTAAAAGACGACGGATAGTCTCCTGGAAGGCATATACACTGGACTCAAAGCGTTTGAACAGGAGTACCCGTATCAATCCCCGCAAATTCGTGCCTGCTCGTTGCATGGTAGTGTAAGGTTCTTGTTTTTGCTTACTTTTGACGACATAATGCCATAATCCGTATCGGGCATACGTCAGTTCATCCGTTGGAGGTTGCATCGGTTGACCTTTGCGAGGTTTGCCTACATAGTTGCGAAGTTCCTGATACAAGCCCCGATAAGTGTCCTCGATGCTGTATTCAATCGTTTCCAATACCCGCTTGGGGAAGAACTGATGCCTTCCTCCTACCATCACATATGCTCTTCGCCGCCCTTCTAAGTATTCTCGAAATTGTGAGGGGTCAAGTGGCTGATGAGTTGTGGCATCATAGCCATACCAGCGCAAAATATGGTTGCGTGTGTGCCGAATGGGGAAAGACCTCTTGACACTGGCCATCTTTTGCACTATAGTTCGTTATATAAGCAACGAACCAGGTAAGTGATGGAGCAATGGAGTACTTAATCGACGAGAATCGCCCAATCTTTGTGCAGATTGCCGAGCGTATCGAAGAGGATATCCTCGCTGGCCGGCTGGCGGAGGAGGAGCAGGTGCCTTCGACCAATCAGTTTGCCGCCCTCTACCAGATCAACCCGGCCACCGCAGCCAAGGGGGTGAATCTGCTGGTGGATCAGGGCATTTTGTACAAGAAGCGGGGCGTGGGCATGTTTGTCGCGACGGGCTCACGCGAACGCTTGATGGAGAAGCGCCGGGAGCTGTTCTTTGAGCAATATGTGGTGGCGATGCTGCGCGAGGCGAAACGGCTGGGGATTGAGGAGGAGCAGTTGATCGCGATGATTCAGAAGGGAGCGACAGTGCCATGAGCACGATTGTCGAGGCGGAATGCCTGACCAAACGATTTGGCGATCTCACCGCTATTGATAGCATCAGCTTTTCTCTCGAAGCCGGCAAGATCTACGGGCTGCTGGGGCGGAATGGTTCAGGCAAGACCACCCTCCTGCGCTTGCTGACTGCGCAGCTTTTCGCGACTGGCGGGACACTGCTCGTCTTTGGCGAGCAGCCGTATGAGAACCGGCGCGTCCTGAGCCAGATTTGCTTTATGAAGGAGAACCAGACGTATCCCAAACGCTGGCGGGTGGGCGATGTTCTGGGTTTTCACCTGCCGTATCTCAGTGACGGCTCGCTCATCGAGCAGCTCTGCATCTACTTTGTGGTCATGGCGAACCTGTATTTTCTCGGGTTCGTCATCGGCAGCATCTACCGGCGCTTTGGCAGAGCTGGTACGTTGATGTTTTTTCTCATCGTCTTTCTGCTCATGAGCATCTTTACGCTTGTCTGGACGTATTTGCGCTGGTGGGGAGCGTTTTTCCATTGGTTCAGCCAGTTTACGGCGTTTGAGCTGGCCCTCTTGCTGCTTCCAGTGACGGCGTTCTACCTGCTGGTCTCGTATCTGCTGCTGCGGAGAGCAGTTGCTTGATGTTTTTTTCGCGAAAGGATCTTTTCTCATGGGACTCATGCTGAGAGGCGTTTCAAAATCTTTTGGATCATTTCAGGCTCTCAAAGATCTCTCCATGGAGGTCAGGGAGGGCGTGCTTTTCGGCTTCCTGGGCCCCAATGGCGCAGGCAAGACCACGACGATGCGCATGATCCTGGATCTCATTCGCCCCGACTCCGGCCAGATTACCTGGAACGGCACCCCGGTGCGCCAGGTCGCTCGTCGATCCTTCGGCTATTTGCCAGAAGAACGTGGACTCTATCCCAGGATGGAGGTCGAGGCGCAATTGCTCTTCCTGGCCCGCCTCTCCGGCCTTTCCAAACAGGACGCTCTGAGAGCCTTGGAGGAGTGGCTGGAGCGGTTCCAGATCAGCGCCAATCGCCACAAGAAGATCGAAGAACTCTCCAAAGGCAACCAGCAGAAAGTGCAGTTTCTCGCTGCCATGTTGCACGACCCGACGATCCTGATCATGGATGAGCCCTTTAGCGGATTAGACCCGGTCAACGCGACGGTGCTCAAAGAGGCCTTTCTGGAGATGCACCGGCGCGGCAAGACCATCATCTTCTCCACCCACCAGTTGGAGCAGGTCGAGGAGTTGTGTGAGGACATGGTGCTGATCAACAAGGGGCAAGCGGTGGTGCAGGGCAGCGTGCAGGAGATCAAACGCCAGCACGGGCGCAATGTGGCACGCCTCAAGCTCGACAATGACCCGGAGGCCAATTGGCTTGATACGCTCGCTGGCGTGCAGGTCACCAAACGCCGGCAGGACTACATTGAGATGCAGCTTCAGGCCAACCTCAATCCCAACCTGATTGTGGAGGCGGCGCTGCAACACGGCGGCATCATCAGCCGTTTCGAGGTAGTTGAGCCCTCACTGACCGACATCTTCATGGAGCTGGTTGGCACGACCGCGCTGCCCGATGCTCCATCTGCTCTCCCAGCGTAGAGGAAGAGGCGACTGATCCGAGCAGTTGAGCGGAGCGAGACGCGCATGCATCGTTGCTGCGCGCCGAGAAGGAGGAAGGAAACCATGGCAAAGAAACAGGTGGACATGCCAGAGCAAGAACGTTCCGAACAGGAGCACAGAGCCGTAGCGGTGAGTTCAAGCGGCGCCGCTGCCCAGAACACCCTACGCAATATCCGTTTGATTATCGGGCGCGAATATAAAAATCGTGTGACCCAGCGCAGCTTTATCATCACGAGCATTATTCTCCTGGTCATCGTGTTCCTTGCCGCTTTTATCCCGACGATGGTGCAGTTTGTGCAGTCTATTACTGCGCATCCAAGTTCACAAACCCAGGTCGTCGTGGTGAATGACGCTGGCTCGATCGCAGGCCTGAATGAGGCGATGCTGACCTCATACATCAGTTCGGAACTGAACGGGACGAATACCACAAGCCCTGCTCCTTATGCGATTAGCAGCCAGCCACAAGCTTCCCTGGTCAGCCTGCAAAACCAGATCAAGCATGGCAAGTTGGATATCCTGCTAATGCTTGATCGTTCCACGCAAGGGAACCTCCAGTTTCTCTATTACACCAATGCCGATCCAAACAACGATAGCAGTCTGACCAGTATTCAGGCTCTGGCCCAGCAGCTCACCGTTCTCGATACCGCTCATCGCCTTGGTCTCACACCGTCTCAAACAACTCGCCTGTTTGCTCCTCCCAGCCTGACGATGGTGTATACGCAGCGGGGCCAGAGCACTCGCCCGACGAATCAAATTATCGCGGGATATGTCCTCGCCCTTGCTGGTGCTCTCCTGATCGTCATCTTTGTCTCGGCCTATGCCAATATCGTCGCGGCGGGAGTCGCGGAAGAGAAAAGCAGCCGGGTGATGGAAATTCTGGTGACTGCCGCGACCCCATTCCAGCTGCTGGCCGGCAAGATCGTGGGCATCGGGGCGGCGTGCTTGACACAGATGACGTGCCTGGTGGTGGTCGGCATTGGTGCGCTCCTGCTGCAAACCCCTCTCCAGGCCGCGCTGTTCGGTGCGAACGCGGGGGGCTTCATCCAGTACCTCACCGGCGTGTCCATCCCGTTCTACCTCCTGTTCTTGATCTACATTCTGCTGGCGTTCTTCCTGTATGCCACCCTGTATGCCGGACTGAGCGCGCTGGTCAAACGGCAGGATGAGGTGCAAAACGCGACCATGCTTCCTAGCCTGCTGATCACCACTGGATGGCTTCTGTTCGTTTTCGGGGCATCTTCTCCCAATGCAGCCTGGACGAAGGTGCTGTCGTATTTTCCTTTCTGGACTCCGACGTTGATGCTGCTGCGTATTGCTGCGAGCACGGTTGCCTGGTGGGAGATCGTTATGACGATCGCAGTGATGCTGGTTGCCATTCTCGCCTGCACCTGGTTTGCCGCACGCCTGTATCGCTACGGCGTCTTGATGTACGGGCAACGGCCTGGCCTGGGACAACTGCTGAAACTGGTACGGATGGACTAACCGCCCGTGAAGGACGGAATCTGTCGAAAAACGAAACGACTGGTTTTTTCGCGAAAGGATCTTTTCTCATGGGACTCATGCTGAGAGGCGCTTCTCAATCGTCAAAAGGGGTTGCCATGCCCGCTGCTTCATCACTGCGCGCCGGCATCCCCAACCTTTATCGCCGCGCCGACCTCGCTCCCGCCGTGCTGATCGTAGCCTTCATCTCGTTCCTGGCCCATGTCCTGGTCGGCGACAACTACGGCTATTTCCGCGATGAACTCTATGTTCTGGCCATGAGCCAGCATCCCGCCTTTGGCTATGTGGATGTTCCGCCGCTGGTTCCCTGGATCACGCTGATTCCCCGCTTGCTCACCGGCAATGCCTTATGGGCCATCCATGTGATCTCGGCGCTGGTCTGTGCCGGGACGCTCCTCCTGACAGGACTGATGGCCCGGCTCCTCGGCGGCACGGGGTGGGTCCAGGGACTCGCTGCCCTGGGATCGGCGACGGCCCTCGTCCTGCTGGCAAACGGCTCAATCTACGCCTATGATGTCTTCGATGCATTCTGGTGGCAGCTTTCCGCCACCATCCTCATTGTCCTGCTACGCGATGAACATCCCCAGCGCTGGCTCGCGTTCGGCCTGGTGGCTGGCCTGGGATTATTGACGAAGGAGACCATCCTCTTCTGGGGGTTCGCCCTGATCGTCGGATTGGTGTTGACCCCACAACGCCACCTGCTGTTCACTCGCTGGACGCTGTTTGGGGGCCTGATCACCTTCGCTCTCGTCTTGCCATTCCTGCTCTGGAATGCCTTCAATGGCTGGGCGTCGGTGCAGTTTTGGGCGAGCTATTCCCAAAATCATAGTGCCGATGGGTCGCCCCTCGATTTCCTGACCAACCAGATCCTCGGCATGAATCCCCTCTCGGTGCTCTTGTGGGGGGCAGGACTGTGGTACTTCTTCTCCGCACGCGGTGCGCGCTTTCGGGTCTTCGGGTGGGCGTATCTCATTCTCTTTGTTCTCTTCATCGCGATTGAGGGGAAATCCTATTTTCTGGCACCGGCCTACCCGCCGTTGTATGCTGGTGGGGCAGTGCTGTTGGGTGAATGGCGGGTGCGCTGGCGCAGATGGGTCGCGGCCTATCCCGTGGTGCTGGCTATCAGTGGCGTGCTACTTGCCCCTGCGGTGATGCCGGTGTTGCCACCGGCCGTGTATGGACATCTGTATGGCAAGAGTGGCAACGCAGGGTCGCAGCAGGAGGCAGGCGATATCGACGGCTTGCCGCAAGCCCTGGCGGATCGCTTTGGCTGGGAGGAACAGGTCGCGTTGATTGCTCAGGTGTATCACGGCCTGCCAATGGATGAGCAGCGGGTTGCTTGCATCGCTACCGCCAATTATGGCGAGGCTGGTGCGCTCGTGCAATTCGGTGGGCGCTATCATCTGCCCCCGCCGATCAGCGGACACAACGCCTTCTATATCTGGGGACCGCAAGGGTGTACCGGCCAGGTCGTCATCACGATCAATATTCCTCCCCAAGACGCTGCACGGTGGTTCAGCTCGGTGACGCTGGCCGCCAGGACTTCCTGCGATGATTGTGTGGCCTTTGAGAATCAGGCTCCGATCCTGATCTTGCGGCAGCCGAAGGCACCATTCGCGGTGATGTGGGCACTCAGTAAGCATTACGATTGAGGCCAGGCTGTTGCTCTTCAATACTCTTGCCTACGCTTGTGGTGCGCTCAATAGTTTCGTCTTCAACAGGTATTGGACGTTCCAACGCACAGGACGGCCCAAAGCGCGTGAAGGAGCGCGCTTTCTCCTGGTGACCCTGGCCGCGATTGTCTGCAATGACCTGATCGTGTGGTTGATGAGTAAAATCCTGCTTCCGGTGCATCTCAACCCGACGCTCTGGACGAATAGCTCCAAAGTGGCTGCTATCGGGGGCACGATCCTGGTCTCGTACCTGGGCATGCGCCTGTGGGTCTTTGTGCAGTCATCCCACGAAAAACGGGAGCGTTTTGTTCATCCTCGCACATAGGGGTCACGACATTTTTTCCGTGAAATCCAGGCTCCGGCGGCAGAGCACTCATAGACAGAGCTGAGGAGATTACGGAGTCCTGCGGCCCCGAGCGCGGAGGATGTGGCGAGGTTTCGCGTTGCTCGCTCAAAACGTCGTCCAAGGGGGCTTCCAGGGCCTGGTGGTGAGGTACATGAGCAGCCAGCTCGCCCTCGCTTAACGGGGATGCGCGGGAGGGAAAAATGTCGTGACCCCAAAGAGGTTTGAGAGCATATCGGTTCATTCACTGCACAATCGCCTCATGAAAACCCTACCAGTTCTAATCAGAAAGCCTCCAGGAGCTTTCTCCTTTCACCCAGCGTAAACCCTGATGGGGGTATTGGTCGTGCGTTTCGGGTGCCAGGGGAATTTTACACGCCCTCCTTTCGGTGGGATATCTCTCACTGCTAAACAGGTCGGACACTCAAAGTGTGAAACTCCTGCTTCTTCCATCTGAGCAGGCGACACCCCAATGACTTCGGTAAAAGAACATCCAATGGTTTTGCGCACTGGGGAAGCAGTTGTTTCTCCAACAGGATCACGTTCGGGGGCAGGCTGACCCACGCGAGGTTGGGTCCCAGATCCGGTGGGATCGGCTCCAGCAAGAGAATCGGAATCACGAAGCGATCTAACTCCTCTCTGAGGAAGCGTTCTGCCACAACGGTCAGGGCTTTCGACTTCCCAACGCCACCTGGTCCACAGAGCAGGACATGCGTGGCATCGGTATGCTCTTCAACCCACAAGGACAGTTGGTCATCAACGCGCGTCAGGTGCGCGTGCTTCACGGTGACGGCCTTAAAGGCATCCAGCCGTGCTCTGTCCTCTGGTGTCAACTGTGCCATGCTAGCGATACTCCTCTAACGTGGGAAGGGTAGTCAGATCCAACTCCTCGTCCATCGAAGCCTCGGTATTGCTCGATGGGAGACGGGCCATCTTCGGCTGGCCGACAATCGCTTCACGAAGGGATATCCCTTCCAGGTCACATTGCTGCTGTTTCAACAGAGGCTCTTCGGTGAGGACCTCTTCCAGAAACGTGGCAAGCAATGAGCTATCAATGCTCATCCGCTTGCGGTGATGTACTCGTTGCTGTTCACGCCACTCATCCAGGATCAGTTCCCATTCCCGCTCCGAACGTCCCTGAACCTGAAGAAATGCATCAGCCGTACACGTCAACCATTGCCCATCCACAAAGGCATAGGCGAGGCTCATATCAAAGGGCTCGTACCGCACCTCGACGAGATTTCCAGCATCTCTTGAGGAACGCATCAGCGGGTGGCCGCAGCGTAGCCCATTCACGACAATACCACGCGCGGCGTCGAGCTTGGCATAGCCTGTGCGCGTCGTGGGACAGGTGAGGATGAGAAACTCTTCTGAATAGGGGATCAGGCGGTGCGTGCGCATCCCTGCCAGTTGCATCCCCTGGGCAAAAGCCTCGCGGGGACTCTGCCCTAAAGCGGGGTGGTCCATTTGATCGTACACCTCGTAGACATATTGGCAAAGCCGCGCAGAGAACCGCTCCAGGGTCCAGACTGCCAGGTGCCTTGGATCAACCTCACGCGTCATGTGACGTGGGCGCTTGGTCGCCTGGGTATTTCCAGATAACTGGTACAGCAGCTGCGTGGTGGCAGTCCCAAAAAGCCGCTCAATCACGGAACCCATGCGCGGTTGCGCCGTTGGGCGGTCCTTTTTTGTAACAAAGTACCGCGTGAGCAGCGTCTCAAAGTAGACACTCCCGAACTCGGGACCGCGATCAACAAAGCACTCCTGTGGCAAGCGTTGGTGACGCTGTACGCAGATCCGCAGCGCCATCATTACCGAGCGATAACTGGGAGGATCGTAGGTCAGGTAGCAGGCCAGAATGCGTCGGCTGTAGGCATCCGTGAGAAAGGTCGCCCAGGGCTTGCCCAGCGGTTTGCCGGTGAGCGAAGAAACCAGGACAATATCGAGCTCCGTATGATCCAGGTGGGCAAGAGCAAAGGGACGCTCTCCGTGACGAGGTGTCGTCTGATCGAGCCACGCAAAGGGTTGGGATGCGTAGGCTGCACGCATGCCTTTGCGTCGGGTCTCCACCTCGTTGGTGGTAAAGTGGGCGCGAACCCGGTAAAAGGTCTGCTGGCTCACCGGAGGGAGTCCGAGCTTGATTGTGGCGAAAAGCATCCTGCATGTCTGCAATTTCACCACAAAAATAAAGAAGAAAAGAGTTTTACTATCAGCTATATTGCTGGGAGAGGTGTTGCTAGTATCGGCACGATACTCAAAGAGATCGAAAAATGTGAGGTCCTTTGTGGTAACTGTCATGCCA
>WNGR01010253.1_pt1 | contig 11100 bp, 16 predicted proteins | sample 5407581 | NCBI WGS metagenome assembly WNGR01 (sample SAMN13153383, study PRJNA577476) | soil metagenome | isolation source: 80 cm soil or saprolite under Garry oak tree replicate 2 | place: USA:California | collected 2016-06-15 | reverse complement strand
ATCATCTGTATCTATAAAACGGCAACCTGGCGATACAATGAAATCACCTCGAAGTTTCTTTTTTTTTTTTAATCCATCACCTCGAGGTTTCAGGGGTGTCATTCGCTGAGAAGTGTGACCTTCAATGGCAATGCCGGCCTATTACTTCCCTGAGCCGTGGGAGTGGCAAAGTTATACATGTTCCACACGATGGGTGTTTCAGACGGTTCGAACTTCATGCGCGATAGAAGAACGTAAAGGACGGTCTCTATCCGCATTTCCGATCATTAGAAACCGTTGCGCGAGCCAAACGGACAGAGAGGGCTCACTGATCTCCGCCTCGGCGAATTTGAATCCTCTTCCATAAAAGGATCAGCAAGTTCAGTTCCTATGCAGAGAATTGTAAACTCACATGCACGATCGCCCACCGCCCATAAAAGTCATCCTTCGACTAAAGTTAGCTTTTTCCCTGCGCAGGGAAGCATCCACGATACGAACATGTGCGAGTATACCCCTGGGAGATAAGCACTGGCGATAGTCTCAGGCAAGGGTCCAAGCCAACGCTCAGGAACCCACTGGTCTGCGTCTGCTCCCCATATAGCGGGGTCTCTGTTCACAGCCGCAGCACCAACTACCACCAGAGTCCCTGCCCGGACGTAAAGATGGTCTATCGTTTCACCGTCAATTCCCAATACTGGGCGTGCCAAGGGAATGGAAGAATCTCTGCGCGGCCTTTTCGATGACAATTAGTGGAGGTGAGAAAATCTGAGAAAAAAGTGGAGGTTGCTAACACACGATGCAATTGCGTGACGGGGGAATACCTGGGTAATCATATGTAAAACGGACATGTGATTTCCGTCGGGGGTTCACTTACAGACGCAATGTCTCCTTGCAGACAGCATCAAGGTAAGGTAGAGCCATCAACTCATCGTAGGATATGTCCCGTCGTTGGACCCGGGCATCCATCAACTCGAGGCGCAACCTTTCCTGTCTTTCCGGATTTAAAGAGAGGACATGGAGGATGCGGCAAAGTGCGACTGATGTCGTGTCGTGACCCGCATAGATGAGCGTTCTGGGGGAAGAATCTCGTCATCGGGAATGATCACTCAGGGTTGACCGGGGCGTGTTAGTTACCCCATCTGTGATATCAGCTCATCGTCGGATAGCTTATCAACAGAATCAGCTCCTCTGTTCTGCCGAACTACGACAAATGAGCTGCGGGTTACGTTATGGCCCGAAAAGGACGGGCTGTACGCACTCAAGACGCTGACTATGTCTCTACCAGTGTTCTTGGCGCCGATTTTCTCTGCTTGCGTGATGTCATGCACCCTTTGCCGATATATGGACTTGTTGGTGTCGTACAGAAGGTATATGATCTCCCTGAGTTTTCTGATGTTGGGGTGTGGGGCTATCTTTGCGAGAAATCCCCGGAACCTTGGAGTACCTATCTTCACGATAGACGGTATGAGACGCATAAATCCCTGAAGAGGAAACGATAGCGGGCTGCACTGCTTGTGAGCGTGGCAGTCCAGAAGCCATGGGGAGAAAAAATAAAGAGCCCACATGAGCTGTTTTGAAGCGAGCATATATTCACTAGGCGGCGATGTCTCTGCAAGAGCATCGAAAGGAATCCCAATCCCCGCTTGCCCAATCGACTCCAGAGAGACGCGCGACATCCAAACCAGCATGTCTATCTCAGTGCAGCCATCGTGCAAAACTTTGGCCAGGGTTTCTTCGAGCTGGCCAAGGTCAGTCTCGATTTGCGTGTTGTCTCGTGGGACATACACGACGCGTGACATCCCAGAGGATAGGCATCATCATGCGCATACGCTGTATAGAGAAGACAGCGTTGAGAACGCTCCGCTGCTTCTTATGCGCCATGCCTGACCACGGCAGAGTAAGCGCGACGAGTTCAATTCCCTCTGAGAGAAACAGTGTCGTACCAATGGAAGACAACAAGCCTGGGCCCCAGAGCAACTTGTTCCGTCTGTGGGGGATGGGTCGCTAAGAATAGATGAAGCTTCGATGGGCTTACTCGATAATCATGGGAGGTTCGTCGTATATATCGCCATGTTCCTTTATCAAGATAGTACGAAGCCCGAGGGGATCAGTCAGATACAGAACATCCTCCTAGTAGTAGTTTCTTTGTGAGTGCCAGCCATGGAAGCATTTTGGTGAACGGTTCGCTGTCTTACTCCCAAAAAGCCCCGGAGTCGAACTGCCGTGCCAAAAGCAGCAACGGTTTTCAAGTGGAAATCCCATCCTTGAGGGTGAAAGAGTTGGCCCATATGCCCTAAGGAAAACCTCTTTTAACAGGCTACGCCAACCTTCGCCGCCATCAGTGCTACGCACCCTTCAGCCATGACGAGGAAGGAGGGCCGCGTAGGTTGCTGAGAGGTGACCGAACACTTGCGGAAAGCAACTCAACTAGGATCTTCACGGTGATGATTGTAAAGGACGCCACGGCTACATGGATGATTGGGGCCATCGTGTGTAATTCCATGGGGCGTAGAACTCTGAACTTGAACTGGCAGCACAGAACCGAATAAGAGAGAAGCTTTTGTTCTACAAAAAAACATGCGCCTTGGAGTACTGGAACTTATTTAGCACACTGGCAGGCCAAATATTCTGTTCTTCCAGTCTACCTAGTTCGGCTTTGAAATTTAGCGAGCGAAAGCACGGCTTGGATGCCTTACATGGCTGGGACATATCCAATCATCACTGTAAGAGAGCCGAACGATGGCGAAACGGGTCTTCGTGCCGTTCTTGCTCGGACGCATTTGTTCGTGTTCGGGACCCATACAAACCGGATGTGTGGAACACTGGCACAGGAACGCGAAATTGTTCCGCTTGTAAAGGAGCTGATACTATCCGCACCGTGACAAACTGATCTCCGGGAGCCGGGAGCAGCGCTTATTAGCGCCGGGTTATTCAGAGATAAGCCGATTGCGTATCAAGCAAGTGAATGATGTCTATATAGGGATTCTCGGTATAAATAATACAGGGTAAGTGCAAGCCGGAAAATCTACTATGGAGCTGTGACGGGATGATGCATGGAATGGAACCTAGGCAATCGCATACTTGCGGCGGTACTTTTCGTCGATGCTCTCGAGATAGTAAGTACCTGGCCAAATGTTTTCAGTGGAACCCACAGGCTTGTAGGGTGCAGCATTGTGGTTCTCCTCGCGTAACTTTAGGCGAAAAACGTCAAATGGAAGAATAGATCAAACTTGAGCAGAGATACATACCGTCAGAGCATCTACGAATTCTTGGCATGGCACAACCTTCATGCTTTCCAAGCGATTGATGAGATCCAACTTCTCACGGATCTCTGAAGTGTCACCCTTTACGCGGAGGGTGAAGAAGCTGCTCGCGCAGCCACTGCCGAACGCGTACATTGAGATACGCTTTCCCAAAAGTTGCTGTGGCTCCACGACCGACAAAACAGAAGACAAACCCCCATAGAGGGAGGCAGTGTACATGTTACCGCAGCGAGCGGCACAACGCATAGAGGGGGTTACGCGCTTGGCGTAATCATCCTTGCCCAAGGCCATGAAAGTCTTCTCGACGGATTTGTCATTGATGGTTGCCTTGTAACTAAGGTCCAGGAACTCAGCGGGGACTTTCGCATATTCGGGAGAATTGGGTGACGAGAGGTAGTCATTAAAGAGCTATTGTGGAATGAGAACTGGGAAATACATATTTGGCCAAAAACTCACCAATCGGGCGTGGCCTTTCTGAACCTGCTTCCCGTATGGAGAGTGATAGACGGGGTAATCGACATCCCGCTTGAGGTTGAAGATAGCCTTCGGGTCGGAGGTCTTGCCATTGGATTCACCATTGGCATGACCATTGAGTGCCTTGGAGGCGGAGGCAACCTTAGCACGGAAGGCACTGTAGGCGCCATCCATCGCAGCAATGTATGTAGACACGGAAAGTGGGCCGTCAACTACGGGGTATTCTGAGTCGAGTTTGGGCTTGTAAAAGTCATAAGTGTTGTCCATATATGTGCCATGGATGGCTAACATGACAATCAGCAACGCAGGAAAGGAGAGATTATGCTGATAGTCTTACGTTCAAAGACTACGGGTGCGTTGGGACCGATCAGGATGGCACAGGCACCAGCGCCACCTACTGGACGGGCACCGCCTTCCGCGTAGACGGCGATATCACCGGAAAATACAATAGCATAGCGGCCATCCCATGACCGACTCTCAATCCAATTAACGGCATTGAAGAGAGCAGCAGTCGAACCATAACAGGCATTTTTCGAGTCAAGGCCTTCAATATCATGATTACCAGACGAAGCGTAGAGATCCATGAGGACAGTCTTGACAGACTTGGACTTGTCGATGATCGTTTCGGTGCCAACTTCGAGACGTCCAACAGCTTTGGGGTCGACGTTGTACTTGCGCATTAAGCTGGAAACGACTGACGGGCAAAAAAATAGGTTGGCCATTCAGTACACTGGAGGAGGAACGCCACATACCAGTGAGCGCCATGGAGTTGATGTCCTCCCTGTCGTCCGTGAACGCCATGTAGGACTGGCCAAGGCCAATGGTGTATTTGCCCTTGGCAACACCGTCATAGACCTCGAGGTCCTCCTCAGAGATGCACTTGAAGAAGGTCAGAAGTCGGTTGGACGACGTTAAAACAGAAAAGGGTTACCCTGCGAGGGAAGTACATTTCGATGCCAAGGATACCGACATCCTGAGGGCGGGGACGTTGAGCCTGTGTCTCGAAGACAGAGAGGGAGGCGGGGGAGGATGACGTGGTGGTCTCAATAGCCATTGTGGTGTATGGGGGAAGAAGAATATTGGAGAAATGGAGGAGGGGAAACCATTTATTAAATAGAAGGGACGACAAAAATTAAATCGTCCGATGTTTTAGGTCAAATATTTGGTGGACTACAGAAATGATATCGTCCGATGTTTTAGGTAGGACAATTTTTTGGTGGATGATGAACTGCCCGCTTGCGACCCTGCTCTCATGCTTGATGGTTCCTCCCCTCCGGCTTACAGAATCGGTCCAATTACATAAACGATCGGCCACCCTTTGAGACACTGCTCTGAATTCTTAGAGCCGTCCCGACCGGGTCGAACGCGAATGCGAGACCGGGCGAGAATCGCAAACAACACCGATCCACCGACCAGACTCAGACAACCAACATTTGATAAGGCCAGCTTTGTTCGCATTGCATCATTTGTCTGACATAGCCCATATATGATTACACGCAAGTAAGGAAGTACATCCAAATTGAGCGTATGGAACAAGAAAAGCATGCATCCATATCCAACACCGCCACATTTACAGGTTAATGCAGAACGTCGACTAGTAATAATAATACACTTCAGATGTGAAGGGGTTCGGACTACATTCTTTCAAAATCCGCCATTTCGCAAGGGTGAATGTTGGATGCTCTGGGCCTCAGTTGGTCCGGCCGCGGAAAGTTCTGGCTGGTTAGAGCCTATCAATGAAAAAACATCAGCAATCTGCCCGTTCGCACCAGAAATGACGGCGGACTCGGATCCGACCAATAGTACCCCCAAAAACTAATTGCTGCGAGTGCTGATACAGTTGCCCCGACGCCTAATCGACGGATGATAGCTTGTGCCGCCGCCTTGTCTGCCTTGTCGACCTCGAAAGATGGGTGTTCGTATACATCGAAGATGCGCATGATTACAATTGAGGTTTGAAAGGGGTGGGATGGAGGGTCGTGATATCGGTCTTATATCGGAAGGGGCACGCCTGTGAGGGGGGGGGCGTAATAGTCCCTTGATAGGGCAACGAGCTAAGAGATATATGCCACAGCGAGGACCGGCCCCAGTCAGCGGCGGCGCTAGTTCTAACTTCACGCGCCCATGCATGCCGCGAGCATGTGTCACGTTTCTATATCTCCGACTCGGGCTACATACGCGGAACCGAACGGAATGTTTCGTTTTCGTTGCTCGGTTCGATTCCGCACGACGCGATGCGATTATCCATGGTGTCAGGCATACAGTACAATAGCATGTCCCATACAGTAGGCATGGTCCTAATACCGGCTAGCGTCATTTAGTCAGTGCCTAAAGCGTCAAATTTTTGCCCATCCCATGATACTCCGTATCGGTGGAACACGCGCCCCGAAGCATCATGCATCATGTATCACGATCAGCAGAACCACCTTACTGCTTCTCGCAATCTTTATATGACTGGGATTCTTAGTAGGAAGGGAAGAGAAATATTCTTGGCAGGGCAGAGAAAGCATGGGGCATACACAGATGTACAAAGTGAAGTGCTCTGATACATAGGGTTCTGGCGCACGGTAATGGGATTTTTGATTCCTTTTGCCATACATCCGTTTGAAATTCACCCGTTCAATTCTCGTTCCAGAAAATCGACGAGTGAAACCTTGAGCGGTAGTTGATTACCCCTCCGCTCGTCACCTTCGACCATCGGGAGCGTGACCAAACAATTCTCCCTGCGAATCCGCGTAGCCTTTTCCGTGAGCTCGAATTGCAAGCCCGCAACGAGTTCAAATAGGAACGCCTGTAATTCTGTAACCCTATAAGAGCTTTATCAGATAGTTCGTTGATAAGACCATTCCAAGGCTACTCACGCGAAGCGCCAGCCAAGACAGGCGCGATGTCCGGCGCCAAAAGATATCCTAAAGGTGTCGGAGTGAAGTTCAGACACAAATGGAGAATGTTGGACTCACAAATTGGCCCACACTCCCACGTTGGCTCCTGTAGCCTTGACCGTCCCATCTAACCACCTGCTTGGCCTCCAGACATCTGCGTCCTCACCCCAAATATCCTTGTTCCTGAAAGATAGTCAGGCCACCTAAAAACACGCCGAAGGTGTATGGCATGGGTACCGGTGATACGCGACGTCGGATATAATGGCGTGTGTCCCCTTGGGTATATGCAGTTCGTTGATGACGTTGCCAGACTTGCAATAGACCGGCACTGAGAGAGGTACAACTTCGTCGCATACTGCCTCGCGGAAAAGATGTGGAACAACGGTATCGAAACGTAGAGATTCCTAATATGACGCGTGTTTTCAAGAAAACTAGCCGGTAGACGCGAGTTGGATTCACCTTAATCACGGCATTCAACAGAGGCAGTGTGTCCATATTAATTATGCCAGCATCTCCGGAGGGATAAGCAGCCCGCGCAGCGTACACTTCCTCACGAAGTTGGTGCTGTTCATCGGGGTGGGTTGCAAGCTCGAAAAGTATCCAGCCCAAGGAAGTGACGGTAGTCTCATAGCCTGCTCCCAAAAGTGTGCTAATCATCGTCAGCCAACACGACAATTGCTGTCACTCCATAAGTACCTACGCTAGTTGAGGAGAGAGTTCGTCGTCACTCAGACGCAAACGCTCAGACTCAGAGCGATTGGCAACCACTGGAAAGAGATAAGTAGGGACATGTCGAACAACGACGGACGTGAATTCATCATACCAATTCGACTAAGCGCATCCTTGCCATCATCCATTTCTGGTGACCTCGATAGAATCAATTTTTGTGCGATATCATTCGACAGCCGCACGTGGCGACGTAAAAATGCGAGACCAGAGGTTGGAAGGTAAATCATTGTGTCCAGGAGTGATGGCGGCACGTGGACCATAACCCCTTGAAAGAAGACTTTCCAGTTCGAAGGGAGCCCAAATCCTTTGGCCCTGATATTAAAACGTCATTGGGAACCTTCCAGAAAGGGGTCGAACTAGGGGCCATGTACGCACATGAAGTCACGCAGAGATGCAGAGAGCTCTGCCTTGTCTTCTCCGTCATCACGGAAGTCGTAATTGAATGCGGCTAGACCCAACGCATTGAGGATGGCGCGACTAAGGAATTCGGGAATGTTCTCTTCTCTAAAACCCCCGCTGTGCGACTCGGAGTCTACTCGGCTCCTGAATTCTTGGACTAGCTGTGGGGAGTGAGAATATCATAGCTCAGCGTGACCAGTGAGTTTACCTCATGGGCACATTCCCTAAATACGGGGATTTGAGCCCTGCTTTCTGAAGAGCCAAATGCCGGAAGCAGAATCCGCCGTTGTCTATAATGGTTTTCACCTGTTGATACATGGTCACCGATCGACCATCAACCCATCAAAGAAATGAACTTGACCACCTTCGGCACCATTCACCCCTGGGCCAGTGGCAGCGTTAAGGGCGAATCGAGCAGCGTATGGCTTTACAAAATTGTAGCGCGCGGTTTGTAAAATGTATTGGATTGCTTTAGGATCTGAGATCCATAATCTGTCGCTCTGTGTAGTCTCCGAATGAGGAATGTGAAAGCTTAATAGGTAGGAAGGAAGTGCGTACCCCAAGAGGTGCCTTGATCCTAGCAATCATGCCATACTTCTCTTGCCATTTCACGTCATACACACCAACTTGCTCCCTCATTAGTTGGCGGAGATTACCTGTGAAACGGTCCTCCCAGTCAGTGTGTCATCAACGTTGGAAGTACGGGACAGGCGGATCAATCCTTACCCAAGAGGAAAGACTCGGGTGGTGGTCCCGGCAAATCTACTAGGGGGTTCTTTCGTTTCGCTCTCCAAAAACCCCAGATAAATGCGGAGGAGACACAGCACACGAACAGAGCCCATGAGTTGCTGTCAAAAGCCATAACCGCCACGACGACTGCCCGGGCCGAATGGATGATTGAGACCAACCCGCACCGTGCAGTCACCGTGCGCCTTGAGATAAACACAGTCGTTCAAGAACGAGGATCACACCTTTATACTGTATCATACCCGACTCATCGGACAGGCCCTCAGGAAAAGAAGTGACGAATGGGAACTAGGGGAACTAGATCTAGTGCTGCTAGTTTCGACCACTGCACTTCTAATGCCTGCGCCGCCGCCACCAGCACATCTCCTTCGGACACTCCAAACTTCTTGCTCAGCTCGGGCTCAATAGATACACTAGCTGAGCGGTATTCCAGAATGAGAGCGCGAGTGTCCGAAGGATGGCTCCCTTGATGGGTCCTATCCGATGTTCGGGTATGATACATCAGAGGGAGCTGAAAAACTTTTTGGAAAAACTCAAATGGATTGGCACCAAGCCAACAGATGGCACCCAAACTCCATAGGGTGGTAGTCCGACATCTCTTCTATACAACTGTGTACTGTTTAGCATTAAGCTTGAAGATTGAAGCCGAATGTTTCCACATTTGCGTTGTCCCAATCCAGGGAGTTGAAAGAATTGTCATACTAGCTCACAGCGGCTCATGTTGGCATTTGAGACTCTGCTCACATCAAACCACAGTTTCGTGCGTTCAATTGCAAGGGAATTTGAATATCTGAGATGCTTCCCTGCTCTGTTGTCACGCTCAACCTCTCTTTCCATCTTGTTGAGAGCGCAATACGTATCTAGAAAACTTGATTTTTCATCTCCTTGCATTGGGCATGATGGCGCAGTACTGTTGTGTCACCCCATATGCAAAAAAGCACCTTTCATTGTCTGTAGCGTCAACAACCCAACAACCAAATGAATTGGACGGGTATGTATAAGCACTGCAGTTACAGTAAGGATTATTCTCACGATTGATGGACAGGGAGTTATTGTCAAAGCACAGGTCAGCGTGGAATAAGTCATGTGTATCTCGTACTTCGGAGTATTCGGAGAGGATGGCGAAAGCATGATCGGTTTGGGGTGTGATTGATCGTTGTGCACGCTCCTCCTGACGGCGCGCCCCGGATGTTCGGGCTTCTGAGATCGCGGCAGCGGGGCGAGGTCCCATCGTCGGAAGCCGTCGGAAGGTGATCCCACCCTTTGTTATAGAGCATCAGTGGAGCATCATGACCAAGGGACCAACTTGTAGCAAGAGGCCGCGGGGACACAAAGAACAGCTGGAGAACTTATGCGGGATGGGGCGCAGATGTACAAAAACAAAGCCATCGTCCTATCGCTCACTCGCCCTATGTTTTGCTAGGGTCACGATGTTGGCTATTCAGCCGTGTATCTAGAGACAACGTAGTGCTGGTTATATACTGCGGTATATAAGTGGATCCAAAAAGAGAAAGATACTGGCGGACCATTGGTGACATGAGGCGCCCATATATTCAGGCAAAAACTTGAACGCTGCCTTTGCCCTCCTCTTCCTGGTCTTGAGTTCTGCTCACTTCGGATGGCCTCAGTACTCAAACTTTTTCGTGATATTCTCTGCAAGTTACACTTTACAAGACGTTTTATTCATCATTCCTTCGGGCGTTGGGCCTTGTTTTTAGCCTTCCTCGGTCGCAGGTTGGGTGTTTGGCGCCCGTGGAGCGACGGAGAACGTGGTGCCACCGGTACGTTTCAGAAAGCTGAGGAAGCTGAACGATCGTCTCCCGGCACGGGGAGCTTAGACTCAAGGGAACATGTGGTAGCTGCAAGTTACATTCCAGCGTCAGCAAGCCGCCTGGGGGGGATGGTAACTGCGTTGATATTAGTTGCGATAGGTGGTACGGTGTTGATGGTGTTGATGACGGTATTCCTAGTGTTTGTTGGGATTGGTGTTGATGGTATTATTTGCTGTATTATTCATTGTGACGGTATTTGGGTTGTTGGGATTGGCGACGGTATTCGGTCTGTTGATGCGAGTTGGTATCGTATGTGACTCTAAGGTAGGATCGTATAAGGGGATTGAGGGGTCAGGTACAGTAGGTAACGTAGAGAACGGGGGGTGGGGTTGAGCGGTATTCGTATGTGCAGGTCCGGGTCCGGAGGTGTCCCAAGAAGGAGCAGAAGGTGGTGAAGATGTGCCTAGCACGGTTCCGGGTGATAGGGGAGAGGATTCCGAATCTAAGTGTTCAGTGAAGGAGACGTGACAGGAGTTGAAAACGCGAGAGGAAGAAAGGTCCCAAAGCCGGTAGGCTTTGGAGTGGGGGGCATACCCAATGAGGATACAAGGAAAAGAGCGCTGATACACTTTGGACAGCGCCGGCGTGTGAAGTGCGAAGGCACGGCAGCCGATCTCCTTTAGATGAGATAGAGAGGGTTTGCGGCCGAACCAGAGTTCATAAGGGGTCTTCCCGTTGTTGGCGGTGGCAGCTGTCAATTTAGTGAGGTATGCGGCGGTGGCACAGAACTCGTCCCAGAGAGAGGCTGGAGTGTTACAGGCGAGTCGCATGGCACGCGCCTTCCCCAGGAGCGTT
>WNGR01009397.1_pt1 | contig 11100 bp, 5 predicted proteins | sample 5407581 | NCBI WGS metagenome assembly WNGR01 (sample SAMN13153383, study PRJNA577476) | soil metagenome | isolation source: 80 cm soil or saprolite under Garry oak tree replicate 2 | place: USA:California | collected 2016-06-15 | reverse complement strand
CAATAGGCACTATAAAAAAGTTATCAGACCAAATGAAAGGGGTCTCGACTTCAGCAACAAGGCCGGTGCTATGCAGATCCTTGAGAACCTTAAATTCTCGCTGGTAAAATTCGCGCAATTCAGCAGGTGAGATAGGGTCCCTAGTGAGATCATAAACCATCAACTGCCGTGGGTCTCCGCCGTCCATTGTTGCGCGGAAGAGACGTACTCCGGGGCGAATAGTAGTAGCTTCCTCGACCGTCAAGATATCATTGATGCGCCGCGGCACTGCAAGTCGGTTTGAGAGATCCACCAGCGATTTTTTGATCGCTTCATGAAACTCCCCAACCTGTGTGTTGCTGCCCTTACTATCGAGAACACGGAGACGCTGGCAGACATCTTGCAGTAAAAAGATGCCATTGGCGGCGCGTGGGTCACGAATGATGGGAAGTTCATCGGCAACAGAGAGCAGGACACCACTGCGCACAAAATGCCCACCGCTCTTCAAAGGTGGAACAATCCAGCCAATTCGCCCTGCCAGCACCTTCGCTACATAGTCAACTTTAGCTAATGGACTCCGCTCAGAGGAGCCATCTGCACGCACCCACTGCTCATCCTTGCCGACAATCTTCCCTCGCCACGACTTTTCATCCAACAGAAAGACCCAGCGTTTTCCGACAACGATGAAATCCATTTCATAGGAACGCTCATTATGCGTTGGCAGCGACTTGTTGCAGATAACCATCCAACTCGCCGGAAGTTTCGCTAACTCTTCCGCCGCTCTGCGCTCTCCCTCCGTCGCGAACGACAATGCTGTACTGATCAATTCAGCCATCACTCAAGGCTCCCTCTCTCGCCGTACTATACATGCTCTTCCATGCCTCACTACATTTCCATCCTACAACTGTAAATCAAGCTGAGCATTCGCTCTCCCCTATGGTGTGTACACTACTGAGGCATCTGTAGGTGGTGACACCAATGCTTGATTTGCCTCTCCCGATGCCATCGTCTGCTGCATCCCATCATATAGTTCCAAAGTGCCCCACTTCGTCCGGTAATTTTCATGTCGCTGCTCATCCTTGCTCTTGACAACCGGGAACACTTCCATGATATAGTTCACATCCTCGTACCAAATGCCACAAAGATGAAAATAGCTGTGTTATGCCCACAGTACAATAGATATTAATCAGACTGAGGGTAAGGGACTTTTCTGGCCGAGGGGGAGACGACACTGCTCGAAAGGGTCGAGTTCATCGATGACTGCAACGTTACATGCTGGCTTATGTTTCTGCTGCTCATTTATCTCGTCGTTCAGCACTATTTCCATAGCTTGCAGAATCTTTTGAAGAATGAGAGAGCCCTCGTCAATCACCTATGTCCTCCAAACGATGTACTCCTGATACGTAACATGTTAAAGATGAGTAGTACTTCGTAGTAGCGAGCTTTGGGGGAAGGTGATGTGGCACCCCTGTCTCAATGACCCATAGCTGCCCTAATTCTGGCGCAATCCTTCATGAAAAACAGCGAGAAATACTATGTTACTCATTTTCTTTTAGTAGTACCTGAATCCCCTAAAATCCAAGAAGCGTCTATTGTGCTATGAGTATACTGGACAATGAATATACTGTCAAGCTTTTAATAAAGAGAAGAGGAGCCAGTCAACTACAATAACGTGTCAGTAGCGGTGAAATAATGAGTCATCCAAAAAAGTTGGATGAGCCAATTGTTGTGTGCCATTATTAATTTGGAGTTTAGACTAAATTCTTACAAAGCGCCATATTTTTTGAAAATCGCATGAACCCTGTCTACTAGGGGTTTGACACGAAATTAGTCTAAACTCCAATCTATTACAACAGCGTTCTAAGGAATCCTACATCCCCACCCTCGGCCGGTACTGAATCGCTTCCGCCACATGATTGGCCGCAATCAAATCACTGTCAGCAAGGTCGGCAATCGTTCTCGCCAATTTCAATACCCTATGAAAAGCTCTGGCGGAGAGATGGAGTTGCTGCATGGCTGCCTTTAACAATTTCTCTGCGGAGGGTTCGACGTTGCAGAAGTCGCGGACCTTGGAGGGGCCCATTTCTGCGTTGCAGGTCAGTTTGGTGCCGGTGAAGCGCTGGAACTGGCGTTCGCGGGCTGCCTGGACGCGAGTACGGATGGTGGCGGAGTTTTCGATCTGGCGCTTGTCGGCGTGGTTAGCAAAGGGCCGCTGATGTGTTTCTGGTAGCGGGCGATGGAGGAGGCGGAGCAACTGCATTCTTTGATGGGGTGGCCGTAGAAACCGTATCGATAGGTATGTGGATAGCTGTTGGTTGTTGAATTGACCTTTTAAGATTCACCTACCGCCTTTCATGATGGTTTGCGACGACCTGCCATACGTTGTTTCGCACGGTGCAAACGTTCTTCTCTCGTCTTCGTAGAAAGTGGTGCGGAAAGCATATTGCTTCCTGAGGCAGGTAAGTCTGCCCATAATGACGAAAGCAATGCTCTACCCTGGCCCGTAGCTGCTTCAATCTCTGGCAGTTCACTCTCCTTTAATAAGGCATCGAGTACTTTGATAGCCAGACGCCGATGCAATAATCCGCGTCGCATTGGCTCTTGAGCATCAAATGTAAGTAAGCAATCCAGACAGGCAGTTTCGCAATATTCATTATGCATCTCATCTACATACAAAATATCACGAGCTACTTGTAACCACTCTCTGCCTAGTGCTAAAAGTTCTCGAACATGGCCTGCACCACCGGGAACATTATCATACAGAACAGCACCCAGCCCTCTGCCATGATCTCCTGCAGGAATAACAAGTATCCCCAGTTCCCGGCCATCTAATTCTAACAGTTTTGCACCGCTAATCTGTAAAGCTTGATCCAGCGTCCAGAGCAATGCAGCATTGTCTGCATGCTTCTGTAAGCACGATGAGAAATCCAACATCAATGCATCAGTGGTTTGCCTGGCAGCAAGTACCTGATTACGGAATGATTGCGGCGTTTCATGTTTTGTCCAACAGGATATATTCTCCCTTGTTGAAGTTAGGGAAGCATGCTGCATGAAGGTAAGTGGGATATCCATCATTCCCTCTCCATACTGTCTCTCACTTTCGGCATAACCGCACTTGAGACAAATAGCAAATCCTCTCCCGAACTCACCAGAATTGTACACAAGGAGTTCTCCATCTTCTCTGTAGAGTGCCTTTAGATCTTTCACACCACCAAAGTCATTCTGCTCGTCGATTTCAGCTCCCGAACGACGTACAAAGGTAATTGTAGCCTTTTCAGTGTGGCCAACTCGCTCAACGTCTGTACTCTTTTTTGGTGAATCCCACGCTGCACTGCTGAAGCCGTGCCTTGGCAAGAGGAAATTTTGCGGATTGCTTCTCTGTTCTCCATTACAAATCGGGCAAAAGCCCAAAGAGCCAGCAGTTATTTTGTAATAGAGATGCCCATTCACACATTTTGTGTACTGTCCTCGTAGACCCAGGTAGTTATCAATATTTGCACCCGTCCAATGTTTCAACAAGCCATGTGAAGTAATGAGTTTGCCGCCGACTAGTAACTGCGAACCAGGAACGTATTCGCCCATCGCCACAAGTCCGCTGCGTTCAAGACGATATTGATCTTCTTCACGGCACATTCCTTGGTTCCGTTCGTCTGGAACGAGGACTTTGAGTCTCTGCAAGCCGATGGGAAAACCATAGCGTGGCATGAATTGCCGGTCTGCCAATGCCTCTATAACCGTCATTTCGTAGAGTGCTGCCATTTGATATCGTAGAGCATTAGCTTGCGCTCTCGCATCTGATATGCTATTAGTGCTGTTGCTGTTTATGAAGTGCCAAGCTCGGAGCATTTCGTCAAAATCATTGCGCCAGTCATCCACTGCTGCTTTGAACTTCTCTATAATCACGTCGAGAAATATTGCCCAATCATCCAGGCAAATTTTCGCACCTGTACCCTGAAAGAGTTGTTCTAGATGGGGTCGTACATGAGATTCACCGTAATCACGTACCCAGTTGAGATTTTCAAGGAAATGCTCCTTCAGCCCTAGCTCACTGTTGGCAGGATTCCACCATAATGCTTGTGTAGGCCGTTTCCAATCTGGCACATATGGGGAAACTATGGGTTTGTTTGTCCCCTTTTGCCAATATGGTGGTAACGAGATACCACAAAAGTGTCCCATATTTCCGAAAGCATTCATAGCACCAACATGAGTATCTGGTGGATAAATTTGACGGAAGAAATTCCCAAGTAGAAAAGCGTGGCTATGGCGCATGACAATACGTTTTCGATCAAGAAAGACCTTTGGGCTACGCAATGAACGTGCGAGATACTCGCTAAAATGAAGAAATACCGCTCTATCAAATGGTTGAGGATGGCAAAATGTCACTACAATAGATGATCCATCTGCACGCCGTCCAGCTCGACCTGCACGTTGGAGATAGTTCGCCTTCCCCGGAGGAACATTGCCCATCAGTACTGCATTCAGACCGCCGATGTCGATACCCAGTTCCATTGTTGTTGTTGAACTCAAAATATTGCGGATGCCGAATTTGAACAAATCTTGTAACCGACGATTTTCTTTTGGCGCAAGTTGTGCACTATGCTCCTCTGCCCATAGTCCAATGCTAAAGACCGAGGATGATGTATACTCGCTTCGTTGACGTCTGATCCTTGGGTCCTGATCCAGTATGGCTTCATCTACGAATTCTAGATTCATGCAGCCAGTTTCGGGGGCACATCCCAACACCTCGCGAGGCCAGATATGCCCCGTTGTTGGACAACGATACAGCCTGAGTGGTTGCCTCAAACCTAATTCTGGAAATTTCAGTCTAATCGCCCAAACTGGGCCTCGATCGTCCCGCGATTGTTTCTGCCTTGTCTCTAACCAAACAAGTGAGTTTCCAGCGTGAGCTTGCAATTGATGAAAAGCTGCACTAAGGAGATCAGCAGCATATTCATCAATCTTGTCTTCGCTGATGCCACATTTTCTTAGAACTTCTGCTGTAAATCTTCGCCTACGTTGCTTGTTCGTTGCACCTACGAAACGAGCTGAACGACTACTTAACTCCCTATCTTCTGCACACCAATGACCGACTAGATCACTGAACTGATATGACTTATCTTCTTCATCAGAACCTAAAGTGATTGCTCCCTCTGTACGCAGTGTATCGCATAATGCAGACAGAAATGGAGTCCAATAACGCTGTAATTGCCCTCTTGCTACAACGGTGGGTAATATACCCAATATACTCTCTGGTATTTGTAGTATATCCAATCCAGGATAGGTCACTTCGGCCAATCCTAGTGTTTCTAGTGACACTTGTCTCTGCGTCGGCCTAGCAAATTCTCGTGCCAGCAATAATTTCAATTCTTTGTAGACACGCTCAACATTATTTTTCCATTCTTCCTCGGCTTTTTCTTGCCAGCGTAACGCCTCGTGCTTTGTAGCCGATTCTGTATCTATTAGCTCTTGTAATACAGGGACGCGAGTCATTGCGCTAATCCAATCACCCATTGTCCCGCCTTCCTGAGCATCTGTGAATTCCTGGCGAGCCTGAGCTAGCTTCCGCTCTTTTTGTTGACGCTGTGCAGAAGTAAGCCCTGATTGTTCTAGCTCGCGCTCTAATCTTTCAATTTCTGTTTGTAAATCGTGGATTACAGACTCATCAACGACAGGGTATTTACTAAAACATTGTATGATCGCTGCACGCACAAGCTGTATTTCATGCTGTCTAGTAAGCCGTGGACCAAGACGAGCAGCTCCTTGACGACTATCGCTGAAAACAAGCATACGCCGTCCACGAGCAGGAAGCCAAAGTTTTGTTGGACTTGGATATTCAGGAAGTTCCGCAAGAACACTTTCTGCAAGGATTGAGAGAGCGAGCGACTCCGATTGGGCGAACGCTTTCCAGTCTTTAGGATCATCAGTTTTGCACTGATGGCAGACAGGAAGAGTAAACAAAATACGCCCGTTTGTTCCTCTCCCATCAGATCGTCCAGTACTACTATCAATCGTGACCTGTTCTGCTCCTGCATGTGAATTGAGGATCAGACGCAGGAGTTCTTCAGGGGGCCATAAAGCTGGCACAGGTTTTAGGTAGGTACGCGTATCATCATAGACACCGGCCAGTGACCAAGCTCCACAATTGTCACAACGATAGAGCGATAACATAGCACTTTGACAATAAATGCAACGATCTCGCAATCCTTCAGATATACAACCGAGGCTTTCCAATTTGAGATCTTTGGGTCCGCTACAAGCTTGATTGAGGCAGATAACTAATCCATCAGTTGGACGTGCCAATATGTGAATGCGATTAGGCAAAAGTGGATAATCTCCAACCCTTATACGTGCAGAGGCACCTAATTGCAGCAATAGAGCGGTAGCTCGTGAAGCGTTTTCGTCAACAGTATCCCAAAGGTGCCTTGTAAGATCACGGAGAGACAATCGTTTGCATTCCCAGAGAATGGACTCTATTTTATGCAGTAATGGAGCATATTTTAAAGTCTCATGGAGCAAAACAGCTGGCATATCATCATCATGATGATGCGCTTCTTTGACGATTGACTCGTTAACGAGAAAAGCGAGGCTTTCAGAGAGTATACTGCACATTTCAGGATTCTGCGCCAATTGTGCCTCGCATTGACTATCAATCTCGATTGTTGGATGATCTAGCCATTTGCGACTAACAATCTCAGAAGCAGCGTGTAAAGCTTTAGGAGGGGCTTCAACTGGTAGAGGCTGGCGAGTAATTTGTCCACGAATAACCTTTACAAGTGATTGGTCTTTGGTGAAAAGTCTAGCAGCGAAAGTTTCCAATTCTCCTGGCACATCCCTACCGATGGTTGCGGAAGTAGCGAAATGAAGAACATCCTCAGGTGCTAGTTCACATCGATCCAATAATCTGCGTAGCAAAAGGGTAATCTCTGCCGCAAGAGTACCCGTATAGAGGTGAGCTTCATCCAGAACAATAGCTCGTAGTGATTTGCCGAAGAAAACTGCATCCTGTGGACGGCAGAGCATATATTCCAACATCGAGTAGTTAGTGATGATAATATCGGGAACAGGACCACGGGGTGAGGTGATTATATTGATCCTTCTACCGTCGTGTGTTTCCAATCCACGTGCCTCACGCCTCGTTCTCATACGACACTGCTCCCATTCAGGAACACCATCCAGGTTTGCTCGTAAGGTATCCTCTGGAGTTTCGCTGGTAAAATGGAAGAGGGTTACACGCTGTTGCCCACTAAGCCAGTGATAGAGCCGATCGACCTGATCGTTAACAAGCGCATTCATGGGGTAGAGGATGATACATTTAATTCCTCCCCCTTCGCTTTTCTCATGATTGTAGAGGTCGTTGAGTATCGGAAGAAAGAAGCTTTCTGTTTTTCCTGCACCTGTACCTGCGGTAACTACAAGAGCAGGTTTGGCATCTTTTGGATAGGTAGCTTGCGCTCGAGTAATGGCATCGCGCTGATGTAGGTAGAGCGGACGTTGTCGAGGAATTACTTTTCGCATATCGAGATGATTACAGAGATCTAGACTGAATAAGTTCTGTTCAACCAGATCTTGTAGAGATTCGTCAGCAGCCTTTGCTGGAAAAGCTCCTTCTATCCATAGATCGCTGAGAAGTCCTCCCAGCTTAGCCTCACCGGACCATACTCTGCGGCACACTTCAGCCAATTTAGGATCACGTACAAAATGATCATCCAACGCGAAATCTACAAGGCGTTGTTTTACCGCTTTCGACAAGGCTATTGCATCCAGTTGTGACATAATCCCTATCTCCCAGAAATAATAACTCGTTCTATGACTTCTAATATCTGAATCCCTAATAAACGACGGAAAGGTTCTATATTAAGTGCTAGTTCTATATTGTTTTCTTCGTGTAGATTGAGACTTCCACCACGAAAAGATCTGAGCGCAGGTTCTATTAGCCCCCCTCTTGATAAAGTTTGTATCTATATAACCCATTGTATCAGATACTTTTTCTAGTAGCAGAGCTTTTTTTTGCAGGAGATCATCATCATTGTCGTTAAGGGATTCGGCAAATGCTGCGATAAGAGTATGCATAAATTTACGGGTCGAGGTAAGCCCCAATCGAGGAAGACAAACATTACGAATAAATAGGCGTACGACTTTGCCCATCAGAAAGGGATCAACCCTCAGAAGTCTCCAGGCAGTTCTCATCAATAACTCTTCTGGCACTTCACTTGTTCCGCCTAGTTGGCTTACAACTTTTCGTGCATCCATATCATTAGGTCGCCAGCTTTTAAATACGATGCGAACAGCAGACAGCCAGTGATCATCAGCAAAAGACCAGTGCAACCCCATTGGAGGAGAGTCATCAGATAACCACACTGGTAATACGGAACCACCATAATCACGGGAGAATTGCCGAATATGTGAGAACCAGCGATCACTTAGGATTGGCAATTGAAACCACCGTAACAATGCTGCTACCTCTCTTGGATGCTGAGCATTATTCCGGTGTAGAACATCGCACCATGTACTGTGCCACCAAGTTCCGAGGCGTACGCCACCATATGCGACTGCAACAATAAGAGGATGAGAGAGAGACGAAGGCAATTGCAAGTACCAGGAAGCATTATCTACTTCGAATACAGTATCCTCCTGACTCCACATACAGAGTGTGCCATCCTCATTCCAGACGACCACTCGATGTTTCTCGTCCAGTTCCAGTGGATGAGTAAGATGTATGGAAAGGTTCGTTGAGCTAGGGCTAGAGTTGTTGCTGATGTCATTTATGATCCCATGGTCAACCACTTCACGTACTAGGGGGACATCCTTCTCAAGTGCATTGTATGGTCCTTTGCGCAATCTTAAAGAGGCTCCTAAACCAGCTAAAGATCCAATTGGTCGTGGAGTGTAATGAGGACGTCCAACCCAAATATCACCTTCCAACAACGCCCATTGCTTAATGTTCGGTCTAAATACCTGGATAGGTAGCGTTTTAGCTTGTTCAACCGTCATTGTGATATCAGGTTGAAGTACTGTCCACCCTTGCATAGATAGCATTCCAGCCCCAACAACCCCTAAATTGAGAGCACGAGAAACACGAGTAAAGGTAGCGTCTTTTCTGATACCAAGCGTAAAACAGAGTTCAGCGATATGAGTACCATGAAATAGCATGCCTGGATTTACAGCAATTGATTCGGTGATAACATGCTGTCCATCTACCTCTATGAAACTCATAGCTTTTGCATTGAGTCGTATAAAGGATATGCTTGTTCCTTCCGGGTAATGAATCTTCACTTGCACAGGGTCACCAAATGACACAACATTTGGAGTATTGAAGAGTGATACATCTACCGAACGCACCCAGCGCGGTTCTTCACCTTTGGAACCGTACTTTGAATTAGGCTGCCAAAAAATTTGCTCTTCGAGTTGTACATTCAAATATGGTGACCAACCTTGCCCGATAATTGAGAGTTTCGTTCCCTGAGCATCGAGTCTATACCAATGAGATGGTTCAGGCGAGAGCGCTAAATCTTGTGCAGTAATAATGAAGTATGTTACTTCTGAACGCATCATATCTTGCCATGCATCAATACGTTTTCCTGTAGACGCACGAAACACGTTGATCTCATCGTTATCGTCCCAGAGAGTTAGAGTGAGGCTGGATACAATCTGACCAGCAGATGAGATAAGAGTAGCCACAAGCAACGGAGTAATAATTGGCAAAACAATTTCTTCAGATGGATGAAAGAGATATACTCCGTCGACATTCCTGCAAAGTTGTGCACAGATTTGTTCGCCTACCGTAATATAGTAAATCGGTTCTGATAGATCAAATTTTGCAATATTGGATATGCGGCATACAAATTGGGGAGCCTGTGGTGGATTCCAACGCAAAATTGGCTCATCCAGAAATGGTTCAAATGCATCCTCGATCCCTGAGGTGCGAATCTCTCTTCCGTCTCCTAGTTCAATACGAGCAGTTGCCTGAGTAGCCAATTCGTCAATCCATTCTGGCAGTACCCAAGGATTTCTCGCAAGGATCGTTTTTAATTGTTCTAGTTTGATGTTACTACGTCGGAAGTTACGCAGAGCATCCCACAAAGTACAAAACGTTTCTCCCTGACCAATCAACCATTCCGGAAGCCTCCGTATAAAACCCCGATACGTAAAACCGAACTGCAGATAAACGGTGTCAAACCAATTTTGTAAGCCTTCTATTCCAAAGACATGCCGGAGGTTGAGCCAACGCGCAGCTGCTTCTACAGCATCTTTAAAAGATCGTGTGGGTTGACCATTCGCATAAAGCAGATGCAAGGTGCTTTTGGAAAATTGCTCTTGCGGGAATGTAGCCCATAGAATACCTTCACTAGCATTGCGGCGAGCGTTTTCTGCTATAAATAACAGCAGAAGGGAACCCAGAGCCGCCGAATGCGAACCCTCTCGAGTTCCGATGCGAATACCTCTCCATGGTTCCACTTCTAGCCATAAATATACAGTGATCCCGCTGAGATTGACTGCCCAATTGCATAGACCATTTACTTGAGAACAACCTTTGTTCTTGTGCTCTCTCCAAAATAGCAACAACTGCATCGAATACTGTTTTTTCTCCATCACTAGGAGATATACCATTGAAGACCTTCACTTGCCACGCTCCATTTCAAGTTTCCTACCGTATCCATACCCTCTTACATCCCCACCCGCGGCCGGTACTGAATGGCCTCCGCCACGTGGTTAGCTGCAATCAAATCACTGTCAGCCAAGTCAGCAATCGTTCTCGCCAATTTCAATACCCTATGAAAAGCCCTGGCCGAGAGATGGAGTTGCTGCATGGCTGCCTTTAACAATTTCTCGGCGGAGGGTTCGACGTTGCAGAAGTCGCGGACTTCGGAGGGGCCCATTTCGGCGTTGCAGGTCAGTTTGGTGCCGGTGAAACGCCGGAGCTGGCGTTCTCGGGCGGTTTGGACGCGGGTACGGATGGTGGCGGAGTTTTCGACCTGGCGTTTGTCGGCGAGTTTTTCGTAGTCGACGCGGGGGACTTCGACGTGGATGTCGATGCGGTCGAGGAGGGGGCCGCTGATGCGTTTCTGGTAGCGGGCAATGGAGGAGGCGGAGCAACTGCACTCTTTGATGGGGTCGCCGTAG
>WNGR01020990.1_pt1 | contig 11106 bp, 13 predicted proteins | sample 5407581 | NCBI WGS metagenome assembly WNGR01 (sample SAMN13153383, study PRJNA577476) | soil metagenome | isolation source: 80 cm soil or saprolite under Garry oak tree replicate 2 | place: USA:California | collected 2016-06-15 | reverse complement strand
GTTGGGTGGTCGAAAGTGGTCGGAAACGGTCGCGCACGCTTCCGCGCGGCGCGTAACTTCGCAAGGGTGGCCGCCGAGGTCTGGAACGCGTCGCTCTTGCGTCGCTAAGGCCGCGCGCGAGTGCGGCGTGCTCGGGAATGTGAGGGATGAGCTGCACTGAGCTCTCTGAGATCTGAAACGCAAGGGGAGAAGTCTATTCTTTTTCTCAGTTGTAAAAGTTGTAAATACATAGTAAGGGAAAGTGGGCTAAGGAAACTAGGGTGCATTAGCTAAACTAGGGACTAGGGGACATACACAGGATGGCCTAGGACAGGCAGGAGAGCTGAGCACTCACAGTGCAGGAATGCAGTGAAGCGTGGGAATGTGGACCAGGGGGTGCGCAGAGCGCGCGAATGCAGAAGAGTGCAGGCGAGCACATGAGAGTGCAGGCAAGCACAGGAGAGCACGGGAAAGTGCAGGAGGGTATTGGAAAGCAACTGGAAACTGCGAAAATTGCCTTTTCAGGGCTCAGGGAGAGAGCAGGCGTATCATCTCCTCCCCACTGAAATACTAACTGTCCTCAATTAGCCACACACATGCAATCTGCTCATTTGTGGTGCACTGACATATTGCAAGTGTCTTCAGCATGCAGGGCGCAAGTGTGGTTCAGGGTGTGACTTGGTCAGCTGCATATGGTGGGTGACATGAATGTGCGTTTGCTGTGCACACTTCCATGGTCTTCTCTGGTTGATCTTGCAGCTCCTGGGGTTCATGTTTGTCCTTACAGCCAAAGGCGGTGGTCCGCAGCTTGGTGGTTTGGCAGCTAGTGCTGTGTGCTTTGCAGCACTGTCTGGTAAGGTGTGGCAGTCATCAGCATCTTTGTGTGGCCATCGCGCATGCTGCTGCGCATGTGCTTCGCATGTCTAACATGCTCCTAGGACCAATACAGTCCTTGCAATGGGTTGCAGAGGTCTGCGTGGGCGTGGCGCAGTTGCTACATCTTGTGCGCTCCTGGTTTACTTGCATGGTGGTGCTGTTGTCTTGAGTCGTGTTGCGTTCACTGCACGCACTGTTGCGGGAGTCGCAAATGCTTTTGCTGACACGTGGGGTCATCCTTGTCATCTTATACATGCCACTGAAACCTGCGCAATCGCAGCGCAGACTGGGGTACGGTTGTGCTTGAGGTATGTCACTGGGCAGGCGCTCTTGATTATACTGAGCTGCTCTTGTTGTGCATGTGATTGCATAGCCCGGAATCATTGCGGTTGATGCCTGAAACTGGTCGGATGCCTTGTGTGAACTGCTGATTGCCACGGCACTGGCGCTGTTGCCGCTGCTGTTGCCGCTGCTGTTGGACTGGCGATACTCCTTGATGTGCACCGCTCCAGACTAAGTTGATCTGCCTATCTTGTGCATGTTGCTGCAGTTGCTGTAAATGTTGCCGTGAGTACCATGTGCTATCTCCGCTCTTCAAACACGCCGTGGACATCCCTGTGCATGTGGTGTTGTCATTGTGACTGCTTCTGTCCACACTGGGAGTTGCTCTTGGAAGAACCACCTCACTTTCCTCCATGCATGCTGCTGCAGGACCTGTAAACGCTGGAATTAATGCACAAAGATAACCATAATCTGTAGGTGGCATATGGGACACCACGCAACTGTGGTGTGTTTGCAGTTGGGTCTGTGCTTTAGGTACCCTGATGAGTGCTGATCTTTGCAAAGCTGGGTTGCTTTCATCACGCGCTTTGTCGCTGAACTTATACTCTCCACTTGAAACACCTTGAAATTCTAACTGACTCTGAGCTTGTTGCAGAAGGGTGCGTGATTGTGGCATGGTCTGTTATGTTGCCACTGAACGTTAGCCTTGACTTAGGCTGTGGACGTGGGGCGCAACACAACTTAGCGATAATAGACATGGATTCTCCTTGATCACGTGCTATGAGAAGTCACAAGGTCTCTTAGACACTTGGACACAAGACGACGGTCGTTGGTGATTGACAAGTAGAGAAAGGGAGAGAGAGCCCTTATGTCTTGCAGAATGAAGAGAAGATGAGTGGTGATTCAAGAAGACCAAGCTGGAGAACTTGGTCTTCAACGACTACATCTTAAGTACTACAACAAGAGGGCTTTAAAGCGCCTCCTAAACCTGAAACCGAGTATCACTATCCTAGGGTCGAGTCATACTATCGTACATGTGATACTTGTGCTGACTGATGCGTAAGTCCATGACTAATTACCGCTCACTCATGTAGTCATAACCTATGAGTAAGTGTCTTTGTGCCGATACATAACATCACCCCCTTTTCAGCCTTTGCGCCCACACAAAATCTCCTCATTGATACGGAGTGCATCGTCCATGAACCCATCGTTCATTGCGTTAATGTGCTTGACTGCATCAGCCATCTCCAGACGTCGAATGACTCCCAACTTAGCTGCAGCCAACTGTCCCCACGCGTCCTCGTTTTCTACCAATATCTGCTCCATCCAATCCAACTCCGCAGTGATCACACGAAAGTGGTGGATTTCTGCTTTCAGCGATATGTCGTGCATCCTGTCGATCAGTCGGTCCGTCATCTTCCACCCTTGCGTGTCTGCTTTGAGGTAGTCCAACTCTGCAGTCGCATAGGTGGGCTTGCCTTCAAACTTGTACACCGGCGAGGCGTACAGAGGTTTGCTGAACACCTTGTTGGAGTCTGTGCGGAGTGCCACTACCAGCAGGTTGGGGGCCATAATGGCCTGCATGTAATGTGCCTGCTGTGTGGGCATCTCGTGGGGAAGGCATATGGGACAGTCGATGTAGTTGACCCCATCGTTGGTGTTGAACCCCAGGGGTTCACGTCTCTGCATCACAGCAGGCATGTACAACCTCTTGTATAGCGGGTATCTGCTTGTGGTCATCATGTATGGGGTCTCGTTTGGGTTGTCAGTGTCACGCTGGTTCCTTATGAAGGGGTGCTCATCTGGGTACCAGTTGTGGAGACTGGTAGTGCGGCTCCAGGGCCCCTTCAATGCTGCCGTGCTTGCCGGCGTAGCACCTCCCGAGCTGCCTTTGCGGCATTTCTCTTGTACACAGCTCTTGCAAACTGCTCCTCCCTCCACTGCGTGCTGATCTTCTTTGGCAGTTGCACCTTCAATTCTCCCCATGTGGGGAGGGACTTGCAATACTCCTTCAGCTTCCCAAAGCTCATTATCGAGCGCTTGGGTGTCAGCTTGGTGAGTCAGTGTGGCTCCCATCCCATCAGGGTCTGACAGGCGTCGCAGTACGGGTGATAATGCATGCGGGGGCAGTGCTGTCATCTGGAGGTCTGGGAAGACCTCTCGTACTCATGCCAGCTCTTCCTTGGTGAGGGGAGTGGCAAGCTTGTTCTTGTCGGTGATGTGGGGTCAAATGTGTTGAATTTGTGGGACCTCAACAACCCAATGGGGAAATGGCCCAATGGGGAAACATGCCCCAAAGGGGAAACATGGCCCAAAGGGGAAACGGCCCAAAGGGGAAAGTGTGGGTCTGACCAGACTGGGGTTTGAACCCAGGACCTCCCGGTTATATACTGGGTGCTCTAACCACTGAGCTATATGGCCCTGAGTACAGGGTGTTGGTTTCAGACTCATATCAACTATGTGACAGATTGCTTATCCAACAAAATGTACTTCTTGGCACAAAGTTCTCGTGCCTCGTTGGGTGTGATGAGTTGGGTGTCAAGCTCAGCCCCGAAGATACACTCCGGCAATCCGAGATAGTAGGAGTTGACAGCATCAGACATGAGGGGAGTATGAGTAGTGGTCGTCGTTGTAGTGAGGGGAGTGATAGGATACTTGCCCATCGCTCTCAGCCTTATATGCATATTGGGGGCGGTCCTTGAATTTTTGAACTCCCTTATCGCCTCAGGGGCGTGTATGTCCTTGTGATCAACCCACTCATTATCTGAGTCTGGATACCCCTTCCATTTGATGAAGTATTGCCTCTTGCATCCTCTGCCAAATTGCCAAGAGTCTAGAATCTTCTCAACTTCGTATTCTTCTTCATTATCGACAAGGTCTGGAGCTGGTCTCGAATAATTTGATCTGTGGAGCTCAGTTTCTTGGTAGGGTGTGAGAAGATTGATGTGAAACACGTCATGAATACTCCACTGCGTGGGAAGTTTTAATTGATAGTTGATGGGGGACATCACCTGGATGATCAGAAAGGGGCCATGTCTCTTGGGCGCAAGCTTGGCAGTTGGTTGATTTGTACGGAGATGGCGTCCCTTCAGCCATACAAGGTCTCCGTTTTGGTATTTGGGCGTATCTTTGTGTTTGACCCATGACTGCTGCGCTTTGATCATCAGTTCCTGGGCACACTGTCTTGCCATTTTGAACTGATCTAGCCTTAACGCCACCTGTGGTATTGGAGATGGCTTATCCGTCCAATCAGCACGCAGGTTAAACCCATACAGTACAAAGAAAGGGGACTCTCCTGTAGTCTTGTTTGGCCAGTTGTTGTGTGCAAATTCTGCAAGGGGTAAGTATGTGTGCCAATTGTCTTGTCGTTCGTTGACCCAGAATCATAGGTATTGTTCCAGCCACTGATTCGTGTGTTCTGATTGCCCATCTGTTCGCAGGTGGTATGCCGTGGAGATGTTTTGCGTCGTCCCCGTTCCTTTACATAGTCCTCTGATAAACTTTGAGGTGAACCTTGGGTCTCGATCGCTGATGAATTTTAGTGGGAGTCCAAATCGCGGGAAGATGTGTTTAACAATTAGTCCTGCGGTTTCTTCGGCAGTCATGCTTTCTTTGCATAGGATGAATACTGCGGCCTTGGTGCAGTTGTGATCAGTTACTGTGAGTATCGAGTCATATCCCTGTGAGATCGGTAGTTTAGTGATGAAGTCTAGGGCGACAGTTTCAAACGGCATAGCTTCACGTGTGGGGAATATGGGAGATAGCAGGGCCTTGGTAGGTCGCATGTTGACTTTGTTCCTCTGACATTCTGCACATCCTCACACGTAATTTGTCACATCTTGCTTCATGTTTGGCCACCAATACTTGCGACTTGTTAGTTGGTGTGTCTTGTTGATCCCCAGGTGTCCATATACTGGTGCGTCGTGATGGGCTCGTATGAACATCTTTTTGTGTTCCATTCTTCTGGTCACTACGCGTCGTCCGTCTTTGTACCACGTCCCTTCGATCTTCTTCAGGCGATGTGTGTCGATCCAGGGTTTGATCAGCTCCTCGTCTTGGGCATATATTGGGTCTGCGGCTTCCATTTCTTCCTGAACTACAATTCTTTGCATTGGGGGAGCGCGTTGTGTTGCTCCCGCCCTTACAAAGACATGTTCTGGCAACACGACTACGTTCTTGTTGTCATCTTCTCCTTGGTCATATCCTGGACGTCTCAACAATGTGTCAGCCTGTCCATTGAGTCTACCAGGGAGGTGACGTATCTCGAAGTCGTATTCTGATAGTTCCAGTACTTCCCATGCGACTCTCCTTGATATCCTTTGTGGCAGCCTCCAATATTGTAAGTTGAGGTGGTTGGAGTAGATGATGATTTTATGGGGGGATCCCGCTAGCAGGGGCCTCCAGTTTTTGAGTGCCATCACGATGGCTAAGAGTTCAAGATCATAAATGTCGTAATTTCATTGTGCTTCATTGAGTGTAGCCAACTAGTACCCTATGGGGTGCTTTTTACCGTCCTCTTTTTGTTGTAGAAGTATGGCTCCTACCACATATCCTGATGCGTCTACCTCTAACTCGAATTGATCATCAAGTTTGGCGTGTGCCAATACTGGTTCCATCGTGATGCATTTCTTTAAAGCATCAAAAGCTTCTTGTTCTTCGGTTCCCCATTGCCATTCTTGATCTTTTCGCGTGAGTTTGTGTAATGGTCGGGCAATGGATGCAAAGTCTTTGATAAAAGGGCAATAAAAATTGAAGAATCCAAGTGCCTTTTGTACTTCTGTCGTGGTTTTTGGTACTGGCCACATGTCCACGCCTGTGATTTTTGCAGGGTCCATTCGTGTCACCCCCTTTTCAAGGATTACCCCCAGGTAATCCATGGAGGATGAGTGGAATAGACACTTCTCAGGTTTGAAGTAGAGGTTGTGGAGTTGTGCGACTTTTAGGACATCATAAACTGCACAGTAGTGATCGTCGAGGTTGGTACAAGTGGCGATACCAATATTGTCCATGTAGACACAGATTGTTGTCCCCAAAGGTTCGTGTTTGAGAATGACGTCACGATAGATGTAGTTCATCATGGTTTGGAACGTCGCTGGTGAATTGGTGAGTCCAAAATACATGACTGTAGGTTCGAAGAGTCCGTATCTGGTTTTAAATGCCACTTTCTTTTTGTCGCCTTCCTGAATACGTACGTTATTGTACCCCCATCGCACGTCGAGTTTGGTATAGATGTGTGCGTTACTCAAGTCATGAATAAGGTCCACGATCAGGGGTAGAGGGTATTGATTTCGAATTGTGATGGCATTGAGTTTTCGGTAATCTTGTACCGGTTGCATTTTGCCATCCTTCTTGCAGATGAAGAAGAATGATGATGCGTATGGCGACTTGGACTCACAGATATATCCTTTTTCCAGTTTGTCGTGGAGGAATTTTTGTACTGCCTCGTCTTCAATTCGATTCATCGGATAGACTTTGCAGTCTATTGCTTCCAGTGCATCCTTTTTGAATTTGATTGCGTGGTCCCAGGCCCTTTTGGGTGGAAATCGTTTTGACTCTTCTTTGCTGAATACTTTGGCAAATTGTCGGTATTCCGCGGGAATTTCTACCTTTTTTGTATACTGTTGTGCCTTGATGGCAAGTTTGGTAGAGGTTGTGGCTTGTACTTGGCAGTTGTTTTCTGATCCTTGGATTTGTGCGATTATCGGTCCTTTTCCTGGAATAGAGGGATTTACTGACTGAAGGATGATGGGTAGTTCTTTCTCGTTGATGATGCCGTTTTTCCATTCGAACTTGGGTTCAAAGGTGGCCATCCAGGGGTATCCTAGTATGATGTCCTTGTTTCCTATGTTTGTGATAAGGAATTGTATTGTCTTCTGAACCCCACCAGTTTGTATGTCAAGGGTTATGTAGTGTGTGATATCTCTGGCTCAATTCGCCGTATTGTCGATGTTCCATATTTTCGTGTTCTTTGTAGGGGTTGTTTCCCTAACTTCATTCGTCGTATGAAGTTTTCACTCATGAAGCAGTCGGTTGCTCCAGAGTCTACAAGTGCTTTGATGTTGGCCATTGCGTTGCTAGTTCTGATAGAGATGGGGACATGCATAGATCGAAATTGCATAGTCACTATTACAGAATTGAACTTATGGACTGCCCTCACCCAGGCCGATGGGTTCAGGCATTTTGAAAACCCTCTCTTCCAACGAGGTCCCTCATTACTAGTTCTTGTACATCTTCCCCAGTGGTGGCCACTCCTCGAAGCCACATGTTGGCTTGTTGCTGCGGGGTTTGAGTGTTTGATCATGCTGTTATCACTTGTTCCTCGTCACAGACGCTTCTATCGTCAACCACTGCTTCACATCCTTGACTTTGACGTGGAGTCCAGTTTCATTGGTAGTTATTTGGTTTGTTCCACGTATGCTGGGGGCAATTGCGACTCAAATGTCCCTTTTTGTGGCAAGTGTAACACTCAACTTCACATAAATCTCTTTGTCTTCTCCCTCCTTGATTCCCCTGTATGAATCCTCCCTGGGGAATGTATCCCCCATGGGGCATGGTTGCTGGATTCATTTCTTTGCTCCCTGTGATGCAGCCTCTGGTCCTTCCTGCTGATGTATCCATTGCGTTTGGATCAAGCATCATTTGTCGTGGCATCCATCCCCTCTGGTGCGGGGTAATTGTACCACCGCGATGTGCTTTTAGTCACACTTTCATGTGGATATAGTCTTGCTGGTGATTTATTGCCGCTTGTTTCCACTGTTCATAAGTGGTAGGTCTGTCGAATTCCAGGACTTTTTGATAAAGTCCAGTAGGCAGTCCATCTGTGAACATTTTGATTGTCTGTGGTACATTGAATCGGTACTCAGCTAGTCTGATAAGTTCCTCGATTTCTACAATGTATGCGTCAATGTCTTCTTCTTTCATCTTCACCCTGGCTCAGAGTATGGATTGCGCATTTTCTTTAGCCAGGCTGTCCACGAATCGTCATGTGAATGAAGCAGCGACTTCGTTCCACAGCCGTTCATCTGCTGGGTTGATTCCCCCTTGTAGTTGTCAGGATAGCCACCAGTTGACTGCCATCACCCACTCGTTAACTTGAACTCCTTTAATGTAGGTGAGGAAAAACATAGCTCGTCGGTATGGGTTGATCATGAGGGGGTTGTCATTGTTGACTGCCCAGTATAATTCCCATTCATTGATAAAGAGGGTCATTTTCTTCCTGTCACCGTTGTAAATTGTCGGTGGTTCCACTACCAACTTTCCTGGTTGAGCTTGTGGTATGGGTGGTGGTGGCGGTCCCCAGCCTCCCCCTGGCGGTCCTCCAGGTGGTACTCCTCCTCCTCCTGGATATCCTCCACCTCTGGGAAATCCTCCGCCTCCAGGAAATCCTCCGCCTCTGGGGAATCCTCTGCCTGGGAACCATCTTTGAGGTTGATTGTCTTGTGGAAGGTGGATGGGTGGTAATTCTGGTAGTTGTTCTGGTCCGCTGCTTGGTGGATCTGCTCTGTCGGGTCTGGTGGCTCTCCTCATTGCTGCTTCATCGTCTACGATGTTGACAATCCATCAGACTCGGTGGCCCGTGTCTTCATGAATAATTTCTTCTGTCCCTGGGACTTCTGTCATAGTAGCCATTTCAGGTGGGTTGATGTGAATGGACTCAGCTAGGTTGGCGAGACCTTCTTCTTCGGTAGTATTTCCTGGTTGTCCTGATTCGATCGTGTCCTCTGATTGTTCACTTCCTTGTTCTTCTTGACTGTCTGTTGATGGAGCAGGAGTCCTTGGTGCTGGGGGAGGATGTCCATCTATTGCTCCCACGTTTCCAGTTGCTTGTACTTCATCTTCGAATATGTCACAACCATAGTCTGGTCCTGTTGGTCGTACTACATTCCACACTGCTTCAGGTGCATTCCAAGTGATTTCACACCAACACACGTAAATGTGGTTGAACTCAACTGGGTAGTATTGACTGGGTCTTGTAGGGATGTTGACGAAATATCTGGTGCTTCCTCGGACTGTTCTCCACCTAGCTTCTTTGAGATAGATTAAGGGAACGTTTCATTCTCCTCTTTCTTCTATCGCATATGGTGTGAAGGCCCAACGTTCTCGGGTTGTGAAGCACGCCACAGTGAGAGCTTGGTCTTAATGTTACATTGCCACTGAACATTAGCCTTGACTTAGGCTGTGGACGTGGGGCGCAACACAACTTAGCGATAATAGACACGGATTCTCCTTGATCACGTGCTATGAGAAGTCACAAGGTCTCTTAGACACTTGGACATGAGATGACGGTCGTTGGTGATTGACAAGTAGAGAAAGGGAGAGAGAGCCCTTATGTCTTGCAGAATGAAGAGAAGATGAGTGGCGATTCAAGAAGACCAAGCTGGAGAACTTGGTCTTCAACGACTACATCTTAAGTACTACAACGAGAGGGCTTTAAAGCGCCTCCTAAACCTGAAACCGAGTATCGCTATCCTAGGGTCGAGTCATACTATCGTACATGTGATACTTGTGCTGACTGATGCGTAAGTCCATGACTAATTACCACTCACTCACGTAGTCATAACCTATGAGTAAGTGTCTTCGTGCCGATACATAACATGGTCGCTAGAATGCCTGCCTGCATGATGTTGTGGGGCTCGTAAACACTTGCAGTTGCATTGACATGCATGGGGCTTCAATGGACCATCTAAGGGAGTGAGTAAGCGGTAATTAGTCACGGACTCATCATCAGTCAGCACAGATATCACATGTACGATAGAATGACTCGATCCTAGGATAGTGATACTTGGTTTCAGGTTCAAGAGGCGCTTTAAAGCCCTCTCATTGTAGTACTTAAGATGTAGCTGTTGAAGACCAAGACTCCAGCTTGGTCTTCTTGAATCACCACGCATCTTCTACTCCTTGCGAGATATCTGCAAGCCTCTCTCTCTCGTCTCACGTTCCCCTACCAAGTCTCTTTGCGTTATACGTCCAAGTGTCCGCAGACCTTGTGACCTGTCCTAGCACGTGACCAAGCACGGGTCCGTGTCTATAGTCGCTAAGTGGTGTTGCGTCCCACACATCGAGCCCAAGTCAAGGCTAACGTTCAGTGGTAACGTAACACTGGTATCAGTGCACTTAAATTGCCACTGCTGTGCACATTGCTGCAGGACTGGTGAATGTGGTCAATGACTAGAGATGTCTTTGTGGGTATGTCTGCATGATGTGGGGGTCTGCACATTCATGGATCGCTCACTGGCCCATCTGCACTTGATGCTGCCTACAGATGGTGTGCTGTCATCTTTGCCGAAATATGATATATGCATACATCACCACACGGGTTGTGAACGCTCGTGTGAGACACTTGAAATGTGGTGACTCTTTCTGCTGGCTGCCAGGGTCTGCACGCTGGCGGCATCACCGCTGTGAATGCGGGCACATACATTGGCTATGCTGGCTGTACTGCTTTCACTCTTGGCATGTGTGTGTCCTGCTTTGAAGTCGCTTCCCTCTGGCAGCGTGGTTCTTGCCGCTGCACTGTCTAGTCACTCAAATACTGGCGTAGGTCTGCTCCTTCATCTGCAGTGTTCATGGGCTTGCACTGTGGAACTAGGGCTTGTGGGCATGGCGCTCTGTGGTAACTCTGTGCATTGCCAATCGCTACTGGTTGCAATACTTTGTGGGTTGACTTGCAGATGCTTTTCTGGGCTGTCAGTGAGGGTGGGAATGGTCACAGTGTATGTCTGAATGTGGTGGGATCTATGGGCACAACAGTGCAGCAATGAGGTGGCGCGGCCCCACTTGAGGCCGTGGCGCAATTCCTGTTTGCCTGGGCAGTGGCAAGGGCGGCGTGTGATTGGGACACCAATTGAGAACTTGAGGAATTATCTTAGGGACTTAAATGCACAGGATGAGTAGTGAGATTCGAACAAGGCTATATACACATATTTGTATCCAGGAATAACTACAGGTAAATACAAGACTTCCGTGACT
>WNGR01009981.1_pt1 | contig 11106 bp, 10 predicted proteins | sample 5407581 | NCBI WGS metagenome assembly WNGR01 (sample SAMN13153383, study PRJNA577476) | soil metagenome | isolation source: 80 cm soil or saprolite under Garry oak tree replicate 2 | place: USA:California | collected 2016-06-15 | reverse complement strand
CGTCAGTAATGATGTCATATGGAACGTTCTGTAAGTAATGAGTCAAGAGTCCTGAGTCAGAATGAGTCATGGGGGTTTCGGCACGTGTAAGGTAATGAGTCATGAGAAAAAGGAAGTGAGACGTGTCCGGATCGTAACAGCATGCCGGGATCCCTCTCGGGATCGCTTTTCTGGGTGGTCAGCTGGCGACCCATGACCTGAGCGCAGGGAGCGCGAGCGTGGATGCTTTCTCAAAGGTGTGTGGGGAGACAATGGGGAGTGTGCACAGCCATGTGACTCGTGGCCCCAATCGCGATGGCGTCTCGAAGGGGTGCATGTCACCGAAGACTCGAAAGCAGCTTGTGCCTTGCGAATCTGGTGGAGTGGCAGGATTTTGTCATGCTGGTGCAGTGGCAAGAGTGCAGGTGTGGCAATGGCATTTGCAGGAAAAGGTGGGTGGCAGTGCATTATATAGCATAGGCAGGTGGCGGATGGCAAATGGGGGAAAAGGTGTTCAGTTGCGGTAGAGGTAGTGCATGGCGGGCGAAATGGCAAAGTGTAGCAAATAGCAAATGGCAAATGGCATATAGCAAATGGCAAATGGTGTATAGCAAATGGCAGATGGCAGGTGGGGAATAGCAGGCAGCAGGTGGCATGACGGCAAAGCAAACAGCAAGGAAACAAGGGTGTTTCATGAGGAGCGAAGAGAGAAGTGGAGATTGTGAGCGTGAGTTTGTGATGCGGGATTAAGAGAGCACAAACCTTGTGGTCAATCTCTATATCACAAATCCTGTCATTGACATCCTCAGCAAGGGACTGGAGGAGGTCTTCCTCGATTAGCTCGATGTTGAAACCTTCATCGCGCTTGAGGGCATTGAACCACTCACGCCTGGCACGACTCTGGTATACTATGAGGGCTCTCTTTCCATTGGGCTGGATCTTCCTCGGGTGAAGCTCAAGGGCAACGAAAAAGGCTGCAAGTGACTCCGCATGGGTGACTGGCCAGACTCCGGACTTTGCCATGAAATGCAGCATCGTGTTTTTGGCGTCGAGCATCTCCTCCCAGCTCAGGTCTTCGTCATTCCTGATGTTCTTGGAAGGCCTCAGGGCAGCCATGGGGCGAATAGCAATGGTGTCCTCAAGTTGAGTGAATGCAAGGGTGTCGTGGCTGATAGACTTGCTGGTGTCGAAACTGGCCTCTCTGCAACCTCTCAACGTGAAGTAGTCAAGCTCAATATACTCCAGGGCATTGATCTTGTTGAGGGCATACGGGGCCGGCCTTGGCTCAACCCATTTGTTGATGCGACGGTTTGGGTCGAAGGTGTTCAACTTTGGCTTTTTCTTTTCAGCCTCCCTGCGCTGCTCTTCTGCTTCTTTTTCGAGCTGAGTATGTTGAACATCCTCCTCCTGTTGGGCTACTCTGTCCTGTTCTTCTTGGTCTACTCGGTCCTGCTCAAGCTGGGCATTCCAAGCGACTATTCTGCTATCGTTTTCTCTAGTCCAGGCTTCTTTCATTCTCTGGGAAGCCTCTTCTGCGGTCAGGGGTAAAACCCCTTGGTGAGCATCAATCATTGGTTGCCGCAGAAAATCCCATTCAGCACTTTCAAAACTCGGGCAGACCGCCCGAGTCGGGTCTTCAAGAATGTGTGGCATGGTCAAGCGGGATGTCTTGTGGTGATGTTGTTAGAACTGGGATTTAACAAAACTGGATATTCGAAGTATTATTTTCGAAAAATAAAAGAGTTTTGGTTCTTTGAACCGGATGAAAAAACGTGCGGACAGGTGGCAGCACGCAAGAGAGGAATGAGCACGTGCCGCCTCATCCGCTCGCGCAAAGACCCTGCTCTGCGCCACCGTTCGTGCCTTACTCCGCCTCAGACCGCCTAATTGCCCGTCAAATTCCCGCGTCGACTTGGAGTAACACCGGCAACTGCCGAGGCCACCTGCACCCTCGTTGCCAGCACCATGACTTCGTCTCCCCGAACATCCACTGCACATTGTCTTTCCTTTCCCCCTAGTTCTCCTTCCTGGGCACGCATTACTCTCCATGTAGATGGAAAACAGGCTGACGCTTCAAATAGTAACCCTGCCGATGTACCTCCGTTTCGAGCGAGGAAATACCTCTGTTAAAATGTAGGGTGTTACCGCATGCATCCACCTCATCCTTCCTCTCACCCCGAGTCACCCGCTCTGATGAACCTTACACAACTCTCACTGACTTCGACTTTGAGTAATCAACCACCCGCTCCTGACCCATGCCCCGCATAGACGTCACTCACCCCGCAACCGTACCCGATGCCTACCCCCTCCCCTCCCAAATCATAGACGCCGTTCAGGTGTTTAATGCTGCCCCCATCCGCCTTTCGAGCACTTAACCCAGGACACCTTCCACTCAGTCCACAAACGTGAGAGCTGGTCCCGCATCACACACCTCGTCGACGGGACCGAACAACATAAGGCCGTTGCTCTGGTTGTGCCATTGTCTCTGCAGTCGGCGCAGAACACGTTGATAAGCTCAGTAAGTCTGCCGTCCTGTTCCGGTCTCCCTCTTCTATGCGGCGTTTGGTCACTTCGCCTTCTTTTTAATTTGGATCCCGCCGTCTGACTGAATGTCTCTGCCTCGAAACGCAAACGCACTTCTCTCCCCCCCTTCACCTCCATCCCTCTCCTATGAAACCAGCTCCCCACTCATCCATACTGGGTAACTCCGTAGGAGAGCATTGGGATCTTCCTATCACCTACAACGCAGCCGCACCCGACCAACTGAACCAACATACCTTACTCTATTCCAAGTGTCACGCCCTGCAGTTCTTCTTTTGCATTTCAGCAACGTTTTTCACCTGAAAGCTCAAACGTGAAGTCTTAGATATCACACTACCTATCACCGAGGTAGGGGAACGGAACCGGTAGTTGGGTGCACGAGACGTCACCACACCAAACAAAGGTAACATGGATCATTTATTCTGAGCACCACGTCTTCCAGTTCTCCTTAAGCGTCTCGCCGACATCGTTAGCCCACACGTTCGTGTACAGAGCGCAGTGCCAGACTCAAGGCCAGACTAGGCGACGAGCCGCATCGCAAACCTCCTCGCGCAGGAGGGTAGCTCTGTTTTCATGAAGTCGCCGATAGTGACCTCGTGCTGTTCTCCAAATCGTTCCATGTTGAAGATGGGATGTCGGACAGAAGATGACGATAGGACCGCAGCTCTTCGGTTGACTATGTTTTAAAATCCGCATGCACGCCTGCGCCTTATGGACAGTTTTATGCCAATGTTATGTGATCGCACAAAATGTGTGTCTAATTGTGAATGAGAAGTGCGAGTTTGAACGTTGGGTGAGGGGAAAATTACCGAAGGAAAGTGGGGCCTCCTTGTTCTGGCTCTCTGGATCACCGTGCATGCTCATACGTTGGTGTCTCCGAGACGAATGAGCTGAAGCGTGAGCGACAGAGGGCTCCAATTTGTTATAATAAAGTTAAATAAACCTGCCGGCCCGATCCCGTCCGAGTCACCACCGCCACTGGCAAGCTGAGCAAGTGCCTTCAAATTTCCGAGTCGGTGCATGTTAGTCGATGCTACAGTCTTGACCCGTACCGGGACGGTGGTGTTGCATTCAATGCATATATTTGTCGTCCATGTCAAGCCAAGTTAGATACAGCGAGAGGCTGCAGTCACTAGTCACCTCAGGCTGTTACTAGTACCTGCCACTTCTCCGATTCAGCCGCTATCTTTGTCATGTATGGGGCAGTGCAGAGGCAGTGCGAGTATTCCCAAGGGAACTTGGGGACCTTGTCCTGGGAGCCGTAGTTGGAGTCCTACTGAGAGGCTCTCGTGTTTCCCGCTCGAGTCATTTCGCACAATTTATCGTCTAACAAACAGCCCGTCCTCAGCACCATGTCCCCGCCTTCAAGTTCTCAAACACCTACCCCATCTGTGCGCTTCAAATCGATTCTCGATGACGCCTTGAACAGGTACAAGCAGAAGACAGGGAAGGACCTTCCAGCGATATGGCTCGACACTGGCCTCACAAGCTGCGAATCCGTCGATGCCGTCTTGGGCATACTTCAAGGTCAAGCCAAGGCACTTGAACAAACTAGTCCTGGGAATCAGAAGTTGATGAACGGGATCTGGTTGTCGGTTGATGTCCTCTCCACGGTTTCTGCGACTCTCGGAGAGGGTTTTTCTCTGGTACTTATCAGGGAACCAGTTCGTTACGAGTCGAAGTTCATTCTGACGTAATTGTGCAGGCGTTCCCACCCGCGAAGGCGATCGTTACTGGAATTAGTGTCCTCCTCTCTGTCCGTATCTTTCCCTGTTCCTGTCTGTCAGCCCTTTTAATTCCGAAACTTGACAGGCGGCAAAGGGTGTCAAAGCGAGCCACGATGCGCTCGTTGACCTCTTTGGGCGAATCGAAGACTTCTTCAAGCGCTTCAAGATTTATATTCAAAGTTCTCCGGCCACCGAATGGGAGGAGGTACTTGCGAGGGTCGTGGCCGAGGTCTTGTATATCCTCTCCATCGCAACGAAGGAGATGGAACAAAGTAAAGCAAGTGAGTCAGTTCTGAAAGATATACTTATTGCCCGACCACCCTCACGTTCTGTTCAGAAAAATACCTTAAGAGACTATTGGGAAGAACGGATATCGAGGATGCCCTGAGGAAACTGGATAGCCTTATTCAGGGGGAGCATGGGATGGCGACGGCTCAAGTTCTGAAGGTCACCAGTGAGCTCAAAGACTGTTCGCGGCCTTATCAACCTCGGATGACTTCTCGCTAAACATGGTCTGCCTAGATGTCGGGGAACTTAGCACAGCTATCCAACAGATGGAAAAAAGTGCAGAAGAAAAAGAGTGTTCGTGATCCTTGTCCCATTGTCTCTGTTGTGGAGACTGAAACCTCGCTGCAGTACGAAAGGGCGCTCGAAGATGGTTCTGTCCGCCGGACCCGTCGACAAACCATAACATCGCCTGGAAGGCCTATCACGAGGGAACAGCCACATGGTTCTTTGAAGGCAGCGTTTTCTTGGACTGGATGTCAATCGGTTCCCTCCTTTGGGTCCATGGAAAACGTACGTCCCTCTTCTCTTTCGCTACTCAACTCCTGACGTTTCCAACTTGCTCAGCGGGCTCAGGGAAGAGCATTCTCTGGTCCGTCATTTCCCAACTGTTGTCACTGATTGCGAGAACTCATATCGACTACAAGCTCTGCAATCATTCAACACATCATGGCCCTGTGCGAGTCCGGTCAGGCCACCTTATTGTATTACTACTTTGACTTTCGAGACGAAGAGAAACAAAACGCCCGCAACCTTATCACCTCACTTATTGTCCACCTGTCTGCTTTTTCGGACCCTTGTTGCGACATAATCTTCAATCTTTTCTTGACACACGGGAAGGGCACACGAAAACCCACCGATGACGCCTTGACGAAATGCCTAAAGCAGATGCTCTCGGTCTTAGCTGAACATCCAATTTACATCATCATGGACGCACTCGATGAATGCCCTGACGACTCTGGGTGGCCAAAAACCGCGCGAGCGGAGGTCCTGCGCGTTGTGAAGGACCTCGTTGGCCTGGATTTTCCGAATCTGCGTATTTGCGTTACTAGCCGCCCAGAAGTTGACATCAAATCCATTCTCAACCAACTGACCATTCACGCCGTTTCACTTCATGATGAAAGTGAACAACAGGAGGTTATCGCTGACTATGTCAGCACCATCGTAAACTCTGACGAGAAGATGCGGGAGTGGTCGGATGAAGATAAAGAACTAACTGTCAAAGTGCTTTCTGAAAGAGCCGATGGAATGTAAGGACCACCCTTCATACTCGACGATACGTTCTCTTATCATTTATCATGTAGGTTCCGATGGGTTGTCTGCCAGCTAGAGACACTACGGCGGTCGGTGCAACGGAATGTGCGAGGGATTCTTGAGAGGTTACCAAAGACCTTGGACGAGACATACGAACGGGTGTTGAAGGAAATCAACGAACACAACAGAGAACACGCTCGTCGTCTCCTTCACTGCCTCGCGGTCGCCATGCGTCCCCTTCGTGTGGAGGAGCTCGCTGAAATCCTCGCGTTTGACTTTGACGGAGCCCAGGGAGGTATTCCGGAGTTCCAAGTGGGCTGGCAAAGGAAAGACCAAGAACAGGCTGTCTTGTTCACGTGCTCAAGTCTGATCACAGTCGTCGATGGATATGACGCCGATGACGACGACGACTCTCGGGTGTTTCGTGTCGCAAGTCGTGTAGTGCAATTTTCGCACTTCTCTGTTAAAGAGTTCTTAATGTCGAATCGTCTCGCATCCTCAGCCGGAGACGTCTCACGATATCACATTCTTCCCGGATCCGCTCACACCATCCTCGCGCAGGCCTGTCTCGGAATTCTTCTCCATTTGAATAATCCGGACCACACGCGGAACCTCAACGACTTCCCTCTGGCTAAGTACGCGGCTCGACACTGGGTCGCACATGCCCAATTCGAGGACGTCGCTTCATGCATGAAGGATGGGATGGAGTCTCTCTTTGACCCGGACAAACCACATTTTACGGCATGGGTCGACATATATGACATAGACACCGCCCGCTTTCAAGGCCGGAGGTTTAAAGACGAGACTCGGATACCCACGCCCTTGTACTATTCTGCACTCTGCGGATTCTATGACCTAACTGAATGCCTCCTCATCAAAGATCCACAGCACGTACATGCAATCGGTGGCGAATTTGATTCTCCACTGCTTGCGGCACTATACAGAAAACACGTCCGGGTTGCAGAACTTTTACTCAAGTACGGCGGGAACATCAATGCTCGTGGGACACAAGGACAAACACCACTGCTCAGACTGTTAGACGATGGAAGCTACGAAGACGACCATGACCACATTCTCATTGTTGCGCAGTTATTACTTGAGCGCGGTGCAGATGTGAATGCGACAGACGAAGACCACCAAACCCCGTTGCTTCTGGCAATTGAACTTTGGGGATATGAGATCGCGCGGCTTCTTCTTCAGCATGGCGCGGACGTTAAGGTGGAGAACAACTGGGGCAGGACCCCACTGCACGTGCTGTCAGAAAGTGCAGACTACGATCCAGAATATGTGCGGTTATTACTGGAGTGTGGCGTGGACGTGAACGCAAAAAACAAAGACCACATGACCCCGTTACTTCTGGCAGTTGATTTGCAGAGATACGAGACCACATTGTCTCTCCTTCACCATGGCGCGGACGTTAAGGTGGAAGACAACAAGGGCAAGACCCCGCTGCACGTGCTGTCAGAACATGAAGATGAACACTATATGCTAGAATTCGCGCAGTTATTGCTGGAACGCGGAGCGGACGTGAACGCAAAAGACAAAGACCACGCAACCCCGTTACTTCTGGCAATTCAATGGCAGAGATACGAGACCGCGCGGTTTCTTCTTCAGCATGGCTCGGACGTTAATATAGAGAACAACAAGGGCAAAACTCCATTGCACATCATGTTAGAACAGGGATATTTCGGGCACAGCGATTTTCTCTTTGCACTGTTACTACTGGACCATGGTGCGGACGTGAACGCAAAAGACAAAAATCACACAACCCCGTTACTTCTGGCAATTCGATTGGGGAATGTGAAGGTCGTGGAGTTTCTTCTCTACCATGGCGCGGATGACAAGGTGGCAGACAACGAGGGCAACACCCCATTGCATCTTCTGTCAAGAGACGGCGACATTCCCCTGGCGCAGGTTTTACTGGAGCGTGGGGCGGACATGCAGGCACGAGACAAAAATCAAAATACCCCACTACATGTTGCTTCCTATCATGGGAACGTCTTGATTGCACAAGCGCTTCTTGGCTATGCCAATATAGCAAATGAGCTGGGCCAACCCTCAGTGCAACTTGCGTTGGAAGGTGAGCATTACTCCTAAGGGCCTGGTCACAACGTTTCCTACTTTTTACTAGGCCACGACGTGTATGTGAGCACACGGAACAAGGGTCACGACTCCCAGTTAAATGTCTCACCCTACCGTGGAAGGCGCAAGGTTGCGCGGGTACTGCCCGACAACGGTGCGAAAGCCAACGCGGAGAACATATGGGGCGAGACCCCATTGCACCTAGTGTCACGAGGCGAATATAATTCCACAGGAGATGGCGTCGGCATTGCAAAGCTATTACTGGAGCACGGCGCAAATGTTCGCACACAAAACAAGGACCATATAACCCCACTCCATTATACATTCCACTATCGGAGGCACAAGGTCGCACGAGTGTTGCTCGACTTTGCCGCAAGATCCTACACGAAGAATGACGGGGGTCCAACCCCATCGCAGCTAGGGTTAGAAGGTGAATATTATTCCCAACAACACAGTCTCGGTGTTACACACTTTCACCAGAGTACCTCTTGAACATGATCGCGCAAGAGGAAGACGACGCAGCCCGACTACATTTGCCATCCTATTACGGGCAGCCCAAGATCGTGTGGGTGCTACTCGACCACGGTGCAGATGCTAACATGGAAAATGTCCGCGGCGAGACGCCATTGCATCTAGTGTCACGAGGCCAGTATGACTCCCAAGAAGACGGTGTCGAAGTTGCGCGGCTATTACTTCAGCACAGTGCGGACGTCGATGCACAAGACAAGGGCCACACAGCCCCGTTACATTTGGCTTCCTACTACGTGAGGCTTGGGATCACACGGGTGCTGCTCCATAATGGCGCAAACGCCGACACGAAGAACGAGCTGGGTCAGACCCCATTGCACCTGGTGTTACTCGGCGACCGCAGCTGTCGAGACGGCGTCGATATCGTACAGCTATTACTGGAGCATGGCGCGGACGTGAACGCCCAAGATGTATACAATGAAACCCCACTCCATCTGGCGTCCAAGTTTGGCAAGCTCGAGATTGCGCAGGTGCTGCTCACCCACGGTGCAACTGCAAGCGCGGAGAACCTCCAGGGCCGGATCCCGTTGCATGTCTCCTGACCAGTGTGGCCACTGCGCTTCGGAGGTGTTGCACAACTTTTACTGGAGGGAGGCACAGACTCGGATGTCAACGCACGAGACAATGACCACGAAACACCATTGCATTTTGCGTCCCGAAATAATGGCCTCGACTTCGTGCGATATCTCCTCGTGGGTGGCGCAGATACTAACGCGAAGAACAACAACGGAGGGACATCGTTCTAGTTAGCGTCACGGCCAAGTCACGGCTAAGAGATGACGGAACGAGACGACTGTTGCCAGACTATGTAGTTGGTCAAGCATAATACAGAGCATTTAGGGAACTACTCTGTGGTTATATTAGGAAAGAAAACCGGATATGTTCCATTGCGTGGATAGTATAGCGCACAAGGTCGTTTTATCCGGGCAACAGCGACCGGTCCACTGGCATGTCATGATTCTCCACCGCGTGATTCTCAGGAGGCTTCTCCTTAGGTCTTGGGCTTGTCTGTGATCTACTGGGCTGGCGAAGTATCTCGAGCTGTTGATCCGATGACGCTTCTGTTGTAAATTGATTTTACTCAGCGGGTGGTTAATTGGGGGCGTAAGTCTCAATCTGGATGGTGATTACAGTATGATTGCTGATCGTGATCAGCGACTGCACGTGTAATTGGTCCCGGTTAGATCACATCGGTCATGCGTTCGAGTCCATCCTGGTACTAATTGTCTCTGGGCCACTAGCGTTGGCGACACGATGGATGACGCGATGATGGCCTTGAGGTCACGGCGAGCTTCTCCGGCGGCTTTTTGAACGACCTGAAGCGCCCGCAGTGCCACTCGCACCAAGACTTGTCGTCCCGGATAATGCCGTTTTCCTCGCGCACGCACACACAGCCCTCTTGGCATCAGCAAAAAACCAGGGGAATTGTCAGCAATTATAAGAAATTATAATTGCTGTGAGCGATGCAATTGGATCCCAGATTGGCAATCAACGATTGGCAATCAACAAAATTGATTACCATGGTACGTTAAATTTTGAAATCCCCGGCAATCGATGACAGTTCTTGTGGGCACTTATAATTAATTATATGGATTTCAAGTACTTCTAACTATTATAATAATAGAATTTGATTTAATCAATTATAACTGTATGCAATTTCTGATGATCCGATCAGAAAAATTACAATTGCATTGACTGCATTGATTATATATTCGTTTCGAATCTTATCACTCCCTATTAATCATTGAGATATTTTGTTTCGACCTTACAAGTCTTACTAAGAGGTACATTATTTATAAACTATTTATGAACTGCACTACTTATCCCTGGATTCGAACAGGCGTCCTCAATATGGGTGCCAACATAACGACTAATCCAAGGCGTTACCACTAGACCAAGAGACCGACATTGCTCAATCCAAATAAATCTTCTATAGACAAGTAGGGCGGTAATTATTATTCACAAGTCCGAGTGACTTAGCTGATACGCTATCGCGGACAAAGTTTGGTGTCTTAGCGTATGTGACTGGCAGGGCCTTGTTCGGATGGCCGCGAAGTCACTTCTCTCGCCTCATAGCATCAACCCACGTGTGTCCGCGGGCTCGGCGTCCACCACCAGCATCTTTCCCCGCCCCCTCTGCGTGTTTTTTATACTTAGGGATTACCACGGGTCGGCAAAACTCGCACAGGTACCGGGTACGGGTTTGCTAGGTACGGGTCAGGGTAGGCAAAACCCGTGCCCGTAGCGCGGGTACCCGCGGGTACATGGCCCAGGACTTGCCAGTGACCCTGTCTACGGCGACGGCTTGCAGACACGCTCCGAGTCGTTCCAATACCACAACCTCGTTGGCGGCCTGCTCATCACACTCATGAACTCGTCTGAGACGTGCCCTGTCACATGTCACTGGCAACCTCAGCAACAGCGACGAGTTCACCATCCTCAAGTTTAACCAGCTCGGTGTCAGTACGAGCCCAAGCGGATCTCCTACATGTATGTCCCCCAGCCCTCGCTTGCCAGCCCGAGCTCACCTCCCCTGTTCTCGCGTCTGCAGATGGCCCCGAGCCATGGCCCACAAGGTCACGACTCACAAGCCCGAACACCCCGCTTCCACATGCACCTACTGTCGTCGTACACAAATCTACCCCATGCCTCCATCTCTTCACCCAGTCCACGCGGACAGTTGTGGATCTGACGATACACACACCCGTGC
>WNGR01008111.1_pt1 | contig 11107 bp, 12 predicted proteins | sample 5407581 | NCBI WGS metagenome assembly WNGR01 (sample SAMN13153383, study PRJNA577476) | soil metagenome | isolation source: 80 cm soil or saprolite under Garry oak tree replicate 2 | place: USA:California | collected 2016-06-15 | reverse complement strand
GGCGACGTCGCGGGTGGTGTACCTGAACGTCGAGTGCGGCACCGGTGCGTCCCATCGCAGGATTTCCTCGATCGCGCGCGGCACCAGGGCCGGGTCGGCGACGAGGGCGTCGCGCTGTTCCGGATGCAGCAGCAGGGCGACCGTTCCGTTGCCGATCAGGCTGGTCGTGGTGTCGTGCCCGGCGACCACCAGCTGGAAGATCGTCGAGAGCATCTCCTGCTCGGACAGCGCGCCGCCCTGATCGGCCGCCCGTACCAGGTCGGTGACGAGATCCTCGCCGGGGGCGGCCCGCTTGCGGGCGAGCAGTTCGGTCAGATACCGCGCGATGTTCGCCGAAGCCGCCACGGCCTCAGCCGACGGTTCGGGCGCCGACGACAGTGTGAGCAGCGTGATGAACCAGCTCCCGAGCTGGTCCCGGTCTGCTTCCGGGACGCCGAGCAGCTCGCTGATCACGGTGAACGGCAGCGGGAAGGCGAAGCCCTTGACCAGGTCGACGACGGGGTCGCCGCTGGCTTGGAGGTCGTCCAGCAGCCGGTCGGCGATCGTCTGGATACGCGGCCGGAGGGCCGCGATCCGCGGTCGGCTGAAGGCGGCCGAGGTCAGCCGGCGCAGCCGGGTGTGGGCGGGAGGATCGACGCTGAGCATGTGCCGGGCGAAGGCGGGGCCGGGCAGGCCCTCGGCGACCACCGCGCCGTCACGGGCGAGTGCGGCGTGCATGTCCTTGGACAGGTCGGCGTGGCCGAGGGCGGCCTTGGCCTCCTGGTGCCGGATGATCAGCCACGCGCGGTGCCCGTCGGCCAGCGTGACCTCGTGCACTGAACCGTCCGCCTGGACGCGGGCGAACAGCGGGTACGGGTCGTCTAGGTCGTAGTCGCCCCATGCGTCGAGTGCCGGGTTGCGCATCTCGGAGCCTCCCACGATCTCGCGGAATCCTGAGCAGAGCAGATCGATGGTGGCCAGCCGGCCGTCGTTGACCTTGCAGATCGAGGTCTGCGTACAGGCCCAGCGGGTGCCGTGCTGGGCCAGATCCAGCCGGTAGTGGATCAGGAGCCGGTCGGCGATCGCCTCACCTCCCGACTCCACCAGGTCGACGGCGTCCATGTCGGCGAACCACCTGCCGAAGCGGGCGACGACGGCGTCGCGGCCGTGTTCTTCGATCGGGCCGCCGGGCAGAAGCGCCCGCAGCCGGACGGTGTCGGTGATCGCGGCGGCTAGCCGGACGCTGTCCCGGGCGGCCACGGCGGCGGCGATCGCCGTGGCCAGCGGATGGGAGTTCATGATGCGCTCCTTTCGCGGCGGCCGGCCAGAGCGTTGAGGTAGCCGGCGAGGTGCCTGGTCAGCTCGGCGGCGTCGTCGGCCGCCCCGTCGATCAGGCTCGACTTGCGCCGGCGCAGGAACGGCATGCCGATCAGGTACAGGCCCGGGCAGGCCGTCACACCGCCGTCGTGGACGACCCGGCCCCTGCGGTCAAGCACCGGGACGTCGAGCCAGGACAGATCGGGCCGGTACCCGGTCGCCCATACGATCGTGCTGATCTGGCCGGACCGCAGGTCCAGGCCCAGCGGCGCGGAGCGCACGGTCGTGGGCGCGAACCGCTCACCAGCCGCCCCAGCCCACGCGTCGATCGTGTTCAGCAGCCGCCCCAGCTTCAGGTCGGCCAGCGCGCACACGTTGGGCAGGGAGCCGGAGAACTGGGCGACCCCGCCGGCGATCCCGGCCAGGCGGCCGGCCAGCCGCACCCCGGCCGAGGTCAATACGTTCAGGTCGACCGTCCGGCCCGGAGAGCCGACCAGCTGCATGGACGGCACGTTCCGCGCCCGCGCCAGATCGCCGGTCTCGTCGTAGCGCTGGTCCAGCACCCCGCAGGCGTCCAGCCACCACAAGATGTCGCGGCCGCGGTAGGTGCGCGGCATGCGGACGTGCTCGCCGACGGCGATGGTGACCGGGCGCCCCGAGCGGTGCAGCTCATCGGCAAGCTGGATTCCGCTGGCCGAGGCGCCGACGACCAGCACGCCGCCCTCCCGCAACTCGCCGGGGTTGCGGTAGCCCGCCGGGGTGAGGGAGGTGATCCCGTCCGGCACCAGCCGCGCCAATGTCGGCACCGCGGGCACCGTCGCTGCCCCGCAGGCCAGCACCACCGTAGGCGCGCGCCAGCTGCCCTGCTCGGTCCGCACGATGTAGCCGCCGCCTGCGGCCCGTACCGAGGTCACCGTCGTACCGGTCAGCACCGGCGCCGCGGACGCTTCGGCGTAGTCCTCGAGCATCGCCGTGACCTGCCGGGCGCTGAGGTAACCGTCCGGGTCGGTACCGCGGTACACGTAACCGGGCAGCCGGGTCATCCAGTTCGGGGTGAGCAGGCGCAGCGAGTCCCACCGCTGCGTGCGCCACGAGTTCGCGACCTGTCCGCGTTCTAGGACGACGTGGTCGACCGAACGGGCGGCGAGGCAGCGGCTCATGACCAGCCCGCAGTGCCCGGCCCCGACGATCACAGTGGTGGTATTCGGCACGGCTCAGCCTCCTGCTCACCCGGACCGGATCAGGACACGTCGACGGTGACGCTGGTCGGGTTGGTGAGGATGTCATAGACCGCGGAACGCTTCTGCGACTGCGCGACCAGCGCCCTGATCTCCTCAGCAGTGGCGTCGGCGTCGATCTGGTAGCTGACCGAGACACGGCTGAAGCCGTTGCGAACATCCGGGTCGGCGCCGAGAATCCCGTGCAGATCCATCTCGGCGGTCAGGGTCGCCCGCACCGACCGGAGCTGGATCGACCTCTTCTGGGCCACGGCGGCGACCCCGGCGGTCAGGCATCCGCCCAGGGCGACCAGGACATACTCCACCGGCGTGACACCGTTGTCCTGCGCGGCGAACTGCAGAGGGTGGTCGATGTCGTAGCTGAACGTCGTGTGGTGATGTTGCTCGCCGCTGAAGCCGTAGAACGTCTCTACGTCCGAACGGCTGTGGGTACCGTTCACCCAGGACACCGTGGAGCGCCACTGGAACTGGGCGATCTCCGGGGTGTCACCCAGGGCGTTACGGACGCCGAGCAGCGCCTCGACGTCAACGCCGTTGTCGATCGGGATCTCTGTTGTCGTCATGGCCGTGCCTCCTTTTGTCGGCCTTCTCTCGTGATGCGGAGCTGTGCTGCTTGCTGTCTGCGCCCGAAGCTGCTTACGCGCCGGACGGCTGCGGCATCAGGCCCAGCTGCATGAGCAGCGAGACCTGGTCGTAGTAAAGGTCTCCGCCGACAACCCGTCCGCTCGGGTCGAAGTGCCACATCTCGCACAGCGGCAGCGTGAAATCCCTGCCAGTGGCCGGGAGTGGTCCGAGCGGCCCGTCATGGGTGCCGGTGACGGTGAAGGTGCATACCACCGTCTGCCCGGCGTTTATGTAGTGGGGGCCAGTGATCCTGATGCTGGCCGAAGCCCCGACCCACCCCGCCAGGAAGTCGTCCCTGAACTCCTGTGGCGTCCTGAATGTCCGGCCCTGCGAGTGATCAGTCCAGGTGATGCTATCGGCGTACTGCTTGGTCATGGCCACGAAGTCCCTCTGGTTGAAGGCCTCGTGACCGGCGCGGTAGGTCTCGACGTTTGGGGATTCCATGATTTCTCCTTCGCGGCGCTGGCCGTCGATGACGAGATCATGGTTGCGGCTGCTGCTTGCGCGGACCGTTCGGTCTCCTTTCACCATCCTTTCCGTATCCTTGCTGTCACGAGAGGACTGTTGACCTGAGGTCGTCTGATGGGCCAGTGGACCAAGGCCAGAATCCAGCTGTGCGGCCGCTTCATCGCCGACATCGATGGCTCCCGCATCGAAGATGCGCTGCCCGGCCGCATCGGGCGAATCCTGTTCGCCTACCTCGTCCTCAACCGCGGCCGTCCATTGCCTCGCGACACGCTGCTCATGGCGGGCTGGGGAGAAGACGCCCCCGCAGAAGCGAGAAACGCGCTGAACGTGCTGCTGTCCAAGCTGCGGCGCGGCCTGGGCTCCGAACATCTCCGCGGACGGACCGAGATCGAACTGCTCCTGCCGTCGGCGACCTTCGTCGATGCCGAGGCCGCCCTGGAGGGCGCCCATCGAGCGGAGTCCGCCATCGCAGAAGGACGGTGGGCACAGGCATGGGGCCCAGCCGGGATCGCCTATCACGTCGCCACCAGGCCGTTCCTGACCGGGCTGGAGGCACTGTGGATCGATGAGTGGCGGCGTCGGCTGGAGGATGTCCGGCTGCGCGGGCTGGAGTGCTTTGCCGCCGCCAGCCTCGGCCTCGGCGGCCCGGCGCTGGCCCAGGCCGAAGAACGCGCCAGGATGCTGACCGAGCTTGCGCCCTACCGCGAGACCGGGCACCGCCTCCTTATGGAAGCGCTCGCGCGGCGCGGCAACGTCGCCGAAGCGCTCCGCGCCTACGAGCGGCTACGCGTCCTGCTCCGGGAGGAACTCGGGATCACGCCCAGCCCCACCGTCCAGGGCGTCCACCGACGACTGCTGGAGAGCGCAGGCAGCTAAGAGCTGCTCGGCCTGCGCGAGGAGGTCCTCGCGCGTCACGTTGCCAACCAGCTCAGGGTGCAAGATGCCCATATGGCCTTGCGCGTTCTTCCAGAGCTCTTCGTCGTCGTCGCCCTGGATGACATACCCGCACATGCAGATGATCCTCAGCGCCATCGCTAACCTCCAGGCCAACCCGCTGCCATCTTCACGCGCGGTCGTCGAGGATGCAAACATGGCACAGCGATCTCGCTGACTTGCCGGAGACCTGATCCCGCAATTGCACCGATGAGGCGTCTAGCTGGACGAATCATCCGGGCGTGTCGCCCTGCGTCGCCCGGCGTCGGCCTCGGGTGGCTCCCTGATTGGCTCCCCGGCATCTAGCCACCCTCGCACACGTTCGAGTGAGCTCGGGCGGAATACCACCTCGCTCCGAGGCGTTTCCGGTAGCATGGTATCTGATCGGATACGTTAAGGATGAGGCATGGAACCTGGCGGACTGCTGGAGCGCGCCCGGGCCAGTGCCGGCCTGACCCAGGACGAGCTTGCCCGGCGGGCTGGCACGTCGCGCACCACGCTGTCGGCGTACGAGAATGGCCGGAAATCGCCCACGGTGGCAACCTTCGCCCGGCTGCTCTCGGAGGCCGGATATGAGCTGGCCGCGCAGCCGCAGGTGATGTTCACCCGGCAGCCCGCCGTGCGGGGCAGGTGGGCGTGGGTGCCGGATCACCTGCCGCGCCTGGACATGGCGCACGCGTTCGCGCGGGTGCGGTTGCCGCTGCACCTGAACTGGTCGGCGCCGGGACGGGTATTCGACCTTGGCTCGCGTGCCGACCGCGCTCGGGTGTACGAGGTCGTGCTGCAGGAGGGCCGCCCGGCCGACATCCTGGCCTACGTGGACGGCGCGCTGCTCGTTGATCTGTGGGACGATCTGGTGCTCCCGCGGCCGGTCCGGTCAGCGTGGGCTGCGGTGATCCAGGCGTCTCGCGAGATGGCGGCGTAGATGCCGGGCGGGGACCCGCGAGATGGGCCGGCATGCCGGACCTGACGGACTTCCAGCTTGAGGTGACCAGGCTGTTCTTCAGCCTGCCCGCGAGCAAGGGATTTCTGCTGGCCGGGGGAGCGGCCCTGCTCGCGCAGCACCTGACGACACGGCCCACGGAAGACCTGGATTTCTTCACCGGCCCCGGACCGCGGCCACGTGCCCGCGGCACGTGACGCGCTGGAAGCTGCGGCACGGGAGCGGGGCTGGGCTACCGAGCGCATCCACGACAGCGACACATTCTGGCGGCTCGTCATCCGGAGCGACACAGCCGAAGTAGTGACCGATCTCGCCGTGGACACGCCGCCGGACTTCCCTGCCTCTATTACGGCTGCCGGGCCCACGCTGGCTCCCGAGGAACTCGCCGGGCGCAAGCTGCTCGCGCCATTCGACCGGGCCGCGGCACGGAGCAATTGTCAAGGCCTGTGGATCAGCTGGTGAGGTTGCTGTCCTTTGTCAAGGCTGTCTTGAGCTGAGCTGACGGTTCCTGGTGCTGGGCTTGTGTCAGCGTCAGGGGTTCGTGGGCTCTGGGGAGCAGGAGGTGCTTGGGCCTAGAGGAGCGGGTGCCGGGGCGTGGTAGTGCGGGCCGGAAGGAGCCTGGCTGTCAGGTATGAGACCGCGAAGGCGGCGAGCCACAAATAGGCGATGCTCCGGGTGAGGGATCGTTGCTGGCCGGAGATGCCCTGAAGGGACTGTGCGGCCAGGACAAACCCTGGATGCAACCCGCCGTAGGGCTCGATGACCGCGGCTTCGCGGAGGCCGGGTCCGGGTTGCCAGGTAATGCGGTCCTGGCCGTGCGCGGCAACCCAGGCGAGCACTGCGGCGGGAAGCCCGGCAGTGCGGCCGTTGAGGTGACCGGAGCTGGCCAGGACGTGGTGCCGGGCGTCGAACACGATGACGAACGGGGCGGGGTTTGATGCCATGTTGATTACCGGCGGAAGGACGCTGCCCGGCGGTGATCCGGACGCGAGTTGCCCGGCCGCTGCTGCTGCGAGCCGCAGGGGCTGGCGGTCGCCGCCGTTGCGGAGGCTCAGCCCGTAACTGAGCCAGGCCAGGCACGCCGCGACGGTGATCAGGAGGACACCGGTGACCCACCATCCCCGCCGGGTCTGCCACCGGGCCAGGCTGACGGGACGGCTGACCTCATGGCGCCCGGATAACCCAGGCCAGGCAGCCTGACCCGCACGGCACTTCACCGGCCCGCCAGTTAGCCGGCTACGCCGGCGCTGCCGCGCGCCAGGCTGAGGTCCCCAAGTTTCGTCACAGGTCGTTTCCGGCAGGGGTCAACCTGCGCACGCCCATGTCGGAGGCCGGTCCGGGTTGCCCGGGGATGACCGCTAGCCTCGGGCTTTCGCCTGGGTTAGCCAACTGGTCGACGACCTGTCATACCACGCCGACCTCACCGGCGGGCAGCCGGGAAACGAACCGGCATTCATGCTTGCTTACGAAACGGCCAGGTCCCGGGTCGGCACGCAATTGGCCCCGGTTTGACATCATTGTCAGCGAACATGACTAGGCCGGTTCAAGGCTGAGGAGTTGGAGCGGTGACTCGAATACGGCCAGCCGTCTGGCTCATGGCCGCGGTCGCACTGTTCCTGCTGGCCGTGGCCGGTTATGCCCTGCTCGTCCACGCGTCCCCGCAGTACTACTGGACGCAGATCGACACGGCCGTCTACCGGGATGGCGGCATCGCTGTGCGGAACCAGCCGGCGATGCTCTACGCGCTGAAACTCGGGTCGGCGAAGCTGCCGTTCATCTACACGCCGTTCGCCGCGCTCCTGTTCGCTGCGGGGAGCGGTGCGTCGTTCGCGACCTGGCAGGTCGGGCTGGCGGTGCTCACGATCGGGCTGCTGCCGGTGGTGACGTACCTTTCTCTGGGACTCGCCGGGCGGCCCGCCGGCCTGGCCAGGGTGGCGGCGGCGTTTGCGATCGCCGCGGTGGCCCTCTGGCTCGAACCGGTTGCGATGACACTGTTCTTCGGGCAGATCAACCTCGTGCTGCTGGCCCTGGTGGTGGGCGATCTCGCGCTGCCGGACCGCATCAAGGGCAAGGGCATCGGAATCGGGCTGGCGGCGGGGATCAAGCTCACGCCGTTGATCTTCATTCCGTATCTGCTGTTCACGCGGCGAGTAAAGGCCGCGGCGGTCAGCGCGCTGACCTTCGCAGTCACGGTAGGACTGGGGTTCGCGCTGCTGCCGCACGCCTCCGCGGTCTTCTGGGGCGGGCAGTTCGCCCGGCAGGGCAGCAAACGCTTCCACCTGGACAACCAGTCCCTTAACGGCGTCATACTGCGCCTTACCCACGCCGGCCCCGACGCGCACGCGTACTGGCTGGTCGCGGCGGTCGTCGTCGGCATCGCCGGGCTCGCCACCTCGATACTGGCGAGCCGGCGTGGCCACGAGCTACTCGGTCTGGTTGCGTGCGCCGCGACCGGCCTGCTGGCGTCCCCGATCAGCTGGTCGCACCACTACGTTTACGTGGTACCGGCACTTGTCCTCGCCGCCTACGGGCCACGGCGCCTCGGCTACCGGATCCTCGGCGCCGCGCTGGTGGTGGGCTTGTTTGGCTGGTGGCCCGTGCCTATTGGCAGCCAGGGCGGCTACGACCCTATGGCCCAGCTGCGGCCGCGCGGGTGGCTGCTTCTCGCGCCGAACCGCGGTAACAGCCGGGCGGCAGTCGAGTTCACCTGGCGTGGGCTGGAATTGGTCGTCGGCAACTACTACGTGCTAACCCTGCTCGTGTTTATCGCGGCCACCGCATGCGCCCTGGTGCTTACCCGTCGCCTCAGGCCTGAGCGCGCAGTCGGCCCCGAGCCCGATGCCGTGTGGGCGGCACGCCCGGCCGGCGGCGCCCGGTAGGGCGATCAGCTTCCTGAACGGAAGGCGCTCGCTGCCATAGCCCATCTGCACGGTAGTGACGAGCGGCAGCAGGTCATCGCGGACGCGCTGAGCAGTCGCGCGGCGGCAGAGATGGGACGGTCCGGGCCGAGGCTATCGGGCGCGCAACGGGCACGGCGACGGGGGAGGGCATCATGAGAAGTGCCCGTCTGCCTGGCGATATACGCTTTGAGCTGCGGTTCGGTCGTGGCGTTCCCGAGCCTGCGCAGGGTCTCGATGTCAGGCACGCCGCCGCCCAGTTCGATGCGCGAGAGGGCGGGCTGGCTGATTCCCGATCGCTTGGCTACTTCCTTCTGGGTGAGGTTCCGACTCCTGCGGATGACCCGGAGCTGGTCGCCCAGCCGCAGATCCCGGCCTGCCTGCTCGTACTCGGGGTGCTCGCCGGCGTCACCGGTCTCCGCGAGGCGCCTGGCCTGGAGGGTCTTCCACCGGCTGTGCCCGGCCATCATGCGTTCCTTTCGAACTGGTGGGTTATCGTCATGTCGTGTTCTGCCTGGCAGGTCCTCTTTGCTCGGATGGCCCGGTCAACGTCCGCTCTTTGAACGCCTCACGAGTCTTACGGAAGACAGTGAGCAGGATGATGACCCTGCCCCCAGGCTTCCAGGAGCTGATCCGCCACGTAGTGCGATCGAGTGCCACCCGGAGTTCGTAGATGTCATCAGCATCCTGGAGTTTCTGCTCGTGGGGATCAGCAGTCTTGCGTTACTCGGCCTGGTCGCGGAGCAGGGTCATGCCGTTCCAGGGGCCGTCGGCGGGGACGTGGCGGAAGGCGTCGCGGGGGAGACCGGATTGCCATTGACCGGTCAGGGCGAGGTGGGCGGTCAGATAGCCGACGGCGTCGGCGGCCTGGGCGCCACGACCGTTGCCGCCCAGGGCGATGATGAGGCGCCCAGGTTCGAGGATGTCGATGTAGGGATGGCGATGGGCGGTGTAGGCGTCGGCGCAGCGACGGGTGTGCCAGGAGCGGATGCGGACATCAGGCAGCAGGTCGGTCAGGGTCTCGCGCAAGGCGGGCAGCGGCCCGTCATCGTCGCCGTGGTCGTACCAGGCGCGTACGGCGGCGGGATTCGGCAGCCAGTGGTCGATCATGGTGTTGGCGCCGAACTTGAGGTAGGTGCGTCCATCCGGGTAGCGGATGGGCGGCAGCACGTACAGGTCTGACAGCATCTGGTGGCCGATCATGCGGTTGATGCACGGCATCGCGTCCAGTCCGGCTGCCTGCTGGTCGTCGAGCTCGGCCATGACGTAGACCTCGGACTTGGCTCGCAGCGCCGTCGGCACCGGGAGCAGGTCCGACCCGGCGGCGAACGCGCCGCTGGCCACGATGGCCGCGTCGGCGCGGAGTCGGCGGCCGTCGTCGAGTTCGGCTTCCGTCCCTGTGGCGGAGGTGTGCAGGGCCCGGACGATGCCCGAGGCGATCGCGGTGCCGTTGTCTTGCGCCGACTGCATGGCGAGGGCGACGTAACGGCGCGGGCTGAAGTGGCCAGCGGTCGGCTGGTGCAGGATCGTCTCGTCCGGGCCGAACCGGACCATGGGAAAGCTGGCGCATGCCGCGTCCGCGGTCAGGGTCCGGATATCCGCGCCGTTGTGCTCGCGGAGTTGGGCGGCGACGCTGAGGTAGCCGGGGCGGTCGCGGGTCGTTGCGGTCAGCGCCCCGCACGACGTGATCAGCGTCGGGTCCAGCTCGGTCATGCCGTCGCGGGCACGCCGGTTCAGCTCGGACCACACTGGGTCCCGGCTGAGATCCCCGATGATCCGCCCCTCATCATGATGCGCGCCGTATCCCCCGGGGCCGTCCGCACGCGCATCGGGTCCGGCCACCGTGACCTTTGCATACGGCGCCAGGTGCCGGGCAATCGCCGCGCCGAACATCCCGTTGCCGACGATCAGGAAATCCACGACGGCATCATTCCCTGACCCCAGAGGGGGACAACCGGATGCTCAACGCTGATACAGGCAAGGCTAGACTGCCCTGACCAGCCGGAGCCGACGGTGACGATCCGAATGATTCTCGCCGTCTCAGCGGACATCTGTGCCTGCCCGCGGATTGTCGCAAGCGGCATCTACGCGACCAGTTCACCGCCGACGCAAGCCCTGTCGATGGTCAAGGAAGATCAACTGTCACCGGCCGCCCGGAAATGGACATGGAGCTTCAGCGGTATGAGGTCTTTGTTCTGTCTCGTTGAAGCTGTTAGCGAGCCGATCTTAGACGTCGTAGCGGTTTCCCTTACGGGTGGAGGATGACTGGCAGTTCGGACAGGCCGCGTAGTACCAGTCCGTCGCCGTGGCCCCAGCGCAGCGCGGAGGGTGGGACGGCCAGCCGCATGGCGGGGAAGCGGCCGTGCAGGGCGGTGAGCGCTGTCAAGCCCTCCAGGCGGGCCAGCCGGGCCCCCAGGCAGTGATGGATGCCGTGCCCGAAGGCTAGGTGGCTGGTGCCGGTCCGGGCGGTGTCGAAGGTGCACGGGTGGTCGTATCGGTCCGGGTCCCGGTTGGCCGCGGCCAGTGAGATGATCACCTGGGCGAAGGCCGGTATGACGGCCCCGCCGAGGGCGACGTCGCGGGTGGTGTACCTGAACGTCGAGTGCGGCACCGGTGCGTCCCATCGCAGGATTTCCTCGATCGCGCGCGGCACCAGGGCCGGGTCGGCGACGAGGGCGTCGCGCTGTTCCGGATGCAGCAGCAGGGCG
>WNGR01008110.1_pt1 | contig 11107 bp, 13 predicted proteins | sample 5407581 | NCBI WGS metagenome assembly WNGR01 (sample SAMN13153383, study PRJNA577476) | soil metagenome | isolation source: 80 cm soil or saprolite under Garry oak tree replicate 2 | place: USA:California | collected 2016-06-15 | reverse complement strand
GTTGTAGTCGATGAACACTGCACCGAAATAGCGGTCGGAGATGGCCGTTTGGTACGCGGCCACGCCGGTAAGCGTCTTCCCGCTCGTCGCCGTGAAGGTCAGGCCGTAGGTGTCGTTCCAGGTAAAGCGGTTGCCCCCGTCACCGAGGTAGTACCGCTCCACCCACGGGTCCTCCGCGAGTATGCGCGTACCCGGTGGATAGTCGGCGGTTGCGCCGGGTCGTCGGCCTGCGCCGGAGCACGAACCACAACGATCCGCAGAGCGCGAGGATCACGATGAAGCCCACGTAGACCGCGGCTCGGTGCGCCACCTGGTGGACGGTGTCCGTTGCCGTCGGCCGATTCAGCGTGGTGGAAATCAGTCCGGTCACGGTCGAGGGACCGGCGAGACACGGCAGCGCGAACCCGGCCAGGGACATCAGGGCACCGAGAACGACGCCGCGCACGGCGGCCCATCGCCAGCCGACCGAGGCGATCGCGCAGATCGCCGCCACCAGCACGATGGGGATCGCGTAGACCAGCGCGGCGTATTTGAACGCGCCGCCGAGGGTGGTCAGCGCGACGGTCTCGAGCATGAAGACCTTGTCGCCGCCCGAACGCACGGCGTACCAGAAGCCCGCCGCCAGCAGGAGGACGGCCGGTGCGTCGAACGTCGCCGAATGGCTCATGAACAGCACCGGGCCGCACAGCGCGAACAGGCTGCATGCCCAGATCGCCGCCCGCCGGCCGAGCAACAGCACGGTCGCGCGGTACAGCACGATCGTGGCCCCGAGCATGCACAGCAGGCTCAGGCCACGCGCCGCCTCGAGCCCGCCGACCGCGTTGGCCGCCGCGCCGACCAGCGGGTACAGATACGGCGAGCCGGAGAAGAAGGTCGCGTAGTCCATGTTCGGCGCGGCCCCGCCGAACAGCGCGACCCACTCGGTGCGTCCGGAGAACAGGTAGCAGGCCTCGTCGACGAAAGCGCTGTTCGCAAGGCTCATCGCGATGGAAGCCTGCGCGATGAGCACGGCCGCGAGCGGTAATCGGGCGCGCCAACGTGCGCTGAGCCCGATTCGGCCGCGTACGCCGTCGCGCGCGGTCGGCTCGCCGGCCTGCGGTTCGTGCGCCTTGATGCGCGGTATGAGAACCGTTTCAGACATCTTCGGCTTCGAATACCTCAGTTTATGGATTTGAATTCAACTGCCTGGCTCGCGCTTGGTGCGGTCATGCTACAGCGGGCGTTGCAGCACGTAAAGGCAGGGTCAAGCAACTTTTAAGGCTGGCAAAGGCGGTAATTTCGGTTGGGATTGCTGGCGGTGAAAGCGGCTCTCTGGTCGGCCTTTTCGCCATCGGAAATGAATGCCGTGGTGAGTGCGGTTTCGTCGTTACGAAACTGTCTTCACGTGCCCTTTTCGATACGACCGCGCTGCCGGTCGAGGCGGGCGAAGTACTCCATCAGCGCCTGTTCCACCAGGTATTGCGGGCCGAGACCCTGCAGCGCGACCTCGGAGGTCAGCCGCTCGTTGTGCTGGGCGAGGATGCGCACGGTCAGCGGCACGCGGACCGGCCCGCGCGGCCGTCCGAGGCGACGGTTCCGCGGTTGCGCGGAATCGCCTTCGGGAGGCAGGGGTGCGCTCTCGACGTGCGTCGGTGGCTCGCTCCATGGGGACAACGGCATGGTCCTTCTCGGCCGGGGCTGCTGGCTCAGGCCTTGAGAGGTATCAAGCGCGGAATAGGCGTGTCAAGGTGCGGACGTTCTATGAGGAACTTGATGAGACTTTCAGTCGTGAAATGTGATGCAGGTCTCTGTGGTGGTTGTCCGGTTTCCGCCATCTGGCCTAGGCCGACCTGCGGTGCGCCGGGATCGCGCGCACGATCGGAGGGTGACGAAGGAGTTTGCCGGTCCGATCGCGTTCGTCCTCGGCGGCGGTGGCACCCGAGGCACTTACCAGGCGGGGATGATCCGCGCGCTGCTCGAGCGCGGCATTCGGCCCGACCTGGTCGTCGGCACGTCCGTGGGGGCGATTCAGGGGGCGCTGCTCGCCGCCGATCCCACGCCGGGGGTCGAGGCGCGGATGGAAGAGTTCTGGCACGAGGCCGCGGAGCGGCGGGTGCTGCGGGCCGATCCGCTCGGGGCGCTGCGGTCGCTGCGGAAGGGGCGTTTCGCGCGCGGGTCCCGGGAGCCGTTGCGGCGGCTGCTCGGTGAGTTTCTGGGCGAGGACGGCCGGTTCGAGGATCTGGCGGTGCCCCTGCAGACGTGCGCGGCGTCGATCGAGCGGGCCACGGCTCGGTACTTCGGGCACGGGCCGCTGCTTCCGGCCGTCCTGGCGTCGTGCGCGATCCCGGGGCTGCTGCCCGCCTATCGGATCGGCGATGAGCACTACGTGGACGGGGGAGCGGTCGGGGCAGCGCCGATCTCGCGGGCGCTCGCGCTGGGGGCGCGGACGGTGTTCGTGCTGCGGAGCGAGCGGCGGGAGCGTCCGCTCGCGGTGCCGCGTTCGCCGGGGCAGGCGGGCAGGGTGAGCCTCGAGATCTCACGGCGCTACCACCTCGGCATCGAGCTGGAGAGGTCCGTGGAAGGCGTGAGTGTGCACGTCGTGGACGGCGACTTCCTGGACGGTCTCGAGGAGAGCCAGGTGACCCGGAAGCCGGTCGAGGTGTCGGCGTTCGTCGGCGCGAAGTTCGACCGGTTCTTCGACCTGTGCGATCAGAACCGGGACGACGCCGTCGCCGAGATGGATCTACTGGCGCTCGGGGCGCGGATCGCCGAGGCGAACGGCGCCCGCAACGGCTCGCTGGGGCATCAGCGTCTCGAGGAGGCGTTCACCGACTTCTGGCTGCGCGTCCGCGCGGCGGCCGGCCTGGAGGAGATCGAGGCGAAGTCACTGCGGCGCGAGGACTTCCGGCCCGCGCTGGCCCGGCTGACGGCGAGCCGCGCGGCCTACGACGAGAACATCTCTCCGCTGATCGGGACCCTGATGGCGGCCGCTGACGGCAACGGGGACGAGGTGCTGAGCCCGGCCGAGGTCAACTCGCTGCTGCGCGCGCTGGGCGTCGCCGAGGCCGACGCCGACCGCTTCGTGCTGCTCCTCGACACCTACAACAACGGCGAGATCACGCTCGAGGAGCTCAACGAGGCCTTCTGCCACTTCTTCACGGCCGAGGACCCCGGCCCGGTGGGCAACACGATCCTCGGCGGCGTCTCGGTCGGCTAGGCGGTGTTCGCGGATGCGGCCTAGTAGCCCTGCGGGATCTTCTTGGCCTCGCCGCGCAGCCGCAGCGCGGTCGCGATCTCGGCGACACCGGTCACGATCAGCCAGATGCCGCCGAACAGGGTGAGCACCCAGATCGAGTTCACCGGCGAGGAGAGCACGACGATGCCCGCCAGGATGCCGATGATGCCGGAGAAGATCTGCCAGCCGCGGGCGGGCATGGCCGGGTCGGAGGACGCGCCGGCGAGCTGGGAGACGCCGCGGAAGAGCCAGCCGATACCGATCCAGATGGCCAGCAGCAGAGTCGACTCGAGGGCGCCGCGGAAGCAGAACAAACCCAGCATGATCGAGATCGCGCCGCTGATGAACGCGAGCACGCGCAGCGAGGTGTCGACGTGCGTGCCGAATGCGGCCGCGAGCTGCATGATGCCGCTGACCAGCAGGAAGACGCCGAAGAGAATGCCGATGACGCGCAGCGTTGCGTGTGGCCAGACGAGCGCGACGACGCCGAAGACGATGGCGGCGACGCCGATCAGCAGCACGGCCTGCCACGCGTTGCGCGCCAACTGCTGCATCGGGCCGGGGAGCCCGGGGATGCCGGAACCGGCGGCGCCGGAACGGGGGTCGTCGGTACGGGTGCCGGAACCTGGTTCGCTCATGGCTCCAGCGTCGATCCGCTGACCGGACCCCGCCACTTGACGAGGTCCGGTCAGGCGACGCGGCCGGTCAGCCGAGGCCGATGGCCTTGAGGTAGCCGTTCGCCACGGTCAGCGGGTCCTGCTTGTTCACCTGCACCTCGGTGTCCAGCGTCAGCAGCGTCGAGCTGTCCAGCTTGGCGTCCACGGCGTTGAGCGCGTCGATGCCGGCCTGGCTGAGGGCCGACTTGTTGATCAGCGGGAGCACGTTCTGCACGCCGAAGATGTTCTTGTTGTCGACGAGCGTGACCAAGCCGCCCTGGGAGATCGTCGGGTCGGTGGTGAACAGGTCGCCCGCGTTCACCTCGCCCGAGGTCAGCGCCTTCTCGGTGAGCGGGCCGCCGGCGTCCAGACTCTTGTACGAGATCTGCGAGGCCTTCAGGCCGTAGTCGTTCTCCAGGCCGACCAGGCCCTGCGTCCTGGTCTGGAACTCGGGGGAGCTGCCGATGGTGACCGACTTGCCGTTCAGCTTCGTGATGAAGTCGCTGATCGTCGCGCCCTTGGACAGGCCGAGCGAGGCGGCCTCCTGCTTCGAGAGCGTCAGCGTGTCGTTGTCCTGCGCCGTGGACGGGCTCAGGATCTCCAGGTTCGACGGCAGCTTGGCGGTGATCGCGGAGTCCACCTCGCTCGCCGAGGTCTGCGCGGCGGTCTTGTCGAGGTAGGAGAGCAGCGCGCCGTTGTACTCCGGCTTGAGCGTCAGCGATCCGCTCTTGACCAGGTTGTACGTGACCTCGCGGCTGCCGATGTTGAGGTTGTAGCTGACCTTGATGCCCTTGGCGGCGAGCGCCTGGCCGTAGATGTCGGCCAGCAGGACGGACTCGGGGAAGTTGTCCGAGCCGACGACCACCGAGCCCGAGGAGGACTTCGGTGCGAGCGGGCTGCCGCCCGAGCTGGAGGAACTACTGCTGCAGCCGGCCAGCGCGCTCGCGGCCAGAATCGCTGCCGCCGGAACGGCGAATCGGGTGAGGTTCTTGGTTGGCACGGGGTGCTCCTTTGCGGGTGTACGGAAGCTTTCCGGTTCGCGGTCGCTCTCCTCGGCCTAACGAGTGCGCAGCCCGGGGGAGACGAAGAGGCGGTCGAGCAGCCAGAACACGAGCAGGGTGACGAGGCTGAGCCCGGCGACCAGCACCGCGCCGCCGACGACCTGCGCGTAGTCGTACTGGTAGAGACCGTCGATGATGTAACGGCCGAAGCCGCCGAAGGAGACCACCGCGGCCAGCGTCGCCGTGGCCACGATCTGGATGGCGGCGCCGCGTAACCCGGCCAGGATCAGCGGCAGCGCGGCCGGGATCTCGACCTGCCTGATGACCTGCCAGGGCGTCATGCCGAGGCCGCGCGCCGCGTCCACCGCGGCCGGATCGACCGCGCGGATGCCGGCGTGCGTGTAGAGCAGGATCGGCGGGATGCCGAGCAGCACCAGCGGGATCATCGCCACCGACAGGCTCAGGCCGAACTCGACGGAGAGCAGGATCAGCAGGCCGAGGCTGGGCATCGCGCGGCCGACGACGGCGACCCCCGAGATCGCCCCGTCGCCACGGCCGGTGTGCCCGGACACGAGCGAGAGCGGCAGCGCGATCGCGGCCGCGATCAGCAGCGCGTAGAGCGAGTACTCGCAGTGCTCGACGAGCCGGTTCCAGATCGAGTCGTAGCCCGAGTGGTAGGTCGGGTTGTCGAAGAACTGCCGCAGGTAGTTGAGGAGGTTCATCCGATGCTCCGCAGGGAACGGGCCCACGGGGTGAGCACCCGCTGTACGCCGCGCAGCGCCAGATCGCAGAGCACAGACAGCACCAGGAGGGTGATCAGGCCGACCCAGATCAGCCTGTTGTCGAAGAAACGCAGGCCGAGCAGGAACAGGTCGCCGAGGCCGCCGTAGTGGCCGATGGTCGCGCCGATGCTCATCAGGCTTAGCGAGGAGACGGCGGCGACGCGGATCGCGGCCATCAGTGTGGGCAGCGCGATCGGCAGCTCGATGGTCAGATAGCGGCGTACGCGGCCGTAGCCCATCCCGTCCGCCGCGTCGAGCACGTCGTGCGGCACCGAGCGGATCCCGTCCACGACGCCGGGCACCAGGATTGCCAGGCTGTAGAGGGCGAGGGGGACGAAGACGTCCGTCTCCGAGGTCGCGTTGGTGACGTCGACCATGAGCACGAACAGCGCGATCGATGGGATCGCGTAGAGGATCGTGACCACGCCGAGAGTAGGCGCGTAGAGCCAGCGCAGCCGAGAGCAGAGCTGGCCGACGGGGAGCGCGATCACCAGGCCGGCCAGGGTGGCGCCGAGCGATACCTCCAACTGAGTCACGATCAGGCCCACGTAGCTGGATTGGACGTAACTCGGCATGTCGAACCAGCCCGATTGGGTTAAGGCGGCGCTCATCAGACAGCCTCCAGCGACGCGCGGTGCGCCTCCCGGATGGCGACGGCGATCTCCTCCTGGCTGACCACGCCGACCGCGCGCCCCTCGGCGTCCACGCCGACGGCCCAGCCGGTCGGGCAGAGCACCGCCGCGTCGAGGGCCGCGCGCAGCGAGTCGCCCGCCGCGAGGAAGGGGTGCCCGATCGGGATCGGCTCCGCGTCCGGCCGGTCCGGCGCTATCCAGCCGAGCGGCGCGCCCGCCTCGTCCACCTGCAGCAGCCAGGGCAGCGACAGCTGGCCGGCGTCCGGCTCGACACCCCATTTGACCAGCGCGTCCGTATGCAGGCTCAGGCCGCTGCTCGGGATGAAGGTCAGCCTGCGCACGCCGCGGTCCAGGCCAAGGAACTCCTCGACGAACGGATCGGCCGGCTTCTCCAGCAGCTCGCGCGGCGTCGCGAACTGGGCCAGGTGCCCGCCCACGCGCAGCACCGCGATCTTGTCGCCGATCCGGATCGCCTCGTCGATGTCGTGCGTGACGAACAGGATCGTCTTGCCGACCTCCGCCTGGATCTGCAGGAACTGCTCCTGCAGGCTCTTGCGCACGATCGGGTCCACCGCCGAGAAGGGCTCGTCCATCAGCAGGATCGCCGGGTCGGCGGCCAGCGCGCGCGCCACGCCGACGCGCTGCTGCTGGCCGCCGGAGAGCTGGTGCGGGTAGCGGTCGGCGAGCACGAGGTCGAGTCCGACCAGCTCCATCAGCTCCAGCGAGCGCTTGCGGGCTGCCCGCCGGTCCATGCCGAGCAGCCGCGGCACGGTGGCGATGTTCTCCCCGACCGTGCGGTGCGGGAACAGGCCGGCCTGCTGGATGACGTAGCCGATGCCGCGGCGCAGCTGGGCGACCGGCTTGTCGCGGATGTCCGAGCCGTCGATCAGGATGCGTCCGCCGGTCGGTTCGACCAGCCGGTTCGTCATCCGCAGCGTCGTGGTCTTGCCGCAGCCGGAGGGCCCGACCAGCACGGTGATGGCCGCGTCGGGCGCCTCGAGGCTCAGCTCGGCGACGGCCTCGGTGCCGTCGGGGTATCTCTTCGAGACGTTCTCGAAGGTGATCAAGGATTCTCCTCGTTCAGGGGCACTGTGACCGGGAACCCGGCGCCGGCCCAGGCCTGGAACCCGCCGATCACGTCCGTGGCCCGACGCAGCCCCAGCTCCTGCAGGCTGAGCGCGGCCAGGGAGGAGGCATACCCCTCGTTGCACAGAACAAGCACGTCGAGGTCGTGGCGCTCGGCCTGCGGCAGTCTGTGGTCGCAGAGCGGATCGAGCCGCCACTCCAGCTCGTTGCGCTCGACGATCAGGGCACCGGGAATGGTGCCGTCCTGCCGGCGCAACGATTCATACCGGATGTCGACCAGCAGCGCGCCCGCACGATGCCGCGCGTACGCCTCTTCGGGGGTCACCCTCGACAGTCTGCCGCGAGCCTCCGACAGAATCTCGTCGACGCTGCGCACCTGTGGATTCACCCCCATCACCACTGCCCCGGAAGTTCGACGGTTTCCAGCCCCAGTACCCGTCCGCGCCGACTGTATCTGCGAATCAGCGGCAACGGCGGGTAATAAACGTGTACGGAGATCGCATGCTCCTCAGGGCTCGGGTTCACCACGTGGTGCACGTGGTGCGAGCCGAAGCCGCGTCCGGTGCCGGTAGGGAGGTGGAGTTCGCGGTCGACGTCGGGGAGCAGCTCAAGGCTGCGCCATCCGGCGGTCGGCAACGGGATCGAGATGGACGATTCGTGCAGCGAGCCGCGCGCGGTGACGAAGGCGCCGCGCGAGCCGCCGTGGTCGTGCCAGCCGGTCTCGGCGCCCGGATGCCAGCTGATCAGCCAGCCCGAGCTGCCGGCGGGGCCTTCGAGGGGGATCCAGGTGCGTTCGTCGGGGAGGGTGTCGAGTCGCTCGTGGAGCGCGGTGTCGGCTGCGGCCGTGCGGGCGAAGTCGAGCAGCTCGCCGAGAGAAGGGCCGTTCTTGGTGGAAACCTGTGTAGACATGTGACCCGTCCAGGGGAGTGGGAAGACGCGGGCGGCGGCCTGGAGATGGGCCGAAAGAGTGCCGCGAAGGGGGGGATTCAGCAGGAGGACGGGGCGCAACACAGACAGCCGGCATAGCGCACCGTGTCCAGGTGCGTGCGGCGTACGAGCCTGATGCCTGCCGGGGTCATGTCGGCGAGTATAACAACCCGCTCGTCCCTGTCGGTGGCCTCTGTTTCACTGGACGGTATGCAGACGGTCAAGACAAAGCTGGACGAGGACGTCTATTTCGCGCGGCTGCGCGGCCATCTCGAGCACGAGTTCCGGCTGCTACGCGCGGCGATCACGGTGGCGGAGCCCGAGGAGCCGGTGCCCTCGTGCCCGGAGTGGACGGCGAACCAGCTGGCGCACCACGTCGCGCACACGTATCTGCACAAGGTCGTGGCGATCCGGGAGGGGAGGTTCCCGGAGGACTGGCCGCCCGCGGACGTCGATCCGAGCCCGGTCGGCGCGCTCGATGAGGCGTACGCGGCGCTGATCGAGTGCTTCGACGAGCATCGGCCCCGGGACGCGGCGGCGACCTGGTACGGCCCCGACCAGACGGTCGGCTTCTGGATCCGCCGGATGTGCCACGAGACGGTCGTGCACCGCGTGGACGCCGAGCTGGTCGCAGGGCTCGAACTCGCGCCGATCCCCGACGACATCGCGCTCGACGGGATCGACGAGTTCGTGACCTTGAACCTGGCGTACTACAGCAGCGAGATCCCGAAGCAGTTCGCCGACCTGTTGGAGGGCGCGGACCCGCGGCCCGTGACGATCGCGGCGGGCGATCGCGAGTGGACGGTGACGGCCAAGCCGGAGGCTGTCGCGGTCGGGGACTACCTGGTGCCGGACGAGTCGGCCTACAAGCGGAACGAGGCCGCGCGGATCAGCGGCGATCCCGGCCCCGTACTCTTGTGGCTGTGGGGCCGGATGGACGAGCGCGTCCTGCGCGCGATCGGCGATCCGGCGCTGGTGAACCAGCTCGTCGAACTGAGAAAGCGGGGGACGCGGTAAATGGTCTCGGCAGACAGGCTGCTCGCGTTCGCCGCGGTGGCTTTCGTCATCATCGTGGTACCGGGCCCGAGCGTGCTGTTCACGATCAGCAGGGCGCTGACTTACGGTCGGCGCACGGCCGTCATCACGGTCATCGGGAACACCAGCGGCGTGTACGTGCAGGCGCTGCTGGTGGCGATCGGCCTCGGCGCGCTGGTCGAGCGCTCGATCCTGGTCTTCACGGCCCTCAAGCTCGTGGGCGCCGCGTACCTGGTCTACCTCGGCGTCACCGCGTTCCGGCATCGGCGCGGGCTGCGCGAGGCGATGGACGCGTCGGTCGGCGCGCCGGAGGGGATCTCCGCGCTGCGTACGATCCGCGACGGATTCGTGGTCGGCTTCGCGAACCCGAAGGCCATCGTCTTCTTCGGCGCGATCCTGCCGCAGTTCGTCAACCGGCAGGCGGGCTACGTGCCGGTGCAGATGGCGCTGCTCGCGCTGATCTTCTCCACGATCGCCATGGCCTCGGACAGCGCGTGGGGCTTCGCCGCCGGGACCGCGCGCGACTGGTTCGCCAAGTCCCCGCGCCGCCTCGAACTCGTCGGCGGCGCGGGAGGGCTGGCGATGATCGGCCTCGGCACGGCGCTGGCGTTCACCGGCCGCAAGGAATGACTCAGGAGGACGGCTCGAGGAACGCGTCCCGCAGCGCGTCGACCGTGTCCTCGCGCAGGCCGTGCGCCGCGAGGTAGCCGCGCGGGCCGCCGTAGCGCTCGTCGAGCCCGTCGAGGGTCCATTCGAGCACGTCGGCCTGAACCGCGGTGTGCGCGAGCGTGCCGAGTCCCGCGTTGCTCGCGACGTAATCGGCGATGATCACGTCGCGCGGCACGCCGAGCAGCTCCAGCAGCAGCGCGACGGTTAGCCCGGTGCGATCCTTGCCGACGAGGCAGTGCACGAGCGCCGGCAGCGCGTCCGGCTTCGCGAAGTATTCGAGCACTTCGACGATGCCGCGTCCGCAGGTGTCGACGAGGTACTGATACAACTCCCGCGGCGAGTTGGGCGGGAGTGCGTCCAGCTCGGCCAGCGTCTTGAGCAGTTCGATGTTGACCTCGGCGACGTCCTCGAGGTCCGCCACGCGGTTCGGGTGCTCCACCCGCTCCAGCGGCGTGCGCAGGTCGATCACGGTATTCACACCCAAGTCGGCGAGCGTCTCGGCGCCCTCGGCGGTCAGGTTCTCGAGGCAGGCCGAGCGCACGAGCCTGCCGGTGCGCACCCTGCCGCGCTCGCCGACGAGACCGCCCACGTCGCGTGCGTTCAGGACGCCGCCGATGCGCAGTGCCCGAACGGGGCCGACCTGCTCCAGGTAGATCTGCTCGGGATCGCCGTCCGGGTCGGGTACGACTTCGGTGCCGATGGTCATGGAGACACGCTAGCCACTCGCGGTGAACTGCGGACGCACGTATTGGGCCGTGATCCGATCGGAATATGGACAGACCTCACGTAAGGACTGCGGGCCGGTACCATTCCATACCGTGCCCACTGTGACGTCTGCCGAGCCCCAAGCTGAGCGTCGCGGGCGCATACGCGGATTGGCCGTCGACACCCGCCCCCTCCGGCACGCGCCGTACCGCCGCCTGTGGACCTCGAGCGTCGTCACGTCCATGGGCAGCCAGATGACGGCCGTGGCCGTGCCCTATCAGATCTACCAGCTGACACACTCCTCGGGCTGGGTCGGCATCGCCAGCTTCTGCGGACTGCTGCCGCTGATCGTGTTCGGCCTCTGGGGCGGCGCCGTCGCGGACACCATGGACCGGCGCAC
>WNGR01008109.1_pt1 | contig 11107 bp, 8 predicted proteins | sample 5407581 | NCBI WGS metagenome assembly WNGR01 (sample SAMN13153383, study PRJNA577476) | soil metagenome | isolation source: 80 cm soil or saprolite under Garry oak tree replicate 2 | place: USA:California | collected 2016-06-15 | reverse complement strand
CTGGCACAAACATTTGCTTGACCCTTGCTCCACAACTTGTTATACTCTGCATGCAAAAGCTTCGTTTCTTCATAATCGACTACGGAGGTGCAGGAGGCGGAGCCTCCTGCCGGGGTCTGGGGTGTCCCCAGTCATTCTTTTTCCTGTACTGGCTGCCGCAGGCAGCCAGTACGAAAGTGATATAGAGGAAGGAATAATCCCACATGGAACTCACCCTCACCCGCCAGGCCGGAACCCAGGTTGCCGTCGCGTGCGACGGCCAACCCTCCCACACCTTTGATCTACCTCCCCTTCCAGACGAGAAGAAGCTACTATATTCACCTGACTATCCTATCACCTACGGTAAAACCCTCTATACCGCCGTCTTCCCGCCAGAGACAGCGGCCCAACGCACCCTTGCCACTATACCAGAGCGTATCTTACTTGTCACCACCAACCCTGACCTCGACGCCATTCCCTGGGAATACGCCAATGGCCCCGATGGCTTCCTCGTCCTCGATTGTCATTTCGTACGCGGCCTGCCTGCTGAGCAGCGCGTTCCGCCGCCTGTATTGAAAGATATCAACCTGCATATCGTGGCGGTTCCCTCCAATCCTCTCAGTCATTACGTGGAGCCACTCGACATCGATGGCGAATGGATGCGCCTGCGAGACATTGTCCAGGAAATACCAGAGAGCATCGCTCTGGAGCGAACCCGCCCTCCTGGCATCGAGCAGCTGCGTCACCTCGTGGCGGGCAAGCGCCATCAGGTCGTGCATTTTATGGGGCATGGAGGGCGAGATGAACAGGGGGGAGCCATCCTGTGCTTCGAGCAAGACAATGGCGATCTGGCTGTGATAACGGCCAGGGAGTTCGTGAAGCGTGTGCGAGACACTGTCTTCCTGGTCACCCTCAACGCCTGTAAGAGCGCGACCCCGGGCGAGACCCATTTCAGCAACCTGGCTGCCGCTCTGGTTCGCCAGAAGATACCCTATGCCCTGGGCATGCGCTTCAACATTCTCGACGATGATGCCCGCGACTTCTCTCGCGAGTTCTACGGTGACCTGGCGCGCGGCACCACCGTCGAAGAAGCCCTCTTACAGGCCCGCCTCACCCTCGCCCGCAGCCAGCGCCCCTGGGTCGTTGGCGTACCCGTGCTCTACACCGCCCTCGCCGAACCCGCCGCCGGCTTTGCCTCTCACACGGGTAAACCCATCATCCTAGAACACCAGCCACGCGTAGAAGCTGGCGTTCTGCCACGCGCGGAAGGGACCTTCCAGGGACGCATCGATGAACTCAAAACCCTTGGCACGGCTCTGACCGGCGATAGCCGCCCCCGCATCATCACCATTCATGGCGGCGGCGGCCAGGGCAAGACCGCCTTGGTCCGCGAAGCCGCCGAACGCTTCGCGTTTGCCTGGCCTGCCGGCGCCTGGATCACTACCCTGGAGAACCTGCCCAATCGACCCGTCTTTGTCGCCGAGTTAGCCCGCTTCCTGGGTCTCAACCCTCAGGAGGTGAGCGAGCCGACCGAACTCGAACGGCAGGTGCTGCTCCGTCTCGCGTCACAACGCACCTTGCTTGTCCTGGACAATGCCGAAACCCTGGTGGAGGCAGTGGAGGCGAAGGATGCGCCAGCCATCCAGCTGGCGCAGTTCATCCAACAATTGCCGGGTACGTCCGTCAGCCTGCTGGTGACCTCGCGCCTCCCATTGGGCTGGAGTGGAGAGGTGTCTCTCGAATTGGGCGGTCTCTCGCCGGCAGAAGGAGCCGCTCTCTTCCAACAAAGCGCACCCCAGCGCGGCGAAGATATTGCCAGCGTCCAGGCACAACAACTCAGCCAGAAGCTAGACGGCCACCCTCTGGGCCTGTTGCTCCTGGGAAAAGCCTTCAATGAAAGTTCCATCTCCTTGCAGGCATTCATCGCCGATTACGAAGCGCACTTGCTCAAGGCCGAAAACAAATATGCCGGGATAGACCATCGCCACCGCACTCTCTACGCCTGTATCGACACCAGCGTGCGCTACCTGGATGCCGAACTCCGCACTCTCTTTAGTAAACTCTGGCTATTTCATGCACCTTTCGAACCTGAAACAGCCGTGGCTATCTTCGATCCGCAGGCTGAAGATACTGAAGGCAGTCAAGACAACCGCTCTCCCATTTACGATCAGTTACACACCCTCTGGCGACGGAGTCTCCTAGCGCGTGAAACAGTCACCCTGCGCGAGGGCACACTGTTGCTCTACCGCCTGCTGCCGACCATGCATCCCTACGTCGAGCAATACCTGGCGCAGAAAGACGAACGCGAGACCCTGCTGGCAGGCTTTGGAGCTGCGTATGCCCAGCTGGTCCGCTTTCTGCATAGAGAGCTGGATCGCGGCAGCCTCGCGGCCTACCTGGCCCTCCAGTTGCGTGAGGATCTTGAGCGAGGGATATCATATGTGACAGGCGTAGAGCGGGGCTACTACCTGCTCCGCTGGGGATGGATACTGCAACGGCTGGTTGATAGGCGCCTTGGGTTGACATTGACCCAACAGGCGCTCAAAATTGCTCAAGAGCTAGGAGACGAAGAACTGAAGTTGCAAGCTTTCAACAATATCGCCCTGGTGTATGCCGGTATCGGCCAGCCGCAGCAAGCCCTCGAGTACTATGAGCAAGCCTTGCCTATCAGCCGCGAGGTGGGCGACCGGGCAGGTGAAGCCGCCACTCTCAACAATATCGCCTCAGTATATGCCGGTATCGGTCAGCCGCAGCAAGCCCTCGAGTACTATGAGCAAGCTTTGCCCATCAGCCGCGAAGTAGGCAACCGGGCAGACGAAGCCGCCACCTTAAATGGCCTGGCCTACCTCTACCAGTCTCTGCAACGCTATACAGAAGCCTTGGGGGCCTTCGAACAGTCTGTATTGCTCTCACAACAAATCATTTACCCTGCTGCTGAGGTGGCTGGATTGGTTGGTCTTGCCTTACTGCTCTACCAGCATCTCAATCGCCCTCAGAAAGCGATCACACACATGGAACAGGCTATTGCTGTACTCCGAAAAACCGGTTTACCTCAGGATGCCGCTGGCAATACAACTGAGAAGTTGCAGCGCTTCTTGGAGACAATGCGTAACGGCGCTCCGATTGGAGGACAGACAGGTGCTTCCTCCACTATATCTACAGAGGAAATTCAGCAGATCATCTCAAACACGGTTGCCGTAATGACGACAGTGCAGGATTGGCGTGCTGGATGGCGCGAGGTAATAGCAAAAGCGTTACAGGATGCCAAGCAGCGGGGAGCTGACTGGCAGATCGAGATCGACTTCTTCTCTGCCGTCCTCGGTATCCTCGATGGGGGAGCACCTACACTACCCGCCGATCATCCCTATGATCAAGCAATAGCAACAATTCAGGCTGGTATTGCTTCGGGTGGACCACAGGTCATCGAAGTTTCAGAAGAGGTAATGCAGGCCGTCCAGGATTTCGTCAATGCCGGGAATTGGGATGCTACGCGACAGGTGGTGGAAGCACTACAGGCGCTTCTCTTCCAACCAGAGGTCGAAACCATCTTAGAGCAGAACATCGAACAGGCCAGAGCCACTGGGCAAGAGGAAGCGGCGAGCATCCTGGAGCAGCATCTCACGCTCCTACGCGCTTGCAAAGCCAACGGCATCGCGGCAACCTTCGAGCAGCTCGCGGTCGCGGCCGGGGAGCCGCTCCCCTTCGACGCCCAACTGGCACCCCGCAGCATCGAGGCCCTTCTGGGTGGCCCGCAGGAAAAAATGGAGCACGCCCACAATACCTGGCTGCACTCTCGGCCCAGACGACGAACGAGGAGCTGAAAGCCCTTATCAACACGATCCAACTGGCACTCTTCGGCAGCGACCCCTCCCAACTCGGCCAGAACTTGCAAGGCGCGTACCGCCAGGCCTGGGAAGATATCGTCGCGGGAGTTGAAACAACAGGAGGGACATCATCATGACCACCATCTTCATCTCATTGGCACAGGAGGGATATGGATAAGTTTTTATGTGGTCACTTGTGGTGCTGGCGGATCGCGTAGGGGCGGGAGAGGTGTGGAGGAGGGTGGGGGCCCTTGTGGCCGCCCGTGTGTGGGATCATTGTACGTGTAGTTTGTGCATAAGGAGGAAAAAAAGCACGGCGGGCACCCACAAGGGGCCCCACACCACCCGACTCCGCCCCTGCCCCTACGCGGACCACGATGGGGTTGAAAAAACTTACCCGTGGAGAGGGACATTATGTTCGGCAGCTTTGCGAGCAAAGCCGGGCACGGCAAATTGATAGTTTGAGAGCGCATTAGGACGCAGGAGGTTCTTAACACTATGACACAACAACAACCGAGCAGTGAAGCACAGCATATCTTTGGCGTGAAATGTAAGAATGGCCACGTCAGCTACTTCGACAAAAGACGTGTTTGTTCAGCATCCAGAGATGTGGCCCGTGAGATTGGGAATAGTGCGGACGCGGAACTGGATGAGCTACACCTCAAATGTGACACGTGTGGAGTAGAAGTCGTAGCGTACGAGGATTGCAGAGGTTACAAATGAATGAGCAACAGCAGATTCCCATTCAGGACTCGCAAGAGCCGTCAGAAGAAAGTAAGCAGCTTGTTGCTCTTTTTAACGATATGGAGAGCAAGCAACTCGATTTTCTCGACGAGTCAGGTAAAAGTGTCATCGAACGCATTGCCACCTTCCTCGCGGTCTTGTTTGGGGTGACAGCATTCGGAAGCAATTTTCCGCCCGCGTACCTCAAAGGCAATCTTCTGGCAAAAGAACTGGTCATCATCACGCTCATTTTCTACCTTGCGGCCATGGGCTCCGCAATCTGGGCCATTCAGCCGCGCTACTACAGACGGTATACGTATAATGTGAGCAGGTTGGGCAAAGAACTGGAGAAGATCACAAAACACAAAATGTTCTGGCTACGGATAGCTGGCATCCTCTTTGCCCTCGGATCGGTAGCCCTGGCTGTGCTCATCATCTCCATCATCTGGACATTATAGAGAGGATCACCCGATGCCAGAACTGCATTTGCAACGAACTGATGATATCCTGACCATTCGCCTCGGTGAACAGTCTGCTTCCGTTCCCTGGACCAATATTGCCCCGGACGCTACCACGGGCCAGCGCATCTACGACGATGCCATTGCTTACGGGAAGGAGCTGTTTGAAAAAACCTTTCCTGCCGGGCCGCTGCGCACGGCCCTGACCACACTACGGGCCAATGAGCGGCTGGTGCTGGTGATCGATGATCCCCTCGTGGCAGCTATCCCCTGGGAATACCTGCGCGATGCGGAGGGTAGGCTGCTGGCAGCGCGTCTCAACCTGGTGCGCTCGGTCTCAGGGGCGCAGCAGAATGCAGAGCTGGACTTCACTCTTCCACTACAGGTCATCGCTGTGCCCGTCTCACCGGTCGATGACCCACGTGTCCTGGACACAGAAGGCGAGTGGCAGCGTGTGGTAGGTGCAGTCAGCAAGCAAGGGAAGGCGCTCACTTTGACACGAGTACGGCCGCCCACCCTTGACCTGCTGGAGAGGGCACTCAACAGCGAGCGCACGACTCTCGTCCACTTTATGGGGCATAGCGACAGCCGGGACGGCAAAGGTTTCCTGGTCTTTGAGGAGGCGCACGGGTGCTCCTATTTGATCGAGGCTGCCGATTTCGCCGATAGCCTGGTTGCTACCAACATCTTCCTGGTCGTGCTCAACAGTTGTCGCTCGGCAGTGGCCTGGGACTGGACGGCCTTCGGTAATATCGCCCGCGGGCTGGTACGCGAGGGCGTGCCCTATGCCCTTGGCATGCAGTTTGTGCTGCCCGACGATGTGGCCCTGGCTATGAGCCAGGCCCTGTACGATTTCTTGCTGCAAGGCCGTGGCGTCGAAGAGGCAGTACGGCGTACACGCCGCGCCCTGGAGCATAACACAAACCTGCGCAACGCTCCCTGGCTGGCCGGTATCCCCGTGCTCTACACCAGCCTGCGCGAGCAACCTGCCGCCCCGCTCAGCTTGTGGATGGGCAACCCAGCATCCAGCCTGACCCGGAGCGTTTGCAGAAAACGTGTGATCTCACTGCGCTCCCGCAGGCGACGCATTTCGTGGGCCGCGGCAAAGATATCAGTGAGGTCCTGGATGTCCTGCTCGCCTCTCGTCCCGCCGACTTTGTGGTGTTGCACGGGCTGGGTGGCATCGGCAAGACTTCCGTGGCACGGGCCACCGCCGAGCGCATTGGCTGGCATTACGATGACCGTGTGCTCGCCATCTCTTTCGAGACCCTCGCTCGCCTCGATGCCAACGACCAGCGCGTCGTCGATGAGACCTTTGCCGACCGCTTCTACAACCGCCTGGCTCGTTTCTATGAGCTCGACCCTGGGCAGTATCCCACCAGTATCGAACTCCAGCAGGCTATCCTGCAGCGCCGGGCGCATGTGCGTTCCCTGCTCGTCTGCGACAACATCGAAACCCTCATCGATACCCAGAAAGATCACCCTGCTGCACGATCACTGGCCACCTTTATCAGCCGCTTGAAAGAAGGGAATGGCGCGCTTCTCCTGACCTCGCGCATGGTGCCGCCCGCGGACTGGGGTGAATGCCAGGTGATAGAGCTTGCTGGCCTCGAGGCGCACGCCGGAGCCGACCTCTTCCTCGCTTTGCTCCCCACCGACCGTGAACACCTCGCTCCCCCTGCTGATCGTCTGGCCCTCAGTCGGCGAGTCCAGGGCCATCCACTCAGTATCCTCCTCCTGGCTGGTCGCTTTGCAGAAACCACCACCGACCTGGCCACCTTCCTCAAGCAAAGCGAAACGGAACTCGAAGTTGCAGAACAGGCAACACCCACCAGCCTGGAAGACCCCGATCGCCAGAGAACCCTCTACGCCTGTATGGATAACAGTATCCGGCGCCTCACACCTGAACAGCGCAGCGTCCTCGACGCGGTCAGCCTCTTCCAGGCGCCATTCCTTGTAGAGTTCGCAGCATACATCTTGAACGACGAAGAGCAGACGCCGGTTCACCTGCAAAACCTGGTGCGCCTGGGCCTACTCAGTGCGATCGTGAAAACCTTCAAAGAAGACGAACTGATCCTCCTGGACCTGCATCCCATGCTGCGCTGGTACATCCAGCATCATCTATCAGCGCGAGATGCGGCACTGCAAGCACGTTATGGCGAAGTGTATGAAAACCTTGCACGCCAGGCATACCAACCCAAAGGAGGCTACGATCAAAGTTCACTGACGCGCTACCTGGTACGCCAGAGCCTGCCCGATTTTGAAGCTGCCCTGCTGTATCTCCCTCCCGCTGGCAGAAGCTCACTGGCATATCACCTTGCCAGACCTTATGAGAAGCTAGGCCAGAATCGACGCGCACTGGCCTTATATGAACTGGCACTGGAAATATATCAGCATTTGGGAGATGTGCGTGGTGTAGCGTTGACGCAGAATGCGATGGCCAATGTGCTAAGCCTGTTGGGTAAGCCACAGGAGGCGCTGACCCTCTACGACGAGGCGTTGCACACCATGCAGGAACTGGGGGAACTTCGAGAAGTGGCGGTGACGCAGTATTCGATGGCCGATGTGCTGAGGCAGTTGGGCAAGCCGCAGGAGGCGCTGGCCCTCTATGACGAGTCGTTGCGCACCAAGCAGGAACTGGGGGATCTTCGAGGTGTGGCGGCGACACAGAATTCGCTAGCAAGTCTGCTGGTGGAGTTAGGCAAGCCACAAGAAGCGCTGGAGCTCTATGAGCAATCGCTACGTAGTTCGCAGGACCTGGGTGATATACAAGGGGTAGCAGTTGCACAGGCTAACTTCAGCCGTCTCTTGTACCATTGCCGTGATGACAGTCATGCCGGAGAAACGCGATGAATGGGGTGACACGATAAGCGATATGTTGAAGCAACCCCAGAGCCGGGTGCAAGACATGGAGTTTTTTACTGCTATCCTGACCATTCTCGCTGGTCAATCCGCTTCTCTGCCAGGCGATCACCCCTATGCTGATGCGATCAACTCAATCCAGGCTGGTATCGCTGCAGGAGGCCAGGAAAGCGGAACCGGTTCAATCACTGTTTCTCGTGAGCTCGTGCAAGCTGTGAATGATTTCGTCAATGCAGATAATTGGGGTGCGACGCGCCACGTGGTGGAAGCACAGCAGGAACTGCTCTTTCAGCCGGAGGTCGAGACCCTCTTTGAACAGAATATCGCCCAGGCCCGATCTGCCGGGGAGGAACGTACTGTGCGTATGCTGGAACTTTATCTTGCGCTGTTGCGCGATTGCAAAGCCAGTGGCATCGCAGAGGCGTTTGCAAAGCTGGCCGCGGCCCAGGAAGTTGATTTGCCTTTTGATGGTGAACTGCTGCCTCGCAGCATTGCGGCTTTGCTGGGCAGTCCGCAGCAGAGGATGGAGCACATGCAGTATCTGGCTGCTATGGCCAGCGAGACGACAGATGATAATTTGAAGGGGCTCATCAATACGATCCAGTTGGCCTTGTTCAGCAAAGATCTCTCACAGTTCGGGCGCGATCTCAAAGGAGTTTACAGGCAGGCGTGGGAGGGCATTGTTGCTACTGTCGAGGCCAGTGGCGTGGACCCGCGCATCTTCGACACCATTATCAGCAATACGCTGGCGGTGCTCGGTCCGGCCTCTGAGCGGCGCAGTGAGTGGCGTAACAATCTCGTTACGATCCGCAATCAGGCCACGGCAGGTGGCAACCGCAATATGGTGGCGCTGCTGGAGGCGGTCATTGGGCTGCTGGATGCAGGCGGTAATCGCGCCGGGCTGGGTGAAGGGTTGGCGGGGGTTTACGCAAATACCTGGCAGGCGATTATGGGACAGTTGCCAGGGTGAACTTGATGATTTACCGGGAGTGTTTCCTTTTTTTCCTCGGACTTCTTTGGCTATGGTCAAGCAGTGAGAGTCCTCCCTAAGTTGCTGAACCGTGTCATCCTGAGCGAAGCGAAGGATCTGTCTCGATGGGCCCAGAGATGCTTCGCTGCGCTCAGCATGACAGTCAGGATGGCACCTTTCGTAGCGGTAGACGAACATCGGGGGCGCAAAGATCCTTCGCTACGCTCAAGATGACAGACATGTGAGCGAAACGAGCATTGTAGGCAGGGCAAGGACGCAAAGATCCTTCGCTGCGCTCAGGATGACACTGGTTGACAACTTAAGCTCACCCTTATGAGGGCAAGCCCTGCCACCACTATACACGGCTGCCTGCTTACCATAAGTGTGCTAAATGCAAAAAAGTGAAAGGCACTTCTTGCCTTCTTCTGCTCATGGATAAATATTGGGGTTTTCGACACTCAATCCCTCCTCAGCAGCAATAGTAAGCAGGTTATTATCAGCACAGACAAAGATAGGAGCTCGGGCTTGTCTTACTCTAGCTTTATCACGGAGACCAAGCGCGCAGGCTAATTGCACAGCATCATATGCCCGCAGCCGGTATGAGCGACATAAATCACCTGCAGTGATGAAGAGAGCCGTTGTGACCTGCCAGATGTCGTAGGCATTCTGGCAGTCCTGCCGGAACGAGTTGATCAGCCGATCTCGGTCGTCCATGGAGATGCTTTGCTCACGAGCTCTTCGGCAGATGGCTGCCACGACTTCCACGAGAGCTGCTTGCGAGATGTAGAGTTCGTGACCTTGTGCAGGATCACACAGTGTAACGATCCACTCTTGCCCTCGCTCAGGAACGTAGCGTTTGGCAATGGCAGACGTATCTAGAAAGTAGGTGGCCACTAGTAAGGTCCCCGGTCCTCAATGACCATCTCGGAAAGCGGCTTGCCGTGAGCAAACACCTGGGCAAGTCGCTGGCGCTCAGCTTGTTCTTCAGATGTTAACGGTTTTCGTGTTGCAAGATTGAGCAACGTGCCTTCGCGGTAGAGCTGCTCTGCCAATTCACGTTCTGTTAACGGTCGGGTTGTTAGCTGAGGTGGTTGGAGCTTTTGCAGCATGATTTCATGCAGTACCGTCTCAGGCTGCTTGCCGCTTTTAGCTGCTTCTGCTGCCAGTGCTGCATACTCTTCGTCAGTTAAGCGAATAGTCATCTCGTAGGCCATGAAACTCCCTCCTCACATCGGAGAAATACACTTGCTTACTAGTATACCATGTTTGTCTCTTTCCAATCCTCCCTGATTTCTGTCAAGATGTCCGGTATCTTTTGGTAAAAAGCTCGCAGAAAGCTGGCAGAACTAGTATAATCTTGTTCAGACACCTGAAAATATATAAGAATAAAGAAAAATACGGGTGACGACGGGGGAATGATATATTAATGAGTATTCTCAACACTTCATTATTCGCAACAAATGGACACAGAAAAATAGGAGTCGGCTTCCATAATGTCGGCAGCGGAGTTTTACGAGCATCTAATGAGGCTATGGTCAAAAAAGTAGAAGCCCACTATGGAGAAAGATGTGGGCATATACCTCTTGATTGCGAAAGAACAGGGGTCTTAGTCGGTGTTCATACAGTTGACATTCAGACACAAATGGCCTATCTCAGCCAACTTTTTGGCAAAGAAATGAAAGCCTTTACTGCCGATGAACTAAAAGATGAACAAAAAACCTCTCTAGAGCACAAGGCCCTGGTTGTGCCATATGTGAATGTTCCCGAGGCAACAAAACGCATAGAGGGTGAGCTGGGAGCAGAGTCATGGGGCTTACCAGATAGCATGGTCGATATTCTGAAAAACAAAGCTGATTTTTATCAACTTGTTGATGAATTCAACCTGGATGGTTTCCGCGCTCCGGATTATAAAATTTCAACCCTGGCTGATTTGAGCAGAGAAGCACCTGGCTTCCTGAGCAAGAGCGAAGATTTAGTTAAAAAAGCAGACCTGGCAAAATATCCACTGGGGGTGATGCTGCGGGCAGCCGAATCGGATGGAAATTATGGCTGCTGCCTCGTCTACGAGAAAGATGACTTCATCATAGTAGTGCCAGACGGAGATGCTGAGCATGCAGAGTACTATACCAATTGGAATGAAGCCTTAGCCGTCTCACAAAAACACCTTGCTGCCACCATGAATCCACAGAGAGAAGCAAGAATCGTCATCAGCCGTTTTCTAGATATGGCTGATTCTCCGGGTATGTCTGTTGTTATCATCGACGGTCGGGTAGAATCCCTGCGCTGGAATG
>WNGR01008107.1_pt1 | contig 11108 bp, 9 predicted proteins | sample 5407581 | NCBI WGS metagenome assembly WNGR01 (sample SAMN13153383, study PRJNA577476) | soil metagenome | isolation source: 80 cm soil or saprolite under Garry oak tree replicate 2 | place: USA:California | collected 2016-06-15 | reverse complement strand
GGAGCGGGTTCATAGCTGTCCTCCTTGCTCTCCTCTTGAAGCCACCAGTGAGACGCTCGAGTACAAAGAAGCATGAAGAGACGGTGAGGAGACATGTTCGTCTTCCATGAGCGCATTGTACCATACGTCCGTCTCAACAGCGGTCCAACTGGTTGAAAAACGCTTGAGTGGATGGGATTATTTTGTAACAAACTCATCATGAAAGTCCAAATTATTGCAGTTGGGGCTATTGATGAGGTTTTCTTGACTTTTTCAACTGGCTGATTTATTTGGCGACGTCGGTACCGAATGCTGACAAAGCACAAGACTTGCTCTAGATCTACCCAGGCGGGCGACGAAACTTCCTCTTTCTCAGAGAAACCGAGACGTGTTACCAAGCCTCAATCAACTGTCTGGTTGTCTTGTCGTATAACTCCGATGGCATCTCATGGAAGATGAGTTCCTCTGGCCAGAGATCCAACTCCTGGTACGTGTTGATAAAATCACTCAGGTTATAGACGGTTGCAGCAGTTGGTCCTTGCTCCAAAAACTCTTCAATGACGAAACAGTGGTCCTTGAGATCCTCCAGGTACTGCCTGAACGTCTTGGTGACCACTCGCGCTTTGTAGAGTGTCGTGTAGAGACAGAGCCGGCGAAAGAGCTTCGGGAAAAGGACATCCCCAACGTCGCTAGCGGGATCAGGCACGGGGTGCCTGTGCTCCTCTCGATACAACAGATGGAGATCGAGCCTCCCGATAGCCGGCTGATAATAGTTCCACAGCAGCTTCTTGTTCGTGCGTGCCGCCTGTGCTGCCTGTCTGATCTCCTGAATTTCCTTGGTCGTCATAGAGCTATAGAGGGCGGGGAAAACCCATCCCTCCTCGACCAGATGAAGATTCAGATTGGTGTCCTGGTCATTGATGTTGGTAGTGATGGTGCCAATGAAACGCCCGTAGGCGTCGAAGACCTCGTTGGGCTTATTGACTAGGGTCGTGACGCTACATGCAACAGGGGACCCATCCTCGGTTTGCAAGAGGGTCTTGAGGTTCACGGTTGTGGTTTCCCCCAGATGCTGACGATAGCGCTTACTATATTGCTTAAAGAGGGGATACTGCCAATGAGGGAGCCAACCGGCCTCTCTGGGCAAACGTGGTTGATAATGCAATTCAGGTGCATCAATACCCTGAAAACGAATCTTGATGTATTCGCCACTCGCATCCCTTTTAATAACGTTCTCGTCCTTTCCCTCATCGTTTTTAAAGACCGCATTATCGAAGACATGCGTCTCCTGCGTGGTCCCTGCGCACTCATCAGTGAAGGTGATGGGTCTCTGGAGCGTGACCCGACAGGTGTCGGCATCAGACTCCCCATCAGGCCAGAATTGTTCGGGGTCGATAATACCCTTGACGCTGAGCAATCCCATAAAGCTATTCCTTTCTGCCTTCTTCTCGGCTGTTCTCCCTATAGACGTTTAGGAACACTTTTTTTCGCTTGCGGGAAAGTGAGGGCGTCATCTCCTCCACAGCAGAATGCGACGAGGGAAAACACTGCAAAGATTATAGCATCGTGGAAAGGCCAAGATAGCATGGGGCAGCCTGTAGAGGCAACTAAAGCTCAAGCATAACAGCGTATTATAGCTTGCTCATAATCCTTGCCCAATGATAAGACAAAGTTGCTTCTCCTCGCTCGGTCCCTTCGCGACTCTACTTGCTAAAGTTGCTCGAAAAGCCTATACTATGGGCAACTTGTACCATTTCGCACTTCTAGTATGTGAAAGCATAGAGTAGGAATGATGGAACAAGATAGATATATCGGCCAGCAGATAGGGAATTACCGCTTGGTAGCGCAATTGGACTACGGCTTGGTTAGGTGTGTGTATCGCGCTGAGCACCTCATCCTGAAAAAGCGTACGGTGGCGATCACAATCCTCCTGCGTACTCATCTTGCTACGCAGCAGAAACGCGAGGGCTTTTTCCAGGAAGCAGCGCTCTTGGAGATGCTCAAGCATCCCCACATCCTGCCTCTCCTCGATGTCGGCATCCAGGATGGTTTTCCCTACTTAGTGACAGAGTACTGTCCTGAAGGCTCATTGCACCGACGGCTCAAGCGGCAGCGTCCACACCGGCTGCCGGTGGAAGAAGCCAGCACCATTCTCACCCAGGTGGGGCAAGCGCTTCAGTATCTGCATGAGCAGGGCGTTGTGCATGGTAACCTCAGACCGAAAAATATCCTGTTCAACGCCAAAGGGGAAGCTCTCTTGACCGATTTCGGTATTGCGAAGATGCTTGAAACTATCGGTCGGCAAGAAGTCACCTTTGGCCCCAGCCCTCCCACCCATACTGTGGAGTATATAGCACCAGAGCAGCTTAATGGCACCGCCAGTAAGGAAAGCGATCAATACGCTTTGGGCTGCATTGCTTACGAACTCTTTACCGGACGGCCACCCTTCACTGGTGATACTATAGTGGACGTGGCGCTTAAACATATACATGAACAGCCCATTGCGCCAAGACAACTCAATCCGCAGCTGCCTGTCCCTATCGAGCAACCCATCCTCACAGCGCTGGCAAAAGAGCGAGAAGCGCGTCATGCGGATGTGGCAACATTCATCACTGCACTTCAGAAGACTGCTCAATAATGGCTCGAAGAGGGCAATGCCCTCCGTACCCTCAAGCGCTCCCAGGAAGCGCTCGCTGCTTACGAGCAAGCCATCCGCCTGGACCCCAACTTTGCTCTTGCCCACCACACCAAAGGACTCGCACTTGAGGCCCTTGGAAGGTTACAAGAGGCACAACAAGCGTACGAAAGGGCGAGACACTTGGGCGACAGCAGTTAGCGGCAGCTTCGTGAGAGAGAGATGAAAGATCGCCCGTCCACCCGACCATACCTTATAAAGTATTCCCTTCACTTCATCTCTGAAGGCCGGGTGCTGCCATAGAATATGGTGGATAATTGGATCACCTTCTGCAAAGACACTTCAGGCTGGTTTTCTCGCCATGAGGCAGTCCGGACTGGTCACCGCAGCATGGAGTGAGGCTCATCCGACTTCTTCTGATGGCACTTTCACCCACCACTCCACGCCATGACACTGCAACCGCGCCTGGCTTGCGTAGCGTTCAAGCAGAAACCGGCGGCAAGGGGTAAGTGAGCACCTCATGCGCCGCCCATCGTCGATTGGTTCTCCCGGCTGCCATCGCTGGCGTTCGTTGCCGATAGCGTTGCGCCACCAGCTTGCCTCCACGCGGCTGTCGGCTGCACGAGCGCCACTCGAAGTGATGCATGGGGGCGCACGAAGTGATAGTACGCTCGCCACCATTCCACGTGAGCGAGCAGCTGTGGGGCAGGCTTCGCGGTGGCCCAGGTGCGGCGTGCCAGAGCTGAGACGCGCATCTCGGACGGTCAGATTCACCCGTTCGATAAAAGCGGTATTCAGCCGTCCAGAGAAGCCCATTCCCTGCAAGGAGGCCTTGAGGGCGGCTTCTGTCCCCAGGCGCATGACGTGCGTGACCCGAACCAGCTTGCGCCAAAGGTCAGCTTTTTTTCACCTGGCCATAGATCAGGTTCGTCGCCACCTGCCACCGGTGCACGTTGCGCCCTCTGCGTCTCTCTTGCCGCCATGTCCCAAAATGAGCTGTCAAAGCAGAGAAGTACACGTTTAAGCCATCGCTGGTGAAAAGGGGGAGGCAGAAAGGCGGCCAAGATGTGTCGCAGGAAGTGGATGACTCTATGCGCGGCGTCTTGCGTGCGAGGGCCCAGATGGAGCACGGGAAGAAGCTTCGTAGTGGGGTCGATGGCCAGCCAGAGCCAGAGCACCTGTGTGGCGCAGCGGAGCCGGGTGCGCAGCTCGTCTAACTGGAGGTGCGGGAGGTGAAGGTGGTAGAAGAAGTGCTCGTGCAGAGTTTGTGCGTGCTTGCCAGCTCGGGTCAGCCAGCTGGTGATGGTCGCCTGCTGGTAGCCGAAGACCCGTTCAGCCGCCGAAGCATCCAGTCCTTCGGCCAGCGCAGAAAGCACCTGGGCGACCTGCTGGGATGGCGTTTTCAGGCGGTACAACGGGGTGTTGCGCCTGGAAGTGAAGGTGGTACGGCAGGTCTGGCAGCGAAAGGTCTGGATCCGCTCGGTCTGACCATGCTTGCCATCGCCGACCAGCGCGTGGATGTGCGCATCGGTGATTCCAAAGTACAGGCACTGCGGGTTGGGACAAGCGAATCCTTCAGTGTCGATGCGTTTGGGGGCTCCCCGCCGACTTTTTACCTCACGCCAGGGGTGTATAGGACCAGGAACTGGCCCTGCACCCAACGAGGGAGTGGAGGCGAGATGACAGAGGGGACAATCGTCTGGGGTGCGTGGCTTCAGCAGACGGTGCACCGTGGGGCGCACAGCTACTGTCTTGAAGTGGGAAAGCTGGAGAGTGAGCCTGCCATGACGCCAAAACCATGCCAGAGAAAGGATGAGGAAGAACATGAGCAGGAACACGTTGAACTGAAAAGCCATAAGAATCCTCGCTGCCTGAAATGGGGAGCATAGAGTGCTCCGGCATCAAGCAAGGATAAGCAGAGTCGAAAGCCCTGTCAAGCCATTGGGAGAGATGTCCGAATTATCCACTACCGAGAGGGGCTGTACCGCCGCTTGTGAGATGCTCGACTCCAGTGCCTTTTGACTCCAGAAAAGGCACATGGATCTCTTTTCGTTTTTCCTGTCTGATGTGGTGTCCAGCTTCGCTCATGAGAAGCTGGAGTCCATGCCCGTCGAGGATGGCTAGGGAGCGTGAAGAAAAGCGTAGGGCGAGTCATAAAACTTTTTCGTACATGGGGATCTGGCACCAGAATCACATGAGGAGACAGCTTTTTCGTCCTAAATGTGCTATGCTAGAGGCAGAGAAGAACAGGGGTTGTACGGGTTCGTTTGGTAGTGTCCCCATACAACCCCAGACAGGCGTTCACCCACGTAGCGGGCACACCCGACACTCACCAGTAGAGCGGATGGGTCCTGGGGAAGTCACTGTCCATCAGTTGACGTGTCACTTCACATCACTGCATAACATTTCGCTCCGCTGGGTCACGCAGAATGGAAATCGCTCGTGAAGAGCTACTCGTACCGAGAGCGAGACTATGCCTTTGGTCAGTTGGTGCTAACGCTGCGCGCCACCATCGGCCTGACGCAAGCAGGACTGGCCGACCGGCTGGGCGTCTCCCGGCGCGCCGTGGCGGAGTGGGAGGCCGGCCTCAGCTACCCCAAGACGGAACGCCTCAAACAGCTCATCGAATTGGGTATGCGAGCCTCAGCCTTTGCCGCCGGGCGCGAGGAGGAGGAGATCCGCGCGCTCTGGAAGGCAGCGCACCAGAAGGTGCTGCTCGATGAAGCCTGGCTGCATGAGCTGCTCGCTCCTCCTGCGTCCGTCCCGCTTTCCCCACGGGCCGGGACGCCTGCTGCCCCGGCGGCAGCGGAGCCGGCGGCCTTCCCACGCGTCGACTGGGCAGAAGCCCTGGACACCAGCCGGTTCGCGGGCCGCGAGGTGGAAGTGGCCGAACTCTCGCAGTGGATCGTGCAGGAGCGCTGCCGCCTGGTGGCGCTCGTGGGCATGGGCGGCATCGGCAAGAGTATGCTGGCCTCCTACCTGGGTCTACGCCTGGCTCCCCACTTCGAAATGGTGCTCTGGCGATCGGTGCGCGACGCCCCCGCATGCTCGGAGCTGGTGGCCGATTGCATCACCTTCTTCTCCGAGGCACCGCCTGCCTCTTTCCCCACCTCGCTGGAGCAGCGCATCACGCAATTGCTCTCACGCTTACAGGTCCATCGTTGCCTGCTGGTGCTCGACAACCTGGAGACGCTGCTCCAAAGCGGGGACCGCGAGGGCAACTACCTGCCCGGCTACGAGGGCTACGGGCGGCTCATCGGGCGCCTGGCCGAGTCGGCCCACCAGAGCTGCGTGCTACTCACCAGCCGTGAGAAGCCCAAGGAGATCGAACCGCTGGAAGGGGTTCGATCCCCGGTGCGCTCGTTCCGTCTTGCCGGAGTGGACGAACAGGTCGCGCAAGATCTGCTTGCCGACAAGGGGGTCAGCGGAACGCCAGCCGCCTGGGAGCGACTCGTGGCTATCTACGCGGGCAATCCGCTGGCCTTGAAGATCGTGGCACAGACAATCTCCGACCTCTTCAATGGGGATCTCGACCGGTTTCTTCAAGAAGGGGAGCTGATCTTCAACGGCATCCGACCGTTGCTGCGCCAGCAGGTGGGGCGTCTCACGCCTCTGGAGCACCTGCTGCTCACCTGGTTAGCCGTGCTGCGCGAGTGGACGTCGCTGGACACCCTAGTTCAGGTCCTGCATCCCAGGGTGCTGCGCGGGCAGCTGTTGGAGGCGATGGAGGCGCTGGGACGGCGCTCGCTGCTGGAGCGGGGACAGCAGGCGAGCTTTAGTCTGCAATCTGTGGTAATGGAGTACCTCACCGATGTGCTGGGAGAACGTCTGAGCGAGGAGATCGTGCTGGGCGACCCACAGCAGGTGCGCCGTGTTGCCCTGGAGCAGGCGCAGGCTAAAGACTATGTGCGCCAGACGCAGGTACGCCTACTGGTGCATCCCCTCATCGAGCGGCTCCGCTCCGAACTGGGAGCAGATGCGCTGGTCGAAGCACACTTGCTGCGCCTGCTGGAGCAGTTCCGTTCCGAGGATGCGGCCTTCCAGGGCTATGGCCCCGCCAACGTCATCAGCCTGCTCAAAGAGCTGCGCGGCCAGCTGCGCGGTCTGAACCTCTCGCGGCTCGCCATTCGCGGGGCCTACCTGCAAGGCGTCGAGATGCAGGACGCGAGCCTGGTCGGGGCACGGCTCGACGAGGTGGTCTTCACCGAGGCTGTCGACGCGGTGCATTCTGTCGCAGTCAGCCCGGATGGGCGCTACATTGCGGCAGGCAGTAACAGCGGGCAGGTGCGCGCTTGGCGCGAGGAGGGACGGGTGGCATACCTGACCATGCGGGGGCATAGCGATCGCGTGGGTGCCATCGCCTTCAGTCCTGAAGGCGACACGCTGGCTACTGCCAGTTGGGACGGCACCGTCCGACTCTGGGATGTGGAAAGTTCCGCCACCATCTGGACTGGACGGGATCACCACGCTCCGGTCATCTTCCTGGCCATCAGTCCCACCGGCAAGCTGGTGAGTGGGGGCTATGATGGAACCGTGTACGTGTGGGACCTTCGCACCGGGACACCCCTCTCCCGCCTGCACACCCAGGGAGGGCGGATTATTTCCTTCGCATTAAGTCCCGATGGCTGGCTGCTGGCCAGCGGCGGGCTCGATGCAGTCCGGCTGTGGGACGCCGAAGAAGGGACGCTGCTGCAAGAACTGCATGGGCATCGCGCCCCTATCAGCACGCTGGCCTTCGCACCTTTGACGAGCTTGCTCGTCAGCGGCAGCCTCGACCGGGTGGTCAAGCTCTGGGACGTCGAAAGCGGCGTCTGCCAGAGGACGCTGGAGGGACATACCGGCGCGGTGTCTCACCTGGCCTGGGCTCCCGATGGCCGCACCCTGGCCTCGGCCAGCCTTGACACAACGATTCGGCTGTGGGACAGCAAGACGGGGCAGTGCCGCCACATCCTGCAGGGGCATCGGGATGCAGTCACGTCGCTGGCCTTCCTGCCCGTCGGGGACCGCCTGCTCAGCGGCAGCCTGGATCGCACCGTACGCACCTGGGACGTGCCCAGTGGACAACATCTGCGCACGATGGCTGGCTATGCCCTCGCGGTGCTCGCCCTCTCGTGGAGTCCGGATGGGCGCTTCGTCCTCAGTGGCAGCAGCGAGGCGACGCTCACCCTCTGGGATGTGGCCGCCCGCACACAGGTGCAGGTGTTGCGCGGGCACCGGCAGCTTGTCGACGCCGTCGCCTGGAGCCGCACCGGCAACCGTATAGCCAGCGCTGGCTCTGATCAAACGGTGCGCATCTGGGAGACCGAGACCGGCGCCTGCACCCAGATCTTGCAGGGTCATACGGCTCGCGTTTCCAGTGTGGACTGGAGTGCCGATGGGCGCTTGCTAGCCAGCGGCGGGTATGATGGCAGCGTCCGCATCTGGGATGTGCAGGAAGGCACCAGCCGGGTGGGCAGTCAACATGCCGGGCCGGTCAATGCCGTCGTGTGGTCTCCCGACGGCACACGAGTCGCCAGCGCCAGTGAAGATGGGTTTGTCCTAATCTTGCGCGCGACGGATGGTGACCTCGTACGACGATTCGAGCAGGGGGGGAGGGTCAGCGCCCTTGCCTGGAGCCCAAACGGGGAGCAACTCGTGAGCGGCGTGAGAGATGAGGAAAAAGGGGTATTGTTACTCTGGGATGTGCAACAAGGAGCGCTCGTGCGAACGTTCGAAGGACATGGTGGGTTGATTTGGGGTATCGATTGGTCTCGCGAACAGGATCTGCTGGTGAGCGCAGGAGCTGATGGCACTGTCCGCTGGTGGGACCCGGAGCGAGGAGTGAATCTCGCGACGGCGCAGGCGCACGAGGCGTGGGCCAGGGCCGTGCGCGTCAGCCCCGATGGCCAGACGGTCGCCAGTTGCGGGGAAGATGGTCTCATTCAGCTCTGGGATATGCAGAGCCACCAGCACCTGGCCACCTTGCGGGCCGAGCGGCCCTATGAACGGCTCGACATCAGCCACACGCGCGGCCTCACCAACGCTCAACAGGCGGCGTTGCGAGCGCTAGGCGCTGTGGGCACAGAGCAGGCTAGACCTCCATGAGTGCGATCTCGCTGTGGTTCGAGCCTTGGTGGGTCGGTGGAGAATGCCCAAAGGGCAGAGCAGACCATGCTCCTTCCGGGGACAACACTGCGCTTAAGCTGTGGTATGATGAAGAGGGGGTCAGATGTCGACCGAGACGGGGACGTTCGAACATGCTCCATTGAAAGCAGGAGTCCCGAGAAGAGTTCATGCCGTTCGCTATTCAACTGTTTTTTGATTCAGCCAGCGACAGCGCCGTCCGAAGACTATGGGCGGAGTTAGCAAGCACAGCGGTTCCTTTTCCCCTGCAGGACTCTGGCAATCGCCCTCATATCTCGCTGGCGATCTACAGTGAGCTCAAGACGGCTGTCTGCGCTCGTCTGCTCAATTCGTTTGCGCAAACACACTCTCCCCTTGCCCTCACCATCGCCAGTCTGGGGATTTTCCCAGGAGAGCAAGCTGTCGTGTTCCTGGCTCCCGTCGTCAGTTCCAGCCTGTTGGATTTGCATAGACAGGTCCATCAGTTACTTCAAGATATGGGGACGCTCCCATCGACCTATTATCTGCCAGGACACTGGACCCCTCACTGTACCCTCGCGACGCGAGTCCCTGTGCTGGCTACATGAGGCATCCGCCGAAAAAAAGGAGGGGTTCATCTCTTCAGCACCCTCCTCAAACAGCTCATTTGTATCCCTCTCCTGTGAGGAAAGTGTCGTCATCAGAAGATGTTTCCCATGGTCGCCTTCAGGGTTCCCACCAGGAAGGGCCATTCCCTCTCGTTTGTGGTCTTCATCAGTGCAAAACGGCCAAAAGGAACGACAGTCTGCGAGCTCCTCGATGAGGTGCGCTCCACACCACGTACTCATCTGCTTCGTAGCACACAAGTAAGAGCTCAAGCACTTCTGCGGTAATCGTGATGTAATCCACCCAGGACTGGCAAGCAGAGGACCTTGCCTCTCTGGTGATCCAGAGGAACAGGCTCACCACACTGTACTGGGATCTGTTGTCTGATGCCTTGATGTGGCCTGGCTCGATTGAAGTACTCACCATAGGCATGAAGGACACGGTCCAGCTGCTTCTCGTGAAGGATGAACAGGTGATCCAGACACTCTCTCCGCACGCTGCCCACAAACCGTTCACAGATCGCATTGGCTCGAGGCGCCTGGTAAGGCGTTTTCAGTATCTCGATGCCGCTGGTTGCGGCCACGCGAGCGAAACTGGGTCCAAACTTGGTATCACGATCACGGATGAGATACTTCGGACCCACACCAAAGGCAGTGGCTTCCCGGAGCTGTTGTGCGGTCCAAGCGTCCGTAGGGCATCGCGTCACGCCGACGTGGATCACTTTGCGCGAGTGCAGTTCGACCATGAAGAAGGCGAACAGCGGGCGGAAGAAGAGATCAGTGACTGGGAGAAAGTCACAGGTCCAGACCTGCTGGGTATGAGTCTGTAAGAAGGTCTTCCAGCTCTGCCCACGTGGTCGAGATGTGCTGACCTGTCGCAGATATTTCTGAATCGTGCGTTTGCAGACGCAAACCCCCAGTTTGAGCAATTCGCCCCGGATTCGTTCAGCTCCCCAGAGTCGGTTTTCCCTTGCCATCTCCTTGATCAAGGCGACGGTCTCCTGGGATATCCTTGGTTTGGGAGAAGCTGCCCTCGACTTGTACTTCCAAAAGAGCTTGAAGCCCTGACGATGCCACCGCAGCAGAGTCTCTGGCTGAACGATGAAAATGGCCTGCTTCCAGGTCCGAATCGCCCTTGCCAGAAGGACCAGAAGCATCCGATCCGTTTTGGTGCAGGCTGGTCGTTTCACTTGTCGGCGCAAGATGAGAAGCTGCTGTCGGAGCAGTGCGTTTTCTGCCACCAGTTCGGACTTGCTCCTGGCAGGTCGGTGAGTGTCCCCAGCAGGAGCAAGGTAGTGTCCGGTTTGGTCCAAGCGACGAAGCGATAGTGGAGCGACTGAAGACAGACGCCTGTCAACCACTTAATGAAGGTGAGAATCCCTTGCACAGTGTCCATTCCCCCTCTGTGAAGATGAGAAAGTCAATGCTTGAGATTGTACTCTTCCTCTGAGGTAGACTTTATCCAAATTTTTTAGGCAACGTGTACGCATCAAGCAGCAAAAGCGAGCGTATCCACAAAACGATCGAAAAGGGCTCGCGGAATTTGAACGGTGTCGGCATCTGGTGACGACCCCGAAAAAAAGGTGGAGGGCCAGAGATGCTGACGAACGAAAGCGAGCGTATCGGAAAAGGTCGGCAAGGCTTTGCTATACCAAGCCTGTGCTGGCTACTTGGCCCATTTCCAACATTCATGATACCAGGGGCAAGATAGCAATATTGCTTGAAGCCTGTAAGTGAGAGCATGCTGTGTGGTAAACAGGCGTTCTTCTTCGCCCTAAAGCTTGTGACAGGCTAGGTGAGCCATGTTC
>WNGR01008106.1_pt1 | contig 11109 bp, 4 predicted proteins | sample 5407581 | NCBI WGS metagenome assembly WNGR01 (sample SAMN13153383, study PRJNA577476) | soil metagenome | isolation source: 80 cm soil or saprolite under Garry oak tree replicate 2 | place: USA:California | collected 2016-06-15 | reverse complement strand
GCCGAACAGGCTCGCGACCAGTTGCAGCGAGCCGAGGACGATCAGCACCACGCTGGTGCCGACAAGCAGCGAGCGCACGCGCTTGCTAAGCCTGCCGCCGAGCCGGGCCGCGAGCGGAGCAGCCGAGGCAGTCGATGCGCGCTTGTCGTTCCGTGCCGGGGCCTCGCTGCTGGCCGCCTGAGCGGCGCGGCGCGCGGCGAGGATGAAGTTCGACTTTCCGCCGGGATCGGGAATGACCGGCGGCTTGGTCGCGCCGAGCGCGGCCTCGGAGGCGGCAATGCGGTCGGCTGGCGAGTTGCCCTCGGGTCCGCGGACGGTGCCCAAGCCCGGCTCCAGCGGATGGTCGGGCGGCAGGTTCGGATCGATTGGCCGGCGCTCGGTCGCGGGCGCGGGGTTGGCCGCGGGCCCCGCGATTGACGTCGGCCCTGCGGCCGGGGTGACCGGTGGCGCAGAGGGCTTGACCTGCGGCGCGGGTGGAGGCGGCCCAGGCGGCGGCGGCACAAAGTTCGCGGCCTTCGGCAGGCTTTGGCCCCCGCGGCTCTCGCTGGTCGGTAGCGCTTCGCTCCTCGGCGGGCTTTCGGTCCTTGGCTGCGCTTGGCTGCGGATTCCGGTCTCGATCATGGCAAGCCGGTCGACGACATGGCCGAGCGCGCCATGCACGGCCTCGAGCGAATCCTGGGTGCGCCGCACCTCGTACTTGAGCGAGTCGGCTTCGGGCACATCGCCCGCGCCGCCGGTGCCGTGCGCGACCTGAGGGATGCGCTGGTGCTCGAGATGGATGAGAAGCTCCGCGAGCCCCCGCTCGATCGCTTCGAGATGGCTCAGCCGGGCGTCGGAGGCGTCGAGCTTGTCGACCAGCTTGGCGATCCGGTCCTCGAGATGATTGACCGCGGCGTGGTCGGCGCGCGTGAGCTGCAGCCGTTCGAGTTTTTCGGTCAGCCCCTGCACCACCGCGTCCAGGGCGAACTCGTCCTGCGTGGTCTGGTGGCGCGATTGCAGCGCGTCAGCAATGGCCGCGATCCGCTGCTCGAGTGTGGCGAGCACGTCTGCGCTTGCCGCCTGGTCGATCTTGGCCGCAAGGCTGCGCACCTCGTCGGACAACTTCGCCAGCGCATCGTTGGAGGCGACATGGGAGACGACGCCGCGCAGCCCGACGATCGCGCCTTCGAGCTGCGCCAGCGCCTCCGGATCCTGGTTGCCGAGCGCGATCCGGTCGACCTTCTGCACCAGCCCCTTCACGGTCGCGTCGAGACCGACGAGGCTCTCGGCCGGGGTGAGCGCGTTGAGCGCGTCGCGCACCTCGGCCAGCCCATGCTCGATGCCGGCGATGGCAGCGTCGTCGACGCCCGCGTGGCGCTTGCTGTCGACGCGCTCGGCGAGCGAGCGGAGCTCGGTTTCCAGCGCCTCGACTGCCTGGCGCGGCATCGCCTCCTTGAGCATCAGGCCGATCTCGGCGAGGTCGTCGCGCAAGGTCTCGACCGCGCTGTCGATACCGCACGGCCGCAGGGTCTCGATCCGCTCGGTGATGTGGCGAAGCTGCCGCTCGAGCCCGGGCAGATTCTGGGTCGGCGCCCGCGGCAGATCGGCGCGCGAGGACCCGACCTCGCCGTCGAGCGCGCGCTGGCGCTCCGCGATCTCCATCAGGGCCTGGTCGAGCGGGCTCGCCGGATCGGCTACGGCCGGGTGCGGCCGTTCGCGCTCGAGATTGGCGACCGCATGGTCGACCGCGCTGACGCGGCGCTCGATCTCCCACGTCCTGGACCGTCCTTCCGTGATCAGTTGGTCGAGCCTTTGGTCGAGCCGGGAAATGGCATCGGCGACGCGGCGCGGCGCCTCGTCGTCGCGCTCCGGCGCCGGCGGCGGCTTGCCAATGTTGGCCTGCGCGAACTGGTCGAGCTGCCGGCTCAACGTGTTGAGGCGGTCGTTGACAGCGGCGAGCTGCTCGTCGGGGACCCCGCGGTCGCGTCGTTCGAGGTGCCGCCCGAGCGCGTCGAGGCGCTCATGGACGACGGCGAGCTGCTCCTCGGAGAGCCCGCGGTCGGCCCGCTCGAGCTGGCGCCCGAGTGCGTCGAGGCGCGCATGGACCGCGGCGAGTTGTTCCTCGGAGAGCCCGCGGTCACGCTGGTCGAGCTGGCGCCCGAGTGCGTCGAGGCGCTCGTGGACCGCGCCGAGTTGTTCCTCGGAGAGCCCGCGGTCACGCTGGCCGAACTGGCGCCCGAGCGCGTCAAGGCGTGCGTGGACCGCGCCGAGCTGCTCCTCGGAAAGCCCGCGGTCGCGTTGGTCGAGCTGCCGGCTGAGGCCGTCGAGACGGTCGTTGAGCGCTGCCAGCTCGTCTTCGGCGAGCCGTCGCTGGCGCTGGTCATGCTCGGCGTATTTGCGCCGTCTCGGCCGCGGAATGTCATCGAAATCCGAATACCGGCCCTCGCGTTCGATCTCCGGCTGGCGGTCATCGTCGTAGTCGGGCGGGCGGCGGGCAGGCGCGACGCCCTCATCGATCGCCGAATCGGTGATGACGGTATCGAGCCATTCCCCGACCGACATGCCGGAACGGCGCGCGGCCGCGCGCGCGGTCTCCCGCACCTCTCGCCGCACACCTTTCACTTGCCAAGGAACGCCAGATGTCATGCCCGCATCCGCATATTGCGACAGGGAGGAGCGGGAGCCGGTCGGCCCTTGAGAGAACCAGCGCTCGTTAACAGATGGTGGACGGTGTGCGCGGCCCTATGCCCTCGGCCGCAGTTTTTCCCCTTGGGGTAAACAGACAGTTAAGAAAGAGAGGCCTTGATGGATGCGGCCGCGCGATAGTTGTTCTGAGTAGCCGTTACACCACATCCGGTTCCTGTCTGGGTGTGTCCTCGAAGGCGCGTTTTTGCGTGCGCAAGCCCTGGCATTGATGTAATCCGTTGGGCGCGATTCTTTCCGATTCCGGCGGGGAGCACCTGCGTGCCTGTCCGGACGTTGTCGGCGCCGCAGCGTCGGATCACGTCATTGCCGCATTGATGCCGCGTGTGTCGCCCGCGTGTTGCGCGGTGATGTGCGCCCGAATGCCGTTGCAGCCGAGGGAGGAGACCGTGCCGATCTACAAGGCCCCCGTCGATGACGTCCTGTTTCTTCTGACCGACGTCTTCCAGATCGGACGCTACGACAATCTGCCGGGGTTCTCCGACGCCTCGCCCGACCTGCTCGAGGCGATCCTGCGCGAAGCAGCCAGGCTCTGCGAGGAAGTGGTGCAGCCGCTCAACCGCATCGGCGACAAGGAAGGCTGCAAGCGCCACGACGACGGCAGCGTCACCACGCCGAAGGGCTTCAAGGAGGCGTTCAAGCAATATTCCGACGGCGGCTGGATGGGAATTTCGGCACCGCCCGAGTTCGGCGGCCAGGGCCTGCCGGAAACGATCACCACGATCGTCAACGAGTTCCTCTGTTCCGCCAGCATGGCCTTCGGCATGTATCCAGGCCTCACGCAGGGCGCGATCGCCGCGATCCTCACCCATGGCACGCCCGAGCAAAAGCAGACCTATCTCCCCAAAATGATCGAAGGCCGCTGGACCGGCACGATGAATCTCACCGAGCCGCATTGTGGGACCGACCTTGGTCTCCTTCGCACCAAGGCGGTCAAGCAGGGCGATGGCAGCTACAAGATCAGCGGCACGAAAATCTTCATCTCCGCCGGCGAGCACGATATGGCGGAGAACATCGTGCATCTGGTGCTCGCGCGGGTCGAGGGCGCGCCCGCCGGCATCAAGGGCACGACACTGTTCGTCGTCCCCAAAATCCTGCCCAATGCCAACGGCTCGCTTGGCGCGCGCAACGCCGTCGCCTGCGGCTCGATCGAGGAGAAGATGGGCATCCACGCCAACTCGACCTGCGTGATGAATTACGACGGCGCGACCGGCTTCCTGATCGGCGAGGAGAATCGCGGCATCAACGCCATGTTCACGATGATGAACGAGGCGCGGCTCGGCGTCGGGGTGCAGGGGCTCGCGGTCTCCGAGGTCGCCTACCAGAACGCCGCCGCCTATGCCAAGGACCGGCTGCAAGGACGCGCGCTCACCGGCGCCAAGTTCAAGGACAAGGCGGCCGACCCGATCATCGTCCACCCCGACGTGCGGCGCATGCTGATGACGATGCGCGCCTTCAACGAAGGCGCCCGTGCGCTCGTTGCGTGGACCGCGCTGCAGGCCGACGTCACGCATCGCTCCGGCGACGACAAGGCGCGGCAGGCGGCCGACGACCACATGGGCCTGCTCACGCCGGTGATCAAGTCCATGCTCACCGACCAGGGCTTTGCCAACACGGTGATGGCGCAGCAGATCTACGGCGGCCACGGCTACATCGCCGAGCACGGCATGGAGCAGTTCGTGCGCGACGGCCGCATCGCCATGATCTACGAGGGGGCGAACGGCATCCAGGCGCTCGATCTCGTCGGCCGGAAACTTCCGAAGGACGGCGGCCGCGCGCTGCAGGCTTTCCTGGCCGAGGTCGCGGCCTACATCAAGGCGCATGGCGACGAGGGGATGAAGCCCTATATCGGCCCGCTCGGGACGGCGCTCGGCCACCTCCAGCAGGCGACCATGTGGCTGATGCAGAACGCGCTCGCCAAGCCCGATCATGCCGGCGCCGCCGCGACCGACTATCTCGGCCTCTTCGGCCTGGTCGCGCTCGGCTACATGTGGTGCCGGATGGTCGAGGCAGCGAAGGCGAAGCTCGCGGCCGCGGGCCCCGCCGAGGGCATGAACGCCAAGCTCGTCACCGCCCGCTTCTTCCTGGACCGCATGCTGCCCGAGACGGCGGCGCACCTCGCGCGCGTCCAATCCGGCGCGGCGAGCACGATGGAGTTGCCGGCAGAAGCATTCTGACCCCGTCATTTACCGAGAGCCGCGGATGAGAAGCTCGGAGCCATCAGCGCGAGCAAGGCCGAGGCCAAGCGGAAGATAGTCTCGATCGTCCCGCCGCGCTGCATACCCAGGAAAATCGTCGCCCGCCGCTGCAATTGTTCGGAGGCCATGGCTATATGGAGGAAGACCCGATCTCCCGCATCGACGCGCCGCAAGGCGTTGCCATTGGCATTGCGATTGATGTGAAGCGCAGCGGATAGCGAGGGCAACAGGAGAAGCACATGCCCGACGCCTTCATCTACGATCACGTGCGCACTCCGCGCGGCCGCGGCAAGGCTGATGGCGCGCTGCACGAAGTGACCGCGCTCAATCTCGCCACCCAAGCGCTCGCAGCGGTGAAGGAGCGCAATTCGCTCGACCCGGCGCTCGTCGACGATGTGGTGCTTGGTTGCGTCGATCCGGTCGGCGAGGCGGGCGGCGATATCGCCCGTGCAGCCGCGATCACCGCCGGTTACGGCAACCGCGTGCCGGGCGTGCAGATCAACCGCTTCTGCGCGTCGGGCCTTGACGCGGTCAATTTCGCGGCCGCCGAAATCATGTCTGGGCAGCATCAGATGGCGATCGGCGGCGGCGTCGAGTCGATGAGCCGGGTCGGCATCGGCGCCTCGGGCGGCGCCTGGCCGGTCGATCCTGCGATCGCGCTCAAATCCTATTTCATGCCGCAGGGCATTTCCGCCGATCTCATCGCCACCAAATACGGCTTCTCGCGTGCAGACTGCGACGAATATGCGGTCGAGAGTCAGAAGCGCGCGGCGGCGGCGTGGGACGAAGGCCGCTTCGCGCGGTCGGTGATCCAGGTCAAGGACGTGAATGGGCTCACCATCCTGGCCAAGGACGAACACATGCGCCCGACGACAATGCAGTCGCTGGCGCAGTTGCAGCCGTCCTTCGTGCAGATGGGCGAGATGGGCGGGTTCGATGCCGTCGCCGTGCAGGCATATCCCGAGATCGAGTTCGTCACCCACGTGCACCATGCGGGCAATTCGTCGGGGATCGTCGACGGCGCTGCCGCGGTGCTGGTCGGCAGCCGCGAGGCCGGCCGTGCTGCCAAGCTCAAACCGCGCGCGAAGATCAGGGCCTTCGCCAATATCGGCTCGGAGCCGGCGCTGATGCTCACCGGCCCGATCGACGTCACCGAGAAGGTGCTCAAGCGCGCGAAGATGACGCTCGCGGACATCGACCTGATCGAGGTCAACGAGGCTTTTGCCGCGGTGGTGCTGCGTTATCTCCAGGCATTCGATGTCGACGCCGCCAAGGTCAATGTCAACGGCGGCGCGATCGCCATGGGCCATCCGCTCGGCGCGACCGGCGCGATGATCCTCGGCACCGCGATCGACGAGCTCGAGCGCCGCGGCCTCGCAACCGCGCTGGTGACGCTCTGCATCGGCGCCGGCATGGGGACGGCGACGATCATCGAAAGGGTGTGAGGCTCATTCACCTCCCCGCAAGCGGGGGAGGGAGTCTGAAGCGAGCGAGAGACGGATGCCGAAGGTCGATATTGCCAAGGTCAAGATCGAAGTGTTCACCGGATACCCCGAGCCCTACCGCCAGGCGGTCGCCGGTCGCGAGCGAAAGCGGCTCGGCAATGTGGTCGGGCTCGACCAGTTTGGGGTCAATCTCACGCGGCTCAAGCCGGGCATGCAGTCCTCGCAACGCCACTGGCACGAGGCGGAAGACGAGCTCGTCTACATCCTCGAAGGCGAAGTCGTGCTGTGCGAGAACGACGGCGAGACCACGCTCGAGCCGGGCGATGCGGCCGGATGGAAGGCCGGCGTCGCCAACGGGCATTGTCTCGTCAATCGGACCGACCGGGATGCGGTCTATCTCGAGATCGGCACGCGCGCAAAGCGCGACCGCGTCGATTATCCCGACATCGATATGCGCAACGAGAAGGACGAACGCGGCACCCGTTTCTTGCACAAGTCGGGGGAGCCTTACTGAGGAATCTTCTCCCTCGTTCCGCAAGCGGAGACAGGTGAAGAAAGGGAGTGAAGAGAGATGGCTTATGTCAACTTCAAGCTCGACGTCGACGCGGACGGCATCGCGCTCGTCACCTGGGACGCGCCTGGACGCTCGATGAACGTGATCGACCTCAAGGTCATCGAGGAGCTGTCCGACATCGTCGAGAAGGTCGCGGGCGATGCGTCGATCAAAGGTGCGGTCGTCACCTCCGGCAAGGAGAGCTTTTGCGCCGGTGCCGATCTCACCATGCTCGAAGTGCTGAGCCGCGAATTCTCGGATATGGTGAAGGCGCAAGGCGAGGAGATGGCCACCACCCGCCTCCATGAGGAAAGCCGCAAGCTCTCGCTGCTCTACCGGCGGATCGAGACCTGCGGCAAGCCCTGGGTGGCGGCGATCAATGGCACCGCGCTCGGCGGCGGCTTCGAGCTTTGCCTCGCCTGCCATTACCGCCTCGCCAGCGACAATCCGAGGACGCGCGTCGGGTTGCCCGAGATCAAGATCGGCCTCTTTCCCGGCGCCGGCGGGACCCAGCGCATCGCGCGCATGCTGCAGCCCGGCGATGCCTTGCAGTTCCTGCTCAAGGGCGACCAGATCCGCACCGCGCAGGCCAAGGGAATGAAGATCATCGATGCGCTCGTGCCCGCCGCCGATCTCGTCAAGCAGGCCAAGGACTGGATCAAGGCCGGCGGCAAGGCCAAGGCGCCGTGGGACGTGGAGGGGTTCCGGCTGCCGGGCGGGCCGGTCTATTCCAGAGTAGGGATGATGACATTCCCCGCTGCCAACGCGATCTACCGGCGCGAGACCTACGATAATTATCCGGCCGCGCGGGCGATCCTGCAGGTCGTCTACGAGGGGCTGCAGCTGCCGATCGATCTGGCGCTGCGCGTCGAGTCGCGCTGGTTCGCGAAGATTCTGCGCTCGCCGGAAGCCGCCGCCATGATCCGCTCGCTGTTCGTGTCGATGCAGGAACTTAACAAGGGCGCCCGCCGGCCCGCCAGCGCGCCGCCTTCGCGGCTCAAAACCATCGGCGTGATCGGCGCGGGTTTCATGGGCGCCGGGATCGCCTATGTCACCGCGCTTGCCGGGCTTGCGGTGGTGATGATCGACCGCGACCAGGAATCGGCTGACAAGGGCAAGGCGCACTCGCAGAAGCTGATCACCGACCAGGTCAACCGCGGCCGTGCCACTACGGCCGAGCGGGAGGCGCTGCTCGCGCGCATCACGGCGACGGCCGACTACGGCGCGCTCAAGAACTGCGACCTCGTGATCGAGGCGGTGTTCGAGGATCGCAACGTGAAGGCCGAGGCGATCGCCAAGGCGGAAGCCGTGCTCGGCGACGGGGCGGTGTTCGGCTCCAACACCTCGACCCTGCCGATCACCTCGCTGGCCGAAGAGTCGAAGCGCCCCGATCGCTTCATCGGCGTGCATTTCTTCTCGCCGGTCGAACGCATGATGCTGGTCGAGGTCATCCCCGGCAAGAACACGAGCGACGCCGCTCTCGCGGTCGCCCTCGACTATGTGCGCGCGATCCGCAAGACGCCGATCGTGGTCAATGACTCGCGCGGTTTCTACACCTCGCGCGTGGTGGGCACCTATATCCGCGAGGGCCACCTCATGCTGACGGAAGGCGTGCCCGCTGCGATGATCGAGAATGTCGGCCGCATGGCCGGCATGCCGGTCGGCCCGCTCGCGCTCAATGATGAGGTCGCGGTCGACCTGGCCTGGAAGATCGTCAAGGCCACCGAAAAGGATCTCGGGCCGAAGGCGGTCGACCCGCAACAGAAGCAACTGCTCGCAGAAATGGTCGACAAGCTCGGCCGGTTCGGGCGCAAGAACGGCAAAGGGTTCTACGACTATCCGCAGAACGGGCCGAAGCGGCTGTGGCCGGGGCTCGCCGACTTGCAGAAGCAGAAGCTCGACCCCGACAAGATCGACATCGAGGAGCTCAAGCACCGGCTGCTCGCGATCCAGGCGCTGGAGACCGCGCGCTGCGTCGAAGAGGGCGTCATCACCGACGTGCGCGAAGCCGATGTCGGCTCGATCCTCGGCTTCGGCTTCGCGCCGTTCTCGGGCGGCACTCTCTCCTACATCGACATGATGGGCGCCAAGCGCTTCGTCGATCTCTGCAAGCGGCTGGAAAAGAAGCATGGCCCGCGCTTCAAGCCGGGAAAACTCCTCACCGAGATGGCGACCAAGGACGACACCTTCTACGCCCGGTTCGCGCCGCCCGCGGGGCGCGCAGCGGCGTGACCTTCTGCGCATTCATGCCCCCGCAATCGGATAGCTCGGCCTGGAGACTTGGTTGGAAATGGATCGCATATCCGAGCGTGCGGCTCAGTGGGGCATCGAGACCGAATATCAGGATGGGCTGGGGCGCCGCCGGGTCGTAGAACCGCAGGTGCTTGCGCGCCTCCTCGACATCGTGGCCGAGAATGGCGAACCGGAGCGGCGGATGCTGCCGCGGACGGTTGTCGTTCGCCGCGGCCGCGCTCGCCGGCAGCGCCTCGACGCCCCTGAGGGTTGCGAGATCCGATGGACTATTGCGACGGCGGAAACGACCGTCGCCGGCGAGGGTCAATCGTCGTCCATTGTCCTGCCCGACGATTTGCCGATCGGCGTTTTCCCGCTTCGTCTGACCGCAACATCGCCGGAGGGCGAGCGAAGCGAGGACGCGACCTTGCTGGTCGTCCCCGAACGCGCGTATCAAGGGCACGAGAATGCGCCGCGCCGGTCATGGGCGCTGGCAGTGCAGCTCTATGGCGTGCGCTCGCGGCGCAATTGGGGCCACGGCGATTTCACCGATCTCGCCGGCTTGATCGACCTTGCTGCCGAACTCGGCGCCGCCGGCATCGGCCTCAATCCGCTGCATGCGCTGTTCGATGATCGCGCCGACGAGGCGTCTCCCTATTCGCCGAACAGCCGCCTCTTTCTCAATCCGCTCTATGTCGACGTGGAGGCGATTCCGGAATTTCCCGGCCTTGCGGCGGCCGGGATGAAGCGGGAGGTCGAGGCGCTTCGGGATCGAGAGCTGATCGATTATCGCCGCGTCGCCAAAGCGAAGGCGCGAGCGTTTGCGCTCGCCTATGACGTCTTCCGCCGGCAAGGGAATGAACGAAGACAGCTCGAATTCGAGCGTTTTTGGCGTGAGCGGGGACGGGAGCTGGCGCAGTTTGCCTCGTTCGAGCTGCTGCGCCGGCGACTGGGCCTTCCGTGGTGGGACTGGCCGGCGCAATGGCGAAGGCCCGACGACGAGACTCTTGACCGGTTTTGGACTTCGGAAGGCGACGCAATCGCCTACCACGCATTCGTGCAGTGGATCGCCGACCAGCAACTCGGCGCGTGCCGCGACCGAGCGAGGCGCCTCGGTTTGCCGATCGGCCTTTATCTCGACATTGCGGTCGGAGTTCGCCCGGACGGATTCGACGCCTGGAGCGGCCAGGATTTCATCCTGCCGACGGTCGAGGTCGGCGCGCCGCCCGACCTGCTCAACACGCAAGGGCAGCGATGGGGACTGGCCGGGGTCAATCCCGTCGGCCTGGCGAAGCGCGAATTCGAACCCTTCCGCCGGCTCTTGCAGGTCTCGATGCGCCATGCGGGGGCGGTGCGGCTTGACCACGTCATGGGATTGCAGCGCCTCTATCTTATCCCGGGCGGGATGCGGGGCGATCAAGGCGCGTATATCCGGTTTCCCTTCGAGGCGCTGTTGGCGGTCGTGAGCCAGGAAAGCGTGGCGAACAGATGCATCGTCATCGGCGAAGATCTCGGGACAGTGCCTGAGAATTTTCGCGAGACGATCGCCGATTGGGGCATCTGGTCATATCAGGTGATGCTGTTCGAGCGGGTGCGCGACGGCGGCTTTGTCGCGCCCGGCCGCTATCGCGAGAATGCGCTGGTGACGTTCGCGACCCACGATCTTCCGACTTTCGCCGGCTGGACATCGCATCATGATCTCCTCGTCAAGACGGCGCTGGGACTCGATCCGGGCGAGACCGACGACGATCGCGCCGCGGCACGGGCCGCCCTCGGCAGGGCATTGGCCGCGCGCGGATTGCCGCGGCTCGATTTTTCCTCGGTCGCAAAATTCCTGGCCGCGACGCCATCGCGGATTTTGGTCGTGACGTTGGAAGACGCCTTGGGAGTTGCCGACCAGGTCAATGTGCCCGGCACGGTCGCGGAACATCCGAACTGGCGCCGCCAGCTGCCTGTTTTTCTGGAAGACCTGAACAGCGTGAGCGGCTTGATCTCGGTG
>WNGR01019640.1_pt1 | contig 11111 bp, 13 predicted proteins | sample 5407581 | NCBI WGS metagenome assembly WNGR01 (sample SAMN13153383, study PRJNA577476) | soil metagenome | isolation source: 80 cm soil or saprolite under Garry oak tree replicate 2 | place: USA:California | collected 2016-06-15 | reverse complement strand
GATGCAATTGCCGTGTCAGCCCTGCCGGAGGCTGGTCGCCGCCGGGATCACCGTGACCGGGCGGGGCAACTGCCTCGCTTCGGCGCCATATGGCTCTGGATCTGCCTTGTTCTCTGGACAACCCCGCCGAGGCGAACGAGAGTGCAGCTGACCTGCGATGGCCGCAAGGCTGGCGGTCTAAGCTCTGCGCTGCGGAAATAAACTAAGACAACACTTGTTGACACGGATGCGAGGGCGGAACATGGTGGCTGCGTGAGGATCGGCGAGCCAGCCAGGACACATGGCGTCGCTGACGATGACATCTGGCACGCCGTTCGCACCGCAACGCGGAGGATCAACATGGACGACGACTTGACGATGCTCATAGGGCCAGCGCGTGACGGAACGCCGCTGGAGATCGGCGTTCTCGATCTCAGCGGTGACGATGCCGTCGTCATTCATGCCATGCGGCTGCGCCCCAAGTTCTACCAGTTCATCAGGCAGGGCTGATCCAATGAGGCACACGGATGCTGAAATCCAGGAGGCGGCCAGCCGTTTCGAGCGGCTGGCCGAGAATCTAGATCCGGCTACCGCGACGGCAGAGGATCTCTCGGACCTGCGCGCCGTGGCCGAGGCAGCCGACAAGGTCCGCCGGGATGAGGCTCTGGTCACCGAGCGGGTTGCAGCGGCGCGGGCTCGCGGGCGGAGCTGGAATAAGATTGCGCTCGCGCTCGGTGTCTCCCGGCAGGCCGCCCGCCATAGGTTCGCCGACAAGATCGGCTGATCATCCGAAGCGCGGGGCGCCATCCCAGGCCCCAGGCCAAGCACGGATGGGCGCGGCAAATAATCCTCACGAAGCCTCCCGGCGCTTTCGTGCCCGTTGCGTGCCAGATCGGTTAGTGAACCAGGAGTCCTACCGGTCAATCGCCTGGTGTTGCCACGGCGCTGGTGGGCGGCCCGACCCCGTCACTATCCACGGCTGCTGTTGCCTCCCGCACGGCATCTGAGCAAAGAACGCGGGACCGCTCAACGACATCCCGCATCACGTCCGGATCTGGCTTTTCGCTGGCAATGAACTGGTCGACCTGGCGCAGACCCGCGCGTGTGAGCAGGGTTTTTTCGTTGGTGACCCACTCACCACGCGCGGCTAGCACTGCGTGCGCCGCCTGAGATGCCCCCTGGGCGATCAATCCCGCGCATTGGGCGAGCCGTCCATACGGGGCGTAGTTCGCATGCGCGTAGTCGAACGTCCGCTCTGCCCGATCCCACCAGACTTGCGGTGCCCGCTGCCGTAGCGCTGCCGGGTAGGCCGGCCGGGGCAGTTGGCCACGCAGCGCCTGGCTAACGGCCAGCTCTGCCAGGATGAGATAGGACGGTATACCGGCCAGGTGGAACATCAACGGCTCAATCCGGAAACGGCCCTCACGTGTTCCGGCAATCTCGCGGTCAATAGTGTTGAGGTCGCGATAGTGCACGTCCACGCGGCGGCCGTCAATCTCTAGCCATGCGCCGCCATTGAACACGCCACTGCTCCAGCCACCCACTTCGAAAACCTCGCCGGACCACCCGACATCTCGTAGTGCCTCCGGATCAAAGTGACCTCGGTAATAAATCGCGAAATCCCAGTCACTATCAGGCCGATGCGTTCCCTGCGCTCGGGAACCGCCCAGAGAGACGGCCTCCACACCCGGCAACTCCTCAAGGCGATCGCAGACATGATCGAGGAAGGCACCGTCATCCACCAGCTGAAACTAACAGGCACGCTTGCTGCAAGGCATCACAATTTCCGTGCCCGCTGCGTGCCCGATCAGGCAGCCACCCGGGGTATCCCTCGGTCACTTATGTGTCAGCCCGCCACGTAACTGACCTGCGGCCGGGCAGATCCCAGCATCGTCGCCTACGTCCTCCTAAGCAGTCGTTCGCATGGCTGGGCAAGCGCAGTCACCGCAGTGTGATCACGTTAGCGGTGATCAAGGCGGCGGCGTCGGAAGCCAGGTAGGCGATCACTTCTGCGACCTCGGCGGGGCTGGCGATGTGAATCAGCGTCGTGCTCGCGGCGACCGCCTGGCGGACTGCATCGGTGACCCAGCCGGTGTCAGTGACGGGCGGATAGACCATGTTGGCCGTGATCCCGAATGGCGCCAGTTCCAGGGCCGCCGACATCGTGTAGTTCGTCTGGGCGGCCTTGGCGGCGCCGTAGGAGACTTCCTCAGGGAAGCCGAGATCCCCGCCCGAGGTGAGCCCGATGATCCGGCCCCAATCGGCACCGCGGGCGATGTGCCGTCGCGCGAACTCACCGATCATCAGCGCCGCGGCCATCGCGTCCACCTTGAACTGCTGGCCCCACGTTGCGGCAGTAACCGGCTGCAGTGATCTGCCGAGCCGGTCGGTGCCGGAGGACGCGAAGGTGTCGGCTTGCCAGCCGGTCGCGTTGTTGACCAGGATGTCGACCGGGCCGAGCTGCTCCTCGGCGGCATCGAACAGCATCGCGGGGGTGGCCGGATCGGCCAGGTCAGCCTCCACCGCCAGTGCCCGGCCACCCTCTGCCCGTATCTGCGCCACGACCAGCCCGCCACCCTGCGCGCGGTGATCCCGGTAAGCCTGTGGTGTGCCGGGATCGGCCGGATCCTCGACCCGCAAGAACGCGCACAGCACCGCACAGCCACCCTGCGTTAGGGCCTTGGCGGTCGCCGCGCCGATGCCATGATTGGCACCGGTCACAATCGCCGTATGACCAGCCATCCCACCCCCGCCTTCCCGGAGCCTTAGCAGGAAACGTAGCCGGAGCCCGCAGCAGATCCCACCCGGTTTAAGCAGCAGATCCCACCCGGATTTACAGGCCCGCGGCCTCCCACCGCCGGGCCACGCACGGGCCACAAGTCACGAACTCCCATGGCTGCCAGCGGTCACTCACAAGCACTCAGCGCCAGCAGGCCAGCAGGAACATCGCTCCTGGCGGGCCGGTTCCCGCACCACCGACCTTCGGATCAGTAACTGCCGATCTTCGGATCAGCTGGTTATCTCGTCCTGCGATCCGCGGGCGACTAGGTGCGGCGCCCAAGGGTCAAAGGCGGGCTGCATCGGTCACTCCAGCTGCGAAACACAGGAGCCGATAACACACGTTTGCCCAGGTCAACAGTGTAGAAGTCTGGCTGGTCGGGGGCGGGGTCGAACCACCGGTCTTCCGCTTTCAGGCTGGTAGCCTTGCATGTCTGTGGCTCAGGACAGACTGCCGGTACGTGGCTGAGGTAGCGCGCAGCCCAATGTGAAGATCACGATGCAATCGGCGTGCCAGCCCTTTGGTGGTATCGGCGGTTGTGCTTGCTGGCCAATCGGCAGTCTGGCCTGCCAGCACCGGGCGCTGTCCGGCTGGAGGTTTCGGTCCTGGTTATGCCGGGCGTGTGGTGGCACCACTGGCGAGGTTGTCGCGCATGCGTTCCAGCATGGTGGTGAGGACGGCGATTTCGCCGGTGCTGAAGCCGTTGAAGAGCTGCTTGGTGACGCGGCCGAAGACTGGCCCGAGCTGTGGCACCAGCGCTTGCCCGTGTTCGGTCGGTGCGACGATGACAGAGCGGCGGTCGGCCGGGTTGGGACGGCGCTCGGCCAGGTGCTTGGCCTCAAGGCGGTCAGCCAGCTTGGTCATGCCGGCGGTGTCGGTGCCGAGGACCGTCATGAGCTGGCTGGGGCTGGACTGCTGGCGGCTGGCGTGCAGCAGCAGCGCCGCCTGCTGGGCGGTGAGGCCGAGCGGGGCAAGCTGGCGGTCCAGCGCCGTCGCGAGATCGCGTGCGACTTGGTGCAGCAGCGAGCCGCCTTCGAGAAGCAGAGCTGGCGTCATCCCGCAAATATAGCAGTCTGGACATTTACTGTCGCGACAGCTAACCTGCGGTCATGAGCTTGCATGTCGTGATCACCGGAGGAGGGATTGGCGGCCTGTGCCTGGCCCAGGTGCTGCGCATGGCCGGCATCAGCGCCACCGTCTGCGAACGTGACCAGTCCGCCGGGTTCCGGCACCAGGGGTACCGGATCAGTCTCAAGCCCGCCGGCGCGGGCGCGCTGCACGAGTGCCTGCCAGCGAACCTGTTCGACCTGGCCGTGGCGACCTCCATCCCGGGCGGCGGCACGGATGGTGTTCCTGGACGAACGGCTATCCCCGAAGTTCGGGAAGCCGCTGCACCATGACCTGCCCGGCCCTGGCGGGTTCGGTGTCAACCGGCTGACCCTGCGCGAGATCCTGCTGGCCGGGCTGGACGTGCGCTTCGGCAAGAACTTCACCGGGGGCCGACAGCGCCGGTTCGGCGGTGCGCCGCCAGCTGCTCCCAGACGCCGTCATCGACGAACTGGGCTGGGCCATCTATGGCCGGACACCGTTCGCCGGCTGGGTGCCCGGCGTGCTCGTTGACACCTTCAACCAGATCACCGGCCCAGGCGGGGCCGGCATGTCCGTCGCCACCTGCCGTGCCCTCGAACCGGTTGCTTCCGCCACGGCGCGGCTGGCACCCTCGGTGCGCCTCACCGACATACCCGGGTACTTCTCCTGGACGCTGCCATTGACCGATCCGCGGCTGTCTGAAGCCGGCGCCGTCTCGCTGCACCGCGCGGCGGCCCGCCTGGTGGAAGGCTGGCACCCCGCGGTGCGCCGGATCATCGCCGAAGCCGACGTGCCCGCCACCTTCGGCGTCTGCATCACCTCGGCCCAGCCCGTTGCACCCTGGCCAGGGCCGAACGTGACCCTGCTCGGCGACGCGATCCACACCATGTCGCCGGGCCGGGGCGACGGCGCCAACATCGCGCTGAAGGACGAGCGCCGTCTTGCCACCCGGCACTGAGCGAAGCATCCTGAGACAGGCAGGATTGAACCGGAGGACTCCATGACCAGCTATGCAGTCGTCATCGAGCGGGCCGACGATGGCGGATACGGTGCGTGGTGCCCCGACCTGCCCGGCTGCGTGGCGCTCGCGGATACCGAAGAGGAAGTCCTGGACGAGATGCGGCGGGCTATCGAACTGCACCTGGCCGGACTGCGCGAAGACGGCCAGCCCATCCCGCACCCGTCAACAGTGGCGGCGACGGTTATCACCCTCGATGCGGCCTGAACGACCCTGACCCGGTTGCGAGAAGATGCACACACCGGTTACCCGTGCCCGCCGTTAAGGTCAGCGAGCCAGTCGGCAGGCGGCCGACGTGAGATCGCGGCCTACCTGCGGGTCGCGGGGTCGGCGGGCAGCGTGACGGCCGGGTCCGCCCGGGAGAGGCTGGTGGTGAACGCGTACCGGGACGCCCGGTAGAGGTGCTGCGCGAACTCCAGGGGGCGGCCGGTTTCGTCGTAGGCGATGCGCTCCATGGTCAGCAGCGCGGCGCCGCGGTTCTCGTTGAGAATCCGGGCCTCTGCGGTCGACGCGTTCTTGGCGCACATGCGCTGGGTGGCCGAGCCCAGCCGGATGCCCGACGCGCGCAGCAGCTCGTAGAGCCCGTGCTGCTCGAGCATGTCGATGCTCAGGTGGACGAGCCCGGTGGGCAGGAAGTTGTGCATCAGCGCGATGGGCTCGCCGTCAGCCAGCCGGATCCGCTCCAGCGAGACCACCATCGCGGGCTCGGGGAGCTGCAGGGCGGCGGCGACGCGGTCGCTGGCGTGCGTGACCTCGTTGCGGATGACCCGGGTGTCCGGCGACCGGCCGGCCGCCGCCAGGTCGTCGTACAGGCTGGTCAGCTCGACATTCCGGTCGATCCGCTCATTGGCGACGAGTGTTCCCGCGCCGCGCTTGCGAACCACGAGCCCCTTGTTGGACAGGTACAGGAAGGCGGCGCGCACCGTGGGCCGGGACAGGCCGAGCCGCTCCGCCAGCTGCACCTCGTTGTCCAGCCGGGTGCCTTCCTTGAGCGCGCCCGACCTGATGGCCGCCTCGTAATGCTGGGCCAGCTGGAAGTACAGGGGCACCGGGCTGGTCCGGTCAATGTTGATCACACTGGGGGTGGTGGTCTCAGGTTCCGGCATCCGGTTTGTCAGCCCCCGTCGGCGCTGCGGGACCCGCACGGGCCCGGGAGGGTTCGGCAGGTATCGAGGAGTTTTTGTTCGGACATTATATGTACCGTGGAGCTAATCCAAAGCATAGGTGCCGTCCGCAGCAACTCGGTCACGCGGCGAGCAGGCGGGGGCCTGGGACACGGCTGACCTGACCCGGGTGTCGCGGTCGGCTGAGGGGCCATGAAGCGCCTCGCGGCCGCGCCTTGTCTGTGGCGAAGTACTGCACTATGTCCCGACATTTTCACAGTCTCTTGACAGGCCATAGGGGCCGGGGCAAACTCGGCAAATGATGCCGCTAACCGCAGATTTCGTGGGCCTGGGAGGCTGAGCCGGATGTCATCGCGGGCGGAGCGCGGGGAAAGCGGATGGGCGGACAGAGCGGGGAGAGCGGGCCAGGCCGGGAGCTGCGGATAGGCGTCGTGCTCGAGGCCTTCCTGGACTGGCCGCTCGGTAAGGTGCTGCCCTGGCTGCGGCAGGCCGCGCCGGAGATCACCGACATCGAGGTCGGGGCCGGCGGGTACGCCCCGCACCCGCACTGCGACTGGTGGCCGATCGGGCAGGGCGTCGGATACGGCTCGAGTTTCGCCAACCAGGTGGCCGACCTGCTGGAGAGCTGGCCTGATGCGCCGTGGGCGCCCGGGTTCGCCGAAGGCGTGGCGGTGCAGGCGGTCTGCGAGGCCATCGAAACCTCGGCCGCCCTGGCCCGGTGGGTGGAGGTCAGCGAAGTGACGGGGCCGGCCAGGTAACGTCAGCGCCAGGCGGCATCCGCGCACCGTTACCGGACGCGGCTAGTGGACGGCCAGGTCACGCCAGCCCTAGCGCTTGCGCCCGACGCCGACCAGGCACCAGAACTTGCCGGGGTCGGCGGGTACGTCGTCGGGGGAATCCGGCCGCCACTGCGGGATGTAGACCAGGCCGGGGTCCACGAGGTCGAAGCCGTCGAAGAAACGCTGGATCTCCGCCCGCGGGCGCATGTGAATGTCCGTGGAGACGCTGCGGTTGTACACCTTCTCGGCGGCCTGCGCCAGGTCGGGCTTGCTCTCGTTGGTGAGATGACCCAGCACGAGGTAACTGCCGGGCGCGAGCGCATCGCGCAGCGTCGCCACGATCCGCCAGGGGTCCTCGGCATCGGCGATGAAATGCAAGACCATGACCAGCAGCAACCCGGCCGGCTGCCGGAAGTCGATGAGCCCTCCGATGCCCGGGTCGGTCAGGATCTTCTCCGGTTCGCGCAGGTCAGCCTCGACGATGGCGGCGTTCTGGTTCCCTGCCAGCATGGCCTTGCTGTGCGCCACGGCGACCTGGTCGATGTCGACGTAGGCCACCCGGGCCCCGGGGCTGGCCTGCTGGGCGACCTCGTGCACGTTCCCCTCGGTCGGGATGCCCGAGCCGATGTCAAGGAACTGGCTGATGCCGGCCGCGGCCAGGAACCGTACCGCCCGGCCGAGGAACGCGCGGTTGGCCCGGGTGCCCGCGCGGGTGTTGGGATCGACCGCGGCGATCGCCCGGCCTACGTCCCGGTCGGCGAGGAAGTGGTGGCTGCCGCCCAGCAGGTAGTCGTAGACCCGGGCCACATTCGCCCGCTTGGTGTCCACCCCGGGCGGTACCCAGTCCGGCTCGCCAGCCATCACGCCGTCCTCTCCTGATGCGTGTGCCCGGCGCCCCGCCGACCGCGCTGGCCACGTCTGCGAGCCAGCCGGTTCTGCCGCCGATATTGCGAGACATCTCGTGATGGCACGATATCTCGGGGTGTATGGCCAGTTGCCGTTGGAGCCGCCTTTGAGGGCGGCGGCCTATGCGGCCGCGCTGCGCCGGTTTGTGCCATCCTGATCCGGTGGCTAAGCGGATATGCATCACCGGCGCACTGGGACGGGCTGGGCTGGCAGTGGTCAGGGACCTGGCCGAGCATGGTTACGACGTCGCCGCGATGGATGTCGCGGCGGCCCCGCAAGGGGCGAAGCAGGATGAGCTGTCAGACGAGCTGGGGGTCCGGGTCCTGCGCGCGGACCTGACGGACTACGGGCAGGCGCTTGAGGCGCTGCAGGGCGCCGAGGCGGTCATCCACCTCGCGAACATCCCGGCGCCGGAGATCTGCACCCCGGTGGTCACGTTCAACGCGAACATGACCATGAACTTCAACGTCTTCATGGCCGCCGCCCATCTGAACCTGAGCCGCGTTGTGTGGGCGTCGAGCGAGACCACGCTGGGGCTCCCGTTCGACGTGCCGCCCAGGTACGCGCCGGTCGACGAAGATCACTATCCGGTCCCGACTTCGACGTACGCCCTGTCCAAGGTGGCCTCGGAAACCACCGCCGGGCATATAGCCCGGTGGTCCGGTATTCCGTTCGTCGCCCTGCGCTTCTCCAACATCCTCGGCCCCGCCGACTACCAGACCTTCCCCTCGTTCTGGGCCGATCCGCTGAAGCGCAAGTGGAACCTGTGGGGGTACATCGACGTCCGGGACGCGGCCGCGGCGTGCAGGGTGGCCCTGGAGGCTCCCGCGGCCGCTGTGGCCGGGAGCCCGAGCTTCATCATCGCGGCGGCGGACACCGTCATGAACCGCCCGTCAGCGCAGCTGCTCGAGGAGGTTTTCCCCGGCGTCCCGGTCACCCGCGAGCTTGGCGAGTCCGACACGCTGCTGGCCATCGACCTCGCCCGGCAGGTGCTCGGTTTCGAGCCCCGCCATTCCTGGCGCGCCCACGTGCCCGCGCAAGCCCAGGCGCCGGGCTGAGAAAGCCGCTGCTACTGCCCGAGCAGGCGGCGGGCGTTCCCGCCGGTGAGAGCGTCGAGCACGTCCGGGCGCAGGCCCCCGTGGCGCCATTCCGCGAGCGCCCGGTCCATCGGGAAGACCGGCCAGTCCGTCCCGTGCAGTACCTGCCTCCAGAGCAGGCTGTTCATGAACCGGAACATCACTTCCCATCCGGTGTTGTGCTCGCAGACGTACCTGGGCGCGAGCCCGCCGAACTCGGCGTAGACGTCCGGATGCTTGCGCAGCACGGCCACCATTTCCGGTACCCAGGGCCAGCCGGCGTGGCAGGCGATGAGGGGGAGTCCCGGGAAGTCGCAGGCCACCTGGTCGAGCTGAAGGGGCTGGTCGTTGCGGATCGGGAAGGTCACGGTGTAGTTGATGCCGGTGTGCAGGGCGACCTGCAGCCCGAGCTCGCCGGCCTTGGCGTAGACCGGGTACAGCAGGCGGTCGTCGATGGCGATCCCGAAGAACGACGGCTGCAGGTTCAGCCCCTTCAGGCCGAGATCTGAGACCCGCTGAACCTGGGCCAGCGCCCGCGGGATTTTCAGGTGATCCATGGAGATCGTCCCGTAGCCGGAGAACAGCCTCGGGTGCTGCGCCACGACCTTGGCCACGGCCTCGTTCAGCGCGTCGGCCTCGTCGCCGTACTCATATTCGGCATGCACGATCGCGTGAACCACACCGGCCGCCTCCATGTCGCCGGTGAGCTGGGCCAGCGTCCGGTGCCGGTTCGCGGACAGGCCGAGCACCTCGTCGTATTGCGACAGGTAGTCATCCGGCAGGTCGGCCGATGGTCGCAGCTCCAGCGGAAGGCGCACCCGGAAGTCGATCACCTCTGACATAGCATCCCTCCTCGCGCAGCCAGCGAGCGCGGTGCCGCGGGGCGGTCACCAGCCGAGCTGCTCCTCGCGGTCCCAGACTTGCTCCCGGTCCCCGGCCGAGCGGTCCAGCTGCTCCTTCTTCACGCGCATCGACGGCGTGCGGTCGAAGTCCGTGACCCGGTACTCCACAAACCGCGGCACCTTGTACCTGGCCAGCCGCTCCGCGCAGAACGCGATCAGCTCGCCCGGCGGGCACGACGCGGCCTCCTCGCCGTCGGTGAGCAGCACGTGGACCTTCACCTCCTCACCGCGCAGGCCGTGCGGCACCGGGACGGCCGCCGCCTCCAGGACCTTCGGATGGGACCGCAGCACGTTCTCGACCTCGGTCGCGGCGATGTTCTCGCCCTGCCGCCGGATGATGTCCTTGATCCGGCCCTGGAAGTACAGGAACCCCCGGCCGTCCCGGCGCCCGAGGTCACCGGTGTGCAGCCACCCGCCGCGGAAAGTCTCGGCGGTCGCCCCCGGGCGGTGCAGGTAGCCGCGCATCAGGCCCGGCGCGCGCACCACGATCTCGCCGGCCTGGCCGTCGCCGGCGTCGTCGCCGTCCGGGGTGACCACGCGGACGTCGGCACCGGGACAGGGAAGCCCGATCGATCCGGACCCGGTCATCTCATCGGCGCAGGTGACCGGCATCGCCGTGATCGCCCCGGTCTCGGTGAGACCGTACAGCTCGACCCAGGGCACGCCCCACCGCTTCACCAGCTCGGCATGGATCTGCGCCGGGATCCCGACATGAATCGCCACGCGGACGCGGTGCTCCCGGTCCAGCCGGCCCGGCGGCGCCTTGAGCAGCAGGCTCGCCGTGGCCGCGATGCCGAAGAGCACGGTGACCTGATTCTCGCGTACCACACCCCAGTACCGGGAGACGCTGAACCGGCGCATGACGACCAGCGATGTGCCGGCGATCAGGGACATCAGCAGCTGCCAGGGCGGGTCGTTGTAGAAGAACTGCAGGCAGCACAGCATCCGGTCGGACCCGGTGATGCCGTACAGGTCGATCATGAGCCTGGCGAACCTCAGCCAGTACTCGTGATCGACCTGGCACCCCTTGGGCGGGCCGGTGGTCCCCGACGTGTAGTACACGTTGGTGATGTCGCCTGCGGCGCCCGGGGGGCGCAGAGCCGGCCACTGGCCGCTGTAGGCGGCGAGGCCCCCGGGTTCAGCATCGTCAGCGGCGACGATGACCTGTTCCAGCTCCGGGCAGTCCGGGTGCAGGTCACGGAAACGCGTCTCGAATTCCGCGTCGATAATCGCCAGGCGCGCGGCAGAGTCCCGCAGGATGTGGCTGGCGTCGTACCTGTGGAGAGCGGGATTGAGCGGCACCAGCACCGCGCGGCAGGCGATCACCGCCAGCCACGCGATCATGAACTCGGCCCGGTTCGGCATCATGATCGCCACCCGGTCGCCCGGCTCGAGCCGGGGCTGCAGGTAGCCGGCGAACGACTCGGCCTCTCGCCACAGCTGGCCGCGGGTCACCACC
>WNGR01032499.1_pt1 | contig 11113 bp, 7 predicted proteins | sample 5407581 | NCBI WGS metagenome assembly WNGR01 (sample SAMN13153383, study PRJNA577476) | soil metagenome | isolation source: 80 cm soil or saprolite under Garry oak tree replicate 2 | place: USA:California | collected 2016-06-15 | reverse complement strand
TGAACGATGACCGGGATGCCCAGCCGCGTCCGTTCGACGGCCACCTGCTGGATAGCATTCATGAACGCGGCACTCTCCTGTGGATGCAGGCCCGTCGAGGCACCAATACGGGTCACCTGCCCAATACCGTGCGGCATCTTCTTGATGACAGTATTGGGATCGAAGGATCCCGTGCTCACGAAAGCGGTGCTCCAGAGGCAACTGAGCTGGGCCAGCTTCTCGTCCAGAGTCATGAGAGCGAGCAAGTCCTCGACCCGCTCCTCAACGGAGGCGTTAGGATCACGATAGAGTGGTGTGGACAAATGTCTACTCCTTGCTAACTTTTTTTTCTACTTATAGCTCGGCTTCTCTCAAGCCATCGCCAGTCATGTACGGTTCAAAAAGGCCCGGAACTCGGCCATCGTTTCATCATAGCGATCGCGGTGGATATTGTGGCCGGCACCACTGACTCGAATGACCGCAGCGGCATCGTCAGCCAGCAGCGCAATCGAGAAACCCGTTGCGGAGCCGCCAGAGTGGCCATGACCACGTGCATCAGTCATGACGATGTCGTAGCTGCCTTCGAGTTCGTGGGCCACACGCGACCAGCACAGGCCACTATCCGTGATGCCGTGCAGCAGGAGGATGGACGGCTTGTTGTCGCCGTTGCTACGATGATAATGGATGTTGATACCATTGGCATACACATCGCCTTCAAGCCACTCTGTCATGTCGTACTCCTCTCTTTCCTAGCATGTGTTCACTACTCGATACAGTCAGCAGAGGAGCACTCAGAATCCATGTGCCTGCGCAACGTGCCCCAGCCAGCGGGCACTGGGCTTGACCGTACGCTCTTGAGTCCGCCGATCGACTGCGATGAGGCCAAAGGTCGGGCGGTAACCCGAGTTCCACTCGAAGTTGTCCAGGGCCGACCAGTAGGTATAGCCGCGCACATCGATCCCATCGCGCAGGCAAGCGGCGACGCCGCGCAATGCACGCTCGACATAGGCTATCCGCCGGGTGTCGTCGTCGGTGGCGATGCCGTTTTCCGTTACGATGACGGGAAGACCTGTGACTGCACTCGCGTGCCGAATCGTTGCCTCAAGCGCCTCCGGCCAGAACTCGTCTCCTGTCTGAGTGCGTTCTGCACCCGCTTCTGGCTGGAGGGCACCATCCGGGCCGAACCGCTGGCGAGAGTAGGTCTGGACACCGATAAAATCGTCGCCCTGCGTCGCTTCCAGGTAAACATCTTGCAGTTCCCGACGCATGCGTGCGACCATCTCCGAGCCTTCAGGTCCCGCCTGGATATCCTGCATCGCTATGGTGAGTCCAACCTCGCATGTTCCCGGCCCCGCCTTGATCGCCTCCACGGCACGTCGATGCGCGGCCAGGATCGTTTTGCGACCGTGCTCGCCTCTGGCGTAGACAAACGGAGTGAAGCGCGAGGTGTCGCTGCCGACAGCACGGGCGGCTGCCTCAAACCACGGTTCCGAGCGAGCCGCGCCCCCCACTCTTATAGCTGTGAGGAGCGGGCCGATGTTGACCTCGTTGAGCGTACAAGCCAGCGGGATCAGGTCGCCCAGGTGGGCCATCGCCCGCTCACAGAAGCGGGCAAATTTCTCTGGTGTCTCCTGCACCTCCCAGCCACCAGAGGCGGCCAGCCAGCGCGGCGAGGTGAAGTGGTGAAACGTGACCATCGGTCTGATCCCGTGCTCGTGGCACGTCGTCAGCATGCGCCGGTAATGGTCGAGTTCTGCCAGCGAGAATTCGCCCTCTTCAGGCTCGATGCGCGACCACTCTAGAGAGAAGCGATAGAGCGTGAAGCCTAGCTCGGCGAGCAGGGCGATGTCCTGACGGTAGCGGTGATAGTGGTCGCAGGCATCGCCCGATGGCTCGCTGTAAGGGGTGCCAGGCACGTGCTCAAGCACCCAATTATCGTTGTAGACGTTGCCACCTTCCACTTGGTGCGCGGCAGTGGCGGTGCCCCAGAGGAACGTGGGGGGAAAAGTAATCTTCATCCTAGACTCCCTCTCTTTCCATGTACTAGGAGAACACGAGCACTCTTTAGCAACGAATTATCCTACTCTGTAGGGTGGACGTGCAGGGTGCTCGTGAGGCGGATGTCTCGTGAAGAGGCACCCACGTACACCGTGTAATCGCCACTCGCAATCTCCCAACCGTTCCTGTTAACGTTCCAATAGGACAGCGGACGCGACGCGGCGTTCGGGTCCAGCGTCATGCTGACCTCCCTTGTCTCCCCCGGCTCCACCTCGACCTTCGCCCAGCCCACCAGTCGCCTGGGCGGCTCACCTGTGCTGGCAGGCAAGCCGAGGTAAACCTGGGCGATCTCGGCTCCCGCCCGTGCACCGGTATTGGTGATCGTGAAGTTCACCCGTATGGGCCTGGTGCCATCGCTCGTCTCGGGTTCCACCTGGAGCTGGGCGTAGGCGAAGCTGGTGTAGGAGAGTCCGTAGCCGAACGGAAAAAGTGGCTCGATCCCCAACTGGTCGTAACCCCGGTAGCCAACACCGAGACCCTCAGTGAAGTGGGCGGCGAGCTCTGCCCTGGAGTACTGCGAAGGCTCGGAGACCGGGGTGTCGTGGTCGTTCCGTGGGAAGGTAACCGGCAGCTTGCCCGAGGGGTTGACGTCGCCGAAGAGGACATCGGCCAGGGCGTTGCCCTGCTCCTGGCCGCCATACCAGCTCTCCAGCACCGCAGGAACCTGCTCGAGCCACGGCAACAAAACCGGGCCACCGCTGGCCACCGCCACGATGGTGCGCGGATTGGAGGCGACAACCGTCTGGACGAGCAGGTCTTGCTCATTGGAGAGCGTGAGGCTCGGCAGGTCGGCGTGCTCGTTTCTGTAGTCCCGCACGATGACGACCGCCACATCCGCCCGCTTGGCGAGCGCGGCAGCCTCCTGCATCGCCGGGGGGATCGCGTCCTCTGGGTGCTCCCAACCCAAGCGTACATTGCTGCCAATCACGGCAGCAATGGAGAGCTCCCCTGGAACGGGGGTATACTGCTCGGGCCGGTCGGCTGCGTAGTCGATCCGCAGCGTGTGAGGCTGACCAGCGACCAGGTGCAGCGTCACCGACTGGGTACCCAGGGTGATGCCTGCATCCTCGATGAGCAACTGACCGTCCAGGAACAGGCGGACTGTGCCCAGGTGCGTCAGCGACAGGGTGTACTCCCCGGTCGCCGGAGCGGTGAGGCTGCCCGTCCAGCGCACCGAGATGGCGTTGTTGAATTCCTCCGGCGTCCTAAGCGAGGACGCATTAAAGATGCTGTAGTTGAAGAAGCCGAGGTTGAGAGCCACCTGCCGATCGGTGCGCACCAGGCGCGGCTCGCCCTCGAAGCGTGTGTTCGTCCAGTACTCGGCGTGCAGCCCGTGAACTTGCGGGCCGGAGACAGCGGGGGTGAGGACCGACGACGGTACCAGTGGCGGGCCGGGCAGCAGATCGACCGCAGACGCTGGATCTACGCCCTCCGCGTACTCCACCCGCACACCCTCGCCCACCCGACGTCGGATGCCCTCCAGCATGCTCACCAGATACGTCGGCTTCACGAGGGAACTCCCGCCTCCTACAATGTTGTGATCGGCGTCACCACCGATGACGGCCACCGATCGCACCTGCTGGCTCGAGAGGGGCAGCAGCCCACCCGCGTTCTTCAACAGGACAATCCCCTTGCCCGCGATCTCTCGCGCCTGCTTGCCGTGCTCCTGGACAGGCAACGGGTGGATCTCGACGGGATGCTCGAAGAGCCCGAGCGCGAACATGGTGCGCAAGATGCGATGTACCTTGTCATCGAGGGTAGCCAGGCTCACCTGGCCGGTCTGGAGCGCCGAGAGCAACTGGTCGCCAAAGAACTTCGCGCTGGGCATCTCCTGGTCTAAGCCGGCATTGGCAGCTTCCACGGTGCTGTGCGTCGCCTCGAAGTCACTCATCACCCAGCCGGTGAAGCCTAACTGCTGCTTGAGAATCTCGGTCAGCAGGTGCGGGTTCTCGCAGCAGTAGATGCCGTTCACCTTGTTATACGCGCCCATCGCCGCGCCAACCTGGCCTTCCTTCACGGCCATCTCGAACGGCAGGGTGTAGATCTCCCGCAGCGTGCGCTCGTCGAGCTGTGCGTCGACCTCGAGGCGGTTCTCCTCCTGGGTGTTCACGTCGTAGTGCTTGGCAGTGGCCACGATAGGGTAGCGCTGGACGCTTTGGATGGAACTCACCGCCATCTGCCCCGTCAAGATCGGATCCTCTCCCAAGGCCTCGAACAGGCGGCCGTAGACGTGGACGCGGGCGATGTCCAGGCATGCGCCCAGGAAGATGTTGTGCCCGGTCGCCTCCGCCTCGCGACCCAAGAGTTCGCCATACTGCTGGGCCGCAGCGAGATCCCATGTTGCTGCCAGCCCGATGGGAGCGGGAAGCGCCGTCGCCTGGCCCTCGTTGATGCCAGCAGGGCCGTCGGCCATGGTCAGTGCCGGGATGCCGAGCCGAGCGATCGGCGCCATGGAGTAGGCGTTGTTGGGCTTCCCGTGGACCATGCCGACCTTCTCTTCCAGCGTCATTTGTGCGAGCAGGAGAGCGGCCCGCTCATCCGGGGACAGCGATGTATTCAGCCACGGCCAGTCGTGTGCTGAGACAGGTGAGCCCGTACTCGTGTTCTCCATCTTTTCCTTCCTTATACGAGACCATATCGGATGTCTGGAGGGACACCATGCCTCCATTTTAAGCTTCAAGCGTGCCAGCATGGTGCACAGGTGTCTCACCAAGTAGAAGGGGGCGCACTGCAAAGCGCCCCCACTACTCCACGGCATTCGTCAAAGAAATCAACCCTTGACACTGCCGGCTCCCAGTCCGCCACGCCAGAAGCGGTCACGATCAGATTGTAGATGGTCTGCGTATTGGCCCCCGCATTGGAGGCCGTCACATTCCAGCTCTGTAAGCCCACCGTAATCGGAAAGAGACTGGGATCACTGAACATGATCAGCGGCAGAAAGAAGTTGGTCCAGATGCCCACAAAGCCGAAGAGTAAGATGGTGACCAGGGCCGGCGTCAGCAGGCGCAGGGTGATGGTGGTGAAGATGCGGAACTCGCCGGCCCCGTCGATGCGGCCAGCCTCCAAGAGTTCATCGGGCACCGAGGAGGCGGCGTAGATGCGCGCCAGGTAGACGCCGAAGGGGTTGACCAGGCTGGGCAAGAGCACCGCCCAGATGGTGTTGGTCAAGCCCACCTTGCTCATCATCAGGTAGAGGGGCAAGGCCAGGGTGGTGGCCGGCACCAGGATCGAGCCCAGGATGACCGAGAAGAGCAGGTTGCGCCCGCGGAAGACATATTTGGCCAGGGCATAGCCGGCCATGGCCGCCAAAAAGGTGCCCACCACGCTGCCCACCCCCGCGTAGAGCAGCGTATTGAGCAGCCAGCGCCCAAAGATGCCATTGTTGTAGGTAAACACTTGCGAGAGATTGCTGAACAGATTGAAGTTGGGGGCGAACCACAGGCCGAAGGTGCCGAACAAATCGGACTGACTCTTGGTGGCCGAGACCAGCAACCAGACAAAGGGGATCAGAAAGTAGAGGGTGAAAATGAGCAGGAAGGTCATGGCCCCCATCGTGGAGAGATGGAAGCGGCGCGGACGAGCCTTTCTGGTGATGGCCAGTTCGCGGGCGGTGGGCATGGGAACGGAAGCGGTTTGTTGACTCATGGTCGTTAGACTCCTGCTTGTTTCTGGGTGACACGTAGCACGCTAAAGGAGAAGATACAGGTGATGACCGCCAGCACCACCGAGAGGGCGGCGGCATAGTAGTAGTTGTTGTTGCTAAAGGCCGTGGTGTAGGCATACAAGACGGGCGTGTAGGAAGTGGAGACGTTGTTGGAGATGGCCGAGAGCACCTGGGGCTCGGCGAACAGCTGCAGGGTGCCGACGATGGAGAAGATGCAGGTCAGGATGAGGGCCGGGGCCACCAGCGGGATTTTGATGCTCCAGGCCACCCGCCAGCCCGTACAGCCGTCGACGCGCGCCGACTCGTAGATCCTGAAGACGGGTTGGTAGAAAAAGGCCCACAACAGCGCGGCGATGATGCCGGGGATGGCAAAGGGCACAAAGAAGGCCACGCGGAAGAAGGCTTTGAGGCGCACCACCGCCGAGTCCAGCAGCAGGGCCAGCACCAGGGCGAGGATGAGCATGAGCGGCACTTGCACGATGCCGTAGAGCAGCACGCGCCCCACACTGCTATAGAAGTTGGGGTCATGCACCACATCCAGGTAGTTGCCCAGCCCGTTGAAGCTGACGGTCGCCGCTCCCAGTCCCAGGCCACTGCGCTCGGAGCGGAACAAGCTTTGATAGAGGGCATAGATGATGGGCACGATAAAAAACAGGCTGAACAACGCCACGAAGGGCAAGAGAAACAGATAGGGGGCCAGGGCCTCAGGCCGCAAAGCCCGTGATATCCGGGATGGATGAGATGCTACCTTGTCGAGCGGGGTTACCTCGAGAGCCATATACTCGTTCTCCTCTCTTCCTTGAACGGAACTTGCTTGGACGTGCCGCTCACCTGCCCGTCCGGGGGGACGGGCAGGTGAGCGAAGTGCTCTAGATAATCGTGAGCCAGTCTCTGTCGGTGGGATAGCACCTCCTGCGTTTTTCTCGGCAGGAGGTGTTCGACAGTGCGCTCTCTGCTCTGCAGATGACAGCCCAGCAGCACTTGTCATCTTAGGTACTGACAGTGAAGCCCTGCTTTTTCATGAAGGTGACCGTACTCTGCTGCACCGCGTTCAGGGCATCTGTCAGGGTCCCACGGCCATTGATCGCGTTGGTGAAATTGTCCCCCATGTCGCCGTAGACCTGGTCCATGGTCGGTCCCCACTGGAAATTGACATTCACCTCCGTGGACGCTTTATTGAACACCTGACTCAGGACCTGGTTCCCATAGAAAGGGTCGGGGGAGTTCTGCAGAGGCAAATCTGAAAATGCTTTATTGGCCATCGGCCCCCCATTCGGATTTATGAGGCTAAGGCTCTGCTGATTGCTAAAGAGCCACATGGCGAACTCGGTGGCCTCCTTGGGATGCTTCGAACTCTTGAACACGACCGCGGTAGACCCGCCCCAGTTACCATCGACGCTTTGGCCCGCCTGCCATTGCGGGATCGGCGCAACCCGCCACTTCCCAGCGGTCTGCGGAGCATTTGGGTTCAGCACAGCGGGACCCCAGGATCCCGAGATCCAGGTGGCAACGGCACCAGTCTGCAGGTCATGGTACCAGCCATTGGCGAAGTCTGGCTCGGTCTTGACGAGCTTCTTGTCGATTAAATTTTGCCAGTAGGAGGCGACCTGTAGGGCCGCGGGGTTATTGATGGTGAACAACTGCCCACCTGCCTGCCACACCAATCCAGTGAACTGCCCTGGTTGCCTGGGCGGGAAGTCAGTGATGTACGCATTGGGATCGGCTGCATGCAGTTTCGCTGCATCATCAGCATACTGCGCCCAGGTAGTGGGTACTGGAATATGATACTTCTGGAAGATGTCCTGCCGGTAGTACAGGCCCATGGGGGCCACATCTCCCGGAATCGCTAAGATCGCATTGCCCTGGGTCACCTGATGCCAGGTCCAGGGCACAAACTGATCCTTCAGCGAATTCGCTCCATACTGGGACAGGTCGACGAGCGCACCCGTGCTCTCAAAGGTCGGCAAGAGCTGGTACTCGATCATGCCAAGATCGGGCTCATTATTGGCCTTGATGGCCGTATACAACTTGTTGTATTCTGTCGGGCCTGCCCCGACATTCTGCGACGTGACATGAATGTTGGGATGGGTCTGGTTGAAGCGCGCGATCGTCTTCGAGATCCCTGGATCTGCTATCCAGTTCCAGAAGGTCAAGTTCACCCGACCAGTCGAGGTACTCCCCGAACTGGAGCCACCGCCACAGGCGGCGAGGGGAGCCATAAGCACGAGCGCGATGCTGACGATGGCGAACGCGGGCGCAAAGCGGCGCATCCATTGAGGAAAGGAAAGAGATTGCATAGTCTGAGTACTCCTTTGTAAAGGAAGAGAAATTGCAGTTACACTCGCTGTCTGATCTACGAAAGCCCACCTACGATCTGTCACTAACGGCATTAAATGGCCGCTGTAGCCACGAAATGCGATTTTTGGAATACTTCCGAAGTGGAAGACTTCCAACGCACTCTATGCATCAAGCAAAGGGATTTGTGCTTGAAACGTTTCGATAAGTAAAGAGTTGAAACTCATAAGATTGACAAAAATCACATGAGACGAATGCCTGCTTCTCCACCAGGATGGTCAGGTACATATGTCCTGTCGTCAGAACCTCCTTTCTTCCAGTCAGCAGACAAGGGAACCACTAGCCAATCCGAAAAAGTCATAAGGGCAAAATTTTTAGAGTCGCGAGGGATGGAGGGAAGGATGGGTTTTCTGTCCTCCTACTGTATCGAAAAAGTCCTCTAACACCAGTTTGGCCATACCAATACTCGCTCCATCTCGTTCGACCTGACTCAAACTGATTTCTGCCACCTCGCAAGGGAGTTTGAGCGCGTATTGCCTGGTCGCCTTACGGATTTCCGCTAAAGCGAATTGACCCAGTTCCAGGCCCACATATCCACTCAAAATAATCCGGTGCGGGTTAAACAGGTTGATCAAGTTGGCCAACCCTGCTCCCAGGTAACGAATGGTCCCGTCAAGCACCTGATTGGCAACCATATCATCGCGGCTGGCCATGTGGATCAAGGTTTGAATACTGCCAATCTCATCACCCATTTGCAATGCGGGATGGGTTGCATCAAGCTCGTGGAGACGGCGGATGATCCCTAGTGATCCCACATAGGCCTCCAAACATCCCAGGTGTCCACAGCGGCAGGCCTCTCCATCTAGAGCAATAATCGTATGCCCCCATTCCCCTGCACTGTTCGTCGATCCACGATACAACTTGCCCTCATGGATAATTCCGGCACCCACCCCTGTGCCCAGGTAAACAGAAACGACGATTTCCGTCGCAAATTGCGGATTGCGGTCAATCTCGGCCAGGGCCATTGCTTTGGCACCGTTATCTAAATGCAGAGGGAATGGAAAATGGCGTGCCAACATCTCTTTCAGTGGCACAGGTTCCCATCCCCAAGCTGGAGCAGAAACAAGCTCTTCCTCGGTGTGTTCGACAATCCCAGGAAGTCCCAGACCCATCCCCAGAATCTTATCCGGCGTGATCTGCTCTTTTTGCAAGAGAAACGCGACCCCTTCAATAAGACGCTTGACCACCTCGGTAGGGTTATCCTCCTCGCTTGACAAGGGGGAACGAAACGTAGTGAGTCGGTGCAATCGCAGATCAAAGAGCCCCACCGCGACGCCGGTCTCCCCAATTTCCCCCCCAAGAACATACCCATAGTCCAGATTCAAGGCCAGAATGGCCCTCCGTCGTCCTCCCTCTGACACGGTAAATCCATCTTCCAGCACAATGCCCTCAGCCAAAAGCTCGCTAACCACATTCGTCACCGTTCCCGCACTTAAGCCGGAACGCTGACTCACCTCAAACCGAGTGGCAGCTTCACTGGTAAACAAAGCCTGCACGACGGTGCGTCGATTGATCCGTCGAAGGTCACGTGCAGTCGGATTGAGTCCCTTTGTCGGATTGAGATCCTCTCTGCTCTGCATCTCGCCATCCCCATTCATTTTAAGAGTTAAATTAAGTATTATCTTTTCAAGAGTATACTTAAGAAATCTTCGATTGTCAAGTCCTTGACGTGACCAATTTTGCGAGTTATATTAAGACTTAAAATAAGACAAAAATAAAACGAGGAACGTCTATGATTCAAGAGCACGACGTGGTCATCACTCGAAAGGCTTTTCCAGCGGATTTGGCACGGCTATCGGGGTAGACATCGACCAGCTTACCGGTGAAATCAGTATCCAGAGCCGAGGAAGAAGCGAACAGCACCAGTTCTTCATTTCAAAAAAATCAACGCATCAATTGCCTGCTGAACAAGAGTCCGTGCAAAACCTCAAAACTCCCCTTTTTCCTGATTGACTCCTTAAGTAAAAACAGGCTACAATGAGGTTACTACTCCGCATCCGGTTCGAGTTAGTAATGCTTACGTTCACGAGGAATATTTATGACTACAGGCCGGCAGATTCGCCTGACATCGCTCGCCAGTTGCGCTGGTTGAGCGTCGAAAATGGGCCCCGAGGCCCTGGCGCAGGTTCTGCGTCCACTGACAATACAAGCTGTTCCAACAGAGCTTCTGGTCGGCATCAATGCTGCCGATGACGCGGCTGTGTATCGTGTGAACGGTGCACAAGCCATCATCAGTACAGCGGATTTCTTTCCACCGGTCGTTGATAACCCATATGCATTTGGAGCGATTGCCGCTGCCAACGCATTGAGCGATGTATATGCGATGGGAGGTCACGTTCTGATGGCAATTAACCTGGTTGCCTGGCCCGATGACCTGGATTATGCCATTCTCAGCGAGATCTTGCAGGGAGGCGCGGATATCGTCGCACAGGCAGGAGGAGTCATTGCAGGCGGGCATACGGTTACCGATAAGGAGCCCAAGTACGGTCTTGCCGTCACAGGAATGGTGCATCCACGGCGCATCCTGATCAAGGGCGGGGCCCAGCCGGGCGATCTTCTCATCCTCAGCAAGCCACTTGGAACAGGGTTGATTACCACGGCGCATAAACGCCAGGAGGTAGCAGAGAGCGACCTGCATGCTGCCATAACATCGATGATACAGTTGAACCGTAAGGCAAGCCAGGCACTTCTAGAGGCAGGAGCCAGTGTTCACGCGGCCACTGATATCACGGGCTTTGGTCTACTCGGTCATGCCTGGGAGATGGCTGCGCAGAGTATGGCGGGCATGCGTTTCGAGTTTGATGCGCTGCCATTCCTGCCCAATGCACGACACTACGCGGAGCAGGGCCATATTACCGGCGGAGCATATCGCAACGCAAATTATCTTGCTCCACATGTGCGCATCGACGAGCGACTGGATAAAATTGATCGCGAGCTATTATGGGACCCACAAACATCGGGTGGACTTTTTGCGGCCATTGACCCGGCTTGTTGGCCGGCACTCGCAGCCCTGGCTCCTGAAGTCAGGTTCTGGCGTATCGGCGAGGTTACCGGACG
>WNGR01013339.1_pt1 | contig 11115 bp, 8 predicted proteins | sample 5407581 | NCBI WGS metagenome assembly WNGR01 (sample SAMN13153383, study PRJNA577476) | soil metagenome | isolation source: 80 cm soil or saprolite under Garry oak tree replicate 2 | place: USA:California | collected 2016-06-15 | reverse complement strand
CTGCGGGGGCGGTACCTCGGAAAGCATGGCGGACAGTTGCGCGAAGTCAAAATCAAGGCTATCCGGGCGCAGGTCGCATAACCGTATCCGGAGCCCTGCGCGAACAACGGATGAGGGAACCGAATAACAGGTAAACGCCGGGATGAGGACTTCATCTCTATCTGGGGATAACTCCTTGAGAGCCAGAAGGATCAGAGTGAATGCTGCTTTTCCCGAAGAGACAAGAAAGCAGTGTTTGACTCCAAAGTGCTCTTTCAGCTCCGATTCGAAACGATCCAATTCCTGCTGGCCGTGAAAAATCCCGCAAACCCCGGAAATAATTTCTCTGATGCCGATCGGAGTCGCTGCCGGCGGTAGGGTTCTTCCTATACGCATTTCGGGACGTATGGCGAGGCAGCTTACAAACTGATGTGCTTTCTGATGCTGGGACCAATAATCTTCGTGACGATCAGCGGCAGCTTCCTCCAATAAAGCGCGGCCTTCTCAAACCTTTCCGTTCCTGAGCTTTCCGGGTCCCGCAACTTGCCGTCAAGGGAGATGTAATGCCAGTAGAGCGGCGCCGGTGCGGCGCCCCATTGCTCCTTGAACTTGTAAGTTCCCTCGCCTCGGGTCGAGCGGCCAAAGTCGAATACTCGATAGCCGTTGTCGCACGCGAATTCGAGCATGCGCAGGTACAGAAGCATATTCGGACTCAGGGATGCGTATTTTCGAAGGGACGAGGCCCAGAGATTCCGTAACACCTTTCCAAATCCGATCACCAGTGCCGAGGCCACGGGCTCTTGCGATTTGTAGATCACGAAGATCCTGGAGCGTTCCGCGAATTCACTAAGGACATGTCGCATCAAGTCCGCGGAATGAACCGGAGACCCCAAATCGCGCATATTGACCAAAAACACTTTGTAGAAGTCCTTCAGCAGCTCCACCCCACCTGTCCTCGAGGTCAATCCTTCCTTCAAAGGCTTTGTAATTTGACTTCTCAGCTTCGACTTGAAGGACTTCATAAGCATCTCGGAGGAGTCGGGAAGGTTGAGGAGCATCCGAACCTTATCGGACCGGGTGGCGATCTGCAGCGGTTCTTGCGAACTCTCACTGCAAAAAACGCTTACCTCATTGCAGGATGCGAGAGGCCGCTCATGGCGCAGTTCTATTCTGCTCGCACCAGTTTTCCGACCGAGTCTGATCGCTTCACACAGAAGGCTCTCCTCTACCTCTTTACAGCCGGCAAGGATGCCCCCGCCATCCAGAAACGGCAGCGATACGAGACAGTTGCCGAAAATTACGTGCTTGAGGTGAACCAGGGGAAGGATGCCCACAGCGTTTTCTGCAAGTAAACTCGAGTTCTCGCTCCTCACCGCCGCCGTCTTGGCTTCTGCGCAGACCGCCATTAAATAATAGGTCTTGTGCCCATAGGTCCCGTGGATAACATCCTGCCAGCCAAACAAATGAAAAAGACTGGCTTCCGGATGTCTGGAGACGTAAGCGTCCCATGACTCCCGTTCAGAACTGTCTGCACATTTGATTTTGTGAATTGGCAATGTGGTTCAATAGGCCATATCAAGTTTATCGATACTTGCGCATGAAGGGGCAATCGCGCCTCGCAGCCGTGCGGCGAGGAGCACAGATCCTGGGAAAATCAAAATTCAAGCATCCGGAGTCTTGCGCCGCCATGCCGTCCTCGCGACGAGCATCGCACGTGCTCGCTCGAAGACCAATCGTTCGACGCTCTGCGGCCGGCGCGCCGCAAGCCAAAGCAGAGCCATTGCAAGGGCATACAGGAACGCACCGAGAACGACCGCTCCGAGCAGCAACCACGCAGCCTTGCTCGTCGTCATCGAAGGGGAATATGCAGGCATAACCGCGCGCAGAACGGCGAGCATTGCTACCGACGCAGTAAGGGGACGCGTGATTGCACGCGCGAAGACCGCTGGCGCGATGCCGATATGGACGCGGATCGCCTTTAAATAGGCCGGCGTGGACAGGATCGAAGCGCCGACCACGGCGATCGCCGCGCCGGAGGCGCCAAACCATTCGGCCAGCGGGATCAGCAGGACCACTAGCAGCACGACGAAGACCGCGTTTCCTTTCACGACCGCTGCGGGATGGCCGGCCCCGATCAGCGCGGTGCACATTGAGGAGTGAAAAAGCAGGATCGCGCCAGACAACGCGAGTATCTGCATCAACGGCACTGCTGCCAGCCACTTCGGACCCAGTGCCACCGGAACGAGATATTCAGAAACCGCGAAAATCCCGGCTGCCGCAGGCAATGCAAAAAGGACGAGAATGCCCATTGCATTGGCGTACGCCGAATGCAATTGCGCCGGATTCTGCGCGATTTGGGAGAATCCGGGCAGTAAGGCCCGATTGATCGGCGCGCCCAGTTCGCTGGTGGGAAGATATGCCAAATCCCACGCCACGTTGTACACGCCGAGGATCGCGGCCCCCTGCGAACGCCCGATGACGAAATCGGTCAATCTTTCCTTCAGGAAGGCGAGACCGTTCACCAGCAGCAGCCACTTCGAGAAGGAAAAGAGAGCCCCGGCGCCGGCGATCGAAAAGCGCGGCCGGAACGGATGTGCGAAATAGCTGATGACGGTACCCATGAGCTTCGAGGCGAGCAGGCCCGCGACCAGAGCCCAGTAGCTGCGCAGCCAGAACGCCAGCGGGACCGTAACGACGAACCCCGCCAGCTTGACGCTCATCTGATATGCGAATTCGCTGCGAAACCTCAGTTCCTTGCGAAAAGCGACCACGCCGATATTCTCGCAACCGCTGATTAGTGGACCGAGTGCCAGCCAGCACACCACCCAGAACAAGGTAGGTTCCGCGTAGAAGGCCGTGATCGGCGCGGCCGCCGCGAGCATCAGAAGGAAGATGAAGAGGCCGATCAGGACGTTGCACGTCCATGCCGTGTGATAGTGGCGATCGGTCGCAGCTTGGTTCTGGATCAATGCTACGTCGAAGCCGGCGCGCGTCAGCAGTTCGGCCATGGCGATGAACGACAGCGCCATAGCCACGAAGCCGAAATCGTGCGGCGAGAGCAGTCGAACCAGGATCAGTATGCTGACAATCCCAAGGCTGCGCTCGCCGAGCTTGAACAGCACCATCCAGGCGGCACCGCTGCCCATTCTTTGTTCAGTGCTGGCTGGCATGCTCAATCCGGGCTCGATGTCCGCTCTCTCTCAATATGACGTCCAAGAGCAGCTTTCTGGCCTGTAGTTTTTCGACGTCTCAGCGCGTCAGATATGCTGATGTACGGATTCCTTTTCGGCTTCGGAGTACCCGAATAGAATTTTCCGGGAGCTCCAGTCCGGCTCCAACATTCCGCGAGTGCCCTGGAGCCACCGTGAAAACGCGGCCATACTCTGCGCGAAGGTGCAAATTGGCCGATAACCGAGTTCGACCTTCGCCTTGTCGCAACGATGCCATACGCCTCTCAGTTGCTGTGCCGACAGCCTGACGTTCATCTTCGCGTCGCTCGGTTTACGAGGAACTTTGATCGGACCTTCGATCGCAAGCCGGAACCTGTCCTCGATCTGCGAGCCGAATCCACCCACGAATGCCCGGAGCGCACCGTCGATTTTCGCGAGCAACGGGTCCTTTCTCAGCGCGCTCCTCACGTCGCTCGACACGAGGTGCTTCACGCTGACCCAAAGCCTTGGCTTCGGGTCTGCCGGCTCCTCGCTCGAGCGCCGAAGTTCGTCGAGCGTGCATTCGGGGGGGCGCGCCACAATCTGACCGGCGGTGCGAAGGCCGTCGACGATACTGCCCCAAGTTACACGCTCGTCGTCGGTCACGAAATATCTTTCGCCATTCGTCGAGCCCTCGCTCAGGGCGAGAAAGCACGCGTGCGCCAGATTCCTGACGTCCACCGTGCTGCAGACGCAGCTCCCGCCATCTGCCAGCAGCAATTCGCCCCGCAGCAGGCACCCCAGTATCTCGAGGAGAAAGTAGGAACCGGGCCCGACAATATTTGGGGGGCAGAGGATAATGCTTTTGAGGCCACGGGTGGCGATCCTTTGGACGATCTCGTCTTGCCGCAGCTTGATCCACCCATAGGTTCGCTTCTCGACAGAGGGCATCGCCGATTCGACGGCCGCGCCCGGCGCGGGGCGATCTCCATAAACGGCCACGCTGCTCAAATGGACGAAGCGGGTCGCGCCGGCACGGTGTGCTTCCTTCACCAGATTGCGCGTGCCTTGCAGCATCACATTCTCGTCGCCGCGCAGGCAATTTACGACATGCGTGCATCCGCCGAGTGCCTGGCTCAACCCGTCCGGATGGAGAACGTCTACCAGCCGCGGAGTGATGCCTTGGCTGAATAGGCGCCAGGAGTTGCCGGTCGAACCCACGAGCGGCACTGTTTCTATGCCTTTTTCCAGCAGGTGCTCCACCACGGCGAAGCCCGCGAAGCCGGACGCGCCAACGACGGCTACTCTCACCGTGACTCTCCCGAATCGAGAGACGAATACCAGTCCTGCATGAGAGGCTGTCTCCTCGAGTACAGGTCCTCGATCAGACGCATGGACGCGGCCCCCTGATTGAAATCGCAGCCGAAGCCGCCTCCGGTCTTACAAGCCGACACGAAGTCGGAAATCTGCGCGAGGAACGGCTCCCGGTCCGGACTGGCATTCTGGTCCCGCGACTTCAGTACGTACTGAAGATGCTGATTCTCGCTAGGAAGAAGGACGATGTCGGCGTCCTCGACTTCCGGCAGAACCAGGCGGCCCATCTCCGTATCCAGTACGAGCCCGCCTGGCAGACTAGCGCTCTTGGAGCATCGCAACGTACCGCGCATTCCCCCCTCAAACTGAAACTTGGCGACGCAGTTCGCCTCGGGGCCCTTCGATCCGTCGTCGAGATATGTCATGTCGAGGGGATAGCCCCAGAACCAGAGCATCCTATCCAAGAAATGGCTAGCCGAGATCGCGAGTACCCCGGCGCCCCGGCCACCGGCGTCTGACTTGTAGCCTGCTAGAGGCGCCCAGCCGCCAACGGTACCGAACTGATAGGCGAAGTTGCTCACGCGGCCGAAGTGTTTCTGATCCAACAGGGTCTTCATGAGACGCACATTGCGTCGGTGCCTGGTTACATAGCCGACCATGGCATTGAATCCAGTATTCCGCGCCAGCTCCGAGAGCGTCAAGGCTTCGGCGTACGTAGAGGTCAACGGCTTCTCGACCAGCACATGAACTCCTCGCATCAGGCAGCGTGTCGCGATTTCGTGATGCGTGTCGTTCGGGGTCGCCACTATTGCACCATCCGCGCCCTCGAGCGCTGGTTCTAGATCGGAGAAAATCTGTACAGAAAGCCCGTACTCCCGCGCAAGCTTAGCCGCTCGCCCCGGCGTGGAATCTACGATCGCAACTAAGTCCACTCCCTCGCAGGCCAGGACGGCCGGGAGATGCGACTGTGAGGCGATCCGGCCCGCCCCAATCATGATCATTCGAAAACGGTCATTCACGCTTGACGCATTCCCGGCCGGAACTCGTTCAAGATTTGGTTTCCCGCTGTTCCGGCGCCGCCGCGGTTCGAGCGGGCCGCAAAAGTTGCCAGCATTCGCCCATGAGCACCCACCGGTCCCAAACGATGCGTCTTCCCAGGAACCCCAGAAGCTCCAGCTTCCTTCCGGAATCGAGGGGGCTACGGAGCAACCGACGAACGAGACCCCAGTGATACTTCCAAGTCGGGAGCCGGACGCGGCGCGTTCCCGAACTGAATAGTCGCCTGATCTGGTGCGATTCAGATTTCCGGTCCCAGCTAGTAGATTCCTGATGAAAGCGCCGGAAGTACTGGTACTTCGGCAGCTCCATGATCTTTCCATATAGGCTGAGCTCGGCCACGAACACGCGATCCGCCAGAGTGTGGTTCATGAGAGGCAGCGTCGATCTCAGCACGTCGGTTCTAATTACTCCCACGAGCTGATTTACGAGGCCGATTTCGGTCAACACGCGCCTGAATCGCACGGCCGGGTCGTCATCCATCAAGTGAAAAGACTGCTCGTACCGGCGGATCTCGCTGCCGTCCTCAGCCACCAGAACCGCTTTAGGATGGCATAGTGCCAGCGACGAGTCGCCTTCCATCGATGCCAGGGAATCGCCTAGCATCGTCGGCGCCCAGAAATCATCAGCAGTTGCGAGCTTCACGTAACGCGTTCGCGCCAATCTAAGGAGCAGATTGAAATTGCCATACAGTCCGATATTGATACGATTGCGGTGGTAGCGTACTCGCGAATCCGCTTTTACGTACGTCTGGCAGATCTTCTCGGTGCCGTCAGTCGACGCATTATCGCTGATCAACAGAACAAAGTTCCGGAATCTTTGCGAAAGCAACGAATCGAGGCATTCCGCGAGAAAGCGTTCGCCGTTGTAGACGGGAACGCCAATCGTCACTAGAGGTTCGCTGGAGTCGATCAAGCTACTTCCTTCAGGGCGTAGGATGATGCTTCATATGAACGCACTATTACGTCAGCGATGGCCGTTGCCAGGGTGCAGGCTACGGTTGGGAGTAGATGCATCCGGCTGCGCGCGAGGATCCACTCTCTCCAGCCAAGCTTCGCGCCAAAATGGATAATCGTGCTGCGCCAGAAATCGCACATGCTCTCCGGAAGCGTCGACCCCCTCAAGCACGATACAGGGTGTCTTCATCCGGAGCATCCTGCCGCTTGCATCGTCAATGATCTTGTCAACTCTACTGAGAACCCTGTACCACCGCTTACAGTAGCTGAGCATTCCTCGATCGAACCAGAGTCCGCGGTTCCTGCCCGATGGGTTAAGAGTCTCGAAGATCTTTTCGGGGTCGCAAACTCGCACCAGCTCTCCTGGCTGTAAATTGAGATCCACGTGCCGTGAGGCAGTGCTGGAGCCATGGTACATCGGGGGGAAGCTAATCCCGCCGCGCAGCCGCTGTACCGCATTGAAGAGACGAGTGAGCATGGCGACCCCGAATGCCGTTACCCTCAAGTTGCCAGCGATCAACGGCCGCAGATCCTGACGTGGATCCAATGGCCTCATTCTGGTCGAGGCTCGGACGAGCTGCGTGTACTGGCACACATATCTGCCATCAGCTGCGTCGTCGTCCTTGACAAATGTGGGCCCGAAGGAGCGATCGATCCCAATATCAGAGACCACGGCGCCGGCCTGCTCGACCGAGGGCTCAACCCCTGACGTTGCCGGCACCTCCGTCCTTTTGATCCAGGCGGTTTTCCATAAGAGATAACACTTGGCTTGACAACCATCGTGTGCGCTGCCATCGCAACGCAGCCCGGCAATCGACACGGTGTCCTTGAGGCGTCGCATGTCCTTTCTGCCTCCGTAGTCGTAGATCTTGTCCACGCAACGGAAAACGGTACCGACGGTTCCACAGTACTTCGCCATCTCGGGCATAAATGGCAGGCCGTCGAGGCAGCCGTTCGCGTCGAGAGTGGCGAAGATTTCCTGTAACGAACGGATTCGCACCGTGTCGTTGACGATATACGCTGGAGCGCCCAGCCAACGACGAAGTCTCGGGAATCTGACGGCCTTGGAGCGGCCGGTTTGATCAAGCGATACAGCCTCCGATCGGGCTCTGTTGAGGGCAAGGAATAAGTCCTCCTCCCCCCGCTCACGCCCGGAATAGCGGAAATCGACGAGAAGACCACCAAGGGCGACGAGCAGCAGAAGCAAGCCGACGACCCACCCGAGCGCTGCGAGGAGAACGACGCACCAGACTGGAAGAGTCGCAGACACCAATGTCTGGCCGGCGTACGTTACCGCAATCACCGCCAGACCAGCGACAGAGGAGGCGACTATGGTTTTTCGATAGCTCGTTGTGGCCGCGTGCATGATTTGGATGTTCATCCGCAGCCGACCCGGGTCGGCGCCGCTTTTCGTCGTGCAACTGGCGATTCAGAGCACAAGCTTGCGTGCATGGTAGGCCTCCGCATATTTTTCCGGCGCGTTGCATTCGAGGCCGCGCAGTCTCAGAATCGCGAGAAATGCGTCTTCGGTGAACCAGTTCTTTTTCAGCTGGCTCCTGAAGCTGTCCAGCAATATCCCGACCTTCCTGCGGGCAAGCGATTCCGTCAAGGGCACAAAGACGTTTGGCGTCCCAAGATCGCCGTCGTATTTGAGGATTTCATATTCCAGGATCAGATGGTTCCGGAATGTGTTCCAGGTCAACTCGGATACCAGACGGTGATCTTGATGGAGGTCGTTGCGACAGTGCGTCAGGACAAGGTCCGGGGCGCATCTGCGTTTGAGCTCCTCGAAGAACCCTTTGATCTCGGCACCGATGTAGGGAAAGAACCCGTCCCTGAATTCCTTGACGATAACCTCCTTCTGGCGGGCCCTCGCCAGGAAGGACTTGGCGCTTAACACCTCCGCGTCGGGATTTTCTTCCAGGATTCTCAGAACAGTGCCACCGCAACCGATTTCGATGTCGTCGCTGTGTGCTCCTAGGCATAGGATCCTGAAGATCGAATCACGCCGCCTTTCGAAAGTCAAATTCAGCATCCGTCTTGCCTTTCACTCTCGACGATCGCCGCCTGTGGCTTTTTTCCAGACCTCCCAAGGGGTATTGCCGAGATTGAACATATCCGTCAATTCCTGGTGCTCCTTAAAGGTGTCCATGCACCAGAAGTGGTCCGCCGGGTAGCCGATGATTTTCTTTTCCACGATCAATCTTTGAAACGGCTCCACAACCAACTCCTCGCCAGGCTTGATGTAGTTGAAGATCTCCTTTCTGAATACAAAAAAGCCAGCATTGATCCGAATATCGGATTTCCGCACGCTCTGGATGCTTTTTACCGAATTGCCCGCCCCAAGCTCTACAACATGGAAGCTTTGGGAGGGCTTCGCGCATAGAAAGCAGGCAATCTTCCCGCTTTTGGCAACGCTGTCGATCAGTTCGGGAAGCGGGAAATTGGTCAGGCCATCCGAGTAATTGGCGAGGAACATGTCCTCGCCCTCGAGATATTTCTCGACCGCCTTCAGACGCTGGCCGATGTTCGCCGTGAGCCCCGTATCGACGAATGTGATCCTCCAGTCGGCGATGTCGCTCTGCTGCAGCTGTATGTCCTTTCCACCATTACTCATCGTAAAGTCGTTGGAGAGGTATTCCTTGTAGTTGAGAAAATAATCCTTGATCGTATCGGCCTTGTACCCAAGACAGAGGATGAAATCCTTGTGGCCGAAATGGGCGTAATACTTCATTACGTGCCACAGGATGGGGCGGTATCCGATCTTCACCAGCGGCTTGGGAATGTTTTCCGTGAGATCTCCCAACCGCGTCCCCAAACCACCGCAGAACAGCACGACTTTCATTGGCGTTTGCCCCGGCAGCAGTGAATCGAAGGTGCGTGGAACGCGGTCACGCGCGGGTCCACTCCAGCTTGTCGTCCAACAGACCCTTTTGGCGAAGTCCTCTAAGGACCTCGAGCCGCATGTACTTGGAGCCTCTGAAATTGGGATCGTTGAATCCCATTGACTCCAGCCCCGTCTTCAGCTCGCGGATGGTGGTGAGCAAGTCGACCTGGGGTTGATGGCTGGGCGCCAGCGCCCTGTACAGCCCAAAATCCACGCGGTAGGAACGGCTGTCCTGCGGTGCGTCCTTATTGATCGATATGCTTACGCCCGGAACGACCTTTGCAACGGCTTCCGCAAGGTCTTTCACCTGGTAGTTCCATGCGTCACTGCCCACGTTGACGGCCAGGAATACCCCCGGCGACGCACTCCGGGTGATGGCCCAGTCGAACGCCCTCGCCATGTCCCTGATGTGGATCAGCGGTCGCCATGGTGTCCCGTCGCTCAGGATCGTAATCTTCTTGGAACTGACCGCACATGCGACAAAGTCGTTGACAACCAGGTCGAGCCGCAATCGGTCGCTCATCCCGCAGGCGGTGGCGAACCTCAAGCAAGTGACCGTGAAGTTCTTGCCCGCCAGCGTTTCGAGCTCGGTTTCCGTGCGGATCTTCGATTTGGCGTAGGCGGTGAGCGGATTCAGGGGCGAAGTTTCTTTCCTGGGGGTGTCGTCCGCGACGCCGTACACGCTGCAGCTGGACGCAAAGACGAAGCACCTGACCCCCGCGGCTTTGGCTTGTCTCGCGAGTTCGACGCTGGCCCGGAAGTTGATGTCATACGTGACGTCCTCGAAAGTCTTGCCCATCGGGTCGTTGGAAATGGCGGCGAGGTGCACTATGGCGTCGACGCCCAGTAGTACCTCGGTGCGGAGCGTACGAACGTCGGCGAAATACTGGACGTCGGCACGGCATTCGGGAAGTATGTCCGCGTTGGTGAGACAATGCGCGAAGTAGCCCTTGTCCAAGCCGATCAGCGTTGCCTGGGGATAGGACTGGCGAAGGCGCTGCAGCACCGAGGGCCCGATATACCCGGTGTTACCTGTAATCAGTATCTTCATTTCGTTCGTTCGCCATTCTCATATTCATGTAAGCCGTGCGCCTGCTTCGGGCGCAGGCAACACGGAATCCCACCGGGATTCGGTCGGAACCACTGGAACGGGGGTGTCCGAAGCGTCCGGTTTTCAGTCGCGCTCGGAAAGGATTCTCACGCGAAGGCTGCCTTCAGGGTGCTCGCTGCTCCCTGCGTGCGCTGAAGGTGCTCTTCGAGCCAAGTCGCGTTGCCGAAATGCCGGTACTGCTCGGCCCGTAACCGGTCGGCGAGTCGGCCGACGGGCAACTCCACATCGTCGTACGCGAGCACCTGGTCTTTGGCGACGGCGCGCTTCATCTTGCAACCTTCCACCAGCCCCTCCGGGAGATAACGCATCGTGCTCATCTCTTCGGTGTTCACCGCTTCGCCGTAAGTCGTATACATTCCGTATTCGTCAAGCACCTCGCCGGCGGCGAGATCGCGCTTGGCGACCGCACAAACCTCCACCATGGGGCCCTCTAGGGGCGGTGCGACGTTGTCCCCGAAGAGCACCACTCGCGCGATGGCGTTCGGAGCCTCGAAATGCACGAGGTGGTAGGGAACCCAGAACGGATAGAGCGGCCCTTCTCCCATCTTGTAGAGGTTTAGGTAGTGGCGCTGCTTGGGGTCCGAGTGCTCTGCCAGGCAGAATATCTTGACGCCAGCGGGGCCTACCGTGTAGTCGACGATCCCCCCTAGCGCCCGAATCTCG
>WNGR01008102.1_pt1 | contig 11115 bp, 8 predicted proteins | sample 5407581 | NCBI WGS metagenome assembly WNGR01 (sample SAMN13153383, study PRJNA577476) | soil metagenome | isolation source: 80 cm soil or saprolite under Garry oak tree replicate 2 | place: USA:California | collected 2016-06-15 | reverse complement strand
TTCGACGGCGAAAGGCGCCGCTCAGCGGGGCTGCTCGGCGACAGGACCCGCGATTCGCAAGACAGCTACTCGCCGCCCAGCACGCCCATCCGCCGGTACTTCTTGTGCCGCCGCTGCAGGAGTTCGTCGAGGGGGAGCTCGAGCAGCGCGCTGAGGTGAGGCTCGACCGCCTTCTTCACGGCGTTACACATGGCCGTCTGGTCGCGGTGGGCTCCGCCGGGCGGCTCGGGTAGGATCTCGTCGATCACGCCCAGGCGCAGCAGGTCCTCGGCGGTCATCTTGAGCGCCTCCGCCGCGTCCGGCGTCTTCTTCGGATCGTTCCAGAGGATCGCCGCGCAACCCTCGGGGGAGATGACCGAATAGACCGCGTGCTGGAGCATCAGCACCCGGTCGGCCACGCCGATCGCCAGGGCCCCGCCGCTGCCGCCTTCCCCGATGACGACGGACACGATCGGGACCTTGAGCGACGCCATCACCATGAGGTTGCGGGCGATGGCTTCGGACTGGCCGCGCTCCTCGGCGCCGAGGCCGGGATAGGCGCCGGGCGTATCGATGAATGTGATGACCGGCTTGTTGAATCGCTCGGCTAGGCGCATCAGGCGAAGCGCCTTGCGGTACCCTTCCGGGTTGGGCATCCCGAAGTTGCGCAGCACCCGTTCTTTCAGCGTCTTGCCCTTCTGCGGCCCGATGACGACGACGGACCGGCCGCTCAGGCGGGCGAGCCCCGCCACAATGGCTTGGTCGTCTCCGTACAGACGGTCGCCGTGCAGCTCCAGGAATCTGTCGCAGATCCGTCCGATGTAGTCGAGCGTGGACGGCCGCTGCGGATGCCGGGCGACCTGCGTGCGCTGCCAGGGGGTGAGGCCGGCGTAGATCTCCGCCTGGAGCTTGTAGAGCTTCTCGCGGAGCTTGCGGAGATCGTCCTGCACGCCGGGGCGTTCCTGGCCCGCGGCGGTCAGCTTTTCGATCTTCTCCTCGATCTCGGCGATCGGTTTCTCGAAGTCCAGGTATTCGCGCATGACGCCGCTCCGCTACTCGAGTGCAATGCTGCCCTTGCCGATGAGGGCTTCCACGTCGCCGACGAGCTGGGCGCTCGGCAGGACGCGCAGGTCTGGTCCGACGGCGATCACGGACTCCGAATGGTCGGGGATCGTGAACGTGAGATAGACCGGACAGGGGCCGGCGTGGCGGTGGAGCACGTCCCGGAGCTGGCGCAGGATCTCGGCTGACGCGCCCCGCGTGGTGACCTGGATCGAGACGCAGGCGATGCTCTGCGCCTGGAGATCAGCGAGGCCGGCGAGCCTCGTCGCCTTGACCCGAGCCGCCTTGTCGCCCCGGTCCAGCGTCCCGATCACCTGGACGACCGATTCCGGGATGATGAGGGCGGCGGCGGTCTTGTACAGATCGGGGAACACGATCACTTCGACGGTGCCGTGCAGGTCCTCCAGCGTGAGATAGGCCATGCGGTCGCCCTTCTTCGTCATGGTCTGGCGGACGGCGGCGATGATCCCGCAAAGCTTCACCTCCTTGGCGTCCGCGACCTCGCTCAGCGCGTCGGTGCTGGCGGTCGAGAACTGGCTCATGGCCTCGGCGTAGCGGGCGAGGGGATGGCTCGTGATGTAGAACCCGGTCAGCTCCTTTTCATACTTCAGCAGCTGGTCCTTGTCCCACTCCGGCATGTCGGGCAGGCTCTCGTCGAACGGGAGCGTGCCGCGTCGCCCGCCCTGGCCGTCCGGTGATTCGAAGGCGGCGAAGATGCTCGTCTGCCCGCGGGACTCCGCGCGCTGGGCGGCCATGGCCTGGTCCACGGTCCGGTCCAGCACGGCGGCCAGTTGCGCGCGGCCCGCGCCGGTCGAATCGAAGGCGCCGGCCTTGATCAGGCATTCCAGCGCGCGCTTGTTGAGCTTGCGAACATCCACCCGGTGGCAGAAGTCGAAGAATGTGACGTAGGGGCCCTGCGCCTTCCGCGCGTCGATGATCGTTTCGATCGCGCCTTCGCCCACGTTCTTGATGGCCGCCAGCCCGAAGCGGATCCCGTCTTGCGTGACCGTAAAGTCCTGGTCGCTCTCGTTCACGTCCGGGGGGAGCACCTTGATCCCCAGGTCGCGGCACTCGTTGATGTAGCGCACCACCTTGTCGGTGTTCCCCATCTCGCTGGTGAGCAGGGCCGCCATGAACTCGGTCGGAGCGTGCGCCTTTAGATAGGCCGTCTGGTAGGTGACGAGCGCGTAGGCCGCGGCATGCGACTTGTTGAACCCGTAGCCGGCGAACTTCTGGATCAGCTCGAAGAGCCTCTCCGCCTTCTTCTCCGTGATCTTCCGCTTCTTCGAGCCCTCAATGAACTGGGTGCGGAGTTTGCCCATCTCCTCGGGCTTCTTCTTGCCCATGGCGCGCCGCATGAGGTCCGCCTGGCCGAGGGAGAAGCCCCCGGCCTTGTTCGCGATCGCCATGACCTGTTCCTGGTAGACGATCACCCCGTAGGTCTCCTTCAGGATCTCCTCGAGGGCCGGCACCGCGTAGGTGATCGGGACCTTCCCCTGCTTGCGCCGGATGAAGTCGGGGATCAGGTCCATGGGGCCCGGCCGATACAGGGCGATGATGGCGATGATGTCCTCGAAGCGGTCGGGAAGGAGTCCGGTGAGCAGATCGCGCATGCCCGCGCTCTCCAATTGGAAGAGGCCCAAAGTCTTGCCGGAAGAAAGCAGCGCGAATGTCTGTGGATCGTTGAGGGGCAGATTCGCGACCGAGAACGGCTGAACGGGCGCGTCCGGCGTTGCGGCATTGATCAGGCGCTCGGCGTGGGCGATCATCGTCAGGGTCTTGAGCCCCAGCAGGTCGAACTTCACCAGCCCGACCTTCTCGACGTCGCCCATCGGGAACTGCGTCACGACCTCGTCGGTTTCCTTCGACCCTTTATAGAGGGGCACGTGGGCCGTCAAGGGATCGTGTGAGATGACGACACCGGCCGCATGGGTGGAGGCGTGGCGCGGCGAGTGCTCCAGGGCGCGCGCCGTCTCGAAGACGTCGCGGATCTTGGGGTCGGTGTCCACCAGCTCCTTGAGGCGCGGCTCGGCTTCCAACGCGTCGTCCAGGGTGCTGTGGAGCTGGTCGGGGACCAGCTTGGCGATGCGGTCCACCTCGGCGTACGGCATCTCCATCACGCGGCCGACGTCGCGGATGGCGGCCTTGGCCTTCATCGTGCCGAACGTGATGATCTGGCAGACATGGTCCTTCCCGTACTTCTCGACCACGTAGTTGATGACTTCCTGGCGGCGGTCCATGCAGAAGTCCATGTCGATGTCGGGCAGCGAGATGCGTTCGGGATTCAGGAAGCGCTCGAACAGCAGGCCGTACACGAGCGGGTCCAGATCGGTGATGCGCAGGGCGTAGGCGACCAGGCTGCCGGCGCTGGAGCCACGTCCGGGCCCGACGGGGATGCCCCGAGAGCGGGCGAAGTTGATGATGTCCCAGACGATCAGGAAGTAGCCCGCGAAGCCCATCGAGGTGATCACGGTCAGCTCGTCCCGCAGGCGCTGCTGGTACTGCGAGGCGGGAAGGCCCGACGGACGCTCGCGCAGGCGCTCCGCCAGTCCCTTCTTGGTGAGCATGTCGAGGTAGCTCTCCAGCGTCTCCCCTTTCGGCACTGTGTAGTGCGGGAGATGGGACTTGCCGAAGGTGAAGGCGAGCTCGCATATCTCCGCCACGCGGGCCGTGTTCCAGACAGACTCGGGCCACTCGTGGAACGCGGCCAGCATCTCTTCCGTGGACTTCACGTAGAGCTGGTCGGTCTGAAAACGCAGCCGGTTCGGATCGGTCACCGTCTTGCCGGTCTGCAGGCACAGCAGGATGTCATGGGCCTTCGCGTCCGCCTTCCTCAGGTAGTGGCAGTCGTTGGTGGCCACGAGCGGGATGCCGAGGCGCTTGTGCATCTCCCGCAGCCCCTGGTTGACGATCAGCTGCTCGGGCACCCCGTTCTCCTGGACTTCCAGGAAGTAGTGGTCGGGCCCGAAGATGTCCCGGTACTCGGCGGCCACGCGGAGGGCCGTCTCCAACTGGCCCTGACCGATGAGATACGGGACCTCGCCGCTCAGGCAGCCGGAGAGCGCGATGAGGCCCTCGTGATGCTCGACGAGCAACTCCTTGTCCACCCGCGGCTTGTAGTAGAACCCTTCCAGGTACGCTTTGCTGGCGAGCTTGAGGAGGTTCTGGTAGCCGGTCCGGTTGGCGGCCAGCAGGATCAAGTGGTAGTAGTCATTGTGGGCGAGCTGCCCTTCCCGATCGAACCGACTCTTCGTGGCGAGATAGGCCTCGCAGCCGATGATCGGCTTGATGCCGGCGGCGGTGGCCTTCTGGTAGAACTCGATGGCGCCGAAGAGGTTGCCATGGTCCGTGATGGCCAGGGCCGGCATGCCGAAGCCCTTGGCCTCCTGCACCAGGGCGTCGATCTGATTGGCCCCGTCGAGCAGACTGTACTGGGTGTGAACGTGGAGGTGGACGAACTGGGACGCCACGCAGGCTTCCTTATGGTCTCGGCGTCTCTGACACGCCGGCTCATTCTAGCGACGACCTCTTTCGAAGTCAATCCGAGGAGGCCGCAGTTGCAAGCGCTAGAGATTCAACTTGTACAGAATCTGGAGCGTCTCCATCTGCTCGTCGCTGAGGTTGACCAGGTAGAGCTTACCGTCCTTGACGAGCCGGGGGCGCTGAAGTCGGCCGCAGGTCGGACAGATCAGGAAGATGGCCGGTCCTTCTTCAAGCCTGACCATATGGACCTTGGAGTCCGGCTTGATCGGAATGGGGAGCGTGCAGAACTCGCACAGAATGGGCGCGGAAGAGTCAAAAAGGTCGAACATAGAAGGAAGGCTAGGCCTCCTCATCCCCGTTGTCAATGAAGCACGGCGGTTGACCCGCATTGAGGGTTATGCTACGTTTTCCGCTTGTATTGAGGCCACGGTGCGCACGCGTCGGGGTTAAGCTTGGGAGGACGAGGGCATGGCGAAGATTGACGCGTTTTTTAAATTGATGTTCGACCAGGGGGCATCGGACCTCCACGTGGTGTCCGGACAGCAGCCGATTCTCCGTCTTCACGGGGATATGGAGAGGGTCAAGTACAAGATGTTGGAGGATGGCGAGTTGAAGGCCATGCTCTATGAGATCGCCCCCGAGCTCAAGATCAAACAGTACGAAGAGACCGGCGACGTAGACTTCGGGTATGAGATTCCGGGTGTGGCGCGCTTCCGGTGCAATTTTTTCAACCAGAAGTACGGATGCGGGGCGGTGTTCCGGCAGATCCCCACCAAGGTGAACACGGCGGACGATCTGGGGCTTCCGCCCCTCCTGAAGCGGGCTGCAATGCTGCACAAAGGACTGGTCCTGTTCACGGGGCCGACGGGCAGCGGCAAGTCCACTTCGCTGGCCGCGATTATCGACCATGCCAACAAGCACCGCAAAGACCACATCATCACCGTCGAGGACCCGATCGAGTTCGTGCACCAGAGCCAAGGCTGTCTGGTGAACCACCGTGAGGTGGGGACGCACACCAAGTCGTTTGCGGCGGCCCTGCGGGGGGCGTTGCGCGAGGACCCCAATATCATTCTGGTCGGCGAGATGCGGGATCTCGAGACGATCCGACTGGCGATCGAGGCGGCCGAGACCGGGCACCTGGTCTTGAGCACGTTGCACACGACCAACGCCGCCAAGACCGTGGACCGGATCATCGAAGTGTTCCCCCAGGAGGAACAGGCGCAGATCCGCAGCGCGTTGTCCACCAGCCTCAAGCTGGTCGTGGCGCAGACCCTCCTCAAACGCGTTGATAAGAAGGGCCGGTGCCCGGCGCTCGAGATCATGGTGGTCACGCCGGCCATTGCCAACCTGATCCGGGAGAGCAAGACCTTCCAGATCCCCTCGGCTATCCAGGTGGGCAAACAATTCGGGATGCAGACCCTCGACGATTCGATCATGGAGGTGCTTCAGAAGAAGTGGGTCAGCGCAGAGGAAGCCTACTCGAATTGCATTGATAGGGCGAAGTTCCGGCCGTTCCTGAAGAGCGCGCCGGATGAGTTGGGCGGGTAGCGCCGGCGAAGGAGGGTGTCATGAGAAAAGCCCAGATGGATACGCTGATGGCCGCGATGCTCGATTCGCACGACCTCGTGTCGGACCTGAACCTCTCGGTGGACCGCCCGCTACAGGTGGAATCGGCCGGCGACTTGGTCCCGGTAAAGGTCACCCCGCCCATCGAGAACCTGACCCCCTTTCAGACCGAGGTCTTCGCGCTCAATCTCATGCACAACGACCGCCGGCTGTGCCAGATGCTCCTGCAGCAGGGGTCCTGCGACAGTTCGTACTTCCTGCCCGGGAAGGCCCGGTTCCGCGTCAACATCTTCTCCCAGCGGGGAAACTATGCAGTCGTCATGCGGAAACTGGAGACCCTGATCCCGTCCATCGACGATCTCAAGCTGCCGGACGCATTCCGGAAGATGACCAAGGAGAAGAACGGCCTGATCCTGGTGACGGGCGCCACCGGCACCGGGAAAACCACCTCGCTGGCCGCGCTGCTGCGGGATTTCAACGAGACCAAGTCCATCCACGTCGTCACCCTGGAGGACCCGGTCGAGTTCGTCCATCCCAACATCAAGGCGACCTTCAACCAGCGGGAGCTGGGCGGCGACTTCGACACCTTCGCCAACGGCCTTCGCGCCGCGCTCCGTCAGGCGCCGAAGGTCATCCTCGTCGGCGAGATGCGCGACCGCGAGACGGCCGAGCTGTGCATGAAGGCGTCCGAGACCGGCCACCTCGTGCTGAGCACCGTGCACACGGTGGACGCCGGCCAGACCATCAACCGCATCATCGGGATGTTCGATCCAGAGGAAGAGAAGCAGGTCCGCCAGCGCCTCGCCGACTCGGTCCGCTGGATCGTCGGCCAGCGGCTGCTGCCCAAGGTGGGAGGAGGACGCATCGCCATCCACGACATCCTCGGCAACAATATCCGGACCCACGAATCCATTCTGATGGGCGAGAGCGAAGGGAAGACCTTCTACGAGATCCAGGAAGCCAGCGCTCCCTTCGGCATGCAGACCTTCGATCAGGCGCTCATCAAAGCCTATTCTGAGGGATTGACCACACAGGAGACTGCCGAGCTGTACGCCACCCGGAAGGCGGTCGTGCAACGCGGCCTCGACAAGGTCAAGCAGTCCCGCGGCCAGAAGACGACCGACATCGAAGGCCTGACCCTGGACAGCGGCTACGCCAAAACGGTGAAGAAGAAGTAGGCCGATGGAACTCATCTGCACGTCCTGCTCGACCAAGCTCGCGATTCCGGACGCGAAGGTCCCGAAGAACGCCGTCTTCAGGGTTACCTGTCCCAAGTGCCAGACCAAGGTCCGGGTCAGTACCATGTCTGAGCAGGCCGCCCCGAGGGCCGGAGGCGCGCCGACAGCGCCCGTGCTCACTCGGCCTGCTCCGCCGCCTCCGCCTCAGGAACCCGAAGAGCCGATGGAGGAGTTCGATTCCTCTGACATCAAGGATGAGGGGTTGGCCTCCTCGCCGGCGGAAGACGAGTTCGTGGAGGACCGCAAGCTGGCCATGGTCTGCATCGATTCGGCGCCCCAGCGGGCAACGGTGAAGACCGCCCTCGATGGGCTGGGCTACACCGTGCACATTCCCCTCAAGCCGGAGGACGCCGTCCAGCGGATTCGGGCGAACCGCTATGAGCTGGTGATCATCCACGAAGGTTACGGGGGATCGGCGGAGAGCAATCTGGTGCTCCAGACCATCCAGCCGATGACGATGCCGCTGAGGCGGCACATGTGCGTGGGGCTGGTCGGCGACCAGTTCCGCACCTTCGACAACATGACGGCCTTCGCCAAGAGCGTCAACTTCGTGGTCGCGGACCGGGAACTGCCCAAGATCAGGGGGATCGCCCGCCAGGCCGTGGCGGAGAACGACCAGTTCTACCGCGTCTTCCGGGAATCGCTGCGGGACGCAGGCAAGATGTAGCCACACCACTGGCATGTCATTCTGGGAATAATAGCCAAAAAGTGTTGGTAAAGTTATAAGAAAGTTATTTGGCGACAGCATGTTACGAGTACTACTGTTGAGACCGTTCAATAAGGTGATGACGTGATGACCAAAAAAGCACTGTCCCCACTGTGGCTCAATTCGTGTCCAGCGCTATGGAAAAAGCCGACAAGGCAAACAGCGCTGGTATTGTCTCGTCTGCGGTCTGACCTTTGTTTGGAAGAACGTTCTCAACAAGCATCTGCGTCGTCGAGTGTGGTTCGAACGATGGATTGTGGAGGGCTACACCGTCAGACAACTGGCCGCTCAGAGTGGTTACAGTCTCCGTACTCTCCAACGAATTATCGACCATTGGCTTCGGCGTCCGCCACAAAACGATACAGAATTATCAGCTTATCGACACCTGATCTTCGATGGAACCTTCATAGACCAACGCAAAGGAGTCTTTGCCGTGATGGACGCTGACCGCTTCTCCGTGCTGCACGCAGCCCCCGAGATGGCTGAAGGACCAGCACACCTGCACAATTTCTGCTCCACGCTCGCCCAACACGGCTTAGTCCCCATCAGTGCTACCGTAGACGGCAACCCGCACCTCATGCGGGCCTTGCGGCTCTTATGGCCTGCGATCTTGATTCAACGCTGTCTGGTACACATCCAACGCCAAGGACTCAGTTGGTGTCGGCGGCATCCCAAACGCACCGACGCCACACATCTGCGGGCCCTATTTCTGCACGTCATGACTATCCACACGGCTTCTGAGCGTGATCACTTCGTTTCTCAGCTTCATGCGTGGGAACAACAGTACGGACGCCGTATTGCATGCTCAGCCGAGAAAGGCTGGGTCTTCAGCGATCTCAAACGAGCCCGCAGCATGTTGCTCGCCGCTTTGCCGGATATGTTTCGCTATCTCGACGATCCGTTGATCCCTAAATCGACAAACGCCTTAGAAGGTTATTTCGCCAGGCTGAAACAACGATACCGTCAACACCGAGGTCTCGTTCAACCTCATCGTGATGCGTATTTTCGGTGGTATTTGCATCTATGCCCAAGATAAAAACCAACACTTTTTGGCTATTATTCCCATTCTGAGCGAAGCGAAGAATCTAGACCCTTCGCTTCGCTCAGGGTGACAAGAATTGAGGAGTTAGCAGACTCAATTCGGGTAATATGTTTGCCTAACATGCACGACGTCAAACAGCTTGAGATGGTGATGCGGTATCACCAGGAAACCAAGCATCACTTCAACCGCTACGCACGTGCGCTCGGCCACCTGGACTGGGCGAACCAACCGAACCCGTTCCGGCGATACGAGGGCGCCACCCTCGTGCACCTGCCACTCCTCGGCCTGGACGAAGAGCCGCTCGCGCCGCCGTATGAGGACCTGTACCGCCCGGTGGCCGTGCCGAGCGCGCCGGTCACGATCCGCACCCTCTCGCGGCTGTTCGAATACGCGCTTGCCCTGTCCGCCTGGAAGCAAGCCGGCGGCACGCGCTGGGCGCTGCGCAGCAATCCTTCCAGCGGGAACCTGCATCCCACTGAGGGATACCTGCTGATCGGTGCGGTGTCCGGCCTCGCATCCACACCTGGGCTGTACCACTACGCCCCCAAGGAGCACGGGCTGGAGCGTCGCGCAGATTGTCCCGCCGAATTGTTCGCGGAATTGCTGCACGCGTTTCCGCCGCAGGCCTTCCTGGTTGGACTCTCGTCCATTCACTGGCGGGAGGCGTGGAAGTACGGCGAGCGCGCGTTCCGCTACTGCCAGCACGACGCGGGACACGCGATCGGGACCGTCCGGATCGCTGCCGCAACGCTGGGCTGGTCCGCCGTTGTGCTGCACTGCCTTTCGGATGAGACCGTCGAGAACTTGCTGGGGCTGAACCGGACTGAGTCCTTCGCAGGGGCCGAACGTGAACATCCAGATCTCGTCATGGTTGTCTGGCCAACGGATCTTGCCAAGGGATGGCGCGCTGGCGACGACCGTGTGCTCCCGCTCTTCCTCGATCCGGCCCTAGCGTTCGAGATGACGAAACAACGGTGGTACGGGAAGGCGAACCGGCTGAGCCCTGACGACCCCGTGCTCTGGGAGATCATCGATGACGTGGCGGCCGCGTCGCGGAAACACAGCATTGAATGGCACGGCCTCGATTGGTTCGACCCACCAGAGACGCCTCGTGAGCCCATCTCCTCTACCGCCGATCCCTCCGCCGGCCGCATCATCCATCAGCGGCGTAGCCTCCTGGCCTGCGACGGGAAGACCTCGATCCCAGCTGACACGTTCTACAAGATGCTCGCGCGGGTCATGCCCCGCCCCGAGCTTGAAGTGATCCGGCGTCCCATGCCCTGGGACGCTTTGCCGTGGGATCCGATCATCCACCTGGGCCTGTTCGTCCATCGAGTGGACGGCCTTGACCCCGGCCTGTACGTGCTGGCCCGCGACCCAGGGAAGGTGGACAAGCTCAAGCGCGCCATGCACGAGCAGTTCGCCTGGACCACGCCGCCTGGGTGTCCTCCTGGTCTGCCGCTGTACCTGCTGGAGCACGGCGACGCGAAGCGGCTGGCCGCCCAGGTGAGTTGTTTTCAGGACATCGCCGGAGACGGCGCCTTTTCCCTGGGGATGATCGCCGAGTATCAGGAGGCCCTGTTCAACCACGGGCCCTGGTTCTATCGGCGGCTGTTCTGGGAAACGGGCGTGATCGGGCAGGTTCTGTATCTAGAGGCCGAAGCGGCAGGTGTGCGGGCGACGGGCATCGGCTGCTTCTTCGATGACCCGGTGCACCAGGTCTTTGGCTTCAAGGACCTCGCCTTCCAATCGCTCTATCACTTCACCGTCGGCGGCCCAGTGGACGATCCCCGCCTCACGACGCTACCGCCCTACGGCGTGCAAGTGGAGGGGCAGGAGCGCGGCATGGACCTTCCTTAACCCATCAGCGCGTGGAAGGTTTCAATGGAGCGGTACTTCGATGATGCTTGGGGCGGCGCGGTCGAGCTGGACTTTGCGCGATGATAGAGGTGCCGGATCCCGTGCGTCTCGGCCGAGAGCAGCGCGGCCTCATCGTCATCCACATAGAGCGTGGCGGAGGGATCGAATCCCAGAATCAC
>WNGR01021605.1_pt1 | contig 11116 bp, 7 predicted proteins | sample 5407581 | NCBI WGS metagenome assembly WNGR01 (sample SAMN13153383, study PRJNA577476) | soil metagenome | isolation source: 80 cm soil or saprolite under Garry oak tree replicate 2 | place: USA:California | collected 2016-06-15 | reverse complement strand
CGGCGCACATCGTCGGCATGGCTGCGCATCGTGCCGAGCGTTTCGACGCTGGGAAGCCAGTCACTGCCGATGCGACGCGTGCCGTCATAGATGCGCGACGACTGAAGCAAGCCAACGCCGCCGACCGCGCACAGCAGAAGCAGCACAATTCCAAAGCCCGCGCCGAGACGCGGACCAATCTTGAGAGTATTGAGAAACGTCATTGACCGTTGTTATGCGAGAGACGAACACGTTTTCTTATCGACAAAGAGGTATCCGTTCTGCAATTAAGTTTCAAATATGACGAATGGCCGACGACGGTTCTACTGCGGCATTACGGGAGCGTGGCGCATGAAAGGTTGAGGTGACAACATTCAGGCCGCGTGTCGTCAACCATCCGTCGATTCATTGCCGGGCGCGAACATCGACATTCTGCGCAAGATCCATTCGAGCAGTTCATTCGCCGCAGCCGCGAGAGGCCGACCCGATTTCACGAGCAAGCGCGCCTTCGCGCCCTGAAACAACGGATGATCGATCGGCACGATGGCAAGTTCTTCCGCCACCAGTTCGCGATACGCAGCGAACTCGCCGATCAGCGTCACGCCGTCGCCATGCGCGACGAAGCGCTTGAGTGCGGTCAGCGAATTGCTGGTGAGCGTCGCGCGGATTTTGATGTTCTCCGCGAACTCCAACATTTTCGCGGCGTGGCCGATGCCGAAGGTGGCCGGCATCAGCGCGAGCGGCCATTCGAGCAGGTCCTTCACGCTGGCGGGCGTGCCGCGCAACGCGAGCGGATGATCGCGCCGCACCAGCAGCACGACGGGCTGCGCCGAACTCGCGCGGTACTCGATGCGCGGATGCGGCGGCGGATTGTACGCAAGCCCGATATGCGCGCGGCTCTCGGCGACCTGGTTGAGCAGATCGTAGACGGCGAGACTTTCGATATTGATGTCCAGCTTCGGATACTTCGCGCAGAACGGCGCGATCACTTCCTCGATCAGCGGATCGACATAGCCCTCGCTGACAGCCAATTGCACCTGGCCTTGCTGAAGCCCTTTCAGCAAATGCAGCTGGTCTTCGAGCTTTTCCTGCTGCGAACGGTAGCCGCGCCAGAATTCGAGCAGATGCGTGGCTGCCTCGGTCGGTTTGACGCCGCGCGCCTCGCGCTCGAACAGCGTCGTATCGAGTTCCTCTTCGAGCAGTCTGATCTGGCGCGTAATCACGGAAGGCGATGTGTTCAGGCTGTCCGCCGCGCCGCGGATGGTTCCGTGCGACAGCACCTCGTGAAAGTAGCGCAGCCGTTGCTGGTTGATTTCGCGCATGTCGGACGTCTCCAGAGCGTTGGGTTGACTGCTGTTGCCTTGCAAGCAACGAAGTGTGAACTTAGTTGCTCTTGCTCGCGCATTTTTACCCCGACAACATGCTGGAACGCAAGCACGGGATTCAAACCCGACATACCGGAGACGAACATGACAGCAATACAGACCCTGCGGGAGAGCGACGCGGTTCGCGCCCTCTACAACCGGCTCAACTGGCGGTTGCTGCCATTTCTTCTTGCTTGCTACATGTTTGCGTATCTGGACCGCGTGAACGTCGGCTTCGCCAAGTTCCAGATGCAGAGCGACCTCGGTTTCTCCGATGCGGCGTATGGCGTCGGCGCGGGCATTTTCTTTCTTGGCTATGTGCTGTTCGAATTGCCGAGCAACCTGTTGCTACCGAAAATCGGCGCGCGCAAGACGTTCAGCCGCATTCTCGTGCTGTGGGGCATCACGTCGGCGTGCATGCTGTTCGTGCGCAACGTGCCGATGTTCTACGGCATGCGCTTTCTGCTCGGCATTTTCGAAGCGGGCTTCGCGCCGGGCATGATCTATTACCTGTCGTGCTGGTACGGCCCGACGCGCATGGCGCGCGCCATCGCGATCGTGTTTCTGGCCGGGCCGCTGGGCGGGATCGTCGGCGGGCCGTTGTCGGCGTGGCTGATTACAGCGCTCTCGGGTGTTCATGGGCTGGCAGGCTGGCAATGGATGTTTCTCGTCGAAGGCCTGCCGTGCAACGTGCTTGGCGTGGTCACGCTGTTCGTGCTGTCGAACCGTCCCGCCGACGCCCGCTGGCTGAACGCCGATGAAAAGCAGTTGCTCGAAAGCGAAACGGGCGTGGCGCACGCGCACAACCATTCGTTCAAGGCCGTGGCGCGCGATCCGCGCGTCTATCTGCTGGCGTTCGCGTACTTCTCGATCATCTTCCCGATCTACGCGATCAGCTTCTGGCTCCCGACGCTGATCAAGGAACAGGGCGTGAGCGATACGCTGCGTCTTGGCTGGTATGTCGCGATTCCGTATGTCGCGGCGGGGATCGGCATGTACGTCGCGGGCCGGAGTTCGGACCGCACGGGCGAACGGCGTTATCACTGCGCGTTGCCCGCGCTGACGGGCGCGTTGTTGCTGGTCGCTTCGATTTTCACGCAAGGGCATCTGTTCGCGACACTCGCGCTGCTGACGGCTGCGACGGCGATGATGTGGATGGCCTACACGGTGTTCTGGGCGATGCCTGCCGAATACATCAAGGGACCGGCTGCTGCTGGCGGCATCGCGCTGATCAATACGATCGGATTGTCGGGCGGCTTCTGGGGCCCGGCGGCGATCGGCTGGGCGCGCACGGCGACGGGCAATTCGCAACTCGCGTTGATCTTCATGGCGTGCATGCCGGTGATTGCAGGCTTGCTGATTCTCGCCAACCGGTCGACGCGCAAATCGGCTTATGAAGCGCCGGAGTTGACGCTTAGCCCTGAATCGAACTGAGTTCGCTGAACAAGAGGACGAACGAATCATGAAGATCCTGATCGCCGGTTTTCAGCACGAGACCAACACCTTTGCGCCGACCAAGGCGTCGTACCAGAGCTTCGTTCAAGGCGAAGGCTTTCCGCCTTTGACGCGCGGCGCCGGCGTGCTGAATCTGCGCGATGTGAACGTGCCGATTGGCGGCTTCATCAAGGCCGTGGAGGCGGCGGGCCACGAACTGATCCCCGTCATCTGGGCGGGCGCGAGCGCGTCGGCGTATGTGACGGAAGATGCATACGAGCGCATTGCCGGCGAGATCGTCGATACCGTGCGCGCGGGCGGCTTCGATGCGATCTATCTCGATCTGCATGGCGCGATGGTCGCCGAGCATATCGACGATGGCGAAGGCGAACTGCTCGCACGCGTTCGAGGCGTGGTGGGTGATGACATGCCGCTCGTCGTGTCGCTCGATCTTCACGCGAACGTGACGGACAGGATGCTGCAACTCGCGGATGCAATCGTCGCGTATCGAACCTACCCGCATGTCGATATGGCCGAAACGGGCGAGCGCGCCGCCGCGTTGCTCGAAAGGCTGACGCAAGATCGACGCCCTTTGAAACGCGTGTCGCGGCGCATTCCGTTTCTGATTCCGGTGAATGCGATGTGCACGCTCGTCGAGCCCGCGCTCGGCGTGTACGACATGCTGGCTTCGCTCGAAGCGGGAACGGTCGCATCGCTGTCGTTTGCGCCGGGGTTTCCCGCTGCGGATTTTCCTGAATGCGGGCCGGTGATGTGGGGTTACGGCTATGACGAAGACGCGCTAGTGAAGGCTATCGATGCGCTTCACGCGCGCATGCTCGCCGATGAAGCGCAATGGGAAGTGCGCTTTCTTTCACCCGACGAAGCGGTGAATGAAGCGTCACGTCTTGCGCAACATGCGGACAAGCCCGTGATCATCGCCGATACGCAGGACAACCCGGGCGTCGGCGGCGATTCGAATACGATGGGCATGGTGCGCGCGCTGCTGCGTCATCGCGTGCAGGACGCGGCCGTTGGTGTGATATGGGACGCTGAGGCGGCGGCAGCGGCGCATCGCGCGGGCGTCGGCGCGCGCATCGAACTTGCGCTGGCGGGCCGCTCGGGTGTGCCGGGCGACGCGCCGCTACAAGGTGTTTTCGAAGTCGAGCATCTGTCGGATGGGCGTTTTCGTTTCGATGGTCCGATGATGAACGGCATGCAGGGTGACCTCGGGCCGGTTGCGTGTTTGCGTATCGACGGTGTGCGGATCGTGGTCAGCACGATTAAGATGCAGATTTTCGAGCGTAACTTTTTTCGCGTTGGAGGCGTTGAGCCTGAGCGGATGAAGATGCTTGTCGTGAAGAGTTCGGTGCATTTTCGCGCGGATTTTCAGGCGGGCGCGCATGCGGTTCTGGTGGCGAAATCGCCTGGGCCGATGGCCGCTGATCCGGCTGATTTGCCGTGGCGAAGGCTGGATGGGGATATGCGGGTGCGGCCGATGGGGCTCACGTTTGGGGAATTCGCGGTGAGAGAAACGGATGGGCGTAAAACCGAGCGTGATCTATTCGGCATTAACGCTACGCAGGCTTGATATCCGACATCTTATTCGCCGTCGTAAATCGACGAGCGCGCGATGACGCGGTTCGTGCCGCGCGGACAGCGGCACATCACGATGTCGCCATCGCGTACGCCACGCGAGGCTCCCATCCCCCATTTCAGTGCGGTGCCTGCCATAGATCGGGCCGTTCTGTCCGCAGCGTGGGCAGGACGCGAGCCCCATGTGGCGCGCGAGCGGCTGTCCATCATCGAGCATCGTCGCGTCACCATCCAGCACTCGACCTCCCGTGGTGGTCAGGTTTCCTTTGAGTGCGATCAATCTCGTCATCCAGTTTCTCCTGATTTTCGCATCGGTGATTGGTTCTGGAAAACCATGTAGCACGTACTACGAATGGAAATTGTCAAGGTTTGCAAAGGTTGACGAAAAGCAACACATGAACAAATAGTAGGATAACTACGCTTTTCAATAAATCGGGCACGTCTTAACCTCTTGACCCAAAGCGGCCGCGTTGCTTCTAGAACGGATGCGGTGTCGTCACACACGAGACAGTTTCGTGGCACTGGGTTACGACGGAGAGGAAACGATGGCGAGCCTGTTCGAGGAAAGCAGAGCGTATGCAGCCGATCTGATGGCGGTCACAGGGCGTCAGGCATATTTTCTTGACGTACCGGGCGCGGCGAGTGCGGCGGAACTTTCCGTAGTCTCGTTCGAAGCCACTGAACGCATGGGGGCGCCCACCGAGGTCCGTATCCAGCTCACACATCCGGGCAAGCTTGCACGCGAGGACTATCTGAACCGGGACGCGGCATTCCTGATCGATCCCGCCCTCGGCACGCCACGCCGCTTCTCCGGCTTCATCGCGTCGCTCTCGACACTCAAGGCGACGAAGGACTTCATCCGCTACGAAGTCATCGTCAGGTCCCACTTCGCCCGGCTCGATGCGGTCACCACGAACCAGATCTATCAGCATCAGACCACGCCCCAGATCATCGAGGCCGTGTTGCGACGTCATGGGCTGAAGGGCCATCAGTTCGCCTTCCGGTTGCGTCGGGCGTATCCGCAGCACCTGTTCCGTTTTCAGTACCGGATGAACGATCTCGCTTTCGTCCAGATGCTGATGCAAAAGGCGGGCATCTACTGCTACACGGTCGAGACCGAGCACGGCGACCAGATCGTGCTTGGAGACGACATCGACCACTACATCTATGAACCGCAGCTCGATGTCCCATACCGGGAGAATGCGGGACTTGAAGCGGCGATCGAGTCGGTGTTCGCGCTGGAGACTCACGCGCGGACCGTGCCGCAGTCGTTCCTGGTGGCCGACTATAACCCCGAACAGGCGTGGGAACGCTTCAGGGACGAGGCAAACGTCGCGCCTCAGGATCCCACCACCTACGGCCAGCCGTACATCTACGGCACGCATCACCTCGATCAGGCGAGCGCGAAGTGGGAGGCGCAACTTCGTCACGAAGCGGCGATAGCATGGCAGGTCGTCTACGAGGGCGAAAGCAATGTGCTGGCGCTGCAGCCGGCGCGTATCCTGCGCGTCGACGAGGCGTTGTCCGACGCGCCCGATGGTCAGGTCGTGATCGCGGTCACGCATCGTGGCGCGCGCGATACGGCCTACACGAACACCTGGCAGGCGATTCCGTCCGACCGGCGTTTCCGGCTGAAGCTGGAGGAGTCGGCGTGGGCGAAGATTCCCGGTTCGCTCTCGGCCCGGGTGACGTCGCCCGATCAATACAAATACGCCTATCGGACTTCCGCCGGTTACTACACGGTGCGCTTCGACACCGATTTTGCACCATGGCCCGCTGGCGGCGAGAGTGTGCCGCTGCGTCTCGCGAAGCCGTTCGCCGGGGCGTTGCAGACGGGCTTCCACTTTCCGGCGCTGGACGGCACGGAGGCCGTGATCGAGTTCAGGGATGGCGATCCCGACAAGCCGTATATAGCGGCCTTCCATCACCACAGCCAGGCCGTGGACCACGTCACGAGCGACCGGCGCTGGCGAAGGCTTTGAATTGCGCACGTCGGGCTACGGCGCAACGCGCGCAGGGAAAGGGCAGTTCATCACGGCCTATGACCGGCCTGCGGCGGGTGGGCAGCAACTGGATATGCAGGAGACCATCGCGCAGCTTGAAACCGCGCTGGAGCTTGCAAGGGCACTGGCGGATTCGGCGCGCAGCGCGAAGGCGGTTCCTGCCGACATTGACGCGCAGCATCAGGTCAATGACGAACTCAATGGCCTGAAAAAACCGGGGGTGCTTGCGAGCGCGCCCGCATCCGTGGGCATCGTCTCGGGCAGTGGTGTTCAGGTCTGCGCAAAGGACAACATCAACGCGGTCGCCGGGAAAAGCGCAGATATCAGCGTGGTGAAACGCTTCACCGTGGCGGCGGGCGAACTCGTCTCAATGTTCGCGCAGAAGCTCGGGATGAAACTGATCGCCGCGAAAGGTCCGATCGAGGTGCAGGCTCAAAGCGATGCGATGTCATTACTGGCTGACAAGGATGTGAGCGTGGCGAGTGTCAACGGCACGGTGCGTATCAGCGCGAAGAAGGAACTCATCCTCGAATGCGGCGGTGCGTTTGTCCAGCTCAAGGACGGAAGCATCACTTTGGGCGGTCCGCTCGACCTGTTTTTGAAGGTCATCACGGTCCAGAAAAAAGGAGCGCAATCGATGAACGAGAATCCGACACTGGCTCAAGGTGCCGGCTCCATTCCCCAGAGTCGCGCGGACCATTACTCCAACTGACGGCGACACGGAGAAGATAAAATGGTTAGGCATCTGAATCATTCGACTCATCCCGCCAAACCGGCCGCGCCTGCAACGCAGCCGCCGCAGTGGCAACCCCTGAACTGGAGCTTCCCGTTTGCGCCTATCAATGGCAATCCGGCGAATCCCCAGACATGGCTCACGGCACTGGCCAGTGGTGATGGCGGATTCTATCCGCTCGGAGCAAACGGCATGTTTCATGGTGGCATACATTTCGACGCTGGCACCGGTGGCGCACTAAGGCAGGGTAGGGGTGTTCAGGCGATCGCCGATGGTGAAGTCGTGGCCTATCGGCTGGACGCTGCATATCCTGAGCTGACCTATCCGACCACGCCTCCTCGCCATGCGCTGTATTCGACGGGGTTTGTGCTGATGCGTCACAAGCTCGTGCTGCCGCCGGAGCCAGAGACATCAGGCGCGTCATCAACGACGGCTTCACCCGTATCGAGTGCATCTGCGACTACCGCCAGCGGCACGCAGACCTACCAACCGCCTGCCGATGAGGTGCTGGAGTTCTACAGCTTATACATGCACCAGCTTGATTGGGCAGGTTATCAGGCGGCGCAGGCCGATGACGGCAGTTCATCTGCGCTGTCTATCCACCCGCTCCCGTTCTGGCAAGGCGACCGACGTTTCCGTGTCGGCGGCAAGGCGGGGGATCGGCAGGCGCAACCTCCCCAGCGCAATACGCCGTTCCGGTTCGATCTGGCTTCAGCGGGTACGATTGCCCCGGCTCCCGGCGACGGTGCACAACTGGGAAGCATTGCGGCCGGGCCTTCGCCCGACAGCCTAGGTGCGCTCGGTCCGTATGCTGACACCAAGGTCCGATATGCGTTGCCACTAGCTGATGCTGCCGGTGCCGTAGACGCATCGCAGAGTGTCCAGGGCGTCCGCATTCTGGACCGGGCTGATGGAACCGTGATTGGCCTGCTGCCGCGAGATGGCGAACTAAGCACTGTAGGAAGTGCCGTGGTCGGCTGGGCGCAAATCGCGAAAATTCTCAAGGGGTCGCCTGTTGCCGCCGTCGCTGGCGCGACACCTGATCCGCGCGCTGCGACGGGCTGGGTCAATCTCGACGTACTTGATGCGGTCGTCGACCCCAAGCCGCTGGATACGGTAGTCGTGCTCGACAAGCCGTATCCGGTCAAAGCAGGCGACGTAGTGGGCTATCTGGGCGAGTACCAGAACTCCAGCCATTCGCAGGTGATGCCGCCGACACCGAAGCGATCGCTGCTTCACGTCGAGGTATTCAGCGGATCTCAGATCGAGAATTTCATCAGCAAGAGTCAGGATCGGGCGAAGAAATTGCCCGAGAGCGGGAGAACGTTGCTCGTGATCCGGCAGGGCGCGAAGCTCGTCAAATGTCCCGATCCGCAGAGCAACGCTCAGTTGGCGGGTCTCAAACTGGAACTGGCGAAGGGCGATCCAGGCAAGGGATGCTGGGCCAAGGTGCAGCCGATCAGGTCGGGGCCTCAGTCGGTTGGGCGCGTACGCGGTCGCGCCCCACAGGTCAGCAAGACGCCCGTGGGTAGTCCTCTTTGGGTCGAGCGGCAGTATGCAGGCAAGGTAGCCGGGGCGGTCGTCCATACCTGGCCGGAATTCCCGCTACAACTTGCCGGCGCGCAGGGACCAGCCGTCGGATACCAACAGGTACTCTCTCGCGCGCAGCTTGAGCAGTCGGCCGACAACGGCAAAGCGGCAGATGATCAGGACAAGGGCGGCGCGCAGTGGTGGTCGATCGCCGCGGGCAACGCTGACGGTGCGACGATCCTGGGCTGGGTGTGTGAGAAGGATCATCCCGGTACGCAGTGGCAAAGCCCGTGGGCGTGGCCGGGGTTCGATACGGTCGATACGACCAGCATTCCGCTGCTGGACATGTACAGGCGCAACCTCTTCGAGGCCAAGCAGTTGCTTGATGGAGAGGAGGAGGAGTTCAGTGTCGTTGCGGCAACAGTGAACGCCGGGCCGTTGATCGGGAAACTGGAAAAGGCGGCTAAGCGGCAAGGGGACGGCAACGGGAACGTAACGCCCGCAGATTTGAAGAACGCCTTGACCGTCCCTTGGCTCGCCGAGGCAGTCTCGCATCTGATCGTTCGCTATGAGAGTGAATGGGGCGGCGATATGCGGAAGTGGGAGGGGTTATCCAAGCTGATGGGTGACGGCAAATACGTCTGGCAGGCGGAGCTTGAGCGTATTAGAAAGCTGCAATGGTGGGATGCAGCGAAGGGGGTGAAGGCCTTTCCGGCTGGTGCGGATGTATGGCACATCCATCCGATTGGGTTGATTGGAAATTTTTTGCAAAGCGGGATGTGTGATTGTAAAGCGCGGTTTGAAAAGATATCGAAGATCGTTTTGCTCAACGAAGGCGGATTCGTCAACGATCCAGATGATTCAGGCGGAGCCACGAACAAGGGAATCGCGTGGGCGACGTGGCAAGAACACGCTAAGGAGGATGTCGGATTAGAACCGACATTGGAGAATCTGAGAGGGCTGACCGACGATCAAGCGAAAGTGATATATCTGAAGCGTTACTGGGAGCCCCGAGGTTTTTGCGGTATTACGAATGAGAAGACCGCGTTGAATATATACGATTGGACAATAACGTCTGGACAAGCTATTAGAAAAATTCAGGAACTGCTAACCTCGGAATACTCCAAAATTTCTGCGCATGATAATAGGATGTCGACAGATTTTGTCAATAAAATAAACTCTATCGACAACCAGGGGGATTTGGTGCAAAAAATTGGAGCAGCGCGCAAACAGTACTACGCGTCTCTCGCATACGATAGAGAAGGAAAGCCGAACAAAAATCAGAAATTTTTGGCAGGATGGACTGGAAGAGTCGATCGATGCCTAAACTATAAAGGATGAGAATTTTGAAAATCGACGCTTTCTATTTCGGATGCGTTTGCGTTGCAGTTCTCGGAAGCGGATATGCGCATGCAAGCTCATTTGATGGAGCTTGGGAGTGGAATGCTGCTCCAAGTACAAAGACGTTTTCGATTGAACTTAAGCAGCATGGGAAAATAGTTCAAGGTCAGTATTGTGCAGTAGCACAAAACGGCAACAGAACGGACTGTGACGACGAGAAGAACCCAAACATCAAAGGGACCATTGATCGCGCTGGGCAGTCGGCGACGGTCCCTTTTTCCTCGTTTTTCGGTGCCAAAAACGGAAAAGCACGAATTACGATTCAGAATGATCATCTGTTCTGGCATATTACGAAAAATCCAGATGACGGTGAATTTTATGCTCCTAATGATGCAGTTTTGGATCGTCATTGATCAGCGATGAACTCGGAAGCATTGTGTGGAACGATTTGATCCGAGATGGTCTCGCGCACTCGACAATTTGGCTATATAAGATTGTGATGAGAATTTTATTACAAGCTGTGTCACTTTTTCTCACTGCTTGGAGCGCTTTCGTCTATGCGGTCGATAGTCCCAGGTTACCACGATTTTCAGATTACACCGTCGATGTCTATCAGGGCGAACTAAAGTTGCCAACCTATTATAAGAAAATAGGTGGTGATTGGCGTGATGACATGGAGAAAATGGTGTCCGCTCCAGTGGTAAATTTCGCGGGGAAATACCACATTGGGATTCATAGTTGCGGAGCCGGTTGTCGATATTACACTTTTTCGAACCTGAAAAACGGTTCTGATTCAGATGCCCTCGATATGTTTTCAAACCGGACCGGGCGCCCTCTCAAGACCGCTGATGGCCGGGTTTATATAACTGATCTCATAAGTCGGGCCGACAGCGCAATGCTCGTGGCGCAGTATCATGTCGAACAGAGTGGGACACTCAGAGAAGAGTGTCGAGAAAAGATTTTCTCTCTGACCGACGACGGAAAAGAGGTTAAATCAATAACTAATTCCATTTCTAATTCATTAATGTGATAATGAGCACACCTTCGTCGAGTAGAAGGATGTGCGATGGTTCGTCAAGCAAGCGGCGGTGAAGTGCTCGAACGAGCGAAGCGGCTTGTCGTCGAGGCCAGGACGGTGG
>WNGR01009789.1_pt1 | contig 11117 bp, 8 predicted proteins | sample 5407581 | NCBI WGS metagenome assembly WNGR01 (sample SAMN13153383, study PRJNA577476) | soil metagenome | isolation source: 80 cm soil or saprolite under Garry oak tree replicate 2 | place: USA:California | collected 2016-06-15 | reverse complement strand
AAAAAAACAAAAAAACCAGCCATGCAGCACTTCATGTCATGTGGACTACATATAGCTGTTGTATCTAGAGTGTCCTGTCCGTTTATCTTATGTTTCTCCCCCATTCCCGGATTGGGAATGGCTTAGCTTGTCAAGCGTCGAGTTTGGAGGGGCGCGTTTGGCGGCATGGCATGAGGCACCAGCCTTCGCGGTGGTTCAGAGTCTTCGTCGGGCACTTGACATCCTTCGTGAGATGTAAGGGCGCGCTTGGGCTGGGTGGCTACGTCGACTGCCATGCTCTTCGTATCTTGAGTGGACCACATGCGCGGTACGGCAAATCTTGGGGATGGTATGCGGAATGCTTGATGTGTTGTGGGTGGCGGGTGTTAAGGGAAGTTAGAGCCTTCCTTCGTGTCTCTCCAGATTTCCACTTGCTCCGATCTTCCTGTTGCTTGAATATATTTGGCCAATAAGATCGCAAATTTCCCGTCGCCAATTATCTTGCTGAAGTCCTTGTCCTTGAACCTTTTCTTTTTGGTGAACTCCCATCTTTCGTATGAGGTGTTGTGCGCTTTCTGTGTGGTGGCCACAGGCAGGACATCGCGCGCTGTCCGCGCAAATAAACCTGTGTAGGTACGGTTGACCGGGAAGTAACTTGTTCTGATCCGGAACAGCCAGCTTGCGCCTTTCCTGAAAAGTTTAGGGTGCCAACCAGCTGCACAAAACGTCGAGATGGCAATGAAGGGTTTTTCTGCTCCATCCTCTCCGCGTAAGGTGAGTTTGCGCATTCCTCCTTCCAACGCGTTTTGAGCTTCTCGATGAAGTGCTGCTTGGTAGTCGATATGTTGTGTTTTACCGGATTTCTGAGTGTTGGGGGAAGGTCGCTGTTGCGTGAAGTGATTCCCTCCACTGGCACTGCGCGTTTGCTCCCTTATCGGCCGTTTCGTTGCCTTGAACGTCGACGTGCCCAGCCGTCCAGCGAACTGTTAAGCTGTACCTCTCTCTTTGCATACATTTTCCGCCATGGTCTCGGATATGTCTGCTAGATGATGTGCGAGATGGACTTTCGCGCACAACGCGCTCTTTGCGCGCCTCGTTGTGGACATCCTCGTTCCGAGCCCGTCGAGCCCGAGTCTAGTAGCAGCAGCAGCGTCTACCACGTTCACCGTACGCAGCCTCTGGATGCGACTCTACGCCCTCCCTGGCCTCTTCGTCGCACGGCAGGACTCCCCTTCCCTAACGGAAACCCCGAGGGATGAGACGATTGACTATATGTATCGCTTGTCTTTCAATTGCAGACGGGGAGCCGGGCCAGGTCCTACCGATTGTCACACTGGATAACGGATGTCTGTCTCGCGCTTGGACCTTTGCGACAGGGTTCAGGATGTTCGTCAGTTGCCTTCTTCATGACCACAACTCCCGGGCCACAAGCACGTCGACAATAGCATCTGCAAGTAACATGGTCTAAAGGTCGGATCTGAAGGTTGCGAAGGTATTTGGGTGCTCGAAAATAAGCTGTGTGTAAGGCTGTGTGCGTCACGGTCAAGTGCCAGTGTGCGTGCGAAAACTGAGCTTAGTTACGGCGCTTACATAATATGATGGGAAGCCGTCTCTGAGGAACTGTAAAACGAACTGTAAAACTACACGCGCCACCATTTGGCTTTTCGATGGACCCAAGCCAGGCAAATTCTCGGGAATACCAACGACAAGCCATCGATGCTGAAATCAGAGCGTTGAAGCTTCGCCGTAATGCACTTGCACCCGTCTCGTCTCTACCTACCGAGGTCATCGCCGCCATTTTCTCCTTTTTGCGTGTACGTGTTGCATCATCACCCTTTCCACTCGGCGGAAGGCCAGACCATTTAGCATGGTTACGTGTAGCTCATGTCTGTCACCACTGGCGTGAGATTGCACTCAATCAACCCCTCTTCTGGAGTCACGTCGATTTCACCGCCTTCAATTCGGCTGGCGCGGTTGAGATACTCGCTCGGGCGAATACGGTACCCTTATATTTGGAGGCAAGGGTTCCCATCGGTCACTGGGACGATGCTCGATTTAGTGTGTTCCAAAAAGAACTCCAGGCGCGCGTCTCCCACATATGCCACCTTGTCATTAGCGCACAACACTTCCATCTTCGCAAGACACTCGAAGGACTTGTATCACCTGCTCCCACTCTCGAATACCTTTCTTTATCCAGCGATGAATACTGGAACAGAGCAATATCGTCGCGAGTATTCATCCCTGACACTCTTTTCGATGGCACCACCCCTAGACTCTCTTACCTCAAGCTCCACAATTGCGACATCAGTTGGAAGTCATTACTCCTGAACGGTCTCAAAAACCTCGAGATACACACACCGTCTCCGGATGCGAGGCCGAGCCTCTCAGTTTGGTTGGATGCTCTGGACCAAATGCCACGACTCAAGACACTTGCCCTTCACTCGGCTTCCCCGATTGCTCCTCCTGGTGCCTTACTCCCGTCTGGCATCGAGCGCACCGTCACACTCCCCTTCCTTGCACACTTAAATATCTCCGCCTCTGCGAGAGACTGTGGGCTCGCACTTGCTCATCTCGTCCTACCGGTTCTCACCCAGCTGTGCTTCACGGCAAAATCTTGTCGCCAGGACGGCAGCGACGCACAAGAAATCCTTCCATATATTGCTCGACACGCCCACGGACCCCAGGATACCCAACCGCTACAGAGCGTGGTCATCCACAGCAATAGAACGTGCGCCGACATGCTTGCGTGGACCATGCCCAATATCGATGTCAAATTGCCCAACCCGATCGCCTTTCTTGATGACATGTTCTCTCCACGTGTGGCGTTCTCTGTCACGAACGAGGATTGGTCTCCTGGGACCCACGCGGAGGTCTTTGATGCGGCGATGGCGGCTCTCCCCATGGACAGCCTCGTGACGCTTACCTCACAAAACCGCACAAGTCCCCTCGACAAGCAATCCTGGCTCCGCCACTCGCCGAAATGGCCCTTGCTCCAGTGCGTGCGTCTGGCAACTCACGCAGCGCATGGATTCAGGGAGATGCTGCTAGAAGACAATTGGGGAAGCGAGTGCCCGCTGCTCCCATCGCTGACAAACCTCGTCCTGGTCGACATCGCACTAAGTGCGCGCAGGACACTCCGTCTGTGCGACGCACTTATCAAGCGCGTGGAGCAGGGTATTCCCTTGGAGACTCTCGACTTGCGTACGTGCTTTGCGACTAGTCGTGCAATTGAGCTGCTCAGTGAAGTTGTGGTTGACGTCCTGGGTCCCGAGAAAACCCTCGAGAAAAGGGCACAAACGGGTTCCATGTGGAACTCTGTGGCTCGTGGCCTCTTCGTCGAAGACGACTGGGACAGTTCTGGGGTAGAAGAAGACTATGACGAAGACGATCCAGATACAGGCAGTGATGACGAGGTATGGGACAATTGGGAATCAGATGGTGACGGGGATGGATATGGTGAAGATGAAATGGACTACTGGTAGATTGAGGAAGATCAGCCAAGTCCTTTACATGGAGAGACAGACAAGGTCGGGTAGAGGAGGCCGATGATGATGATTTCTACTCTCTTACGGGCAACCTAGGCATATATTCGTTCATATCGCACTTTAGTAGTTACACCTTATATGATGCAGCTTAGGTACGGTACGCGTTTGTAGAGTGCTGGGATAGTGATCGATAGCATGTAGATACACACTCGGAGTCAGGAAGTTTGGGGCCCGCCCGCACGCCTCTACTGTTGACGGACGTAGTGCAAAACCGCAACGGCTAGCATGCTCCGAGTGTGTCTACCCACCTTCGGCTCTCTTCGACTCTATTCTCAAGTTGCAGAAAAGCCATTCCTCAAGCTCGTGGCTGAGATGCGCAAGCCTGGGCTCACCGAGGTGTCGATCACCAATGCTCGCGATGCCCTCGTCGCGTCCAACAATGACTCGGACGTGTCCGCGCTCACGTGACTTTGGGTGCCGCCAAAGTCGCCCACCTGACTACTGGCGAGGGCATCGCACGCGCGTTGGTCCTAGAGCGCGGACAGGCCATGGTCATGGCGGCATGCCGGGCGAGCTCGTCGAGCTTAATTGGGAGACTGACTTTGTCGCGCGCAACGTGGACGTCACACACACCGCCGCGTTTCTCGCGAAGCCCGAGTCCAGCACCACCAGCTGCATCCACCACGTCCCCCGCATGCAGCTCCTCGACGCGCCGCTGTCGTCTGCCACAGAGGGTCCCACTCCCCGGCTGGTTCGTCGCACAGCAGGACTCCCTTCCCTGACGGAAAACCCGAGGGACGAGACGGTTGACTGTATGTATTGATTGTCCTTCAATTGCAGGCAGGGAGCCATGTCTGTCTCGCGCTTGGACCTGTGAAGAGTACAAACAGAACATTTGCGACAGGATTCAGGAAATTATTTTCGTCGGTTGCTTTCTTCATGAATACAATTCCTGGGCCACACGCCCGTCGACAACAGCATCTGAAAGTAACACAGTCGAAAGGTCGGATCTGAAGAAGGTTGCGGAGGTATTTGGGTGCTCGAAGAAGAATAAAGCAGAGTGCGTGCGAAAACCGAGGACGGTGCTTATATAATACAATGGGAAGCCACCGTCTGGTAAAACGTGAACTAAAACCGCGCTACGGTTTGGTTTTTTGATGGACCCAAGCCAGGCAAATTCTCGGGAATACCAACGGCAAGTCATCGATGCTGAAATCAAATCATTGGAAGGATCCATTCGAGCCTTGAGGCAACGCCGTAACGCACTTGCCCCCGTCTCGTCTCTACCTACCGAGGTCATCGCCGTCATATTCTCCTTTTTGCGTGTACCCGTCCCATCAATACTCATTACGATGTACGAAATGCCAGACCCTCTGGCATGGTTACGTGTAGCCCATGTCTGTCACTACTGGCGTGAGATTGCACTCGATCAACCCCTCTTCTGGAGTCACATCGATTTCACCGCCTTCAATTCTGCCGGCGCGGCCGAGATCCTCGCTCGGGCGAAGATGGCACCCTTATATTTGGAGGCAAGGGTTCCCACCGGTCACTGGGACGATGCTCGATTTAGTGCACTCCAAAAAGAACTCCAGGCGCGTGTCTCCCACATATACCACCTTGCCATTAGTGCAGAATACTTCCACCTTCGCAAGACACTCGAAGGACTTGTATCGTCTGCTCCCACTCTCGAATACCTTTCGCTTTCCAGTGAGGGATACTGGCACAGAGCAAGATCTTCCCAAGTATTTGTCCCTGACACTCTTTTCGATGGCACCACCCCTAGACTCTCTTACCTCGAGCTCCGCAATTGCGACGTCAGTTGGAAGTCACCACTCCTGAAAGGCCTCAAAAACCTCGAGATACGCACACTGTCCACGGATGCGAGGCCGAGCCTCTCAGTTTGGTTGGATGCTCTGGAAAAAATGCCACAACTCAAGACGCTTACCCTTCGTTCGGCTTCCCCGATTGCTCCTCCTGGTGCCTTACTCCCATCTGGCGTCGAGCGTACCATCACACTCCCCTCCCTTTCAGACCTCGATATCTCCGCCTCTGCGAGTGATTGTGGGCTCGCCCTCGCCCATCTCGTCCTACCGGCTCTCACCCAGCTGTGCTTCACGGCAACATCTTGTCGCCAGGACGGCAGCGACGCGCAAGAAATCCTTCCATATGTTGCTCGACACGCCCACGGACCCCAGGACACCCAACCGCTACAGAGCGTTGTCATCCGCAGCAGTAGAACGTGCGCCGACATGCTTGTGTGGACCGTGCCCGATATCGACGTCAAGTTACCCAACCCGATGGCCTTTCTCGATGCCATGTTCTCTGCACGCGTGACGTTCTCTGTCAAGAACGAGGATTGGTCTTCTGGGGCCCACACGGGGGTCTTTGATACGGCGATGGCGGCCCTCCCCATGAACAGCCTCGTGACACTTATCTCACAAAACCGTACAAGTCCCCTCGACAAGCAATCCTGGCTCCGCCACGCGCCGAGATGGCCCCTTCTTCAGTGTGTGCGTCTGGCGACCCCCGCAGCGCGTGGATTCAGGGAGATGGTGCTGGAAGACGATGGGGAACGTGAGTGCCCGCTGCTCCCGTCGCTGACGAAACTCGTCCTGGTCGACACCGCACTAAGTGCGCACAGGACACTCCGTCTGTGCGACGCACTTATGAAGCGCGTGGAGCAGGGGGTTCCATTGGAGACACTGGACTTGCACACGTGCATTACAACTAGTCGTGCAGTTAAGCTGCTCAGTGAAGTTGTGGTTGACGTCCTGGATCCCGAGAAAACCCTCGAGACAAGGGAACAACCGGTTTCCATGTGGGACGTCCTCATCGAAGACGACAGTTCTGGGGTAGAAGACTATCACGAAGACGATCCAGATACAGGCAGTGATGATGAGATATGGGACAATTGGGAATCAGATGGTGACGGGGATGGATATGATGAGGATGAAACTGACTACTGGTAGATGGAGGAAGATTAGCCAAGTCCTTTACATGGAGAGACCGACAAGGTCGGGTATGAGGCCAATTATGGATGATTTCTACGTAGGCATACATTCGTTCAGATCGCACTTTAGCAGTTACATCTTATATGATGCAGCTTAGGTACGGTACGCGTTTGTAGGGTCCCGGGCTAGTAATAAATAGCATGTAGATACCCGCCCGGAGTTGGAAGGTGTGGTAACTTGGGGCCAGGTTTTGGTGCCAGCCCGCATGCCTCTAGGTTACAAGAGATCCTCGCGTCACGACCGAGTTCGCGAGAAATCAGGTATGCTCATACTCAGCATATTCAGTACTCAGGGCTCGTACGCGCGGGGGCGGGAAGTGTCGGAGAGAAGAACGCGGTCGACCTCGTCATGGCCGCTTCTCCATCAATCAGCACGAGCGAGTTGTCAGAGAAGTCTGCACCCCGAGGTTCCGCCATTGACTTAGGAAATTGTAAACAGCCAGCTCGCACGGGTCGGACCTTATTTAGGGGACTCGCACGAACCGGACTGTATTGGCCCTAAGTTAATCTAGCTAGTTATTGGATGTCACACGGCTCGATCGGTTCGATTGCTGTAAGTGGCTCTGGATGACAACTTTGAAGCTTGACTTCAAACCCCGAGGAACGAGACGATGGACTGTATGTATCTTGGTATGTATTGGTTGTCCTACAATTGCAGGCGGGGAGCTAGGCCAGGTCCTACCTATTGTCATACTGGATAACGGTTATCTGTCTCGCGCTTGGATGGGATTCAGGATTTTCGTCAGTTGCCTTTGTTAGGAGGCACGCGATACCATCCGGAGTCTTCCGGTTAGTAAGCAGTCGGAGTATATACTGAGTATATTCTCGTAGTATTATACGCCGGAGAACCAAAAATATAGGGGTAAGGCACTCAGTTCCCGACGTCTATCTCGACGTCTAACTATCATATTCTGCTCATAACGCCTGTCTAGCCTGACAGCCTTCTTCACTACAACTCCTGGGCCACAAGCACGTCGACAACAGCACCTGTAAATAAACATCGGATCTGAAGTTTGCAGAGGTATTTGGGTGCTCGAAGAATAAATAAGCGTTGCCGGTCCGCATGCGAAAACCGAGGTTATGGGCTTATATAATACGATGGGAAGCCATCAACTAGCCACCGTCTGTGGTAAAACTAACCGCGCCACTCAAGCGCCACTGTTTGGTTTTTTGATGGACCCAAGCCAGTCAAATTCTCGGGAATACCAACGGCAAGCCATCGATGCTGAAATCAAATCATTGCAAGGGTCCATTCGAGCGTTGAGGCTTCGCCGTAACGCACTTGCACCCGTCTCGTCTCTACCTACCGAGGTCATCGCCGCCATATTCTCCTTTTTGCGTGTACCCGTTGCGCCATCACTTCCTACACCGTGGAAAATGCCAGACAATCTAGCATGGTTACGTGTAGCCCATGTCTGTCACCACTGGCGTGAAATTGCACTCAATCAACCCCTGTTCTGGAGTCATGTCGATTTCTCCGTCCTGAGTTCAGCTGGCGCTACTGAGATCCTCGCTCGGGCGAAGACGGCACCCTTATATTTGGATGCAAGGGTTCCTGATGGTCGCTGGGACGATGCTCGATTTAGTGCATTCCAAAAAGAACTCCAGGCGCACGTCTCCCACATATGTCACCTTGGCGTCAGCGCAGAACACTTCCACCTTCACAAGTCACTCAAAGGGCTTGTATCATCTGCTCCCACTCTCGAATACCTTTCTTTGTCCAGCGATGAATACCGGCACAGAGGAATATCTTCGCAAGTATTCATCCCCGACACTCTTTTCGATAGCACCACCCCGAGGCTCTCTTGCCTCGAGCTCCGCAATTGCGACATCAGTTGGAAGTCACCGCTCTTGAAATGTCTCAGATACCTCGAGATACGCACGCCGTCCGCGGATGCGATCCCGAGCCTCTCAGTTTGGTTGGATGCTCTGGACCAAATGCCACAACTCGAGACGCTTACCCTTGACTCGGCTTCCCCGATTGCCCCTCCTGGTGACTCACTTCCATTCAGCGTCGAGCGCACCATCACACTCCCCTCCCTTGCAGACTTGGATATCTCCGCCTCTGCGAGAGATTGTGGGCTCGCCCTTGCTCATCTAGTCCTACCGGCTCTTACCCAACTGTGCTTCATGGCAAAATCTTGTCGTTGGGACGGCAGCGACGTGCAAGAAATCCTCCCGTATGTTTCCCGACACGCCCACGGACCCCAGGATACGCAACCGCTACAGACCGTGGTCGTCAGCGGCGATGGAACGTACGCCGACATCCGTGCGTGGACCGTGCTCGATACCGACATCAAGTCTACACGCGTGACGTTCTCTGTCACGAACGAGGATTGGCCTTCTGGGACCCACTCGGAGGTCTTTGATGCGGCAATGGCGGCCCTCCCCGTGGACAGCCTCGTGACGCTTACCTCACCAGACCCCACAAACCTCCTTAACGAGCAGTCCTGGCTCCGCCACGCGCCGAGATGGCCCCTTCTCCAGCGCGTGTGTCTGGCGAAATCCGCAGCGCGTGGATTCAGGGAGATGCTGCTAGAAGACAATGGGGGACGCGAGTGCCCGCTGCTCCCATCGCTGACAAACCTCGACCTGTACGACGCCGCACTAAGTGCGCGCAGGACAATCCGTCTATGCGACGCACTTATGAAGCGCGTGGAGCAGGGGGTTCCATTGGAGACACTCGACTTGCGCACGTGCTCTGCAACTAGTCGTGCAGTTGAACTGCTCAATGAAATTGTGGTAGACGTCCTGGGTCCCGTGGAAACCCTCGAGACAATTCCATGCAGGGTTTCCATGTGGAACTCTGCACCTTGTGGCCTCTTCATTGAAGACGACAGTTCTGAGGTAGAAGACTATGACGACAGTCCAGACGCCGCTGACTTGCCATGGGGCAATTGGGCAACAGATGGTGAGGGGGGTGGGTACGGTGGGGATCCAATGGACTACTGGTAGATGGAGGAAGATTAGCCAAGTCCTTTACACGGAGAGACCGAGGTTGGGTATGAGGATGCCGATGATGATGATGATGATTTCTTCGCTCTTACGGGCAACCTAGGCATATGTTCGTTCAGATCGCACTTTAGTTGTCACATCTTATATGATGCAGCTTAGGTATGGTATGTGTTTGTAGCATCAGGAAAAACCTCCCGCGTTAACGAGAGTATAAATTATTGTTAAGTGAAGTAAGACAAATAAAGCGACATTAAGCGGGATAATACATCAGTAATATCACATAAGCCAACACCAGAAGTAATCACTGTTTAGAATCACTGTTTAGCCTAAGCATAAATTTTCGGAAATTTTCTACGAAAATGTGAGATAATTATGCCTAAGTTATCACCGAATGTGTTTACATAGAAGACAGCCCCACATCGTCATCGCCATTGTCGTCCAATTATTCAATTTGTGTTCTGAGTCGGTCTAAGACAAATGCTGGTGTAAGGACTACGTCCTCGCTGGGCTCTAAGCTTGCTTTATATACCTCACGTGTCTATGAAAATAAACATCATGCTTTTACTTCTGCGTTAACGATTTCCGTCCGTGTCTGCGTCGCGTCTCCGTCTCCGTCTCTATCGTGTTTCCTGTTCTCATCTCTCTTACTATTATCTACGCTTCCCCTTGGGTCGAAGTCTATTACTCGCTACACTGGTACGTTGTAAGGACGTTGAGGTGTCCGGGTGAGTTCGTAGGCGGTGTAAGGACGCTGAGGGGTCCTAGGTGAGTTCGAAGGCGGAGTGTGTTCAACTCCAAGAGAGGGGAATGGGAAGGGTAGAGGAAAGTTGCCAAGGGGCCTAGGGAACGGGAGAACGAGCGAGACGAGAAACGAAACAATTGCCGTCCGAAGCGGCGAGACAGGGAGATGAGAGACGAGCGAAGTCGATTGCGAGTGCCCTCGTCTGGGCCAGAGTCGAACCGGATTCACGCGCAAAGTCAGGGGGGGAAAACTGCGACACGAGCGCTAGATTCAGCCAGAAAACGAGTGCTTAAGCACAAAGCAGTCCTCTAGCTACTGAGCTAAGGTAGAGGGTCGAACGCGAACGAGTCGTGGGGCGAAGACCAGACATGGAAGGGAGGTGGTAAGGAACGAGTTGCGGAACATGAAACAACAGACGACGGCGCACGCACTAAGTAAAAAGGGGCTAGAAAGGGTTAGCTAAAAGGAATGAAGCCGTGCCACTGTCAAAGACAAAGCGGCATGGCCGAAGTGATCGACAGACAGGGTGGAATGGAGGGAGCACGAGGGAATGGATAACGTCGGGTGGCGTTGGACGAAGAATGCACGAGGCGCGGGGACGCGCGGACTATGATCGATGAACGTCGATGAACCCTTGAACCTGAAAAAAGTATAGTCCGTTGCTGCTTGCCTTGATTTGGCCTTCTATGAAGGGCCCGTCACATGCACACAGGCGCTTATGTGCCCCGATTGACAGCGCTAGAATTTGGCGGAAAACAGTGACGGGTGGGCTAAACCAGGCAATATTTTCATTCATTCTTGGACTGCCCCAACGCGTGTATGCCGCGGAGGATATCGCGGAGCCCCGGTGGTTGCTCTGGCGGGGTTTATGTGACACAAGAAGGCTTTAATTATCGGGAGTTAGGCTGTTTCGTAGATGGAGGTTCAAAGTACGTCCGGGCTTGCG
>WNGR01018183.1_pt1 | contig 11119 bp, 13 predicted proteins | sample 5407581 | NCBI WGS metagenome assembly WNGR01 (sample SAMN13153383, study PRJNA577476) | soil metagenome | isolation source: 80 cm soil or saprolite under Garry oak tree replicate 2 | place: USA:California | collected 2016-06-15 | reverse complement strand
CACCCCCGCGAAGGCGCCTCGCTCGAGGAGCAGGATCTTGCCGCCGCCGCGCTCCTCGGCCGGGGTGCCGACGACGCTCACCGTGAGGCCGACGTCGTCGGCGACGCGCGCGGCGGCGATGCCCGCGCCGACGGCGATGGCGGCGATCAGGTTGTGCCCGCAGGCGTGGCCGATGCCGGGGAGGCAGTCGTACTCGGCGCACAGGGCCAGGTGGAGCGGCCCCGAGCCGGCGCGCGCCACGAACGCCGTCGGCAGGTCGGCGATGCCCCGCTCGACGGCGAAGCCGGCGGCGTCGAGGGCCTCGGCGCACCAGGCGGCCGCGCGCTCCTCCTCGAAGGACAGCTCGGGATGGGCGTGGATGCGGTGGCTCAGCGCGACCAGGCGATCCCGGCTCGCGGCGACCCGCTCGCGGACGGCGGCTCTGGCATCCATGGGGGACCTCCGGCTCCAGTAGCCGGAAGGCGGCACCCGGCGTCAAGGGCGGGGCGAAGCCCATTCGCTTTCGTCCGCCTACCATGGTATTCAGGCGCTCGGCCGGTTAGCTAGCAGGAGGGGGGAGGGGGCGGATGCACTATCACGTCGTGCGCATCGACGAGGAGGGCGAGCACGTCGATCCCGCGCTGATCTTTGACCGGCAGGACGAGGCGGAGGAGCGGGCCGTGGCGGTGGCGCGGGAGATCGATGGGCCGGGATGGAGCGGCAAGCGCTACCCTGGCCGCTCGTGGCGGCGTCAGGAGCTTGCGGTGTACATCGACCGCCGCGTCCTCGAGCGGAGGGTGCCGCGCCTCGAGCTCTCGATCGTGCGCTGCGACGTGCCCGGCCGGGAGCCCGTGCCCGGCTGCTGTGCGTCGCAGCTCGGCTTGCCGTGGTGGAAGGTCCCCTGACGCCGGTCGCGCGCGTGGCCGGGGAGGTGGCGGGCGTCAGCGCGGCTGGAGCGGCTCGAAGCGCTCGGCGCGCTCACAGCGATAGCGCAGCTCGGCCGCAGCGGGCCGTAGGCGCGGGGTGTCCGGGCTCTGCCGCTGATCGCGCAGCAGGTCGGCGACCGACTTGCTGCGCGCCTGCTCGCACAGGTAGCCGGTGTCGTACTCGCCCCGCTTCTTCCAGCTGCTGAGAGGGGCGTCGGGCCGGTTCGCTTCCGGGTTGAAGAGGAGGAGCCAGCCGCCGTAGAGGATCAGAGCACCCGCCTGCCGCCGCATCCGCATGGCGCGCAGGGTGCGCCAGGCGCTCGGCCGGTGTCAAGCGATCAGGGGAGCACGCGCCGCCTGACCCAGCGCTCCGCGACCACGAAGGCGGCGGCGGTCAGGATCGCCATCCACGCGAGCTCCGCGGCCAGGCCGGGCGTGACCGTGCCGCGGGTGAGCGCGCGGCACACGTTCACCGCGTGGGTGAGCGGCAGGAGCCAGGCGAACGAGCGGGCCCATGCCGGCAGACTCTCGAGCGGGAAGAAGACCCCCGAGAAGAGGAACATCACCGAGATGCCGAGCGTGAAGTAGTAGCTGAAGAAGTCGTACGACGGCGCGCGCGCGGTCACCATCATGCCGAGGCCGCCGAACATGAGCCCGACCAGGAACCCGACCGGCACGACGGCCAGGGCGAGGGGGCTCGCGACCAGGCCGAAGAGCGTCGTGAGCAGGAGCACGAAGCACACCGAGAGGGTGCTCTTCGAGGCCGCCCACAGGATGTCGCCGGCCACGATGTCCGCGACCGAGCAGGGCGTGGCCAGGATGGCGGCGTAGGTGTTCTGCTCGGTCATGCGCGTGAAGGAGCCGAACGTAGTCTCGAAGGTGGCGCTGTTCATGGCCGTGAAGGCGATCATCCCGGGCGCCAGGAAGGCCGCGTAGGGCAGCCCGTCGATCTGGGCGACGAAGCGTCCGAGGCCGTAGCCGATGGCGAGCAGATAGAAGATCGGCTCGCCGAGGGCGGCGACGAAGAAGGACGGCGCGTAGCGCTTCCACGATTCCAGGTTCCGCCGCCAGACGCGGAGGGCGCGCAGCGTGGGCACGGTCCCGCCTCAGTCGGCTGTCCGAGTAGCCATGGCGGCTGCGGCAAACGATCCGGGGGCTGCGAGCGGCGTGCTCGCTCCTCCCTCCTGCGCCGTGCCTTCAGGCACGGCTCGTCGGTCGTCGCTGCGCTTGCCGCTCTCGCTCCCCGGCTCGTTCGCCTCGCTCGCCATGGCTACTCGGACAGCCTCCTAGTCCCGGAGCGCGTGACCCGTGAGGGTCAAGAACACGTCCTCGAGGGTGGCGCGCCGGCGCGCGAAGTCGAGGCCGTCGAGCGCGCCGAAGACGCGCGGCCCGGCCTCGCCGTCGCGGAGATAGAGGTAGAGGACCTGGCCGACGCGCTCGGACCGCCACGGCCCGGTGCCCAGGCGCGCGACGGCGAGCGCGTCCTCGGCCTCGGCCCCCGAGAGGTAGACCTCGACGACGTCCGCGCCCACGTGGGCGGCGATCAGCTCCGCCGGCGTACCCTCGGCGACGATGCGGCCGTGGTCCATGATGATGGTGCGGTCGCAGAGCTGCGCGGCCTCCTCCATGTAGTGCGTGGTGAGGAGGATGGTCGTGCCCTGGCGCTTGAGCGTGCGGATGCGCTCCCAAACCAGCCGCCGCGCCTGCGGATCGAGGCCGGTGGTCGGCTCGTCGAGGACGAGCAGGCGCGGCTCGTTGAGCAGCGCACGCGCCAGCATGAGGCGGCGCTTCATGCCGCCCGAGAGGGTGCGGATGCGGGCGGTGCGGTGCTCGGCGAGCTCCGCGAAGCGCATGAGCGCCTCGGCGCGCGGGACGGCGGCGCCGCGCGCGATGCCGAAGTAGCTCGCGTAGACGATCAGGTTCTGCTCGACGCTCAAGTCGGGGTCGAGGCTCTCGTCCTGCTGCACGATGCCGAGCCCGCCCTTGATGGCCGCGTGGTTGGCCGGCGTGGTGGACAGACCGAGGACGGCGAGGGTGCCGGCGCTCGGCGCGGTGAAGCAGGTGACCATGCGGATCGTGGTCGTCTTGCCGGCAGGAGGCGGGTCCCGGCGTGCAACCGGCGCTCGGGCGCGGCGCTTGACCCCGGAGGCCGGCGCCCGGAGACTCGGACGCGATGCTCCGCACCCAGAACCTCCACGTCGTCAAGACCGAGCCCCTGGTCGCGCCGCGCGTCATCAAGGGCGAGCTGCCGGGCTCGGATGCGCTCTACGAGGTGGTGGTGCGCGCCCGCGCGACCATTCGCGACATCATTGCCGGCCGGGACCGCCGTCTCCTCGCCGTAGTCGGCCCGTGCTCGATCCACGACCCGGAGGCGGCGCTCGACTACGCCGGGCGGCTCGGCGCCCTCGCCGAACGGCTGGCGGACAAGCTCTTCGTCGTGATGCGCGTCTACTTCGAGAAGCCGCGCACGACGGTCGGCTGGAAGGGGCTCATCAACGACCCCCACCTCGACGGCACGCACGACATGCAGCTCGGGCTGCGCCTGGCCCGCAAGCTGCTCGTCGACCTGGCGCGGCTCGGGCTGCCCGCCGGCACCGAGCTGCTCGACCCGATCACGCCGCAGTACCTGGCCGACCTGATCTCGTGGGCCGCGATCGGCGCGCGCACCACCGAGAGCCAGACGCACCGTGAGATGGCGAGCGGGCTGTCGATGCCGGTCGGCTTCAAGAACACGACCGACGGGAACCAGCAGGTCGCCATCAACGCGCTCGAGTCGGCGCGCCGTCCGCACACCTTCCTCGGCATCGACCAGGACGGCGTGGCCTCCATCATCCACACCGAGGGCAACCCCGACGGGCACATCATCCTGCGCGGCGGGCGGACGCCCAACTACGACGCCGAGAGCATCCGCCGCTGCGAGGAGCTGCTGGTCGCGGCCGGCCTGCCCGCGCGCGTCCTGGTCGACTGCAGCCACGCGCAGACGGCCAAGGACTTCACGCGCCAGCCGCGCGTGCTGGACGACCTGGTGGTGCAGATGCGGGCCGGCAACCGCTCCATCATGGGCTTCATGCTGGAGAGCAACCTCGAGGCCGGGAACCAGAAGCTCGCCGGCGGGCGCGCCGGGCTCCGCTACGGGGTGTCGATCACCGATGCGTGCGTCGACTGGCCGACCACCGAGCGGTCCCTCACCGAGGCCGCGGCCGGACTCGCCTGAGCGGCGCTGTTCATCCTCAGTGCGGGTGTCGGGCGTCGAACTCCTCGGCCACGCGCTCGTCCTCGCGGGTCAGCTGCTCGGTGTCCACGTCGGCGAAGCCGATGATCCCCATGTTCGAGTACGCGCGGCGGATCTTCGGCCCCCAGAGACCGATGTCCTTGATGGTGGGCACGATCCGGCTGAAGAGCAGCGAGCGGAACTGGCGCATGATCTGGGAGGACTCGACGTAGCCGACGCATTCCTCGACCGGGAGGCCGACCGTCTCCCACACCTCTTCGGAGAGGAAGCGGTCGCGCATCAGGTAGCAGGCCTCGACCGCGAATTCTTCTCGCTCGTCACGTTCCGCCTGCGTGAGCTGCGGGTAGTAGTCGCGCAGCGTGAGTCGCCCGAAGGCGACGTGCCGCGCCTCGTCCTGCATGACGTAGGCGTTCACCGCCGCGGCGAGCGAGTTCTTCGCCTGGTCGCGGATGGTGGCGAAGGCGGCGAGCGCGAGCCCCTCGATCAGCACCTGCATGCCGAGGTAGGTCATGTCCCAGCGTGCGTCGCTGAGGACGTCGTCGAGCAGGCGCTTGAGCGTCGGCGTGATCGGGTAGGCGAGCTCGAACTTCTCGTGCAGGAGGCGTGAGTAGGTCTCCACGTGGCGCGCCTCGTCCATCACCTGCGTGGCGGCGTAGAACTTGGCGTCGACGCTCGGCACCTGCTGCACGATCTTGGCGGTGCAGACGAGCGCCCCCTGCTCGCCGTGCAGGAACTGCGAGAGCTGCCAGGCCTGGAGGTGGCGCCGCAGGGTGGCCCTCTCCTGACGCGTGAGCTTCTCCCACATGGGCGAGCCGAAGATCGAGACCGACTCGTCGGGCAGCTCCTGCGGGTTCTCCGGATCGAGATCCTGCGACCAGTCGATGCGGACGTTGGTGTTCCACTGGAGCTTCTTGCCCTTCTCGTAGAGGCTCATGAGCGCGTCGCGGCCGTCCTCGTACTCCCAGCGGAAGACCGTCTCGAAAGCGTTCGGCACCTGCCAGGTGCTCCCCTCGACCGGAATGGCGTAGCGGCGTTGGGTCGTCATGGCGGCCTCCCTGGCAGCGGCGTGCTGCCCGACGCGGGCGCCTAGTCTTGATCCGACCGCCGCGCGCGTTCAAGCCCTCGGGTCAGGGCCCGCAGCTCGTCCAGTCGATCTCCCAGAAGCGGGGCAGGGGCGGGGCCAGCTCCAGGTGACCGCCGAAGCATTCGAAGCTCGGCTGGTGCGCGAGCCGCTCCTTCACGCGGTGGATGAACTCGTCGACCGGCGTGTCGCCCGGGTCGCCCAGCTCGAGGCGGCGGCGCTGCCCGCACTTCTTGCAGCTCACGTCGACGCGCATCGTCCGCAGTCTGCCACAGGGGCGATCTGGCCACCCTCGACCCGGAACGCAGGCGCCTGGCCACCATCGGCAGCCAGGCCGCGCCGTAGCGCTCAGCCCGGCGTGCCGCCGGCCGCCCGCTTCTTCACGCCCTGGGCGGCCGCCAGGAAGGCATCTTTGGTGCCCGCGGCGAGGACGCCGATCGGCACCGACTGCGCCATCCCCTGGCCTTCCTTCACCAGGAACCGGCTCCGCACCAGGCAGCGCTTGCCGTCGGGCGACGGCTCGAGCTCGTAGTGGCCGTCGTTGAAGTTGAGGTCGCTGCTGAGCGTCTTGAAGTCGATCTCGTGCTTCTCGGGGTGGAAGGTCCACTCGACCTTGGCGTTGGACTGGCGGCCGATGACCCGCTGCGCGATCTGGACCGTCTTCGAGGTCGGGGTCACGTTGAGGAGATTCGCCCGGTCCACGCCGGGAATGAAGTCGGGGTAGTGCTCGATGTCGACGAGCGCGTCGTAGACCGGCTGGCAGCCGGCGTCCACCAGCGACCAGTACTCGAGCTGGACGCCCTCGCCCACCTTCGCGCTCTTCTCGCGCAAGACGAAGTTCTCGGGCGCGTTCCAGTCGACGCCGCCCTCGCCGCAGGCCACGAGGAGCAGTGTCAGGCCGAGCAGGGTGCACCGCGTGATCCGCATGGTCCCGTCCTCCGTTCCAGAAAAAAAGGTGGATGGCCGCTGGCCCCGCGTAACACCGCCGTCCACTTCCGGTCAACGGGCGGGGAGGACGGGGTCGGGGCTGGGGCCTCCGTGCCCGCTTGTGCTACGGTCCGCGCATGGCGGACGCTCCCGAGCGGCCGAAGGCCATCGACTGCTGGCTCAATCCGACCACCGGGCTCGCGGAGCAGCGGCCCGAGTTCCTGGTCCGCGTCGCCCGCGACTACTTCCACCGCGAGAAGGAGGCCTTCACCCCCACGCCGATCGAGGAGCTCCTGCGGCAGATGGACGCGGCCGGCGTCGAGCGCGCGATCATCACCATGAACCCCCACGATCCCGAGCCCGTCGCCGCGCTGGCGCGGGCCTTCCCGGGACGGTTCATCTGCTCGACCACGATCGACCCGATGGCCGGCATGGAGGCGCTCCGCCTGCTCGAGCGGCTGGTCGCGACGCACGGACTCCGGCTGGCGCGCGTGGTGCCGTTCCTCGTGAACCGCCCGCCGAACGACAAGGTCTACTATCCGCTCTACGCCAAGTGCATCGAGCTCGACCTGCCGATCTCGGTCAACACCGGCATCCCCGGCCCGCCGATGCCTGCGGAGCCCCAACGCCCGCTCCACCTGGACGAGGTGTGCCTCTTCTACCCCGAGCTGAAGCTCATCATGGCGCACGGCGCCGACCCGTGGTGGGGTGAGGCGATCCGTCTCCTGCTCAAGTACCCGAACCTCTACATGATGACCTCGGCCTACGCGCCGAAGTACCTGCCCCAGGAGCTGATCCATTTCATGAATACGCGCGGCGCGCACAAGATCCTGTTCGCCTCGGACCACCCGTTCCTCTCCTTCGAGCGCTGCCTCAACGAGGCGGCCGCATTGCCCCTGCGCGAGGGCGTCCTCGCCAAGTACCTGCGCGAGAACGCGCTCGCGCTCTTCCGCTGGGACTGAATCGACATGGGCTACATCGAGAAGCACCTCGCTCCGGGCGAGCAGGTCGTGTTCCGCACGCGCCTCCATCCCGTGATCTTCGCCGGCACGGCGGCGTTCGCGGCCTTCGTGCTCGGGGTGGTCGGGCTCATCGTGAGCCGCAACGAGCTCACCGCCCGGACCGTGGCGCTCCTCTGGCTCGCGGGGGTGATCATCGCGATCGGCTCGCTCCTCCCCCTCTACGTGCGCTGGCAGACTTCCGAGTTCGCGGTCACCGACCGGCGCGTGCTGGTCAAGGTGGGCCTGCTCTCGGTGCACACGCTGGAGCTGCTCCTGCCGAAGGTCGAGGCCATCGGCGTCGACCAGACGATCGGGGGCCGGCTGCTCGGCTACGGTACGCTCCGCATCGTCGGCACCGGCGGCACGGTGGAGGCGTTCGCGCGCGTCGCGCAGCCGCAGGCGCTGCGCGAGGCGGTGGTCCGCCAGGCCCCTTCCTCAACCGCCGCGCGGACGCGTTGAAAGGGCCGCTCAGGCGGCGCCGCCGCCGAGCTCGCGCAGGACGAAGCGCCCGCCGTGCGGGATCTCGAGCGAGAACGTGTCGCTGCGCACGTCGTCGATGGCGTCGATGACGAAGTGATCCGACACCAGGTAGCGCGCGTGGTCGGGATGCGCATAGACCGTGATGCCGCCGGCCTCACCCAGGGGCACGTCGAAGCCCTCGATGATGTTCGAGCGGCGGCAGAGCACGGGGTTGGTGCCGCCGCAGCAGCCCCCGCTGATCATGAACGCGAGCGCGTCCTCGGCCGAGTCCGCGGCGCCGCGCACCCGCTCGAGGAGACGATGCGCCCGCGGGGTCAAGCCGGCACAGGCGGGCATCCCGCTCACATGCCGAAGAAGTCCATGGTGAAGTCGTTCAAGTCGACCCAGACCTGCTTCAACTTGGTGAGGTGCTCGACCATGGCGATGCCGTTCTCGCGCCCGTAGCCCGAGAGCTTGTAGCCGCCGAAGGGCGAGTTGGCCTCGATCATGTGCCAGGTGTTTATCCACACCGTGCCAGCCTGCAGGCGCTTGGCGAGGCGGTGCGCGCGCTTCAAATCCTTCGTCTGCACGCCCGCCGCGAGCCCGTAGATGACGTCGTTGCCGATGCGGACCGCGTCGTCCTCGTCGTGGAACTTGAGGATGCTGGCGACCGGGCCGAAGATCTCCTCCTGCGCGATCTGCATCTTGTTGTCGACCTCGGTGAACACCGTGGGCTCGAAGTAGAAGCCCTTGGCGAGCGCGGGATCCTTCGGCTGCCCGCCGCCGCAGCGAAGGTGCGCGCCCTCCTTCCTGCCGATCTCGACGTAGCGCTGGACCTTGCGCTGCTGCTCCTCGGAGACGAGTGGCCCCATGCGCGTGGCGAAGTCGAGCGGGTCGCCGATCTTGATCTGCTGCGAGCGCTCGACGAAGCGCTCGACGAAGCGATCGTACATGGTGTCCTGCACCAGGATGCGGGTCCCCGCCGAGCAGATCTGGCCGGTATTCATGTAAATGCCGAAGAGGGCGTTGGTGACCGCCGTCTCCAGGTCGACGTCGTCGAAGATGATGTGGGGCGATTTCCCGCCCAGCTCGAGCGTGACGGTCTTCAGGTTGGTGGCCGACATCTGCACGATCAGCCGGCCGGTCACGTACTCGCCGGTGAAGGCGATCTTGTCGACCCCGGGGTGCGAAGCGAGGGCCGCGCCCGCCGTCGGTCCGAATCCGGGCACCACGTTGAGCACGCCTTCGGGCAGCCCGGCCTCGGCGGCGATGCGCGCCAGCTCGAGGCTCGTCATGGGCGTGTGCTCGGCGGGCTTCAGGACCACCGTGTTGCCGCAGGCGAGGGCGGGGGCCGCCTTCCAGGTTGCCATGAGGAGGGGGGCGTTCCACGGCGTGATGCCGCCCACCACGCCGACCGGCTCGCGCAGCGTGTAGCCGAGGAAATCGCCGGGGCGGAGCGCCGGGCTGGTGAGCCCGTGCAGCTTGGTCGCCATGCCGGCCCAGTAGCGGAAGACCTCGGCCGCGAGCGGGCCCATGCCGCCCGTCATGAGGATCGGCATGCCCATGTCGAGGGTCTCGAGGCGGCCGAGGTCGGCGGCGTTCGCCTCGAGCAGGTCGGCGATCTTGCTGAGGAGGCGGGCGCGCTCCCCGGCCGGCGTGCTGGACCACGTGCCCTCGTAGGCGGCACGCGCCGCCCCGACGGCGGCGTCGATATCGGCCTTGTCGCCCTCGGCGACGACCGCGACCACGGAGCGGTCGTGCGGGCTGATGCTCTCGAAGCGCTTGCCGGAACGGCTGTCGACGAACTTGCCGTTGATGAACAGCTGATACTGCCGGGCGCCGCTCTCGGCGCCGAGGGGCTGGGCGCTGCCTGCCATGTCAGGCCTCCTTCCTGGCGCCCTACTTAAAAGGGGCCGCGCCGCGGGTCAACCGGGCGGCGCGGCCCCCCGGAAGCGCAAGGAGCGCGCTAAGAGGCGCGCGCGCGCCGGCGCTCGCGGCCGCCGCGAGCGTCGCGCGCCAGCTTGTCCTGCAGCGCGCTCACCACGAAGTCCATCACGGACACGTCGGACTTGACGCAGTAGAGCTTGAGTTCCCGATGTAGCAGCTTTGGAATACGGGTCGCCAGCTGAACCCATACCTCGCCTTCACTCGCCATCTTTCCTCCCTTCCAGTCGCAACCGACTAGTACGTGCATAGTTATCGTTTAAGAGAGGGTAGTGCAAGCAGGCGGGCGCTACGAAATACTGCATGGCATGCTAGCTAAGAACCCCCAGAGGTGGTTGGCGCAGCGCGTCACCAAAGGCGCCGGCGGCACGTGGCGGTACCCGTGTACGTACTCGTGGACGCTCTTCGAGCCGACACACGTTCCCGGGAACGGTGTCATCGCCCGTTCTCTGGTCGGCCGGCCTGCCCGCTACTCGGCACGCGCCCGTCTGGGCGCGCTTCAGGCCCTCGAGCGTTGCGCGCGGGCGCTGCGGCGCGAGTGGGCTAGCTTCTCGGCGAGGGCGCTGCGCACAAAGCTCTGCATGCGTACGTCGTGACGCACGCAGAACTCCTTGAGCCGTCGGGCGATGCGTCGCGGAATCCGTGTTGCGAGCTGCACGAGCTCCTCGTCGTGCTGAGCAACGAGTCTCATATTGCGACAAGGCTGCCCGCGAGCCACGGCACTGTCAATCACGGGTCAGAGGGGTGGTGCGGAGGCCCGCAGGAACGCCGCCACCCCGTCCACCACGGCATCTGCGAGGAGCTCGTGGTAGCGGCGGTCCTGGGCACGGGCGGCCTCGCCGGGGTGCGTCAGGTAGCCGATCTCGATGAGCGCGCTGGGGGCCGGGTTGCGCACCAGGACCCCAAAGGGCCCGGGCCGCGCCTCGCCCCGCACGCCGCCGACGCGGCTCTGCAAGGCGTGGTCGAGGCAGCGGCCGAGCAGGGCGGCGCGCCAGCTACCCCCCGGTGTGCTCGCGGTCCGGACCCCGCCGCCGCCGTAGAACACCTCGAGCCCCTGCGCACTCGGATCGCTGCACGCATTCGCATGCAACGAGATGAAGAGGGTGGCCCCGTCGCCCGGCATGGCGACGCGCCGCTCGATCGGGACGAAGGAGTCGTCGGTGCGGGTCAGCAGCACCTCGACGGGGAGCCGCGCCGCGAGCCGGCCGGCGACCATCTGCGTCACCTCGAGCACGATGTCCTTCTCCAGCACGCCGCCGATGCCTTCGGCTCCCGGGTCGCGCCCGCCGTGCCCGGCATCGAGGACGATGAGCGGGGGATGCGACACCAGGGGACGAGCCGCGGTGCGCGGCTTCACCCTGGGGGTCGATGGCTGCGGGCTCCGTGACGGCGCGCCCGGAGCGGGCGGTGCCGGCGGGGCGAGCGGCTCGGGTGCCGCGGCGGTCGGTGCGGGTGTGGGGGGCTCGATCGCCGCGGCCATCGGCGCGGGCGCGGGGGGCTCGGGCGCTGCGGCGGTCGGTGTCGGCGCGGGGGCTTCGATCGCCGCGGCCATCGGCGCGGGCGCGGGGGG
>WNGR01008909.1_pt1 | contig 11119 bp, 15 predicted proteins | sample 5407581 | NCBI WGS metagenome assembly WNGR01 (sample SAMN13153383, study PRJNA577476) | soil metagenome | isolation source: 80 cm soil or saprolite under Garry oak tree replicate 2 | place: USA:California | collected 2016-06-15 | reverse complement strand
GGTGTCATGATTGGCTCACGCGGCGATGGCGGGAGGGACGACATGCTGACGCTCCACTGGTACCAACTTGCCTAGATTTGACGAGATGTTTGAGAGAGCGAGTTGAATCTCGTTGAGGGCCAGGGCGTTGTCACTGGAGCACGAGATGAGTTTCTGAAACCCCTTCAAGGGGAAGGAACGAAGACGAAGTACCTGGGTGTACCATTGGGAACAGGCTCACGCAATCCTTTCAACATGTCCTCGTTTACGTCTGAAGCCGATATCTTCTCTCCAGCACGGATTCTGATCTAAAGAGAGCCATGGTTAATGACCGTGGATGTCAACGAAGACCGATTGGGTATACTCGATTCACGGTTGGGACCGATTGCCCCAAGTCTCTAGATGGTGGGGCTGAGATGTTCGTGGACATGGAGGAGAGGCACAAAGTACGTGGATGTAGGGCCTTTTGCTTTTAACCAATAGTTACGGTGCTGTGCTACCATCACGCCGACGCGCGCTACCTGTACACACCTGACAGTTACTCATAACCAGACATGGAAGCCGGTACAAAACAGGTCAAGGAACCCTGACTAGACCCAGCCCACTCATGCAACGTGCCAAGGCGGCATGAAAGTGGAGCTTCCATTTGGCACTTCGCGAAGGTTACTGCAATACGCATTGCCTTACTCTTCACATGCGGCTGGACACACAGCAGTTCTGAAAGCCATCTGAATCCTGGTCTGAATACTGATCTATTTGATGTTTATCAACGTTGTATATATATTTTTCATTCTTTCGGCCCAAATAGAATACACGTGTCGACGCCTCTATAAGAAACACGCGTCGCCCTTGATGCAACTTAGTGATGGGCGAGAACGTCAAGTCAACACACGCGTCTTCTAATTGAGGAACCCTGACAGCAGTGCTTTCGCGCGCTTAACACGATCCGATCGGACTCCGCGAGACTGCGCACCCGATACCAGCCCAAGACGCGACTTGCGTCTCTCGCTCGCTCACCGGCACCAGTGACCAACCGATAATCCTCCCCTCCCCTCTCACTTAATCCTGCTGTTCTTTGTGAAAATACGTAACACCGTCCTCTCCCCATACCCTATACCGCACGGCAGCCACGAGGCTAACAGCCTCGTTGTACGTGAGCACAGCCGAACAACCTATGCGACTTAATATTCGCGAGGCGCTGCCAAAAAGCCCGTTTTCTTTTGTACAGGTTCTCCCGTATCGCTTGCATAGATTTTTTCTGTGTGTCACGAACAACAACCAGGCGGTAAGTGAGCCGAGAAGCACCCGCCACAGCCTTTGAACCCGCGTTTCCACTGGAAGCGTCCATTAAGACCCCATGGCGATGTCCTACAGCCCAGCTATCTCCAAACGCGCTTCTACGTGACTCTTAATCGTGCGGGTCGACGATCGAACGGCAGATACCCTTCTTCTCCGTCTCGCCCTATATTCGACCCTTCACGACTCGGGGGACGTTGCTGTTGATCTATACTTACATGTGGCCGCCTCGCCTACTCAACGATGCAACTGCCGACATCGCACCACCGGAGCTTGGCCGCAGCTGTGGTACCCGCAGCGATCGAGGGTCTCCTTGCTTAGAAGCTGCGCAGCAACCCTCTCATTGCGATTCTCAGCGCCTAACAAACACCTCGGCTAATGCACTGATGTCCGTTTCACCCGTTGGTGCCTGTTCTCGAACAAGGAAAGAGCATTACCAACCTTGGGAAATAGCCTCCGAGTCACGTGCGTCCACTTCCTTCAATTTCCAAAACGGTCCAAAACATCACGCGAGCGTATAATTTTTACAACAACATTACTTGGGTGGCCCACCGGTCAACCCAGTGTAGCGATATTGTATTGCTCAGATAAAAGAGCATGGGTGTCAAGTCGGATCGCGAATGTACAACGAGGATGGCTCCAGAACCAACGCAGGGGTCGATAATGACAACAACGGCAACAGGGGAAAAAGAAAAAGAAGTGAAGGAGGTGATGAGATGTCGTGTCTGTTTATGTTTATATGAGCTGTGACCAGATGAAAGGCAGAGGGGAAAAACATAAAGAAAGGCCAAGTAAGAAGTGCACAAACGAGCCCAAATCAGACAGTCATAAATGAGCAACGGGCTGCAGCAACGATCACGAACAAACGTTAAAAAAAGAAGAAAAGGGCCAATAATCGAGATCAAACGCGTGCAAGGTGGGGTACGAGAGGGAGGATGTGATTGGTCCGGTCATGCCGGCGCGAGTGATATTTAAATACTTGAAGCAGCAAACCGACGGATGAACAGATAGTTGAAACATATAGACATGATGGGGGGCAGAGAGGTCAGACAGTTGCATGGGCAGGATAGACCAGGTGAGGCGGCTGGAACATGCGGAGAGGAAACAAGGACACAAGTCTAATGGGTGTGGTTGGGAGACTCCATGGGGAGAAATGGGGTGTATGGGATCGGCGGAGTAGATCTATGCCGAGACAGATACCTCCTTCGAGGTATCGGGGGCGCCATTAGCAACAGCGGCGAAGGAGACCGGAAGCTTGTGGGAAAGCGCCGGTGCAGGGACCGGAGTTAATGTTGTAGCATCAGTCTTAGGGGCCTACAATCCAATGACGCTTTCGTTGGTGCACCGCATAAAATCCTACACATAAATGCGAAACGTACCTGACTTGCGATAGGGCGGAATTGTTCCTGTCCTTCGGCCACGGCGTCAGACTTCAGGACCTCCTTGCGCACCGGGGGGTTTTGTAGTACCTGCGCAGCGGTCGGACCGTTGTGGGTACTGTGTCCGTTCGCTTGGGGCGGAGTAGACGAACCGCCAAGGACAGGGAACTCATCCGCGTTGGGCACACGCTGCTTCGGGGGGACCGGCGCAGATTTCGGAGGTCGCGAATGCACGCCGTTGACACCACGCGGACCGCGCTCAGACGGAGTCGTGCTTCCGCTGCTTCCCTGACGTGGGACGTGATTGCCATTCTACGGTCGCATTAAGAATGTGAGTATCATGTGAAAAATGCGCAAGACACAAAAGCATGCCGTGAACCGGCTTACCTCCGTGATCGACAGATTGGCCAGTTTCTCCTCAAGGTTCGCATGGCCGTTCCCGTTGAGTGCACTTTGGGGAGGCGAGCGGAAGCGGCTGACTCGCCCCATCATATGACCATCGGCCAAGACATGCGGGAAGCGACATTCGTCCCTACAACATGGTGGTTACCATAGCACGAGCATAAGAATATGAGAGAGCCATACCCATTCCTACAACGGCCGGAAGGGAAGAACAAGCACGGCGGCTTGCGACCACCGCCGAATGACGGTCGGCGGAAACCCGGACCTCCGCTTGCACGGCGATCACCACGTGGGCTGAAGCCTTCTTGTGGAGGCGGCTTTTGTGCACCATTTTGTTCAGACCCCGCAGGGTAGCGCGGGTGCGCAACAGAAGGAGGTTGTGGGTAGTTTGCGGTAGGTGACTGCGGCCCAGGAGGGGATGCATGGGTGGGCGGCGGCGGAGGGACAGGGTGCGGAATGGAAAGTTGACCAGGGTGTGGATACGAGGGAGAGACAGGAGACATGGGACCGTAAGGCCCATGTGCAGGTACGGGTCCCCCTGACGGATTGAATGGAATCTGCACAGGAGGAACGATCTCCGAAGTGTTACGCTGGTGGACGAACGGGGGTGGCGGTGGGATGGGCTGCGTGGCAGACTGTGGGGAGACAGGGGAAAGGTGATGGGGAGGAGGTACGCCATTTTGCGGTTGGAACTGGGGCGGGTGTGCAGGCATAGGATAGAAGTTGGGAGGGTAAGGAGGCTGGTCGTAAGGAGAGGGGTATTGAGCAGGCGGGGGCATTGGGCCGGGGTAATAGGGACCCTGCGGGTGGGCGAAAATGCAAGAGGCACCGTAGCGGCAAGCGGGGAAGTACCTGCAAGGGATGAGCCGAGCAATTTCCGGAGGAGGAAGGTTGGAGGCATTGCTGCCAGCTGGGGCGGCGGACTGGTCATCCGTGGATGGTGGGGTTGCCGCAGGCGGGGCAGGGCCATGAGGTGGGGGGTAGAAAGGCATCGCACCCTCAGGAAGGGGCTGAACTGGCATGCCAGGATAATAGGCGTAGGGGCCGGGGTGTGGCAAATAATAGCCCTTAGGGGGGCCCATGTTAGGATCGTGGATGAATCTCGGGTCCTGAGGAGGGGTGTCGGTATTGACCTTGGGAAGAGCTGCCGAGCGCAGCAATTCTACAATGTTGGCATCTGACGTGTACTGCTCCGGGAGGCCATGAGTCGAGGCATGGGCAGGGTTGGCACCTGGTAAGTGGCAACGTGTTGGACGAGTGCTAAATGTAGAGTGGGTAGATTTGGCATACCGTGGCCCAACAGCGCTTTGACCACGTCACGGTGACCATTTTTGACGGCAGCGATGAGAGGGGTCACACCGTCCTGGTCTTTAGGAGTGATGGGTAGAGACGGAAGAGAGGCGCGTAAAACGGGATGAAGAGTAGAGTGAGAGGGTGATGTGGGGCAAAAAAGGGGGAGGGGAGAAAAGGACGTACCTTTTTGTTCGATGTCGAGAGAGGAAGGTTGGGCGAGGAGTTGGTTGACCTTGTTGAGGTCACCGTCGGAGGAGGCTTGAAGAAGGTCAGAAAGCATGACTCGAGAAGAAATGAGAGGGATCTGAGTGAAGGAGAGGAAGTGTGAGAGTTGGTGGAGAGTACGGTATGCGAGTCAGGCTCAGCTTTAGCCGGGAACGCGTTGGACCAATCTTGGCCGAGCGCTCCCAAAAAATTTACCTGAGAAAAAATAAAAATAAAAACAGACCAGATCAAGATCCGATCTGATGATCACCCACATCTATACAATCAGACGCCCGGCAACCTCTTACTCATATTTCATACAACTACTCGTACAATCCTTTAAAACTCCTCAATCCCCAATTTCTTCATGAGCGCGCGTGCTGGAACCCCCGATTTGCCAGGTAGATCAAGTTCCCTCACCATCGGTCGTTCCAACAGTGCCTGCGCTTGTTCCCGCACGTTTCGCCCTGGATTGGCCCCACAGTCAGATCTTGGGTGTAACTCATCAGGTCATGGCGCTTACCTTCATACAACACTTGGTATACCTGTCATTCCCTCAGGTCAGCCCACCTCGACTCAAAATGCAATGTGAAAACATACCGCATTCGCAAGAGGCGCCGGGACATCCAGATCATCCGCGATAGCTTTGAGTCCTTTTGCTGTTGTCACTCCCTCCGCAACGCTGCCAAGAGTCTTGAGAACATCTTCCAAGCTCTCCCCACGCCCAAGCCTGACTCCGACCGTATAGTTACGACTCGTCAAGGAACTGCACGTAAGAAACAGGTCCCCAACGCCTGCCATCGACAAAAACGTCAGAGGGTTTGCCCCATAAGCAACACCAATCCGAGTCATCTCCGACAATCCGCGCGTGATTAAGCCTGTAAAGCGCCCAAGCGCCTCGTGGTCAGTGCATCGTTCCGAATTCCCAGGACTTTATATGTTGACTGACTTGCTCTCGTGTTATTTTCATATCCCAGTCCATCCGCCATGCCAGATGCGATCGCATATACATTCTTAAGCGCGCCTGCCAGCTCAATCCCGATCGGATCGTTTCCTCGATAACTGTGCAAGCATTCCGTCAGTGCAAGCTCATTTACGCGCCCAGGGGGAAGCAGACAAACCAGCGGAACCATGGCTGATGAAAGACGAGTGAGGCCCTCTCAGCGTGGTCTTCCGATAGGGAAGCGATGGAGACCATGGTTGGTTGGCGCCTTACGACTATAACAGACAAACTTGTCAGCTTTCTTCTTCTGACCATACTCCTTGTCCGTACTTTCTGTCGCAAACGACGGCCCAGACTTGAAAATGATTTAGTCATGACCTTCTGGTAATCGGGCCCGTGCTCCACTCACCAGAAAGGTTGAGACCTTGGCAACGTCTTTACCGCAGGTATCTGCAATGATCTCAAGTGTTAATGCATTGGTGTCTGTCTCAATGCCCTTGTTCACGAATATGAACAAGGGGAGGTGCGCGTCATCGAGACTTGGACGTAATCTTGCCAGCAATGACCTAAGGTGGACCGTACATATGCGCGCCTAGCAAATGTATGCGGGGAAACACAATACCTGAGCCCTTGTGTGGGTATAGCGAATAGCAAGACATCCATCTGCTTGACAAAGTCTACATCTGGAAGGTCGGGTCCTACCGCACGGATCGTGCTTGGGAAGCTATGGTCCTTCAGGTAGCGTGGGTTTTTGTGATGTTCGTTGAAATACTCGACAAAGCTCCTCTCACGCGACCACATAAAGACCTCGTGCTCCGAGTCTCCGAGGTGGTCCGCGAGACAGCTTCCGAAGTTGCCAGAACCGAAGACAAGAATTTTTTTGGGGGTCGGTGAACAAGAAGTCATCTTGTAAGTTCGGCCGTCTGTGTGGGTGTATCTACCGGCGGGAGTATGTACGGGGATTGAGTGCGGAGTAGGGGTAAAGTAGAGCTTGTGGGGAATTTGGGGGAATTTGAGCAGAGTCGGAGGACTTAATAGTCTTATCCAACGCATGCAATGACGCGGTGTCGTCCGACCCGGAGCCTAGAGTGCAATCGTTTCGAGTCGGGCAGATTGACTTGTTTTATCGTTTGTTACATCGTGACAGCAACGTGTCACGACCCAAGTATTGTCGTGCCTGTAGGGCCAATGGTCTGCGCGTTACACCCACACTCGTTTCACTTCTCCATTTACCGGCTACCCTCCCATTAATCTTATCTATTCCAGCATGCCAGTACAAGACCGTACGAACGAATTCCTCGCTTGCGTCGAGTCAATTCGTAATCGTTCTTCCGTGCCTGTACGAAATACCGACAAGCAGCGCCTTCTGGACAAGCAAGCACGCGCAGATAATAAAAGCGAGTTTACCCGTATGGCCAGTGCTATCGGCAAAGACATCGGCGGCACAGCCGTCAAGCTCGGAAAGTTGGCACAATGTGTGCACTCATATCCTCTCTTCATGTCGCAGAGCCACTAACAGCCCTGCTTCAGTGGCGAAACGTAAAACGCTGTTCGACGACCGGCCAGTCGAAATCAGCGTACGTGGCTCTTGCCTTGCTCCTCCTGTGTCACGACCCTGACCTCTCATGACAACTTCAGGAGCTCACTTTCGTCATCAAGCAAGACATCGCAAGTATCAACAAGCAGATTGCGACGCTTCAGGCGTATGTGAAACAACGTAAAGCACAAGGCAGTTCCAAGTCCGCCGAAGGGAAGCAGATTGAGGAGCACAACCACAACGTCGTCATGCTTTTGCAGAACAAACTCGCAGACACGAGTATGACGTTCAAAGATGTGCTGGAGGTCCGGACTCAGGTGCGTAGCGCCGTCTCAAGAGCTACCCCCGTACTGATTCAATTCTAATATTACCTGAAATAGAACATGAAGGAGTCGAAAGACCGAACAGAACAGTTCATGTACTCTACTGCCACGGCCGCCAACCAGGCACCAGCGAGTCAGTCAGCTCTTCCTGTCGGCTTGCCTCCCGGTCTGACCCGACCTGTTCTAGACTCATTTCTATTTTCGAGCACACAGCGACAGGACCCCATGGGCGACGGTTCCTCTGGCAGGCTTGACGCGAAGGGCAAGGGACGAGCAACCCCCAATAACGGCATGCTCGCTTTAGACCTCGAATCTGCCGAAGGCGGAATGAGCGAACCTAATGGCGGCGGCGGCGCGTTTCAGCAGATGCAACTTGTAGAGCAACAGGTGCGTCCCTTCCCCTGGCGTTGGTCCGCGGCGAATCGCTCTGACGTGCTCCATTGACACACACAGGACAGTTACATTCAGTCTCGCTCCTCAGCTATCGAGTCGATCGAGACTACGATCGCGGAACTTGGCCAGATCTTCAACCAGCTTGCGCACATGGTCGCAGAGCAACGCGAGACTGTCCAGCGGATCGACGCCGATACATTCGACATCGCGTCGAACGTCGGAGGCGCGCAGCGCGAGCTGCTCAAGTACTATGCGAGCATTTCGAGCAATCGGTGGCTCATGCTCAAAGTCTTTGGTGTGCTCATTGTTTTCGTGAGTCTCTCTCCATTCGGCTTTTGAGAGTTGAGCGGCTAACTGGTACCTCTGTAGTTCTTGATTTTTATCTTAGTATCATGACAGACTTAGCTGTGGCTGCGCCTCACTGCGACTGTATATACTTATGCACACGCACCTTACCAAGCTCGGACTTCCGTCGAATAGATCTAATTCGCACGCATACAAACGACAGTTATCCGATAGGTAGCGCATTCACTCCTGTCCCCCAGCTTTTCGTCCGAGCACCGCGCTTCTTTTTTGTCTTCTTTCCCTCACGATTCCCACCACCGTGGTCTTCGTTACTCACTGTCCAAGTGCGCTTCGTGTGCGGCACATCGCCCTCCCCTGATGTCGTCGAGAAACGCTGTGGCTGCAAACTCTCCTGTAACGCCGTGCCCTCTCCTCGCTCTGATGCCGCCTTATGCGACCGTCGCGTCTACGAAGTGGTAGTCAGTAGGTGTGGCAAGCGAGCAAAATGGGGGAAGAAGATGAAGGCCGACGTACCCGCTGCGCCGCGAGTTCCTTGTTCCGCGCCTTGAGCTTCGTTAGCCGTGCATCTCCCTTCCCACCACCACCCGCAGTGAGCTCGACGTTGATCCGCCTCCCATCAAGCTCCGACTGGTGCAAACGGAGCGCGGCCTGTAACGTGGGCCGCGTTGAGAACTCGAGGAACGCGCAGCCCTTAGACTTGGCGACGGTTGCACCGGTGCGTGTGACCTTTGGCGTGAGCAGGCGCACCGTCGGGGGCGGGTCTGTGCGTGTGTTTTTAAAGTTAGAGGGGTAACTTATGGGTGTTAGACGAAGGGGAAGCAAATGCACCGCAGACAGAGAAATGGCCCTGGATTGCTTCGCGCGTGGTGGTAAACTTGAGGTTTCCTTCGAGGATGCTAAGTTTGATGTTCAGGGTATATGGCAGGAGAAAAGGACGGACATACCTACGAATAAAATAAATCGCTGCTTACTGCCCTCGTTTCTTGCCTCCAGTTCGTTCACGCCCGCATCGTCCTCGTCGTTGGCCGGGGTAGGAATCTTCTTAGAGCTGCGCGCCTTCTTCGCCACAGGCTCCGGCTGCGCCTCCCCGTCCTCTCGCCTACGTCTCTTCTTCGTCGTCTCCACTGCTCCAAGCGAAGCCGCCTTCGAAGCCCTAACACGGCGCTCGTCCCCCTCCGTATCTCTCGCCGCATCGCCCACAACGTCAGCCGGAGCTTGATCTTCCATGGCAGGTACCGCATTAGCGTCGTCGTCGTCGTCATCGTTGTCGTCGCCAGTCCTGGTTCGCGAGCGTCGGGGTACAGGGTCAAGTTTGCCCTTACCCTTGCCCTTGCCGCTAGTCCGCTCGCGAAAGGCAGTAGCCTTTTTCTGCTTTTTGGTCAGACGCGCAGGTTGGTCCGAGGGCATGGCTGAGGCTCAGTCTCAAGGCCGCTTCAAAGAGCCTAGGCCTTTGAATGTATTGGTTTTTTTTGCGGCGTTCAGTAGTAGTAGACACGCCGTGTGCACGCAGCAGGAATGATGAATCAGGTCCACCGAAAAAGGAAATGACTATGTGAACGCTTCTTTCGCTTTCGACTGAGTATTTTCGACTGACCAGCTCGAGAAATGCACGGGCAAACGAACCTGGGCCTCGCCGCCGTCGCCTTCATCTCGCCGCAGAACCACCCGATCCTCGTACGCGCATTCTCCAGCTCGCCCGACGACCCGCTCAAATTCCACTACCTCGCCCACATCTCTCTCGACGTGATCGACGAGCGCGGTAAGCCAGGCCCAGGCCCGTCCAGCAAAAGCAGCTGAGAGCTCTCTACTCCCCACAGTCGCCGCGGCGCCCAAAGTGCCCGCCGAGAGCTACCTCGGCTTCCTGTACGCGCTCGAGGAGGTCGCCGTGTACGGGTACGTCACGCCGCTCAAGCTCAAGATCGTGCTCGCGCTCGCGCTCTCCGACGCCGTCGTGCGTGATGCCGACGTCATCTCCGTGCGCTCTCTTTTCCCCTTCTTCCTCCCTTCCCTGATCCCGTCTCTGCTTGCGTGTGACAACGCGAAATAAACAGATATTCAAGGCGTTGCACTGGGCTTATTACCGTGCAGCTGCCAACCCGTTCCTCAAACTTAACACGCCGCTCGATGCCTCGACCCCGGCCGACCATGCCCTCGTAGTTGGCAGTCCTCAGTGGGCGTCCTTCCGTCGACGCGTCGACGAGGTCGCCCGTGCGTCAGGCGCGCTTCATGTCCCTAATGAATGAAGACGAGATTTTATTACGTGCTCTCTTTTTTTTTTGTTCGACTCTGGCTTCTGGATGTTGTCTTTGGTTTCGTCGTTGATATGGTTCGGCGTACCGTGGGGGACTTGCATGGCTTGCATACAAAGCTAGACGAACCTAGAACGAGCTAGCTCACGCCTTTCAGTTGACTCAGCTCTCGCTAGACCACAAGAGTTGAGACAGATACGAGGCGCACATTTACTAAGTTACTTCGTGGGAGGTCCACAATACATGAATGAAATTAGCGAGTATGCTATGAGACGGTGGACAGATTGACGACTCTACGAGACAATGCAGCATGATACAAATGGTGCGAAATACAGTGGATGGAAATGGGCAACCAGTAAAACCTTGAGATCATAACGTGTGCCGGTTCCGTCATCAAGATGAGATATACAACAAGAAATACGAATCCACTCAAGCGAGCGAGAGGCCATTGACAGCCTCCCCAGTCCCATCGACCTCCCGATCTTCTCCGTCTATTCGTCTGCTCATGCGCATCGGTCGCGTGATTGGACTCGCAAGTCCCATCGTCGCACGCATCGTGGGGCTCGCGAATGGCAGAGTTCCGCTGTGTGAGATCGGCGATGATGCGACAGATCCGGCCGCAGAAGAAGTGATGGGGATGGGGATGGGCGCGCGCGACGAAGAGCCCGAGCGCGGCATGTAGATCGGGGAGAGCGAGGTGTGGTTCTCGCGTAGATAGGACACCGAAGGCGAGACGGCGCGGCGTTTGGAGGAAGTTGGGTACGGATCGAACCGGTCGTCATCTGCAACCGCAACATTGCACCAGATCAGGAACG
>WNGR01008654.1_pt1 | contig 11120 bp, 11 predicted proteins | sample 5407581 | NCBI WGS metagenome assembly WNGR01 (sample SAMN13153383, study PRJNA577476) | soil metagenome | isolation source: 80 cm soil or saprolite under Garry oak tree replicate 2 | place: USA:California | collected 2016-06-15 | reverse complement strand
GCGACATCGGCATCCGCGGCTACGCGCTCCGGCTGCCGCTCGACCTGCTGCTCGTGGCCAGCGCCAACCCGGAGGACTACACCAACCGGGGACGGATCATCACGCCGCTCAAGGACAGGTTCGGCGCGGAGATCCGGACGCACTACCCGCTGACCCTGGCCGACGAGCTCACCCTGATCAGGCAGGAAGCCGACATCTGGACGGCCGCGGAGCTCCCGGACCACCTGGTGGAGGTGATCGCCAGGTTCACCCGCGGGGTCCGCGAGTCGCCCGCCGTCGACGGGCGCTCCGGGGTGTCCGCGCGGTTCGCCATCGCGGCGGCGGAAAGCGCGGCCGCGTCCGCGGTGCGCCGCTCGGCGCTGGCCGGGTCGCGGTCCGGGTCGCAGGCGGAGCCGCCGGTAGCCCGGGTCTGCGACCTGCCGCCTGTGGTCAGCACGCTGCGCGGCAAGGTGGAGTTCGAGGTCAGCGAGGAAGGCCGGGAGGACGAGGTACTCGGCGCGATGCTGCGCCGCGCGATCGCCGACACGTTCCGGTCCCGGCTGGGCAGCGTGGATCTTTCCGGGCTGCTGGCCAAGTTCGCCGACGGCGGCACGGTCGAGTCGGGTGAGCTCGTGCCCGCCACCGACCTGCTGCGGCGGATCGGCGACGTCCCCGGGCTGGCCAAGATCATGGCCAGGCTGGGCATGGACGGCGGCGAGTCCTTCGGGCACGCGGCGGCGGCGCTGGAGTTCACCCTGGAAGGGCTGTACCTGATGCGCCGGCTGTCCAAGGACACCGACGGCGCTACCAGCGTGTACGGGGCCTGACCATGGCGAATTACCGGTACGGCCGCTACGTCTACGGGCCGGACCCGCTCGCGCTTCCGTTCGACGTCCGCGGCGCCGTCGACGAGATGGGCGACGCGATACTGGCCGGGGCCAACCCGGCCGACGCGCTGCGGGAGCTGCTGCGCCGGGGCCTGGGCGACCGGGCAGGCCGCCGGGGCCTCGACAACATGCTGCGCCGGGTCCGGGAGCGGCAGCGCGAGATCCGCGGCAGCGGGCGCCTGGACGGCATCCTCGAGCAGGCCCGCGCCCTGCTCGACACGGCGGTGGGGCAGGAGCGCGCCGAGCTGTTCCCCGACCCGAGCGATGAGGCCAGGCTGCGCGAAGCCGACCTCGACGCGCTGCCCGCCGACACCGCCCAGGCGATCAGGCAGCTGGCCGACTACGACTGGCGCTCGGCCGCGGCCCGGCAGACCTTCGACCGGCTGAGGGAGCTGCTGCGCAGCGAGGTGCTTGACAGCCAGTTCCGCGGCATGCGGCAGGTGATGAGCAATCCCGACCCGCAGGCCATGCAGCGGGTCAAGGACATGCTCGCCGAGCTGAACGAGATGCTGGCCGCGGACGCGCGCGGCGAGCACACCCAGGCCGACTTCGACCGGTTCATGGAACGGCACGGCGACCTGTTCCCTGACCAGCCGCAGAACCTCGAGGAGCTGGTGGATTCGCTGGTCCGGCGGATGGCGGCGGCGGAACGGCTGCTGCGCTCGCTCAGCGACGAGCAGCGCGAGGAGCTCGCCGGGCTGATGGCCAGCGCGCTCGACGACGCCGGGCTGGCCGCCGAGATGGCCAGGCTGGCCGACGCGCTCCGGGCCAGGCGCCCGGACCTGGACCGGGCCGGCATGTCCGGCGGCGTCCAGATGTCCGGTGCGGAGCCGCTCGGCCTCGGCGACGCCACCACGGCGCTGGCCGAGCTCGCCGACCTGGCCGAGCTGGAGACCGCGCTCGGCCAGGACTACCCGGGCGCGAGCCTGGACGACATCGACGAGGACGCGGTCCGGCGCGCCTTCGGGCGGCAGGCCGTGGACGACGTCGAGGCGCTGCGCCGGATCGAGCGCGAGCTCGAGCGGCAGGGCTACCTCACCCGGAACGCCGGGCAGCTCGAGCTCACCCCCAAGGCCGTGCGCCGGCTGGGGGACACCGCGCTGCGCCGGATCTTCGCCGACCTGAGCTTCGGCCGGTCCGGTGACCACGACCTGCGGGACGCCGGCCAGGCCGGCGAGCTCACCGGCACGACCCGCGCCTGGGAGTTCGGCGACGAGCAGCCCCTCGACGTCCCGGCCACGGTCCGGAACGCCCTCCTGCGCACCGCCCGCACCGCCCACACCGGGGACACCGCCCGCACCGCCAGGACCGGGGACACCGCCAAGACCGGGGCCTTGGCCCCGGCCAGGGGGGTACGGGGGGACGGGCAGCCCCCCCGTGACCGGGGGGGGTCTTGGGGGGGTCGTCCCCCCCGGGCAACACCGCTGGCAGCGCGGGACTTCGAGGTGGCCGAGACCGAGCGTCGCAGCGCCGCGGTCGTCTCCCTGCTCGTCGACCTGTCCTACTCGATGCAGCTGCGCGGGACCTGGGCGGCCGCCAAGCAGACGGCACTCGCCCTGCACGCGCTGCTGCGCAGCAGGTTCCCGCAGGATGCCGTCCAGATCGTCGGCTTCTCCAACTACGCGCGCGAACTGCGCGAGACCGAGCTGGCCGAGCTCGGCTGGGACATGGTGCAGGGCACCAACCTGCATCACGCGCTGATGCTGGCCGGCCGCCATATCGACCGGCACCCGGAGCACGAGCCGGTCGTCCTGATCGTGACCGACGGTGAGCCGACGGCCCACCTGCAGCGCGACGGGCGCTCCTGGTTCGACTGGCCGCCATCCCCCGAGACGGTCGAGCTCACGCTGGCCGAAGTGGATAAGATGACCCGCCGGCACGCCGCGCTCAATATTTTCATGCTGGCGGATGACGCCAGGCTCAGCGCGTTCGTTGACAATGTAGCGAGGAGGAACGGCGGGCGCGTGCTGCAGGCGGCGCCCGAGCGTCTCGGTGAGTATGTCATCCGTGACTTCCTACGCACCCGCGGCGCCAGTCGACGGTAGATTTTCCTCGTCGGCTGAGGACCTCGGCTCGCTGCGGCTAGCCGGCGCCTCCGGGCGGCCGCGGCTGGCCGCAACCAACACAGCTTTACCGCATGCCTGCACAAGGAGGAATCGTGAGTTCTACCAGCGGATCAGTCGAGAGGTCGTCGGGCCGGACGATACTCGCGGTGATTCTCGGCATCATCGCACTGTTGTTCATCGTGGTCGCCATCATCTACGTCGCCGAGCCGGCCAAGTCGCTGCCCAGCTTCATTCCCGGGCACATCGCCGGCTCCACCGGCCACCACCCGCTGAAGGCCACCGGCTCGCTGGTCGTCGGCATCGTCTTCGCGGTCGGGGCCTGGTTCGCCCTCGCCTACAAGCCCAAGCCGCAGGCCGCGGCGCAGGACAGCAAGGAGAGCTCGCCCGCGGGGCGGAACTAGTTTCATTTCCCCCGCTCGCCTCCGGGGCACCTTTTGAGGCTCTGTTATCCCGCTCGCCTCCGGGGCGCTTTGAGGCTCTGTTATCCCGCTCGCCTCCGGGCGCCTTTTGAGGCTCCGCTATCCCGCTTGCCTCCGGGGCGCTTTGGAGGTCCCGTCTTCCCTCGTCGCTCGTCGCAGGCTCCTCGCTCCTCGGTCCAGACGGGACCGCGCCCCTTTGGCTCGCGGGGGGTTTCGCCTATGACCGCACGGGCGCTCAGCGGCTTAGTCGCTGAGCGCCTGGCGGAGGTCGTCGAGCAGGTCGTCGCAGTCCTCGATCCCGACCGATAGCCTGATCAGGTCGCCGGGGACCTGGAGGGCCGAGCCGGCGACCGACGCATGCGTCATCCGCCCGGGGTGCTCGATCAGCGACTCCACGCCGCCGAGGGACTCGCCCAGCGTGAACAGGCGGGTCCGGCCGCACGTCCGCACCGCGGCTTCCTCGCCGGCCAGCAGCCGGAACGACACCATGCCGCCGAACGCTCGCATCTGCTCCTGCGCGGTCTTGTGGCCCGGATGCGACGGCAGGCCCGGGTAGCGGACCTCGGCGACCGCCGGGTGCTCGGCCAGCATCTGCGCGACCCGCATCGCGGGCCGGCAGCGCCGGTCCATCCGCGGCGCCAGCGTCTTGATGCCGCGCAGCGTCAGCCACGCGTCGAACGGGCCGGCCACGCCGCCGGTGGCGTTCTGGGTGAAGGCGAGCCGCTCGGCGAGCTCGCCGTCGGCGGCCACCAGGGCCCCGCCGACCACGTCGGAGTGCCCGCCCAGGTATTTGGTGGTCGAGTGCACCACCACGTCGGCGCCGACCGTGAGCGGCTGCTGGAGATACGGCGACGCGAACGTGTTGTCCACCGCGAGCAGCGCGCCGGCCTCGTGCGCGGCCCGGGCCAGCGCGCGGATGTCAGCGATGTTGAGCAGCGGATTCGTCGGCGTCTCGACCCAGACCAGGGTGGTGCTGCGGGCGGCGAGCTGCTCGCGCACGGCGGCCAGGTCCGAGATCGGGATCACGCCATGACTCAGGCCCCAGCCGGCGGGTTGGCGGACCGGGAGTACTCGTAGCCGCCGCGCAGGCCGCCCACCCCGTCCTGCTTGCACGTGGACACCTGATAGATGGGTGGCACCACCGCCCCGGTGACCGGGTCGGGCTCCTGGCCCGCGTGAATGGCCAGGGTCTCGAAACCGTCCTGATAAGTCACGACAGCATGCATTTCGTAGGTATCAGGTGCTCGCGGCCAGGAAGGTCAGCACGTCCTGCCGGGTGAGCAGCCCGGACGGCTTGCCGTTCACGTGCACGAGCGCCGCTCCGGCTTTCTCCAGCGCGAGGACCGCCCGGGAGACCGGCTCGCCCAGGCCGACCGTCGGCAGCGGCGGCGACATGTGCCCCCCGACCGGGTCGGACGGCTTCGCCCGGCCGGTCACCAGGGCGTCGAGCAGGTCGCGCTCGACCACGGATCCGACCACCTCGGCCGCCATCACCGGCGGCTCTTCCTTCACCACCGGCAGCTGGGACACGTCGTACTCGCGCAGCAGCGCGATGGCCGCGCCGACGTTCTCCTCCGGGTGGACATGGACGAACGCGGGCAGGCTGCGCGCCTTCCTGGCCAGCACGTCGGCGACCAGCGGCTCCGAGGTCTGCGCCGAGAGGAAGCCGTAGTCGGCCATCCACTCGTCGTTGAAGATCTTCGACAGGTAGCCGCGGCCGCCGTCGGGCAGCAGCACGACGATCACGGCGTCCGGGCCGGCCACCTCGGCCACCCGCAGCGCGGCCGCCACCGCCAGCCCGGACGAGCCGCCGGTGAGCAGTGCCTCTTCCCGTGCCAGCCGCCTCGTCATGCCGAACGACTCGGCGTCGCTGATCGCGATGATCTCATCGCAGACGGACGGATCGTAAGTGGCCGGCCAGATGTCCTCGCCGACGCCCTCGACCAGGTACGGGCGCCCGGAACCGCCCGAGTAGACCGAGCCCTCCGGATCGGCGCCGATCACCCGCACCGCGCCGCCCGACACCTCCTTCAGGTACCGCCCGGTGCCGGTGATGGTGCCTCCGGTGCCGATCCCGGCGACGAAGTGGGTCACCGTCCCGTCCGTCTGCGTCCAGATCTCCGGGCCGGTGCTGGCGTGGTGGGAGGCCGGGTTTTCCTGGTTCGCGTACTGGTCGGGCTGCCAGCCGCCGGGTATCTCGGCGGCCATCCGGCGCGCGACGCTGTAATACGAGTCCGGGTGATCGGGCGCGACCGTGCCGGGGCACACCACCACGTCAGCACCGTACGCGCGCAGCACGCTGATCTTGTCCTGCGCCACCTTGTCCGGGCAGACGAAGACGCACCGGTAGCCGCGTTCCGCGGCGACTATCGCCAGCCCGACCCCGGTGTTGCCCGAGGTCGGCTCCACGATCGTGCCGCCCGGCTGCAGGTCCCCGCTCACCTCGGCCGCGGCCACCATCCGCAAGGCGATACGGTCCTTGACCGACCCGCCCGGGTTGAAGTACTCCACCTTCGCGAGCACGGTGGCCCCCGGGATCCCCCGTGTCACCGACCGCAGCCGGACCAGCGGGGTGTTCCCCACCAGCCCGCTCAATGAGTCAAAGACCTGCATGGTTGTTCCTCTTCATGGACTCCCGGGACCTGCACCGACGCTATCTGACGCTGATCACTACCCGTGGGTAGCCCTGGCACCGGCCAGGAGCTAATTTTGGAAGAACCCTATGCGAGGAGGACAGACCATGCCCGAAGCAGTGATCGTCGCCACCGCGCGGTCGCCCATTGGCCGCGCGGGCAAGGGCTCGCTCACCAGCATCCGCCCCGACGACCTGGCGGCGCAGATGGTCACCGCGGCGCTGGCGAAGGTGCCGCAGCTCGATCCCGCCGATGTGGGCGACCTGATTCTCGGCTGCGGGCTGCCCGGCGGCGAGCAGGGCTTCAACATGGCACGCGTGGTGGCGGTGCTGCTCGGCCACGATCACCTGCCCGGCACCACCGTCAACCGCTACTGCTCGTCGTCGCTGCAGACTACCCGGATGGCCTTCCACGCGATCAAGGCCGGCGAGGGGGACGTGTACATCTCGGCCGGGGTCGAGTGCGTGAGCCGGTTCGCCAAGGGCAGCAGCGACTCATGGCCCGACACCAGGAATCCGGCCTTCGCGGACGCCCAGCGCCGCACCGACCGGGCCCGCGAGGGCGGCGCCGGGCCGTGGCATGACCCGCGCGAGGACGCGCTCGTCCCCGACATCTACATCGCCATGGGCGAGACCGCAGAAAATGTCGCCGGGCTGCGCGGCATCACCCGCGAGCAGCAGGACGAGTTCGGCGTCCGCTCGCAGAACCTGGCCGAGAAGGCCATCGTCAACGGCTTCTGGCAGCGGGAGATAGCGCCCGTCACCCTCCCGGACGGCTCCGTGGCCGCCACCGACGACGGCCCCCGGCCCGGGACCACGATAGAGAAGGTCGCCGCGCTGAAGCCGGTCTTCCGACCGGACGGCACGGTCACCGCGGGGAACTGCTGCCCGCTCAACGACGGGGCCGCGGCGGTCGTGGTGATGAGCGACGTCAAGGCGGCCGAACTCGGCATCACGCCGCTCGCGCGGATCGTGTCCTCCGGGGTGACCGCGCTGTCTCCGGAGATCATGGGCCTGGGACCGGTGGAGGCGTCACGGCAGGCGCTCGCCCGGGCCGGGATGGCCATCGCCGACATCGACCTGGTGGAGATCAACGAGGCGTTCGCGGCTCAGGTCATCCCGTCATACACCGATCTCGGCGTGGACCTGGCCAAGGTGAACGTGAACGGCGGCGCGATCGCGGTCGGGCACCCGTTCGGCATGACCGGGGCGCGCATCACCACCACCCTGCTGAACAGCCTGCAGTTCCACGACGCCACCCTGGGTCTGGAAACCATGTGCGTGGGCGGCGGCCAGGGCATGGCGATGATCTTCGAGCGGCTCAGCTGAACATTTGGTTGCGACTTGGGGGTTGCCAGGTGGCTTCCGATGAGGCACGCTCGACGCAAGAGGAGCTTCCCAATGGAGGTGCCAGTTGTCGCTGACCCACTCGCCGAATCTGCACACTAGCCTCATCGCACGCATTCCGGTCGTTACCGGCCGCAGCCTCGCTGAGTGGTTCCATCGCCTCGAATCTGGCCCCGCGTTCCTGCGCCGCGAAGAACGCGCCCACTGGCTGGCTGACGACGCCGGCATCTCCTGCGGCTACGCCTACGCGATCGTGCACGAATACGAGATGCGCAGGCGCCTGCGCCTCAACGGAGCCTGACCGGCTCACCCGCCGCGCGAGCGCCGGCTCTGCCCGGCGTGGGTGTCGCATGACTCCCCTCGCCGCGCGTCGCCAGGCCGGGCCCCGATGCCCCGGCCTGGCCCTGGCCGTGCCCGTTCGGCTCATGTCCGGATGCCTTCGCCCCGGCCTGCCCGGTCCGCGCGGCGCGGGCTAGGACGGCGCGGCCCTGGTGCGGTCCCGGGCCGGCGCGGCCCCATGCGGTTCCGTGCGGCGTACCATGCTGCGGTCCCGTAGCGGCGCGGCCTGATGCGGTGCCCGTGCGGCGGTGCCTGATGCGGTGCCTGATGTGGTGCTGCGCTGCTGAGCATCGGCGGCCGCCACGGCCCGGGCGTTGCCTCGCCGGGGCGGTTACCCGGTATCGGGCGGAGCCGGTTTAGCCGACCTAAAACATATTGCCCACGGTATACAGAGCAGAAATGTCAGGATTTAATAGTATAAATCTTAATCGTGGGCACGATAAACACATAACCGGGCCCAGGACGGCAGTTGACCTAGGGGATTATTGTTTCAGCTGAGGCTGCATTGGCAATTGAGAGCCGCTCAGCACATCTCAATGAGTGCCCCCGGTCGGAGTCGAACCGACACTGGGGACCCTTTTAGGGGGCCGGCCTCTTCCCTTGGGCTACGGGGGCGGATTCATAATACCGCCCGCGCAATTACCTAACCGAGGAGTAGCAAAGACCTCTTCATTTATTTTGCGCACCGGCTGCGTTTTCTGCATACAAATTGCAGAGCGTAACTATTACATGATCGACATTAGCGCTAAGTAACCGGGCGGCCCGTTTCCGGGCCGGCATAGGCATAGGCGCGGGCGAAAATGGCGTCCAGCATTGCCGGGGTGACGCGTCCGGTGAACGTGTTCTGCTGACTTGGGTGATAACAGCCGATGAGCTGCACTTCGCCCGGTGCCTGCGGATTATTCAGCCGGGCCTCGGCGCCGTGACCGAACGCCGGGCGCGGGCGCGGGAGCGCGAATCCGCACTCGCCGAGCGCCGGCCATATCGCCTGCCAGGCGAATCCGCCCAGGCAAACGATAACCCGCAGGTCAGCGGCGACCAGGCGGAGTTCGGCCACGAGCCACGGCGCGCACGCGTCCCGTTCCGCGGGTTCCGGCTTATTGGCCGGCGGGGCACACCGGACCGCCGCCACCATCCGGGCGTCCAGCAGCCGCTGCCCGTCTCCCATTGCCACGCTGGTCGGCTTTTCCGCCCATCCGCACCGGTACAGCGACGCGAAAAGGAAATCCCCGCTCCGGTCACCGGTGAAGATCCGGCCGGTGCGGTTCCCGCCATGCGCCGCGGGCGCGAGACCCACGATCAGCAGCCGGGGCCTCGCCGACCCCCAGCCGGGAATGGGCCGGCCCCAGTAAGGCTCGTCGCGGAACGAACGACGGCGCACGACAGCTACTTCCTCCCGCCAGGCGACCAGGCGCGGGCAGGCGCGGCAGACCGACTGACGCGCCACGAGTTCGTCGAGCGTAACCGCCCCGGCGGCTAGGACCGCCACGTCCGCGGCGCTCCCCGCCACGGGCGTATCCGGCCTGGCGGGATCGTCAGGCCAGCCGCCCGGCGGGACCGGGCGGCCCGCGCGGTCCTCTGCGTCGCCGCCGTCCGGGCCGCCGCCGTCTGGGCCGCCGATGCCCAGGGCGCCCACCGGAGCCTCAGCCGCGCGAGCCCCCGGCCAGCGACCAGGCCATCCCGTCGAGGATGTCGTGCTCGCTCACCAGGACCTCGCCGAAGCCGAACCGTTCCATGAGCCGGTCGAGCACGAGCGCGCCGCCGCCGATCACGTCGGCGCGCCCGGGATGCATCACGCCGATGGCGGCGCGTGCGGCCCGCGTCCGGGCCAGCAGGTCCCGGGTCACGGCGTGCACGTCAGCCGCGGACACTCGCGCGTGATGGATCCGGGCGGCGTCATAAACGGGCAGTCCCATCGCGATGGCGGCCACCGTGGTGACCGAGCCAGCCAGGCCGACCAGCGTCCTGGCCTGCCGGACCGGGACCGCGGCGGCCACCGTGTCCAGGGCCGCGTCGATGTCGGCGATGGCCGCCGCCACCTCCTGGCCCGTCGGCGGGTCACCGTGCAGATGGCGCTCGGTCATCCGGACGCAGCCGACGTTGACCGAGACGGCCCAGGGGGGATCGTCCCCCCGGGCCAACACCTCACCGAGCACGAATTCGGTTGAGCCGCCGCCGATGTCGGCGACCAGGAACGGCCCCCGATCGGGTCCGGCCGCGAGTTCCGCGGTCGCCCCGGTGAACGACAGCACCGCCTCCTCCGCGCCGGTGAGGACCTCGGGCGCGACGCCGAGTACCTCCTTGACCAGGCGGACGAACTCGGCCGCGTTGTCGGCGTCCCTGGTGGCGCTCGTGGCCGCCATCCGGACCGCCTGCGCGCCCGAGGCGGCGATGATGCCCGCGTAGTCGTGCAGCACGGCCATGGTCCGCGCGAGCGCCTCAGGCGCCAGCCGCCCGGTCCTGTCCACTCCCTGCCCGAGCCGGACGATCTCCATCCGCCGGGTCACGTCGGTGAGTTCGCCGCGGCCTGGATCCACGTCCGCCAGCAGCAGGCGCAGCGAGTTCGTCCCGCAGTCCACGGCGGCCACCCGGCTGGTCATCGGCCATCCCCGGGCACGCAGTGCTCGTCGACACAGGGCCCGGGTAGCCACCAGGCACCGACGGCGTCGAGCGCTTCCCGGCCGAACGGGTTCACGCCGCCCGCGGCGAGCTCGTGAGCGACCAGCGCATGCAGGCACTTTACCCGGCCGGGCATTCCTCCGGCCGACTGCGTGCCGGCGGCCGCCCGCGGGCAGGTCAGGTAGTACAGCGTGGGAAACGGGCTGCCGTCGGGCAGCCTCGGCGCCGTCTCCGCGACGTCGGGGAGCCCGCACGGGCACCGGTGCGCAACACCGAGCAGCCCGCGCGGCGCGCGGCCGAGCTGAGCGGCGATGACGGCCTGGTCCCGCGCCGCTATCACTTCGCCGTGCTCGCGTCCGCCTGCTGGACCGATCGCCACAGCTTGTCGTACCAGGGCGCCGGTCCCGGTTTGGCCGCATGGGCGGTGCTGGCCAGCGGCTGGCCGCTCTCCACGATGTAACACCTCGTGCCGGGGAAGCACATGTCGAGCTCCTGCCGGGCCAGCTGCTCGATGTAGGCCGGGCTGGACAGCCTGGCTTGCTGTGCTTCCAGGCTCTTCACCTGGGCCAGCATGGTCTGCTGCTGGGCCACCAGCGAGTCGATCTGCCGCCGCTGGGTCACGTACTCGCGTACCGGGTAGGCCAGGCTCAGCGCGATCGCGCAGATCACCACCGCAAGCACCGCAGCCCGGCCGGTCAGCCGGGTGGTCCGGGGAGCGGCGGCGGGCGGCGGCATCAGCCGAGGCTGGCCCGGGCCGCGAAGCGGGGATAGGCGCCCGCGCCCGCGTAGGTCGCCGCGTCGCCGAGCAGTTCCTCGATCCTGAGCAGCTGGT
>WNGR01008096.1_pt1 | contig 11120 bp, 13 predicted proteins | sample 5407581 | NCBI WGS metagenome assembly WNGR01 (sample SAMN13153383, study PRJNA577476) | soil metagenome | isolation source: 80 cm soil or saprolite under Garry oak tree replicate 2 | place: USA:California | collected 2016-06-15 | reverse complement strand
GTCGAAGGTGACCTGTCGACGGTGGATGTCAAACCCTCCTACGATGGCCATTACAGGGACCTCCTCACGCTCCTGAAATGTGCTGACGCACTTAGCGTGCGCTGAGCTGAGGGGGTCCCGCATCATGTCATCTTTCTGGGAGCCGCCTGTTCCTGCTGTTCCTGCCTGTTCCGTTTGCCGGTGCGGACCAGCGCCTGTTTCGCCCCTTGCCCTCCTGACTCCTGGCGGCCGGTCTGGGGGTCGCGCTCGGGAGGGAGCAGCCCGGCTGGGGCGCCCATCTGGTCGTAAAGGCTCGGGCGTGTCGTCTGCCGGGACGCTGACAGCACCCGGCGGCGGGAGGGAAGGGCGAGGTAGGCCGCGATGGCATCGTCCAGCGCGCCGTCGTCGAGGGCGGCTGTGAAGGCCGGCAGGCTGTCCCGGGGGATGCACGCGTATGCGCTGCGCGCCGGACCAGTTGCTTCGAACACGGTGAAGTCCCACGTCGCCGAGACCGGGCGAAGGGTGAAACCCGGCCGGATATGCACACATAGGGGCGGCGTATCGGGAACGACAGTGCCATCGAGAGGGAACCGGACGTCCCCGTTATGCCGGCCGCCGGGAGCGTGGTCCGGTCGGCCCTGCTCGGCGGGCAGCGGGAGGGAACCGGTGACCATGGCCTCGGCTGCGTGCAGGTCCGAGGCTGCGGCGTCCTCTGCCAGCGCCTGCCGTGCCGCGGCCCATGCGAGCTCAAGATGGGACTGCGCCCAGATCGTCCCTCCGGCCGCGCGCGGAAGAAGCGCCCGCCTGCCAGCCGCGTGCAGATCAGTGCCGAACGCCTCGCGGTCCACATACCAGCCGTAGCGGTGCACCGCCCGTGCCAGCCGGACATCAAGCCTGGGTGGCAGCGCGGCCCGCCCGCTCTGCCTGCGGACGGCCGCGGCGCACGCTCTCGTGGACCCTGCCACGAAGGCCGCCGCCGCCGCCAGCGGCTCATGTTCGATGAACTCGCCGCATAGCTCGGTGCGGCCCGGGCGGGGACGCACCAGCAGGCCGGGAGAGTCAGCGCGGTCCATCAGCATCATCAGGTCCGCCGCGAACGTCTCGGCGTAAAGCCGGCACACCCGGTCGTTGAGCTTGGTCGGCATCGCCGCGCTGAAATGGGCTGAGTATCCATCCAGCCCGATGCCGCGCGGCACGACGCGGCGCAGTTCAGCTTCCCCGGTTCGCGCCCAGCCCTGAAGCCGGGCTGTAAAGCCTGGCCGCGTCCGCACAGGCGGCGTGGCGATCTCCGCCTCGGCGCCATCGGAAGTGATAACCCCGCCCCACGAGCACCGGTAGGCGTTCGGATCGCCAGGATCAAGCGCGGTCCCGTCCAGCGCCAGGCGGTGAATCAGCGAACCGAAATGGACCTGGCCGCCCCGCACCGACCGGACTGAGAACTCCAGTTCCAGCCCAAGCAGGCTGCCTGGACCCGACGGCACCTCGCCAGGGACGCGCAGGCGCAACGCCTCGCTCAGACGTCGATCACGGCGGCCGGGCACCGCCAGCACCGGGCGGCCTTCGCCGGCCACCGGCCCAGCCTTCTACCCAGCGGCCGGCGGTGTCGGCCGCTTAGCCGGCGCATTTTGCGCGGCCGCATCGCGTTCCGAAACCGCAGCCGCCTGCTGCTCCACAACCACGCCCGCCTGGGCACTCTGGGCCCGGGATAGCTTGTACTGCTCGTAGTTGAGCCAGAATTGTGGTCCCTGCTCGGCTAGGTTCGCGAAGATCTCCTCACCCAGATCGAGCAGATTGCCCTTCTCACCCATCTTCCCACTCTCCAGCCTCACTCATCACAGCAGATCGTTCCCGGATCTGATCCTGGAGCGGATACTTCTTACTTAAACGGAGCACAAGTTCGCGGCGCTGATACATACACGGGCGGACCTGCAGTACCGCCTCGCCGAGGCAACCCGGAAGCTGGTGCGTGCCATCGACACCCGCTACACAGAAAGCACCGGGCGGCTGGAGAACGCACTGTGCACCGCCGCTACCGCCCGGGAAGCGACCGCGGAGGACGCGGGGCGGATGGACCGCGAGCTCGCGGCACGGCAGGAAGCACTCGGCCACGTCACCGGCCTGCTGGACAAGGCCGTCGCTACTCCCACCAGCGGCCAATGAACAGACCGGCATTCCGTAGCATCCCGTTCGCGCACACGCCTCACTGAAGGACGGCGCCGCTAAGCCGGCGTGTTCCGGTGACCTCAACCTCAACCAGGTCACGCGGGCCTGGGTGCGTGATTCCCCAAGCATCCAGGCTTCCCACGCCTATGCTGGGAAGACGGGCTCGCCCTCAAGCACGGGGGGAATGCCATGCCAGACGACAGGGCCCAGGCGGCCGAGCAGACACCAAGACTCCGGGCCAGGTTTCCCGGTGGGGCATCTTGTTCGATCCTGCTGCTGTGGCTGGGGTGACACCCGCAAACGCCCTAGGCCATGCTGCCGAAGGTCGGCTTGCCGGCGCGCTCGTAGGTGAGGTGCACAGCGCCCTTGCTGAAGGTCGCCGACTCCACCAGCCGCAGCGCGGTCGGCACGGTGCCCTCGGCGAACAGCCGCTTGCCGCTGCCGAGCAGGACCGGGAACACCCACAGGTTCAGCCGGTCGACCAGATCGTTCCGCAGCAGCGTCTGCACGAGGTTCCCGCTGCCGATGACGTCCACTCGGCCGAACTCCCCCTTGAGCCGCGCCACCGCCTCGGCCACGTCGCCCTGGATCAGCTTGGAGTTGGTCCACCCCACGGTGTCCAGCGTCCGCGAGGCGACGTACTTGGGCGCGCCGTTCAGCCGGGCCGCGATCGGGTTCTCGGCCGGTTGCTGCGGCCAGTAGGCCGCGAAGATCTCATAGGTCTTGCGGCCGAGCAGCAGCGCCTCCAAGCCCTCGATGTGGTCGGTGATGACCTTCCCCGACTCCTCGTCGAAATAGGGCGCCTGCCAGCCGCCATACTCGAATCCCCCCTCACGGTCCTCGTCGGGCGCGCCGGGCCCCTGCAGGACCCCGTCCAACGACGTGAACATGTTGACGACCAGCTCTCCCATGCCGTCCTCCTCGATGGCGGTGACCTCCGAGTGGACTGACTCCCCGGCGGCCCGAGACTCATCGCCCCACCGAGCAAGGTGGGGCGCCGGCTACCGCGGCTCGGTCGTCTCCTTCAGGACCTCGTGGGCGGGGCGAGGCTCGGCAGGGATGGTGCCCAGACGCCCCGCCTGGTAGTCCTCGAACGCCTGCAGCAGTTCCTCCTCACGGGTGTTCATCACGAAGGGGCCGTAGGCGGCGACCGGCTCACAGAACGGCAGCCCACCCAGATCAGGGTGACCATCGCAGCGATCGTGCTGCTGTGGCTGGAGTGACATTGCAAACGCGCCCTAGCCACCGACGCCCGACCGGGAACCGAGTGCTGCTACGCCTGGCAGGACAAAGTCTGGGTGCACGACCCCGACGGCGTGCCGTGCGAGTACTACACCGTGCTGGAACACATCGAGACCCCATGACCAGGAGGCTGCCCGCCCGGCCAGGCGGGCGCCACTGATCCGGCCACCGCCCCCTCCTCGTGCGCGGACACCCCGCTGGTGGCGGTGAGCGCGGACTGGCTGCGCCTGGCCCGGCTGGCCCGGCTAATGTCATGGCTCACCTTGGCCTGGATGGGCATCGAAGGCGGCGTCGCGATCGGCGCGGCGATCATAGCCGGGTCGGTTGCCCTGCTGGGGTTCGGGCTCGACAGCGGCACCGAAGCCATGACGTCGGTGATCGTGATCTGGCGGTTCACCGGCACCCGGCTGGCCAGCCCCACCGCCGAATGCCGCGCCCAGCGCCTGGTGGCGGTCAGCTTCTACCTGCTCGCCCCCTAAATCGCCATCGAGGCCATCCACGCCCTGGCCGCCGGGGACCGGGCCGAGACCAGCGTCGCCGGGCTGGTGCTGACCGCGGGCACCGCCGTCTTCGAACCTGCCCTCGGGGTCGCCAAACGGCGCATCGGCGCCCGGCTCAGCTCACCGGCCACCGCCGGGGAGGAAACCCAGAACCTGCTGTGCGCCTACCTGGCCCTGGCAGTGTTCGCCGGGCTGGCCGCCAACACGCTGCTGGGCGCCTGGTGGCTCGACGGCGTGGTCGCTCTGGGCATCGCCGGCTGGGCCGTGGTGGAAGGACGGCGCGCCTGGGCCGGCAAGTCATGCGGCTGCGCGTGCCAGCCAGCGGCGCGGCGCTGACCCGCTGTACCAGCGGATGCTTTGCGGGAGCGGCTCGCCCGGGCCAGGGCCACCCGGTCACCCGGCCAAGTCACGCTGCCGCAATTCGGCTTTCCGAAACGCCCGCTATGCACGAACAGTAATCAACCCTGGTCTACTGAACAGTACGTATTTCCTTAGTAACATCATGTCATTCCGGTTGAAATCCCTGATCAGCGCCTGCTCTACTATTCTCGCTGGGATCGAAGGGTCCACATCACAGCGTTACCGGGGCCCGGTGGGGGACTCACGCGTGCGACCACATAGCTGGCGGCCGGAACAACCTGGGCCCGAGCCCGGGAATGCGGGCATGTGCGGCCGTCCCGGGCGCGGCGGGGCGGGCGGCCCAGGAACGCCGGACAGCACTGGCGCACGCTCGCCAGAAACCGGGGCGGGCGGCCTGCCGTTCCGGGTCCGCCCGACCCGCCGCCCGGAGTACAGCGACATCGCCCCGCACAACATGGTGAGCCTGTCCGACCACGACCTGGCGGTCATCCAGAAGGCGCTCGCACTGGCCCGCCAGGATGGCAAGCACGACCGGCACGACGCCGCGGCGGGCCAGCACGGGCCCGGCCCCGGCCCGGGCCCGCCCGCTGAAGAGCCCCGGGAGACCCGGCCGCCCGAGCCCCGGTGTTCGGCGCCACCGCCCGCGATAACCCAGGCGCTGCCCGCGGCCAACCCGGCACCGCCATGGCGCACGGTGCTGGCCAACACCATCCGGTTGTGGGCCCAGCGGCGGTTCTGGCCGGCCACCACGCGCTGGCGGGTGATCAGCGCGCTCATGCTGGTACCGGGCCCGAGCAGGGCGGTGGGGGGCGCCGCCACCGTGCCGGAGCCCGCGGCGGTTCGGCGGTTGAACGAGAACCGAACCCGCCGACGCCGCAGACTCCTGCTCTACGCGCTCGCCGCCGCCAGCATCGTCGTCGCTGCCGCGCTGGTCGATCACTGGGGTGTTCTGCCCAGAGTCGGTGCCAATACCAGCTCCAGCCCGACGCAGGTCGGCGGTCAGCCCCAGCGCCCGCAGCTGCTACCTCCGCTGGGTCAGCCGCCGGTCATGCACTTCAGCAACGCGGTCGATGCGACATCGACGCCCGCGCCGCCATCGGCGCAGCCGACGAGTCCAGCGGCCGAGCTATCAGGCGCGCAGAACTTAGCCGCCCAGCCAACCGGGCCGCCGACCTCTGCCGAAAGCCCGCAGTCCGCGACGGGTGAGAGGTCTGGCGGCGGGGCGTCAACTATTGCACAGGGAGGATGACATTGATGAGGACATTGATGAGGACACGAGCGGCTGCCACCAGGGGGCACCGCGGTGCCCGTTCGGGCCGAGCGCGCGCGGACGCTCCGATGAGCGGGCGAGTGCCCGTCGCGGCGTGGAGCTTGATCAGCGCACTCGTGCTCGGCGCCTGCGGCAGCGGGGCGGGCAACCCGACGCGACCGGGCCCTCAGCCTTCTTCCCAGCGGTTCACGGCGCATGGTGTGCAGCTGTCCCGGCTTGACCCAAAGCGACAGGCGGTCGAGCTGCGCACGGGACTGGAGGAGCTATTCGGTCAGGATGTGTTCGTGGGCGTACGCGTAACCCGAAGCCGGCTGCGTGGTGACCCTGACTTCACGCAAGCGGCGGTCAATGCCCTGTCCCGCAACTCCGATGACCTGGCCACGCTCCTCGGCCGGGTTTACGGCAGCGGGCGGGCGGAGGAATTCCGTCGGCTCTGGGAGTCGCAGCAAGAGGGGCTGGTCGCGTACGCCCGCGCGGCCAGCCAGCACGACCAGGCCGCGAAGGCCGCCGCCAGAGGCCAGCTCGGCGCTTTTCCCTGGCGGATAGCACAGTTCCTGCACGACCTCACCTCCGGGGGGGCCGCCGCGCCAGTGATCCGCTCCCGCCTCCGGACGCACATCCACGACCTCATCCGCTTCACCAATGCCTACACCGCCGGCGACTACGCGAGGGCGTATCGGATCGAGCGGGTGGACTATGAGCGCCAGTTCGCGCTCGGCACGGTCATCGCCGCGGGGATCGCGGGGGGTCGCGCCGGAGACCTTCCGGCCGACTTCGATAGCCCGCTCACGCGGCTACAGTCGGCGCTCGGCGAGCTGCTCGGAGAACACCTCCAGCTCGCCGTCGACGCGATGGGAGCCGCCCTTCGAGGCGGTCCAGAGTTCAGGGCCGACGCCGCGCAGGTGAACGCCGACACCGAGCAGCTGGCGAGCGCGTTCGGCGTTCTGTTCGGGCCGCAAAGCGGGACGCGGTTCGCGAGCGTGTGGGGCGATCACATCGACGCATTGATCAGCTACTCCGGGGCGGTCGCGGCCAACGATCAGAAAGGCAAGGCTAAGGCCCTTGCTCGGCTGCGTGCGTTCGAACAGCACCTGAGCACGTTCTTGAGCACGTCGACTGAAGGCCGGCTAACGGCACCCGCGCTCGCGGAGGTGCTCCGCATGCACGACCGTGAGCTCGTCCAGCAGCTGGACGCGTACGCCCGCGGCGACTATATGACCGTGCACCGCGTGATCTACGAGGGCTACCAGCACATGTTCGACGTCGCGAAGGCGCTGTCCGCCGCGATCGGTCCGACGATCGCGGCCCGGCTGCCTAAGGGGGGCGTACAGACTGGCGGTGGGGGGATGGCGCGCTCACGATGAACCGCTGGCCGGCCCTACCGCTTGCCGCCGTGGCGTTGGCGGGGCTGCTGGTGCCGGGGTGTGGCGGGCCGGGGCGCAGCCCAGCGGCAGCACCATCTCCTCATGGCGGGCCCGCGACGGCGGCGAAGCCGCGCCAGCCGCCCGACGTAGCGGAGTTTCGCTCGGTTCGCACATACGATCAGCCGGCCCCTCCAGTGCGGTTGTGGATACCCGCGATCGCCGTGTCCACGCGTTTGGTGCGGCTCGGTCGGCTTCCCGACGGAAGCCTGGAAGTCCCGCACGATTGGGACACGGCCGGCTGGTACGAGCGGGGGCCTCGGCCTGGGCAGCCCGGCCCCGCGGTCATCCTCGGGCACGTGGACTCGAGGGCCGGTCCAGCGGTCTTCTTCCGGCTGCGCGCGCTGCGGCCGCCAGACATCGTCCGGGTGGGCCTGGCGGACGGCCGGATACTTGTCTTCCGTGTGCAGCGAGTCCGGCGGTATCCGAAGGATCGGTTTCCGGCCGAGGCGGTCTACTTCCCCACGCTCAGCCGTGAGCTGCGCCTCATCACGTGCGGGGGTGAGTTCGACTATGCCAGCCGAAACTATCGCGACAACATCGTGGTCTATGCGACGCTGGTCGCCTGAGAGCTAGACGGTTCGCTGGAGGTTCTCAGGTTCGTCAGGAGCGGCCGGGCTCGCGCCGCGCGCGCCGTATATCGAAGATTGCCACGCCGGCCAGGCCAAACAGCAACACCGCGGCGATCAGCCAGGCCACAGACACACCAGCATGATCGCTGCGGCGCGCGCCGGCGGACGCTTGCGCTCGTGGAGTGGACCGGTCGTCCGAGGCCGGCACTCGCACGGTCGCTTCGGCAGTTGCGGTCGTCCCCGCTGCAGCCACCGCCACTCGAAGACGGGTCACGGTCAGCGCCGGATAGGCCGTGGCATACGCGAGCCGGTACTGGTGGACAAGGTCGGCGCCGATCGCATCGACGGCTGGCATAAGCGAGCGGGCGGATGATGCGGTGACCGGCCAGCCACCGCTTGCGCTGGCAAGCCGGGCGAACGACGGCGCGAGTTCCGGCACGGCCGCGACGTACAGGCTGGCATCTGCGGCACGAAGCTGCCCAGACACCGCACTCGCCAACGCCGCGGGGAGCCGATCGGTCGTGATGAAGACTACGGCACGCCGCCCCGGGGGCCCCCTGACCACCTCTCGGACGGCGAGCGCCAGTGCCGACGCGTCATCGCGCGGGCCCGAGAACCTCGCCCCCGCGACCGCCCGCACTAGCGAACCGGCGTCGCCGGTCAGGGGCTGGACGAGGCGGGCAGGCCTGGCGCCCACCACCACCGCCGCCTCGGCGCCATTCGGCAGGCCGATCATCAGGTCGGCTACGGCGTTCTGCACACCCTGAAGCTGATCGCCGGGACGGGCGTCCACGACCACGCCGATGCGCAGCGCCGACGCCGGAAGCGGATCCACGCGGACCGCCTTCGGCCGCCCGTTCTCCCACAGCCGAAAGGCTTGCGCGTTCAACGGCCCGCCCGACCCGGGAACCGCGACGATCACACCGACGTGTGACGTGCCGGCCGCGATGGTGCCAACCACTCGAACCCCGAGGCCCGGCGCATGGCTGGTAGAGGGGCCCGCTGCCGCTGGCGCGGCCGTCGCCGCCACCACAATAGCAACGGCCGTCACCCTCAGCAGCCGCCCCCGTACTGGTCGTCCCCGTTGCGTTTCGGAAACCCCCTGATAGCTGTCCATAGCTGGCCCCGACCATCGTAGAGCGGCGTGGCCCTGACTTCCAGGCACGGGACCCAGCGCTGCCCAGGGCCACCTGCCACCCTGATCTTGCACTATTCGGGCACGGCGCGCTGAGAAACGGCCCGCGTATCCGAAACCGCCTGCCCGCAACCAGAAGGTGGGCTGCTGATCGAGGTGACCTTCCCGAAACGCATATTGGCGGCCCCATCCCGCATTCCCACGCAACCCTGCACGCGAAAGTCACACCCACCGCGCTGACAACCGCAGCCGCAACAGAACTGGCCGATATGAGCGCTGCCGCAACACGCGCAGTCGATAGCTCCCCGAGCGCGTAATCGGCGTTATACGGGTGATCCTGTCAAGCGAGCGCGCCGCGCCAGTGTTGGCGATCATGGCGCCGGCTCGCCGAAGAGTTCTTCGCCGTCGCTGGCGCCGAGGAGGAAGGCGAACCGGTGCAGGTCGCCGCGCAGGGCATCGGTGTTGTAGGCGGGGTGACCAACGAAGGCGGCCAAGCTTTCCTCAAGGGCCGGTTTCTGCCTGCCCGACAGCCAGTCGGCCAGGAAGATGAGCATCTCCGCGAGTTCGGCCGCGTGCCCATATCGAGGGTGATTTGAGGCATGGTGGTCAGCTCCGTTCGGTCTCGGCGCGCTGGATGAGCCCGTCGAACAGCGCGGCCCGCTCAGCCTGCCCGTGGTCGCGGGCGTGGTCGCGTTGCCGGGTAAGGATGGGCAAGAACTCGGTGCTGGTGCGGAAGTAGGCGCAGGTCTCGCAGGCGGTTTCCATCCGGCAGTCCAGCTCGGCGGGCCGGGTGCACAGCCCGTTGCCCAGCATCCGGGCGTGCGCTTCGCGGCGCAGCCGGGCCATGCCGGTGGTCTCGTAGTCGGCAGGCAGCACCGGCGGCTGCCCGTAGAGGGCATCAATCTTGGCGCTAACCGCGGCGTATTCGTCGGCCACGACCCGGTTGGCGATCTTCGCATAGATGAGTGTCATCTCCATTTTCTGATGCCCCAGGAGGGCGGCGATGGCCTCCAACCGCATGCCCCGGTTGATCGCCTGCGTGGCCAGCGTGTGGCGCAGCCGGTGCGGGTGCACGCCGGGAACACCGGCGGCGCGGGCGACCCGGTGCACGATGCGGGCGATCAGGTGTCGGTCCAGTGGGCCACGGTGGTCGGCGACCAGGCGCTTGCCGCGGCGGATGTGCTCGAGGTTGGCCGCGGTCCAAGCGGCGAGGAGGTCGACGAGCTGGGGGTGAAGTGGCACGTAGCGGTCGTTGCGGAGCTTGCCCGGGGGCATGCGCAGCCAGTGACCGGCGCCGATGCGAACGACGGCGTCGGCGTCAAGGTCAGCCAGCTCGCTCGCCAGCATCCCCGTGCGGGCCAGCAGTTCCACGACCAGCCGGTCGCGGGGGTCGCTGCTAGCCCGGGCGGCGGCCATCAGCCTTGCCGTGTCCCCAGATCAAGGCTTCGCTTCCAGTACCCCGCTGCGGGCCCTAACCCGAAGTTATGTGATCCAGCTGATGCGAATGCCGACAGTGACCTGGGCAAACGATGGGTGAGGCAAGTCGGCGTTCTGGCTACATGCCGCTGTCCGGCGCGGCGTCCGACCGTCCGTTGATGATCAACTTGGTATCACACCGAGGGCATCGCCAGATTCTTCTGGCTACATTTTCGCGGCCCAACCGCAGCGTTTCTGCAGCTCATGTCCCCTTTTCAAGCGACATGCCGACGTAACTTGGGCCTGACGGCCGGGCAGCCGACGGGCCAGCTCGGTACGGCCGCGCACTCCCGGCGGCGCCGGTCACGGCGCCCGTCGCGCGCGATCGCGCGATCCCCTGGTCTACCTGGAGACACTGCTGCAGGGGGTGACGCGACATCGTGCCGCAACTCGGCGGGAGGGCGCCTAGCAGGCCAAGGTCATCTTCGAGATCCTCGCACGGGTTCTCGGCGACGGCCCGGCGACCGTGCACGCGCAGGACGACGGTCAACCGATGGGCCTGTCCGGGTTCACGCCGCGGTCCGCGCCGCTCAACCGGTGGCTGATGTCGCTGCACGAGCGCAGCGCAGACCGGCTCGCGTTGGTCCGCCAGCGCCCAGGACGGGCACCGGCTACTGACTCAGCAGCAGCGTCACGACCTGGCGTTCTGGGGCGAAGACCGGCTGCCGAGTATGTCGTCCGTGGCAGTTCACCAGCGCACGCGGCTGAACCGACACAACGCCCCGGTCAGCGAGTAATTAGCCTCGTTTCCCAGGAAGTCATCCGAGCTGATATCCGTGCGATCTCCGCCTCGCTGACCGGGATTTGGTCGAGACCTCAACGAATCTTCCTGAACAGCGAACTTGACCGCTGGGCCGTGTCTTGTAGATCTTGATAGCCGCGCAGGTGGCCCAAGATCTGCGAGGCACCGCGTTTGGCGCGGACCGAGCATACTATGCCCGTGGCGCGGATCGTGGCGATCGATAAGGGCAGTATCGTTGCTATCTGCGCCCGGGGGTACGT
>WNGR01014081.1_pt1 | contig 11122 bp, 12 predicted proteins | sample 5407581 | NCBI WGS metagenome assembly WNGR01 (sample SAMN13153383, study PRJNA577476) | soil metagenome | isolation source: 80 cm soil or saprolite under Garry oak tree replicate 2 | place: USA:California | collected 2016-06-15 | reverse complement strand
TCCCCGGGCACGATCACCCGGCGTTCATGGAGACCATCGGCGGGGTGCAGCACCTGGCCATCTCGATCTCCGCCGACCAGTTCGAGGCCGCGAAGAAGAAGCTGGAGCAGGCGGGCGTGGACTACCTGGGCCCGGACCGCGGTGCGGACGACAGCATGTACTTCCGGGACCCAAACGGGATCGGGCTCGAGCTCTACCGCGAGCAGCTCGGCGTGTTCGAGGGGGAGCACCTGCTGGGCTGACGCCGGGCTCCTGGCGCTAGCGGAGCTCCCGGCGGATCACCAGGCGCAGCGCCGACCAGGTCTGGTCGATGGCGCAGACCTTGTTGTCAACCAGGCCGGTGGGCAGCGCGATCTCGCGCACCACATCCTCGGTCATGTCGGTGGGCAGCTTCGCGGCCTTCTTCGGCCACGCGACCCACAGGCCGCAGGCCGGGGCCATGCGGTCGCGGAGCCTGCCGAGTTCCGCTTCCAGCTCGGCCCGCCAGGACACGAACACGACGATGACGTCGAACAGCGCATCGCCGTACAGGTCCGTGTGCAGCTCGGCCACGCCGGGCACCTCGGCGAGGGCGTCTTCCAGCCAGCCGGGCGCCCCGATCAGGGCGACAGCGTCCCCGGGCCCGATGCCGAGCTTCTGCGGCAGCGGGGTTCCCGAGTACCCGGCCGGCTGGTTCACCCCGCCGCCTGAAACCGTGACCGCAGGGTGGCCAGCCCGCCGTCATCCAGCGAAGAAAGATCTTGTGCTAATGCCCTGCGCTCGGCGTGGATCAGCGGCCATGGGCTGAGTGCAGCCATGACTCCCCCTATCAAAGGTCCCGACCGACAGCTTGTCACTTCCTGGTAACTGCCGTCAGGAACAACACACGAACCGCCCGCGCGCGCAAAGCGTGTCACAAGCACCGGCATATGCAACGGAGGAACCCCAGTGACCTTCCCCCTGATCGACGCTTCCGGCATCGATGCCGGTTGCGAGCCGGATACTGCCGGATGGCGGAGAGGCCCGGCCGGCTGGCCGGATGGCTCGGCCGTGCCGCTCGGCAGCAACGCCGGGCCGGTGTTCGTGGGCCGGTCCCGCGAGCTTGACCTGATGGCCGGCCTGCTCGCCGACGCCGCCGCCGGCCGGCCGCGGATCGTGCTGGTCGAGGGCGAGGCAGGCCTGGGCAAGTCGTCGCTGATCGCTGAGTTCCTGGCCCGGCAGCGCGAGGTGCCGGTGCTCGCGGCCAGCGGCGCTGCCGTGGGGGATGGTCCGCCAGCTCGCGCACCGGGCGGACGGCGGCCCGCCGCCTGAGTCCTCGCTGCTGGCGGGCGGCCCGGCGGCGGGCGCCGACCCGCTGGCGGTGGGGGAGGAGCTGATGGCCCTGTTCGCGGCCCGGTCGGCGGCCCGCGGGCTGCTCCGGCTGTGGACCGGTGACCTGGCCGGGGCCGACGAAGACCTGACGGCCGTGGTGACCAGGATCAGGGGCGGGCTGCGGCTCCGCTACCCGGGCCAGGCCCTGGGATACCTCGCCGAGACCGCCTTCCGGCTGGGCCGCTGGGACGAGGGCCCAGGGTCACGGTGAGCTCGCTGTCTCCCGCGCCGAGGAGGCCGGGCGGACCTGCGATCTGCCGTTCGCGCACAACCTCGCCGCCCGGGTCGCAGCCCGCCGCCGAATCCTGCGATGACCCGACCGCCTGCCTGTGGCGCCCGATGAGGATCTGGGCGCTGATCCGCACCGGCCGGCTCGACGAGGCCGCCGGGCTCGGCGTGCGCGGCCGGCCCGATGCCGACTCCGGGCTGGCCGGCCTGACCGCGCAGGAGGCGCAGGTGGCCAGGCTCGTCGCCGACGGGCTGTCCAACCGGGAGGCCGCCGCCCAGCTGTACCTGAGCCCGAAGACCATCGAGTACCACCTGGCGCACATCTTCGCCAAGCTCGGCATCAGGACCAGGTACCAGGTGGCCGCGCGGATCCGGCCCGGCACCGCATCGTGACCCGGGCCGCATCCGACCCTGCGGGCTACACCTCCGGCCCGGCTGGTTGTCATCCGGCGTGAGCTGACCGGCCGGTGGCGGAGCCTTCGCGGAGGAGTTCCCCGGACATGTTGTGGTTGGCAGCTGAGGCCAGGAATACGATCAGCGCGGCGAGGTCGTCCGGGCCGGACAGCCGTCGGCTTGGTACCCGGGCGGCGAAGCGGTCGGCGATGTCGGGGGGCACGGTCTGGCGAGCTCGCTCGGTGAGGGTGAGGCCGGGCGCGACCACGTTGACCAGGATGCCGTCGGGGCCGAGTTCCCAGGCCAGGCTGCGGGCCAGGCCGAGCAGGCCGGCCTTGGCGGCTGCGTAGGCGGCGGCGCCTTGCCATCCTTCTTCGCCGGCGCCGGAGGAGACCAGGACGATGCGTCCCCAGCCGCGGCCGCGCATGACCGGGGCCACGGCCTGCAGCAGCCGGTACGGCCCGGCCAGGTCGGTGTCGAGCATCGCGCGCCACTCGGCTGCCGCGGTGTCCTCGAACTTGCTGCCCCACGGCGCGTTCCTGTCACGGCCGCCGGCGCAGTTGACCAGCACGTCGATGCCGCCCCACCGGGCGGCTACGCGGCCGGCCAGCTCGCTGGCGCTGTCTTCGGCCGACAGGTCGAACGGCAGGCTGACCGCTATGCCGCCGGCGGCATCGATTTCGCTGGCGCAGCCTGCGGCGCCTTCCGGGTTGCTGCGATAGGTGAGAGCGACGCGGGCTCCTTCGCGGCCGAATGCCAGTGCCGCCGCCCGGCCGATGCCCGATGACGCGCCGGTGACGACCACGACGCGATCAGAAAGCGCAGTCTCCATGACATCTCCTCTATGGTAATCTACCATAGAGGTAAATTACCATAAACTTCTGAACTGAGTCCCGGCTGCAGGCCCACTTCGCCGCGCTGGCCGCCGAGCATTCCCTATCCGCGATCCAGGCCAAGGTCCTGCTCCAGCTCGACCCGGCCAGTCCCGTAACGATGCGCGCCCTGGCCAGCCGGCTCCAGTACGACCCATCGAACCTCACCGGCGTGATCGACCGACTGGAGGCGCTCGACGCGGTCCGGCGCCAGCCTGACCCCAAGGACCGCCGCGTCAAAGGCCTCATCCTCACGCCGGCCGGCGTCCGGATGCGCGACCCGTTCTGGCAGCAGCTCATCAACGACGCGGGACCGCTCGGCCAGCTCAGCGTCGGCGAACTCCAGCACCTGCGGGCCATCCTGGAATCAGCCCTGGCTGAACCCGTGCCCAGTGACTCACCGGCCAGCTAGGCCCCGGCGCCGGGCAGGCTCGCCGCCAGCGCCGGCCTCCATACGTTAGTGGGAAGGCCCGCCCGGGCGGCCGTTGCGGTCGGCGATCAGGCCGGCCAGCGTCGCGATCGCGATCTCGGCGGGGGTCCTGGATCCGATGTTGAGGCCGATCGGCCGGTGCACGCGGTCGATCTGCTCCTGCGGCACATCCAGCTCGGCCAGGGCCGGGATATGCGGGGCCGGCACCCGGGGGTTGCCCATGACCCCGACCCAGCGCGCGTCGCTGGCCAGCGCGTCGCGGAGCATCGGGCCAAGCTCGGGCCGGTGATGATCGGTGACCACCACGTCGGCGGGGGCGTCCGGCTGGCTGCGGACGGTGTCCTCCACGTCCACGCCGCTCTCGAGGGCGGCCTTGAACCGCACAGGATCGGGCTCGACGAGCACCGGCCGGTAGCCCGCGTCGCGGCCGTAGCGCAGCAAGAAACCGGCGACGGGGGAGTCGAAGACCGCCACCAGCACCCGGTCTTCCATCAGCGGGGGCACGATGCCGTGCGCGACGTGGCAGGCAGCTTCCTCGTGAGAGCTGGTCATATTCCGAGCTTGTCACGCCGTGCCCGGCTTGGCGACTGCCCTGCCTGACCGCCGTGCCGGCCTGGCTGACGCGGTCTCAGCCGGCCAGCAGCTTGATGACCGCCTCGCGCAAGGGTTCCAAGCGGGCGGCGGCGGCGCGGCGGGCCTGCTCGAGGCGGCGGCCTGTCACCGGTTCAACCACCTCCAGGTAGGCCTTGACCTTGGGCTCGGTGCCGCTCGGGCGGACCGTGACCCGGGCACCGGGCAGGCGGTAGATCAGCACGTCGGCCGAGGGCAGCTCCTTGGTCCCGCCGGTCAGGTCGGTGGCCGAGAGCACGAAACTGCCCGCCAGCTCGGCCGGGGACGCGGCCCGCAGCCGCGCCATGACGTCCACGGGCGCATCGGTCCCGACGGTGACCTGCGCGGTGAGGTGCACGCCGTGCTCGATCTCGAGCGCGTCCCAGGCTTCGACCAGCGTCTCGCCCCGGGACCTCACCCGCGCCGCGAGGCCGAGCAGGGCCAGGGCGGCACCGATCCCGTCCTTGTCCCGGACCGCGTTGCCGACCGTGTAACCGAGTGCCTCCTCATAGCCGAGAACGAAGAGGCTGCCGGGGCGTGACTCACCGGCCCGGACGATCCACTTGAATCCCGTGAGCGTCTCCGCGTACTGGGCGCCTGCTGCCGCCGCGATGCGGGAGAGCATCGTGGACGACACGATCGTGGTGACCACGAGCCGGTCATCCGCGCCCGGCTCGGGCGGGATCTCTGCCAGCAGGTAGGCGCCGAGCAGCGCTCCGACCTGGTCGCCGGTGAGCGCCCGCCAGCCGCCTGGCGCTTCCGGGTCGGCGACGGCCACGGCCATCCGGTCCCCGTCCGGGTCGTTGGCGAGCACCAGGTCGGCACCGGACCGGCGGGCCTGGGCCAGGGCCAGGTCGAGCGCGCCGGGTTCCTCGGGGTTGGGGAACGTGACGGTCGGGAAGTCAGGGTCGGGCGCGGCCTGGGCGGTCACCACGTCCGGAGCCGGGAAGCCGGCCTGCTCGAAGGCCCGCAGCGCCAGCCCGGCCGCCACCCCGTGCAGCGGCGTGTAGACGAAGCGCAGCCACGCGGCGCCCGGCGGGGCCGGGGAGACCGTGCAGATCACGTTCAGGTAGGCCTGGGCCACCTCGTCGCCGTGCCGGGTGATCAGCGGGCTGTCCGGCGGGGCGAGCGGGATCTGGGACAGCGGGCCGAGGTTGTGGATCGCCGACTCGATCTCGGCGTCGGCAGGCGGCACGATCTGCGCGCCGTCGCCGAGGTAAAGCTTGTAGCCGTTGTCGGCCGGGGGGTTGTGGCTTGCCGTGATCATGATCCCGGCTGCCGCGCGCAGCTGCGTGACCCCGAACGCGAGCAGCGGGGTCGGTTGCTGCCGGGGCAGCAGGTGGACCCGGATCCCGGCGCCGGCCAGCACCTGCGCCGCCTCGTCGGCGAACTCATCCGAGCGGTGCCGCGCGTCGCAGCCGATGACCACGCCCGCCTCGGCGGCGTCGGGCCCGGCCATGCCGCGCCCGGGCCCGAGCAGCCACTGCGCCAGCGCGGCCGTGGTGCCGCGCACGACCGCCCGGTTCATCCGGTTCGGCCCGGCGGCGACCGCGCCGCGCAGCCCGGCCGTGCCGAACTCCAGTCTCCGGGCGAGTCTGTCGGCCAGCTCCGCCTGCGCCTGCGGGCTGTCGTCGCTGGCGAGCGCCTCAAGCTCGGCCCGGTCGCGTTCGTCGGGATCCTCGGCGAGCCAGGCATTCAGCCGCGCGCGAAGATCGCCGGGGATCACGTCAGGCCGTCCCGGGCAGGACGCCGGGCAGGATCCCGGCCAGGAGCGCGCCGACCCGGGCGGCCGCGGCCTTCCCGGCGGCGACGACTTCGGCATGGTCAAGCCCGGCGGGCGCGTGGCCGGGCTGGGCCAGACCAGCAGGTGCCAGACCAGAAGGGGCCAGGCCCGCGGCCAGATTGGTGACCAGCGAGATCGCCAGCACCTCGGCACCGAGATGGCGCGCGGCGATCGCTTCCAGGACGGTGGACATGCCGACCAGGTCGGCGCCGAGCGTCCGGAGCATCCGGATCTCGGCCGGGGTCTCATAGTGCGGGCCGGGCAGCGCGGCGTAGATGCCGTCGGGAAGGCCAGGATCCGCGTGGAGGGCCAGCTCGCGCAGGCGCCGGGAGTACAGGTCGGTGAGGTCGGTGAACCGGGACGGGTAGCCGTCCGGGGGCGGGTCCCCGGACAGCGGGGAGCGGCCGGTCAGGTTGAGGTGATCGCTGATCAGCACGGGCTGCCCGACCTGGTAGCTCTCCCTGATGCCGCCGGCCGCGTTGGTGAGCACGATCACCTTGCAGCCCGCGGCGACGGCCATCCGCACGCCGTGCACCACGGTCGCGACCGGGTGGCCCTCGTACAGGTGGGTCCGGCCCAGGAAGACGAGGACCCGCAACTGGCCGAGGCGAACCGAGCGGATCACGCCCGCGTGGCCGGGGACCGTGGTCCTGGCGAAGCCACCGAGGTCGGCAAGCTGTACCTCGGTGACCGGGCCCGGACTATCGGCGCCCCGATCATCGGCGGTGGAGGGCCCGTCCGCGGCGGTAAGCGCGTCCGCGGCCCGGGCCCAGCCGGAGCCAAGAACCACCGCAACGTCGTGGGCGGGCTGGCCGGTGAGCTGGGCCAGCCGCTCCGCGCTGTCCGTGGCGGCAGCGTATGGGTCGGGAGTCATGCCTTGATGTATGGCTTTCCGTCTGCGGCCGGGGCCCGGACCCTGCCGACCAGGCCGGCGACTGCGAAGATCGTAGCCACGTACGGAGCCATGGCCAGAATGTAGGTGGGGATAGGGACATTGAGGCTGGCCAGGATATTGCCCGCCGCTTCGGTGAAGCCGAACAGCAGCGCGGCCGCGGTCGCGCCCAGCGGCGTCCACCGGCCGAAGATCATCGCCGCCAGTCCGATGTAGCCCAGCCCGGATGACATTCCCGGGCTGAAGGTACCGACCGAGCCGACCGTCAGATACGCGCCGCCGATCCCGGCCAGCATGCCGCCCATGATCACGTTGGAGTACCTGGTCCCCAGCACCCGGATGCCGACCGTGTCAGCGGCCGTCGGGTGCTCGCCGACCGCCCGCACCCGCAGCCCCCACCTGGTGCTGAACAGGGCGATCTGCACCAGGATGATCGCCGCGTAGGTGAGGTACAGGAAGACGTTCGAATCGAAGAAGATCGGCCCGATGACCGGGATGTCGCCCAGAACAGGGATCTTGACCACGCTGAAGGTGTTCGCCGCGTTGAGATCGGTGTGCGTGACCAGGATTCTGTCGTAGAGATAGTTGGTGAGACCGAGCGCCAGCACGTTCAGCACGACGCCGAGGATGATCTGGTCGACAAAGTACTTGATCGCGAACGCGGCGAGCACCGCGCCGACCAGGCCGCCGGACAGTGAACCGGTGACCAGCCCCAGCCAGACACCGGCGACGCTCGACACCACGGCCGCCGCGAAGGCGCCGACCAGCAACTGGCCCTCGATCGCGATGTTGATGACGCCGGAGCGTTCGCACATGCAGCCGGCCAGGGCGCCGAGAATCAGCGGGACCGAGCCAGTCAGGGTGTTCTGCAGCAGGTTGACGGTGTTGATCGGGATGGTGTTGCCCGCATCCGCCCAGCACAGCAGCGATATCACGAAAAACAGCAGGACTACGGCGATGCTGAGGCGCCGGGCCCGCCGGCTCGGGTCGGCGGTGGCGCGCCACACCCCGATGGCGACCGAGGCCGCGCCGAGCACATAGCAGACCGGCGCGGCCGGCGCGTGGATGCTGGGCACCTGGACCGAGGCCGTGGGCAGCGCCAGCGCGAACGTGGCGTCGCCGGAGTGCGCGAACAACCCGAACAGCAGGATGTCGATCAGCCCGAACAACACGAACGTTCCGGCCGCAACGAGCCTACGGTTCACGGTGGCCAGCGGCGCGCCCGCCGTGGCGGCCAGGGTCGTCATCCGTTCCACCCCTTCGCGACGGCCTCCAGGCCGGCCGCCCGCGCTTGACGCAGCCGGAACACCGCCCTGATCAGCGGCGGGGCGGCGACGAACAGCACGATCAGCCCCTGGATCACCGTGGCGATGTCCGTCGGGACCTGGGTGGCCGCCTGCATCGCGGTGCCGCCGGAGTGCAGCGCGCCGAACAGCAGGGCGGCGAGCACCACGCCGCCCGGCCTGGCTCGCCCGAGCAGGGCGACGGTGATGCCGTCGAAACCGTACGTGCCGTAGCTGTTGAAGGTGAGGGCGTGGACCGAGCTGCCCTGGATCACCGAGGCCCCGCTCAGCCCGGCCAGCGCGCCGGCGATCAGCATGACGAGCACCCAGGACCGCTCGACGCTCATCCCGGCGCTGCGGGCCGCGTTCGGGTTGGCGCCCACGGTACGGAACTGGAACCCGATGGTGCTGCGGGTCAGTAGCCACCCCACGACGGCGGCCGCCGCCAGCGCGACCAGGAAGCCGGCGTCGACCTGCGGGGGCGGTCCGCCCACGTGCGGCAGCTGGGCGCTGGCGGCGATATTCGGGCTGCTCAGGTTGGACTGGCGGGGGGCCTGCAGGGCCTTCGGCGTGCCGAGCAGGTACGAGAGCAGGTTGTACATCACGTAGTTGAGCATGATCGTGACGATGACCTCGTGGGCACCGGTCCGGGCCTTCAGCTCACCGACCAGCCAGCCGATCGCCGCGCCGCCGGCGATGCCGCCGATCAGGCAGACGATCACGTGGATGACCGGCGGCATGCTGACCGCGAAGCCGAGGTAGGTGGCGATGATCGCGCCGCCGATCCATTGGCCTGCCGCGCCGATGTTGAACAGCCCGGCCCGGAAGGCGATCGCGACCGACAACCCGGTGAGGATCAGCGGGGTCGCATCGGACATGGTCTGCGAGATGGGGTAGAAGATGGCGCCGACCGAGCCGCCGTGGAAGGCCGCCCCGATGGTACCCGGGCTGAAGATCGCGCCGTCGAACATGGCGGAGTAGGCGGCTGAGATCGAGTCCCACGCCTGGGCGAACGCGTTGCCCGGGTTGGAGAACAGCTGGCTCCAGGCGTGCAGGACCGTGGTGTCGCTGAACGCGATGAGCAGCGCGCCCAGGACCAGCGCCGCGACGATGGCCAGGAACGTGACGACCGCGGGGCTGCCCTCCATGACCGCGTTGATGAGGGCCCGGGCGGTCTCCCCGGCCCGCTGGCCCGGCGGCGGGCGACGCGGCTGGCCCTGGGGGCCGTCCTGGCCTTCGCCTGCAGGCGGGGTGGCCTGGGCCGGCGCAGGTTGCTGTTCGGTCATGACGGCCCCGCTGTTGGCTCGCTCGGATCGGACTGCCCGGCCGAGGCGGCCCCGCTGTCCCCGTCCTTCGCGCTGTCCCTGCTCCCTCGGCCCTCCCGGCCCGCTGTGCTGTCCGCGGAGCGGGCGCCGGCCGCGCTGTCCCCGCCCGCCCCACCCTCGGTCTCGACGGCAGCGCCCGCCATGAGCAGGCCGAGCTCTCCTACCGGCACGGACGGCGGCCGGAACGCGACGATCTTGCCCTCGTACATGACCGCGATCCGGTCGGCGAGCGCGTAGATCTCGTCCAGCTCGGAGGAGACGATGAGGACCGCGACGCCCCGGTCGCGCTGCTCGACGATGCGCCGGTGCACGAACTCAACGGAGCCGACGTCGAGGCCGCGGGTGGGCTGGCTGGCGAGCAGCAGCCGCACGTCCCGGCTCATCTCCCGGGCCAGGATGACTTTCTGCTGGTTGCCGCCGGAGAGCGTGCCGACCGGCCGCTGCGTGGATGTGGTCCTGACGTCGTACTCGTCGACCCGGCTCTTCGCGTTGGCGCCGATCGCGTCCAGGTTGAGCGCGACGCCCGAGGCGAACGGTGGCCGGTCGTAGACGTCCAGGACCAGGTTCTCCGCCACCGAGAAGTCCGGGACCAGGCCGTCTTCCTGCCGGTCTTCCGGCACGTAGCCGATGCCCGCCCGGAGCCGGTCCCTGGGCGGGGCATGAGTCAGGTCCTTGCCGTCGAGGAGCACCGACCCGGCGGCCACCGGCCGGATGCCGATGAGCGCCTCGCAGAGCTCGGTCTGCCCGTTGCCCTGCACGCCGGCCACCCCGAGAATCTCGCCCGCTTTGACCTGGAACGAGACGTCGTCGAGCGCGGCCTGGCCATGGTCGTCGGTGGCGGTCAGCCCACGGACGTCGAGGACGGTCTCCGCGGGCCGGGCCGGGCCCTTGCTGACCCTGAGTTCCACCGGCCGGCCCACCATCAGCGTGGCCAGCTCGGCGTCGGTCGCGGTCGGCGGGCGCTCGCCGACTACGCGCCCGCGGCGGATGACGGTAACTGTGTCGGCGATGGCCTGGACCTCTTTGAGCTTGTGCGAGATGAAGACGATCGACCGGCCGCCTGCCTTCAGCTCCCGGATCACCCGGAACAGGTCCTCGGTCTCGCCTGGCGTCAGCACGGACGTGGGCTCGTCGAGGATGAGCACGCTGGCCTCGCGCAGCAGCGCTTTGACGATTTCCACCCGCTGCTGGGTGCCGACCGGGAGGTACTCGACGTAGGCGTCCGGGTCCACGTTCAGGCCGTAGCGCTCGGACAGCTCGCGCACGTCGCGGCGGGCCCGGCGGCGGTCGAGCAGGCCGAGCCCGCGGGTGCGCTCCACGCCGAGCGTCACGTTCTCCGCCACCGTGAAGACGGGTACCAGCATGAAGTGCTGGTGCACCATGCCGACACCGGCCTTGATCGCGTCCCCCGGCGAGCGGAACGACACCGGCTGGCCATCGATCTGGATCTCGCCCTCGTCGGGGTGAAGCAGCCCGTAGAGGACGTTCATCAGCGTCGTCTTGCCCGCGCCGTTCTCGCCGAGCAGGGCGTGGATCTGACCCGGCTCGATGACCAGGTCGATCTGATCATTGGCCACGAGGGAGCCGAACCGCTTGGTGATGCCCCGCAGCTCCAGGCGCACCGGCAGGCCTCCCTCCGGGCTCGTGTCAGCTCAGCGTGACCTGGCGGGGAAGCCCCGCCAGGTCACGCTGAGCGCCGGTGTTTATACCGGGCTCTTGGTGGCCGGCTTGATCGTCCCATTCTCGATCTGGGTCTTGATCTGCGCCAGCTCGGACTGGAGCGAGGCGGGCACCTTGCCCGCGAAGTCGTGGTAAGGAGCCAGCGTGACTCCGCCGTTGGCCAGGGTGCCGATGTAGTTGCCGCCGGTGAACTTGCCGCTGGCCGTGCTGAGGACCGCGTTCTTCACGGACGTCGTGATGCCCTTCTCTACGCTGGTGATGAAGTACTTGCAGTACT
>WNGR01008082.1_pt1 | contig 11124 bp, 9 predicted proteins | sample 5407581 | NCBI WGS metagenome assembly WNGR01 (sample SAMN13153383, study PRJNA577476) | soil metagenome | isolation source: 80 cm soil or saprolite under Garry oak tree replicate 2 | place: USA:California | collected 2016-06-15 | reverse complement strand
TGCCAGCGCTACTGACGCCGCTTTCCCGTCTGCTGCCTCGGCTGTGACACCGCTCATCTCTTTGATTCGCTCGGAGAGTGTCTTGACATCTTTCTTGATGCCACGAGGGGTGATATTGTTGAGCTCATTAAAGCGGGTCTGGAGCCGACGACGACGGTTCGTCTCATCGATGGCACGACGCATTGAGCGTGTGATAGTATCAGCGTACATGATGACACTCCCTTCGATGTGGCGGGCAGCACGACCAACGATCTGAATGAGCGAGCCTTCTGAACGCAGGAACCCCTCTTTGTCGGCATCAAGAATCGCCACAAGTGAGACCTCCGGCAGGTCGAGCCCTTCACGTAGCAGGTTGATACCGACGACTACATCATAGACACCCAGGCGCAGATCACGCAGGATGTCAACACGCTCAATCGTGTCGATCTCTGAGTGCAGGTAATGCACCTTGATGTTCAATTCTTGCATGTAGTCAGCCAGGTCCTCGGCCATCTTTTTGGTCAGCGTTGTGACGAGCACACGCTGTTTCTTCTCGACACGCTGACGAATCTCTGCAAGCAGATCATCGATCTGTCCTTTCGTAGGACGGACACTTATCTGTGGATCAAGCAGACCCGTGGGACGGATGACCTGCTCAACAACGGCCTGGTTGTGTTCATATTCATATGGACCAGGAGTCGCGGAGACGAAGAGAGCCTGGTTGATCTGTTGCTCAAATTCGATGAATGTCAATGGACGATTATCCAGGGCCGAAGGCAGGCGGAAGCCATAGTCAACAAGCACCTGCTTACGGGAACGGTCTCCGGCGAACATACCACGCACCTGTGGCAGCGCAACGTGCGACTCGTCTACCACAAGCAGGTAGTCATCGGGCATATAGTCCAGCAGCGTCCAGGGCTGCTCACCCGCTGCACGTCCGGCAAGGTGGCGTGAGTAGTTCTCTACACCGGAGCAGAAGCCAGTCTCGCGGAGCATTTCAAGATCGAAGTTGGTGCGCTGCTTCAAACGCGCCGCCTCCAACAGTTTGCCTTCGGCTTCCAGTTCAGCCAGGCGCTCTTCCAGTTCGGCCTCGATCAACTCAATCGACCTGTTCAGACGAGCCTGTGTCGTCACCCAGTGCTTGGCAGGGTAGATGTCGAGTCGCTGCCGCTTGCCAAGAACTTCGCCAGTCAGGGGATCGATCTCGGTCATGCGCTCGATCTCGTCACCAAAGAACTCGATACGAACCGCTACATCCTCATAGGCTGGGAAGATCTCCAACACGTCGCCACGGACACGGAAGCGACCACGAATGAAGTTACTATCATTGCGCTCGTACTGAATCTCGGTCAGGTGACGCAGAATCTTATCCCTGCGTCGTTCTTCACCTACTTTCAGAGTAAGCACCACTTCTCCATACTCCTCCGGGCTACCCAGGCCGTAGATGCAGGAGACGGAGGCAACGATGAGCACATCACGCCGCTCAAAGAGGCTGCGGGTGGCCGAGAGTCGCAATTTCTCGATCTCCTCATTCAGCATGCTCTCCTTCTCGACGTAGGTATCTGTGCGAGGAATGTAGGCTTCGGGCTGGTAGTAGTCATAGTAGGAGACAAAGTACTCTACCGCGTTATTGGGAAAAAATTCTTTAAATTCGCTGAAGAGTTGGGCCGCCAGGGTTTTGTTGGGAGCCAGCACCAGCGTTGTTTTCTGTAACTGTTCTACGATTTTCGCTACTGTGTAGGTTTTGCCACTGCCTGTGACGCCGAGCAGCGTCTGCATTCTATAACCTTTGCTGAGACCCTCGGCGAGTTTTGCGATGGCTTCAGGTTGGTCGCCGGTGGGTTGGAATGGTGCTTCTACCTTAAAGTCGGGCATGATGCGCTGTCCTCGATTAGAATATCTTTTCCAATTACCTGACTCATTATACCACGAAAATGCCGCAACTATTCTACGCGGTTGCTAACAGCACCCGTGGTATGCATCCCTACTACGATATAACATGCGGAAATAACCTGTACTATCCTGCCACGCCAGGCTGGGATTTTTCTACTGGTCTGGGCACGCCAAACCTGGCGGATTTCTATAATGCCGTTTATAACAAGATCAGGTAGGTAATGTGATCTATGCCATAGCGGCTTCCCTTGCTTGCGATACAATAGAGATTGTATAAATGTATACAAGGTTTAGCAGGAAAGGGAAGAGGCTATGGCACAGACATTACTGCCTTTTTGTCCACGATGTGGAACACCTACAGTGGAAGGACAGCGCTTCTGTGCCAAATGTGGACTTAAATCAGAGGCGATGATATCCCATGCTAGCCCTGGCTATTCACAACAACCAACACCCTCTGAAGATATTTCTTTACCACCGACAATTCCCTTACCGCCGAATCCGCAGGCGGGGCAACGTTATACGCCAGCGCCAGCAGGATACCAGCAACCACCCATGTCCCCGGTACCTCCGATGCCTCCACCGCAACCAAATCCGCAGATAGTTCACCCATCACAGGAAGAATATGTAGAACCTTCACCACCTCCTTTGGCACCACCAGTGAAGAAACGCGGACCCGGCAGAGTTGGCTGGATCAGTATCATTCTGCTTTTGCTCATTGCTTTAGGGCTAGGAGGTTACTTTGTAATAACAATGCTTGGATTGAGTCTTCCAGGCATTGGAGGGGGTGCTGGCACACAACCTCCTGTGACGACTACACCAATAAATTCAACAGTGACATATGCCGGTATCGATATTACGGTGCTCAACGCCCAGCAGTCACAGAGCTTTGTGGATGATCCCAACACCAGCACAGACGGGATGATACGACTGAACCTGCAAGAGCAGAATAAAGGAACCGTGACAGTCAGTCGGAGCTACAATGATATTGCCCACTTGATTTTGCCAGGTGGGGGAGGTGGGACGACTGTTGCTCCCAAATATGTGAAGGCTCCTGCAGGTGTTGCGCCGGGAGCAACCCAGACAGTCTTACTGGACTTTGTTGTTCCCACAAACGTCAAGATCAGCCAATTGACGCTGCGGCTGGGTGCTGCAAATGGGGCGCAAATGGACATCCCCTTGACGGGAAAAGCCGACCTGACCAGGTACCAACCTAAAACAGCCAATTCTGGTGCTCAGCTTGTCTACTACGGATTAAACTGGACACTGGTGAGCGCCACAGCACAACTGAGCATCACGGGTCAGCAGGCCACGAAAGGCATGCGCTATATCGTCGTCACCTTGAAGGTCGACAATACCCTGTCTCAGACGGCTATTCCCGGCTCGGCATACGATTATATCCATCTGCAAAGCGGAGATGTAACTGCCTCACCAAAGAATACGACGTTACCAGTCTCCTTTGAGGCCGGGGCTATAGGTAAAACGGGAACTGTGACCTTTCTGATGCCTCAGCAGAGTACAGATTTCACCTTGATCCTTGTGCCCCAGAAGGATAGTGGAGATAAGCAGGCCACCGCGGATTTCCAGATAGCATAGTTTATCTACAGCGAGGGCAACGATGGATGATAATTGGGGTCCTGCGAAAAATCGAACGCCTCGAAGAAATCACCAAGTTGTTTGAGAGCATCACGAGGAGGAGCGGCAGGTCCTCTTGAAGCACCATGAGCGGCATCATTATTCTGTCCTGGTGTCGAAGTATCAAACTGGTGATTGACACTGGCCAGGGTTGGTAAACCAAAGAGTCGCTCAAGGAACTTCAGAATGGAACTATGCTCGTACAACTTTCCTGAGACAGAGCCTCGCCTCGCCCAGGGGGATACAACCAGCGCTGGTACGCGGAAGCCCAGGCCGTAAGCATCTACCTGTGGAGGAGCAACATGATCGAAGTAGCCGCCACCTTCGTCATAAGTGAAGAAGAGAGCTGAACTGGTCCAGGAAGAAGATTGAATGAGCGCATTGATCACTTCCGCCATCTTATGCTGCCCCGATTGAATACTGAAGGGCGGATGTTCACTGATCAGGCTTTCGGTAATTAAAAACGAGACCTGTGGGAGTGTTCGCGCACTGAGGTCTTCGTAGTAATCGTCCTCCTTAAATTGAAGGCGCGCATCATCCTGCCAGCGTTTGAAGAAGGTAAGCGCATTGAAGCCTTCCAATCTGGCTGTACTCCCTAGACCCAGGCCCAGATTGTAACACTTCCAGGTCACCTTGTGAGCATCGAGCAGGTCTACAATCGTGGGCCAGTTCAGACTCCCCTCTGAAATGCTATTAGATGTGTTGCCACCAGAGGTAGCCGTCCAGAGATAGAGGCGATTTGGGGCAGTTGGTCCAAGCAAGGAACAGAAATAGTTGCCACACAAGGTGAAAGCATCGGCCAGCCTGTAGTAGTAGGGAAGATCCGAGCCATCATAGTAGCCCAATGCGGCAGAACCATCCGTTGTGACAAAGCCATCCATCTTTCCATGGTTCCACTCACTATGAATGGCTTGCCAGGAATGAGTGAGATCCCCCGACATCGAAAAGAAATTATGATGCGGGGTAACGGTGCCACCATTCCCATCGGGCTGCGAATAATTTGAAGGGACACCAAATTTTCCGGCCCTAGGATAGTAGCCAAAATATTCATCAAAGCTGCGATTCTCCTGGCAGGCAATCAGCACATGCTTGATAGGGTTGGCATCATTCTCTGGCCCTATCCTTGACGCAAACGCCCTGCTCACACTATAGGCCCCCGTTCCAAATGCCAGGCTGGCCCCGGTAAGCATACCAAGCTGCTGCAAGACACGCCTGCGAGACTGGCGGACACTGTACCACTTCTGTAAATCCATGGATGATCTCCTTCTCCGTAGACCTTTGGCTATAAGAAATACAATAACGATAGTGCTTAAAAGGGACAACCTCCCGGTAGCCCCTACACGGACGGCAACGATGGATAATAATGAGGGTTCTGCGAAAAGTCGAACGCCTCATAGAAATCACCAAGCTGTGGAAGCCCATCTCGGGGAGGAGCAGCAGGCCCGATGGAGTTTCCGTTGGCGGCATCATTATTCTCGCCTGGAGTCCAGGTATCGAACTGGTGGTTGACACTTGCCAGCGTTGGCAAGCCAAAACGGCGTTCGATAAACTTCAAGATCGAACTATGCTCGTACAACTGACCCGATAGATAGCCCCGCTTCGCCCAGGGTGATATCACAAAGGTTGGTACGCGGAAGCCCAGGCCATAGGCATCCACCTGTGGTGGAGCTACATGATCAAAGTAACCACCTCCCTCGTCGTAAGTAAAGAAGAGCGCAGAACTGGTCCACAGAGGGGAAGCGATGAGGGCATTAATCACTTCCGACATCTTCTTCTGGCCCCAGTGGATATCAGTAGGGGGATGCTCACAAATCAAAGCTTCAGAGATCAGAAATGATACCTGGGGCAGTCTGCCAGTCTTCAGATCATGGTAGTAGTCTTTTTCTTTGAAGTAGAGTCGAGGGTCATCCTTCCAACGTGCGAAGAAGGCGAGACCATTGAAAATCTCTACATTGGCGAAACTGCCAGTGCCAAAGCCGAGATTGTAACACTTCCAGCTGATGTTGTGTGCATCCAGCAGGTCTGCAATCGTCGGCCAGTTCAACGTCCCCGGCTTAATTCTGCTAGCAGTGATGCCACCAGAAGTGGCCGCCCAGAGATACAGGCGATTAGGTAAAGTTGGGGCAAGCACTGAACCAAAGTAGTTACCGCATAAGGTGAAAGCATCGGCCAGTTTATAGTAGTACTGAAGGTCGGAGCTATCGTAGTAGCCCATAGCATCACGACCATCTGTTGTTACAAAGCCATCCATCTTCCCGTTATCCCATTCGCGGTGAATATCGCGCCAGGAATGGGCGATGTCCCGCGAGAAAGGAAACCAGTGATGATGTGGTGTGAGATTGCCTCCGTGACCATCAGGCTGTGAATAATTCGCCGGAATCCTGGCATCTCCGCTCCTGGGATAGTAGCCAAAATATTCATCGAAGCTGCGGTTCTCCTGGCAGGCAACCAGCACATGGTTGATGGGATTGGAAACGCTTTGTGTATTTGCCGCAAGCACCCTGCTCACGGTATAGATCCCCGTTCCGAACGTCAGGCTGGCTCCAGCAAGCATACCAAGCTGGCGCAGCACCTTCCGCCGGGACTGACGTACATTGAACTTCTGTTGCAGATCCATGAACGACATCTCTCTCTGCGTATCTTGAGTTTCCATAGTGCAAAGTCAAGGGACCGATTAGTCATGGGGGTGCAGGGGGCTTTGCCTCCTGCCGGGGCGCGGGGAATCCTGTCCGGGGGACAGGTAATTGGGGCACCCGCTTTTTCTCCTTTCCCCAAAAGGTCGGTTGATTCTGCACTAGACAGTTGGCAACTGCGGATAATAATTGGGGTCTTGCGAAAAGTCGAACGCCTCGTAGAAATCTCCAAGGTGGCCGAGAGCATCACGAGGAGGAGCGGCAGGTCCTGTTGAGCCTCCATTAGCAGCATCGTTATTCCGTCCAGGTGTCGAGGTGTCAAACTGGTGATTGACACTGGCCAGGGTTGGTAAACTAAAGCGCCGCTCAAGGAACTTCAAGACCGAACTGTGCTCGTACAACTGGCCCGATAGATAGCCTCGCTTCGCCCAGGGAGAGACCAGCAGCATCGGCACACGGAAGCCCAGGCCATAGGCATCCACCTGCGGGGGAGCCACGTGATCGAAGTAGCCACCTCCCTCGTCGTAGGTGAAGAAGAGTGCAGAACTCGTCCAGGAAGAAGATTGAATGAGAGCATTGATCACTTTCGCCATCTGATGCTGTCCCGCCAGAATACTGTTAGGTGGATGCTCACTAACCTTGCCTTCAGTGATCAGAAACGATATCTGCGGCAATGTCCCAGCCTTCAGATCGTTGTAATAATCATCCTCTGTGAACTGGATGCGCGGATCGTTATACCAGTGCTTGAAGAAGATGAGCGTATTGAAGACTTCGAGTTTGGTTGTGGTCGTACCAAGGCCAAAATTGTAACACTTCCAGGTGATTTTCTGAGCATCCAGCAGGTCTACAATCGTCGGCCAATCCAGGCTTCCATGGCTAATGTGATTGGAGGTGTTGCCGCCAGAGGTAGCCGACCAGAGATAGAGGCGATTGGGGTCGGTTGGGCCAAGCAGAGAACAGAAATAGTTACCACACAAGGTGAAGGAATCCGCCAGGGCGTAGTAATAGGGCAGATCTGAACCATCATAATAGCCCAGCGTATCAGTACCATCCGTTGTGACAAAGCCATCCATGGCTCCGTTGTCCCACTCACTGTGAATGGCCGACCAGGTATGAAAAATATCTTTTGTGCCGGGTTGGAGAGAATGATGCGGGGTAACGGTACCACCCTTGCCATCGGGTTGCGAGTAACCTGGGGGAACACCAAAAGCTCCAGCTTTGGGATAATGGCCAAAATAGGTATCGAAGGTGCGATTCTCCTGGCAGGCAATCAGCACATGCGTGACGGAGCTGGCATCGCCTGGGACTGTTGGGGTCGCGGTTGCTGTAGTTGTTGTCGTCGCTGTTGTGGTTGGCACTGGTGTTGGCCTTGGCCTTCTCCGTCGCATTGGATCGATGGCGAGCGCCTGGCTTATGCCATACATGCCCGTTCCAACTGTAGCACTTGCCCCTGTGAGGATGGCAAGTTGCTGTAATACACTTCTCCGAGATTGACGCCTACTGAACCATTGTTGCAGATCCATGAGATCCCTTTCTCTACACGATACAAGAACAATAAGGCTTTATATCGAAATGAACGGAAACCAGAAGCCTATTCCCATATTCGGGAATACCATGGATACCGTGGCACCCACTAGCAACCTCCCAACAAACATGATAGAATAGCCTCACTTACCGATGTATCCTTTTACTTTTCGTTTGATTGAATAGAGACTTCATATGCGCTACGCAATATTTAGTGATATACATGCCAATCTAGAGGCACTCGAAGCGGTGCTGGCAAAGATTGATGAGATTTCCCAAAAGGAGCCAATTGACCAGATCTGGTTTCTCGGTGACCTGGTCGGCTATGGTCCGAACCCGAACGAATGCATTATCAAACTTCGTGAGCGCACGGATGTCATTATTGCAGGCAATCACGATTGGGCGGCAGTCGGGAAGATTGATCTTGAAGATTTCAGTGCAGCCGCACGCATCTCCGCAGAGTGGACGACAGAGCAACTGACTGAAGAACATCACAACTTCCTTGCTAACTTACCGGAACACCTGGAGATCGATGACTGCACGCTTGTCCATGGTAGCCCTTATGGGCCGCTCTGGGAGTATCTGACCTCAAGAGTTCTGGCTGAGCGCAGCTTCCAATGCTTTGGCACTTGCTACTGTTTTGTTGGACATACGCATGTCCCTGTTATCTTCCAGCAACCTGACCCCACCCTTGAAGCTATTATCAACGCTCCTACTCTACCCTTATCAGCTATGGAAGCTAGCAACGCAGTCCTGCAGGCGGCCAATCAGACCGGAGAAAGTGCCGGGGCGGCAAGTGAGAACCATACCCAGGAGGAAGAGGAGGAGGAAGAAGAAACCGCAGAACTGGTAGTTATCCATCCTACAACACTGAGAACAAATGTTGCCGCACAGGCCGAGAGCGCATATGCCAACCCGGAGACCGGGCAGCCCGTGACCGAGGCACAGGCTAATGTGATGATAGAGGCCAAGACTGGACCTCTCGAGCAGTCAAACGAAGTAGAAGATACTACAAACGGAGAGGGCGAGACCGGAATAACCGAAGAGACAACGACAGACGAGACGACGACAGAGGGAGCAGCAGAAACAGCAGAAGCAGTAGAGGTCGAAGAGGAAGACGATATCGTCGAAATGGATACGGTTCCCCTGGAGAACGATGTTCCCTATGAAGAGGATACCGTCCAGGAAGACAAGTCCACCAGCGATGATCATGATATTCCTGATGATACAGAACCAGAGCCAGAAGACCAGGACTCATTCACAGAAGAAGGAAGCAGCGAGAGTACGGAAGAGGAAATAGATGAACTCACACCAGAAATCCTTCTGAGCACAGAAGGGGACTTGAATAATGAAGAAGTCCTCCAGCTGCTGTTAGGCTTGAGCGAAAGTATGGTTCAGGTGACGAACGAGATGCTTACCCCACCGGAAGGACATTGGGAACTACGATATGGCTATAGGGCCATCATCAACCCCGGAAGTGTTGGCCAGCCGCGAGATGGAGACCCACGGGCGGCGTTTATGATCTATGACAGTGAGCGCGGCTTTGAGTTTTATCGCATCCCGTATGCAATGGAGAAAACACAGGAGAAGATCATCAAAGCCGGGCTGCCACAATACCTGGCGATACGCCTGGCCTATGGGCGTTAAGTAGTTGGTTTAAGCAAACATGAAATTGATCATCGGATTAGGCAATCCCGGAGCTGAATATGAACAGACACGCCACAATGTAGGCTTCCGGGTTGTAGACAAACTGGCGGCAAAGCATGGTTGGAAATGGTCAGAGCGCCGCAGTCGGTCTATGCTGGCAAGCGGCACAATTGGTACGGAGAAGGTGATACTGGTCAAACCATTTACCTACATGAATCGCAGCGGTGAAGCTGTGAGTGAACTTGTACGCTGGTACAAGGTGCCTCTCCAGGATATACTGGTCATCTGTGACGACCTCGATCTCCCCGTTGGGAAAGTCCGTCTCCGTGCCAAAGGCAGCCATGGCGGACACAATGGATTAGAAGATATTATTCTCCACCTGCACACTAATGAATTTCCGCGCCTGCGCATCGGCATCGGGCATCCCACCAACAGCCGTATGAGCGGGAAGGATTATGTACTGGGTATACCTTCGCTCGACGAGCGTATCTCACTTGCGATAGCGGAAGATCGGGCCGTCGAAGCCATAGAGATGCTGATTACCCAGGGCATCGCTGCCACGATGAACGTTGTTAATACCGATCCAGAGACACAGCAGAAGGCAGAAGAGAAACGCCAGCGACAGAAGGAGCGCCAGGAGCAGGCTCGACTGCGGAGAGAGCAGGAGGAGAATCCAAAATAATGGCCTGGTTTCTGGCCTGTGCAGGCCAGAAACCAGGCCATTACAAATTTCTCCCTTCACGATGGGTGACTCTACCCTACCCTGATTGCGATTGCCCTGGCGGCCTGTCCTCGATTCTCGGTAGAACTATGAACCAGGCATCTCTGTATAGCCAGGTTGCGCCTCCGGCAGTGCTTTCGTCTCTGGTCGGTCACGCAACTTCCAGATTACCAACACACCAGTAGCACCAAAGATGGCAACGATGAGTTCGACTAACAGATACACACCCGTACTCGCTCCAAGCACCTGCAGCAAAGCAACAGGCACAAAGTCAACAACAGCATGAGCCAGGATGGCAAGCCACAACCAACCAATATTATTCCTTCGGAAGACTTGCAGAACGATTACTGAAAGTGCTACCTGGACGGGGAGAGTCCAGAGCCGCTCCCACAGAGCGATGAGCGGAAACCAGCCCGGCTGTGCGCTAAGCGCCTTCAATTGCTGCACCACCTGGTCGTGCTGAGAGGCAGGCAACGAATTGAGATTGATGCTCGATAAGACGATGAGATTGAGCAGGGTGAGCAGGCCCAGACCGGCTATAAGAACCATCGATTCCAGCCCACCATGTCCAATCCCATACATCACGGCTTTGCTCCAGGTCTTTTCCTCGCGTCGCATCAGCCAGCGATACCCCACGTAGCGCCCAACCTCTTCAAACAAGCCCGCTGTCAGGGCCAGGATTGCCAACCAGGTATAGAGGAATACACGTGATGCTCTTAACTGCGGTGCAAGCACACCTCCAAGAGCTGTCACAATCGGGACGCGGCTGATAATCTGGAACAGGAAGAAGATCAGGGCACCATAACCAAAGTATTTCCAACTAATGTTGAGGCGGCGGTGCGCTATGAAGGCAAGTACCAGGGGATACAGAATAGCGAAGGCGATGGCAATAACACTCGAGGCGAGCCAGCCAGCATCTAAGTGAAATGTTGATGGCATATACCCTCTCTTTACTAGACAGGCATTGCTTCTCTCCCCATTCTACCACATGCTCGTCATGAGAACGGGTCGCTTTGTCTTCTCCCTCACCCACCCTTGTTTCAATCACGACGGTATGACTTTCTGCCTCGAGGAAGCCCCGCTCAACGGCGAACT
>WNGR01009797.1_pt1 | contig 11125 bp, 12 predicted proteins | sample 5407581 | NCBI WGS metagenome assembly WNGR01 (sample SAMN13153383, study PRJNA577476) | soil metagenome | isolation source: 80 cm soil or saprolite under Garry oak tree replicate 2 | place: USA:California | collected 2016-06-15 | reverse complement strand
CAGGATGCGGTTCACGATTTTATCTTGTTCCCCTTCTGTGAACCGGAGCGAACACTAGCCCTGGGGGCTATATCAGATTGGTTAGAGCACTAGATATACTTTGCCTTTAGGCCACGTAGAGTCCGCGGTGAATGATTAGTGATTAGGGCCTGTTCGGTGCACCATTGCCTTGTGTGACATCACATTTTCCCCCAAAACAGGAATGAGTTTTTTTTTTTTGTTGCCTCTTACTTATGTCGAATATGATCAACATCAGGCTGTGAACGATGCACACTCGAGGCCTCAACAAGATGCATGATGCATGATGACTCTATCACCCCAATTGTACCGTATGATATGGCCACAACCATAATTGGAGACTCACAAATGCGGAGGGAGCCCACCATACGCACTGATAGTTCCTGCCAATTTCCTTTTTGGTATCATCGGAAATCGCCATTTTTTCCCTTGGCGGGCAAACGACCAGCCTCCTTTTATCCATGACTGCTTGAATCCTATATTCTCGTCCGGACTCTCATTTTGCCCTTTATGGAGCCAGGAACTTCCAAGAGTGATGAAGAGAAAGTGCGCCGTGACAAACGCGCACAACTCAAGGCCCTCAACGTGAGCGGTGTAGGTACGCCACAGGCCGAATACTTTCGGGAAGGACAACAGACTTCCTTGCTGATATTCCTCCCCCCAACTCTGAAGAATCTACCAAAGCACTAGAGTCCTCTCTCAAGCGTCATACCGCCTTGATCAAACGCATACGCCAGTCGATTGGCCTCGACAATCGTGACCAAATCCTTAAGGACATCGAGACCCTCACACTAGAAAAGTACATCGAGGAGATCGCCGGTGCAATACCCGAAGGCATCGTGCGATGTAAATTCGAAAAGGATGTGTGGAGCGCTGCGGAGGTGCGTCGAGCCCACTGTCGCATACGTACGGGACCCGTTCTGATACACATATACACCCATATCAGGTCATCTCTGCCCTCCACCAACGCTTTCCAACCAAGTTTACACCCGCACTCGTCACTACACTTGGTGGCGCGCTTGCACCACCGAACAAGGCAGCGCTTGCCACAATTGCACCCGAGCAGCGAGACAAGGAAGAGGCAGCACGGGTCACGCGGCAGCGACCGGTCCTACGCGTCTGTGCAGAACTCGCACTCGTCGGTGTGATCCGCGATGCTCCTGGGCGCAGTGGCGGGGAGTGGATCATGAAGGCGTTGCGTGACCTGGTATGATTTCTTCTCGGTGGAAACGCATATTTTCATCCTAATGTCTGATAGTTGTCTAACGACCCCTCCCTATCCTCCCTACCGCTCCTCACGACGTTCCTCAAATCATACGCGCGCCCATTCCTCAGACTTGTGCCGCCCGCTGCTTCAAAGCAAATATCGACCACTGCTGAGCCTGGCACACTTTCCTTCGATGCAAGCAAAGCGGATGAGACTGCTTTCCCACCACTTGGCCTAGAGGCAGAAGAAGATGAGCTTGTAGAGAAGGATATTTGCGACAGATTCAAGAAGATGTGCGAGGGATACTTTGAGAATGTGGCAAAGAAGCTCGTCATCGAACACAAGGTGTGCGCGATTAAACCCTTTCGTGATGTCGCGGTAACGTAGCGGCTTCGTAGAGATTACAAGAGCAAGATCGTCGTAACCATGAAGCATATATCCGCTCGGGCGAAATTTTTGAAGATCGTCAACAAGCGTATGAGAAGATGACGAAAAACTACGAGAAACTACTTGCAAGTACTCAGACGTAAGTTCTTCGCACCTACGGAACCACAGCCTCGTTTGATTGGCTCATAGGTTATCGGAATTGTTATATCTCCCCATGCCCACGCTCCCAACATCCTCGTCGACGGGGAATTCCATCCAAATTGGCACCAGCACGGGCGGGCTCCTCTCCGATGATGTAGATGAGGCTGCTTTCGCTGCTCTCGGAGGCAAGTGGGAAGATGAGGAAGAACGCAGGTTCTTTGAAGATATCCAGGACCTGCGCGAAGTCGTGCCGAAGAGTATCCTTGGGATCGAAGAGAGCAAAGAGGCTATCAAGGAGAACAATGAAAGTGATACCGACGCAAAGAAGAGCGCGGAAGACGAGGAAGTGAAGCGGCTTCAGGAAGAACTCGCGGGACTCGAAGCTTCGGGCGGCGCGCTGCAGGCAAATGGCAAAGCAGACACGCATGACGGGGCTGCAGAAGACGAGGACGATGAGTATGCTGTTTCCTTACTTCATTCGTATCCGCGATCAGCTGATGTCCCGTGACAGCGCTCCTACCCCGACACCCTCTACTCCGAAGGAGGGCTCACGGCCAAACACACCGACAATTGCCCCGCAAGGTCCTTCGCAGCTACTCACTGCCCTACTTGCTCGTCTGCCAGACTGCACGAATCGCACCCTCATTGACCAAGCCGCTGTCGAGTTTACTTTCCTCAACTCCAAAGCTGCACGCAAACGGTTGGTGAAGGTAAGCTTGATCTAAGATAGCCATGTCCGTACGCTGATGCAAGGTTCGGCAGTTTCTCACACAAGTGCCAAAAACGAGAATAGATCTACTGCCTCACTACTCTCGGCTCGTGGCTACCTTGAACAAGTACATGCCCGACGTGGGCACTGAGCTTGTCGCCGCCGTAGGTCTATGCATCACGTATATGTTCTACGCTCATACTTTGTAGCTGGACGAAGAATTCAGGTACTTACAGAGAAAGAAGAACGTCGTGGTGGAGTTGGCCGAAGTACGGCTCAAGGTATACAGTTCTCACCAGCCTCATTTTTCCATGATCTAACGAAATGCAGAATATCACTTTCATATCCAATCTCACTAAATTCAGAGTTGTTCCGCCTCATCTCATCCTTCACATGTTCAAAGTCTGCATCGACGACTTCTCTGGTTCAAATATCGACAACCTCGCTTTACTATTAGAAGGTTGCGGGCGCTTCTTACTGAGGAATGACGAAACGAAACAGCGATTCAGCACAATGGCAAGCCACGTAGCACAATCAGCGATGTCGGCACTAACCCCTTGTCATGCAGCTGGAGCTGATGAAGCGCAAGCAGAGTCTTCTGCATCTCGATCAACGTCAGACCATGTTGCTTGAGAATGCCTACTATCAGGTGTGTGGAGCTCTTAGAGTCAGAATCGGTACTCATCACCGTCTAGGCCAATCCACCTGAACGTGCACCTCGCCAAGAGAAAGAGCGAAGCCCCATCGAACTCTTCATTCGGCACCTCTTGTATGATGTCCTCGCCAAACGTACAATCGACAAGGTTCTTAAGCTTCTACGTAAGCTTGATTGGGACGACCCCCACACACGTCGTGTACTGCACAAAGTCTTTACCAAACCTCACAAACTTCGTTATGGAAACATCGCTTTGCTCGCGATGCTCACCTACGACCTGCAACGGTACCACCCCGAATTCTCTATCGCCGTGGTCGACCAGGTGTTGGAGGACATCCGACGTGGCCTTGAGCAGAATATATATAGCGCAAACCAGCGAAGGCTCGCGGCGGTCAAGTATCTGGGCGAACTCTACATCTACCGCCTTATCAGCTCAGGACTTATTTTCGACACGCTCTGGGCGCTCGTCACCTTTGGGCACCGTAAGCGGCGTTTACGTAGAGTTTTACTTTGCAACACTGACATGTTCTCGTCACAGCCAAGGGACACCCTCTACCGCAATTTCCGTGCCCGATCGACATGCCAGATGACTTCTTCCGCCTCCGACTCGTATGCGTGCTGCTTGACACGTGCGGCATGTGTTTCGATCGTGGGTCACAGAAGAGAAAGCTAGACAACTTGCTCGTATTCTTCCAGGTATGTCTTACGTCGAGATATCACCGAGTGCGCGTACTATCAATAATCTCAGTACTACCTCCTATGCAAAGAACCAATGCCGATGGACTCAGAATTTATGGTTACGGACTCGCTTGAGGCCATTCGGCCCAAGATGGTCATGCTTAAGAACATAGAGGAGGCGGCGAATGTGGTCGATGAGATGTTTGCCTCTACCGTCCTGGGCTCTGGAGGCAAGTTTCTTTTCCCCTACTTCCTATGTGATTCTCATACCTGTGCTAGCTGGTACCGGAGATGGTAGCGGCGAGGATAGTGACGAGGGTGAGCGCCACGGTAAGGAGGATGACGAGGACGAGGACGAAGAAGACGCCGGAACTGTCGATTCTCCTGTAGGTTTTCGTCATCTCCGCTGTCATCTCCCCCTCATGTTCGTTGACAGATCGATGAGCGTGGTCCGTCTCCAGAACCAGAACTCGTTGTGACGTCATCTCAGGAAATCCTCGGCCCTAATGAGGAAGAGGACGCTGAGTTCGCGAAGGAGCTGGCGAAGCTCGTCACAGACACGTCAGCGGAATCCCGTAAAGTCGACCGGAGAACCGCGCAAACTTTGTGGGAGTCTGCCGTCCTGCCACCGGGAATGCGTAAACGTCACGAAGATGGCGAAGGATCCACGGAGAACGCGAACCCCGCTATCATGAACTTTACGATGCTTACCAAACGTGGGAACAAGCAGCAAGTAAAGCAGCTCGCGATTCCCTCGGAATCCGCGCTGGCAGTCCAAACACGTTCAGCGCGAGAACAGGATAAGGTTGAACAGCAACACCTGAAGCGCCTGGTGCTCGATTACGAACAACGCGAAGAGGCCGAAGAGATCAAGGGTGAGTTTACGTTGACCTACTCCATTTCTCGAGCGAACCAAACGGGAACCCTCGTTTTAGCCCTCGAAGCGAAGAGCCGACCGATCAAGATTCGTCTCGCTGGATAACCCCTCACCTAAAGTCTCACAGACGTCACAATGTCCTAGCGCTCATTGCCCCCAATCTTCTGGTAGACGCTTCGTTCTCGCACCGTTGTCGGGCTGCAGAACATTGGCAACTGCCGGCGCCCCGCCAGAGAGGCGAATGCCACACAGACCAACGGACCAACCGCTGACATGGTTCCGGCACTTCTTGCGTATGCATGCCCTGCGACTGTTCTTTGATGCTGACTGAGACGTGTGGCTCCAGACAAGGTGGGCCGAGTGTCTGCAGTTGGATTATGCTGCGAGTGTAAGGCCTGGCGCCTTTGTAGTCACTCTGGCTCTGTTCTGTTTTGCTCTCTTTAATGTTGTTATGTCTTGTTTTGTATATTCTTAATTGATTACGTACTTGGAATCGATCGTGCTCGACCACAGCAAACGCGACGCGTCTGAGTCATTGAGTCCCGTCGTTGGGAATGCGGGCGTCGTCCCTCGAACGATCACCATAGGTCTCGTATGTAAAAAGTGTCTGGACCTGTGCTCATGACCACCTCCGATGACGAATATGGTTTTGACGACCTTGTGCTCGATGATCGTACTCTTGCCGTCCTCGACGCGACCGAACGAAACTTTACTACCCTCAACGCACATGCTCATCCAAGGTCTTCTCCTGAACGACAACCCACGAAGCGGCTCAAGACAAATCAAGGCTGGGTTCCCCTCCATGGACAACAGCGCGAAATGTCGCCAGCCCCGCGCGGTCAGACTGGGTCGGGGTTTTCCTTAGAAGACACAGATCTCCCCGAAATCACCGTCAGCAACGGATTTTACAGTCGCCCAGGTCCTTTCTTTGTAGGAAGCCCGCAGTCGCAGCCTTCAGCGAGTCCAAATGCCCCGCCTGACAACCGCGAACCTCCGAACGGAACAGGTTCAGACGTCGTCTTGCTACCCACTCCCACAGTTCGACATGTCCATGCGCCGGGAAGAAGCATCGTCGCACCTCCTAATCGCCAGCCGAGAGTTTCCCCACCGGTGCCGCCCAGCATCGTTTCAGTACCCGGCACAGAGCGAAGCATACGGTCCGTCGTTGCTCTCGGCTCTGGAAACCCTCCTCCTCGCGGTCCCAGTCCCGCTCGCGCGAGTCCCCTTGCTCGCTCTTCGTCGTTCAGCGATGGAATGCGCGCGGCACTCCGCAATGCCATATCCGAAGCTGACGGTTCAGTGATACAGCGCTCATCCTCGATGGCGTCATCGGACACTCCCTCGCCACTGTCCGCAGGCCCACAAGCGTACTCCCAAAGGCTTCCTTTACCAAACCAAACTCAGGTCGTGGTTCACTCTCGACCCGAACGCTCCACCCACCTTCTGCGTCGCGAACGGTCCCTGCCCCCATCGCAGCATCTGCAGGGGCGTCGGCAGCCCTCGCCGCATCAGCCAGCCGGATCTCAGCATCAATCCACCCCGAGGGAGCGAAATGCATCTCCAATCGGGAATACGTCTTCTCTCCGGGACGAGCTTGAGTCTCTGAGATCTGAAGTGGAAGAGGTCCGTTTCTCGTACGCAGCGCTTTTTCATTTCGCTAATACCTCCTTATAGCTCAAACGACGGAACACGGAACAACAACGCACCCTCGACCAAGCCGTCAACGAAAAACGCGCCAAAATAGGGGAAGTGGAGATCTTGCGTGCGAATCTGCAAAAGGTATACGTGTCCGTTTAGCTCGCAACGGGTTCACGTACTGACGCAATCAGCAAGGCCGCCACGGCGCATAACGAAGAGACGGCAAAATTACGCGCGGCGAAGGAGAACTTGGAAGCCGCTCAAACCGCAGCCCAGAAAAAGCAAGAAGCGGAACTCGAGCGTCTACGTACGCAGCTCGTCTTCAAGCAGCACGAAATGGAGGCCTCGCGCAAGGCCGTTCCCCGAGCACCACCTCTCTCACAAGTACCTGCACCCTCCCAAATACCGCGTTGGGACGTACCGAGTACCCCCCGTCGCCACCACCGCCCTCCCGCAACACAAAGCCCATCGCCCCACCACCAAAAGCGGTCAGCCCCAGGCTCGTCAAAGGGGGTGGTCGCGCCGCTGCTGCCCGGTTTCGTCAACGACTTCGCTATGGCGCCCCCGAAAAAGGCCAAGGGGAAAGCCCGGGCCAGTACCTCGCATTTCGAGCAGAGTCAGGGGATGCGCGAGAGGGACCTGGATCCGCCGTCGCCGCCCCGCACGCAGATCGACGAGCGCATGGAAGTGGACAGACACTATGGCGACAATCAGGTCGGTTTCGCCGACCATCCCGAGGTCGATTTGCACATGGATTTTGGCGACGACGTCAAGGCGCTACAGCCGCAACACGTCGCTGGTTCGTCGAGGATTGCCAAACCCTTCGACTGGCTTGGTTGGGTAGGTTTTTCTCTCTTTCTGCTTTGTTCTTTGCGTTCAGGGCTCATCGTCTCTCTGTATGTAGATGAGACAACTGGTTCTTGCGCATTCGATGTCGCCAGCTGCCCCCAGTACAATCCAACTCCTACTCACCCAGCCACCGTTCGATGGGAACCACGCGACTACCTTCCCCCTGGCCTGCACATCCCTGATGGACGCCGTAGCCGCAAGCGCGGGCAGCTACGATCCCATTGCACGCGTCGTTGTCGATTCACTGGCACAAATAGTAAATACACTCCTAATCAGCGTTCGGGTTAGTCAAGGTTCTCTCCCCTTCCCTTTGCGGCCATCGCTTAAACGTCACCCCTAGCTAAAGCCTCTAGTTTCCACACTTAATCTATTGGGTGTCCTTGTCATCTCTCTGCCATCATTTGCAATGAACCTACTGAAGCCCACTAATGGTCCCGCATTTCTCGAAATCATCTGTACAATGATCGTCAATCTCCTGCAACCATCAAATACTAATAGCAAAGTAAACGAGAAAGCAGAAGAGTGCGGGCTCTACCTTACCGTCGCGCGGGAGGTCTTTGGGCTGCTTGATGCAATTATTTATTCCCTCCCACCTGAATATCATTACCAGTTGAGCTGAAGCTTTCGTTTTGGTTTCTGTTTTACTGGCTCTTACGCACCCGCAGGCTCGCTATCATTCCTCAGACCGCAAACGTGTCCACGACGATGCTCAACAATCTACAACCAGCATCTTTCTTAGAATGCTCTACTCGCACCCTCTCATACCTCTCCACTCGTGTGTTACCTTGAGCCGTATGTGGCCCATCGCTGTGTGCTGACGTTGCCACAGGAACGGGTCTGTTTCGTCCGCTAATGTCATTCACGGATGACGTTCCCGAAAGCGCCAGGGACTTTTCTAAGCTCCCTCAGGTAGAGAGGATGTGCGCCTTGCTGGTCGATCCGAATCGAAGGGGTGTCAAGGTGGGTCCCTGAGCAGTATCGCGTGCGACACGCAAGTGACAAACTCACCCCGCAGGGTCACTCTATTCGTGCGTCCGTGCTCACCACTCTCATCTCGCTCGCAATGGCACACGACGACGCCCTGACGATCCTCTCCGAGTCACCCTTTTTCATCCCTTCGCTCGTGGCGCTGCTCGCAGACCTGTCCACGGCCCTGTGGGAAGAAGAGCCAGAGCTCATGGCGTCGCCCGAGCTGCTCTCCGAGTGCGTATCCTCACACAGTCCCTTGTCCTTATCTGACGACTCCGGGGCGCAGGACAGTCGCCGGGATCGCGCGGGGCGTGCTCCTCCTGCACTACGTCGTCTTCCGCGCACCCAAGGGCCCCGCAAGTCTGCGCGCGCGCCTGCAGGCGGCGCCACCGCGCCACTTCAACGGCATCGGACACCAGTTCGTCGTAGCGCTCGGGCGGCTGAGCTTCGCGGAGCCGCCGGACGAGGTATCGGCGCAGGACCGCGGGTGGCTGGAGCAGTTGGCGGACCCTGCGCGCGACGTGATGGACTTGGTTATGGCGGGGCCGGAGAGTGAGAGCGTGTGGTCGCTGTTCCAGGAGGAGGACGAGGAGCAGGGCAGTGAAGGACAGAAGAGCACAGGTGGAGGCGGCGTTAATGTTGGCGTGGGCCACGGTGGGGCCGCGACGGCCAAGGGCGAGGAAGATATAGTGATGCAGGCGGACATTGGTATGCTGTACGACGAGGACTCGCAGCTGGAATATATGTGATTTATGTACATGCTCCGATAACGAGTTCACACCGAGCTGTAAAAAAAAGCGACCATCGCTTTGAGAAGAATGAAAGTAATTATAAGTAAGACTGGCTCGGCTCACCTTCGCACTCATCCGTCCCGCAGCCCCGCCGCGACGTCCTCCAACTTGCCCCTCACGTCGTTCACGCGCTCCACCTGCGCTTCCACGTCCCCCCTATTCCTGATCTTGATCGCGGCGCGTGCAACGCGCGCAAACTCGTACGACCGCGAAACGGAAACGTCCATCGCAGTGTCGCTAGCAGCGGCGGCGGTGGCGGTAGTAGTAGGAAGAGGGGTAGAGACGGGCCCCGCAGGCGCAGACGCCGTCGTAGCGAGCACGGCGGCGAGGTCGACACTGGACGCGCGGAGGATGGCGAGGTCGCGCAGCGTGTCTTCGAGGGCGAGCGGGGGGGCAGCTGTGGCGTCCTTCCTCCTTGTCTTTGCTGCATTGTCGTTTGCTGCTGCTGCGTTTGTGTTGGACCCGGACGACATGGACATGGCCGTCCTAGTAGTTCTGTGTCTGTGGGATCGTGCGGTCCGCCATTCTCTTGGAGGACCCGGGCCGCCGGGCCTTCGCTGTTCCACTTCCGGCCGCTCTTACTCTTCCAGAAACCGGGGCGCGAGAGTCCCGACTTCGACTCGGATGGGTCGCAGGCAGGGAAGCCGCGATGCGATATTCAGGTCGGTGACATCTCAGGAAAAAAAACCTTGTGGGCGCGGTTCGCGGGGCAACTTGCACCCGGCCTGAGGGGGTGTTATCCCGTCTCTCATGGCGCCCTCTCTCTCAATGGCAGACTAAGGCTAGGCCAGGACAGAGGTGTGCGCCGGTCGCTATCAGCTATCAGCACAGTAACAATGGGTCTTCCTCGGGTACGGGAGGCAGCTCACCCGATGAAACTCAAACACTCCCCCCAAAAAAATCCCACTCTACCCGCTTTGTACGCGTAACCTAGTCCGAATGAATGGTGCCGTGGGGGAGATAACTTACGGCAACTGCAAAGACAGCGACGTCGTTTGTGGCACGGCATATGTCAAACGAACTACACACAGGGGAGCGCAGTGACGCCCCGGGTCGCCGCTCTCACACACTCCAATGAGACACCACAGGTCTCGGATTTATTACAAGACGTAAGTCGTCCTGTAATTTCCGTTAGAGGCTGGATCAGCAGGCAATATACACAATACAGTCATATACGATGTGGTCGCAGCCGCGGCGGGGCCGCACGCCACACGCCACACGCCATCCGAAACACTCCTGAACCTACTGCAACATATGGACTGTTACATTCCATGAGTGGAGGGGGTTAATTGAATGTCATCCTCTGACACTCCAGGCTCTGCACCACTCGAAGCCGCACGGGCTCGATTTACTACAATTGCATTGTCGTCACCTCTAAAGCTCCCTCGCTCGTAGTTGTAAAGTAAACGTAGTTTGTTAGAGGAAACCCACACTAGCATGAACTGACTGCCTGCCTGCCCAAATCCACACACAAACATACAATAACCATAGAGGCGAGGCTCCGGCTTACCAGTAGGCACAACCAGGCACTGCACTCATTCTTGTCTTCGCCCTGCAACCCACACAAATCACCGCTGCGCAAATCAACAACTGACACGTGCGTGCGCTTTTCATAGTTTCGTGATCGACACTGCCGGAGGGGGCGGTGGCGGAACCAGGCCAGGAAGGAAGAAGCGCGCAGCGGCCGGGAGCTTCGGCGTCCACCCGTCTGCACCCGTAACGTGTCCATTGCTGCTGACGTTGCTGAGCTCCATGAGCACCGCGTGCAGCTGCATGCGGAGGCCCGCCACGACCTGCCGGATCGCCCCGAGCTCCGCGGCGTGTGCGTTTGCGGACATGCGCGCGCGCGCATCGTGCGTCTGGAGGGCGCTGCGCAGTGCGGTCAGCGTCGCTGAGAGCGAGCGCCCGGCTCCACCGCTAGTTGTGCTGCTTGTGGTCGTGGTGGTAGGTGAGGGCGGACTGTTCAGGGAGGCGTCGCTCGCGGGCGGTGGGAAGTACGCCGCGAGGTCGACGGGGGCGATTCCCGCCGCACGTGGTTCGTGTGACGCGGCTGGAGCAATACTCGGGTCCTCGCTTAGCGCTGTTGTTGGTGGATGTGGCGGCAGATGCGCCATCACGTCCGCAGGGGGGTCGTGGTGCCCGCGCCACGGGTACGGGGGGACCGTGGAGGACGTGGGTGGGGAGAATGGGAGGTGGTGCGCTGCCG
>WNGR01008076.1_pt1 | contig 11126 bp, 10 predicted proteins | sample 5407581 | NCBI WGS metagenome assembly WNGR01 (sample SAMN13153383, study PRJNA577476) | soil metagenome | isolation source: 80 cm soil or saprolite under Garry oak tree replicate 2 | place: USA:California | collected 2016-06-15 | reverse complement strand
TAAGACGAACTCTGGCTGACTACGCCGCCGGCAAGTTCGGAAACATCGCCGGCTAACTCCCCGCTCATCAATCAAATCAACGATTTCGTCTTGTCCCGTGCGGTCGGAGTTCCGCGCGTTGGCATATCCTTGGCTCCGAAAAGGTATCCAACCATGTCAAACCCGAAGATTCTTATCGTCTTCTACTCCCGCAATAGCTCGACGGAGGCCCTAGCGATGGCGATCGCCGAGGGCGCCCGATCGAAGGGAGCTGAAGTGCGCTTGCGTCGGGCTCGCGAGTTTGTTGGTCCGGAGGTAATGGCCTATGCGCCGGGCTGGGCCGAGAACGCCGCAGCGATGAATGCCAGGTACGAAGCACCGACCGCGGATGATGCCGTTTGGGCTGATGCGATTATTTTCGGTACGCCCACGCGGTTTGGCAACGTTTCGTCGGAGTTGAGGGCCTACATCGACAGCCTCGGCGGCGTCTGGTTCCAGGGCAAGCTGAATGGGAAGGCCGGCGCGGTCTTTGGGGCAACATCGTCAAAGCACGGCGGCAACGAATCCACGTTGCTGTCCTTGTACAATGTGCTGGCGCATCTGGGCCTCATCATCGTTCCGCTGGGATACTCGAACCCCTCGCTCTTCAAGGCTGGCTCGCCTTACGGCGCGACCTTCTTCTCTAAGGGAGACACGGAGAAGCCGAGTGAAGATGAACTTGCGGTCGCTCGCTATCAGGGTGAGCGTGTTGCAAGCGTCGGCAAGCAGCTGGCGTCGGCCACCGCTACTTGATTAGGCAACCGGGGCGCATGGATATACGTGCGCCCCGCAAGCAAGCGACTCCCTGCGAAGGCCGGCCCCAGGTGCGCGCGATATTGGAAGCAGCTCGTGCAAGATCTCGGACTGCTTGCTATTCCGCCGTCGTGGAGGTGTTCAGCGGGGGGTGGCACGGCGTGGCGCTATTCATCGGCTCCCATCATTGCGGTGATAATGCGGTCGCGCGTTAGCGGAAGATCGCGCATGCGGATCCCGAGAGCTCTTGTAACCGCGTTCGCTATGGCGCCGGCGGTCGGCCCCAGAGAAGCCTCGCCGACCCCTGTGGAAGGACACTCGCGCTTTGAAATCACTTCGACGGAAATTTCAGGGACCTCCGCGAAGCTCAAAATCGGATAATCCTTCCAGCTTTCGGCCGTCAGCACAGAAGCGCTTGTTGGAACCTCCTCTTTTAAAACCCAGCTGGCAGCTTGAAGCATGCCACCTTCAATTTGTGAGACAATCCCGGCCGGATTAATTGCGAGGCCAGCGTCGACTGCGGCCCACATCCCGCGAAGCTCCACGTTTTCCTCGACGGCCACCAGAACGGCGACAGCGCAGTATGTCCCGGTGTTCTTGAACCGCGCAAAGCCCAGCCCGCGTCCCATGCCCGCCGGGCATGGAACTGACCAATTTGCCATCTCGGCCGCACGTCGAATGACCGCGCGAGCCCGCTCATCGGACAGATGAGCAAGTCTGAATTCTACTGGGTCAAGGTTTGCGGCATCGGCCAGTTCGTCCATAAAGCTCTCAATCGCAAATACGTTAGCGAAGGCGCCCAAAGACCGGAGTGCGGAGAGACGAAACGGAAGGTTCGGGACAAACTGATAGGTGACATGCTGAGGAAAGTCGTAGAGCGCAACCGCGTTCTTGGATCCACCATTATGAAAGGGCAGATCCGTGTCTGAGCGAAGCGCAAGCGCATCGTTCAGCGCTGCCGGCGCCAGCAAGTTGACATCGCCATTCCATCCCGGGCGTTGGATGTGTGTGCCGGATCGCGTGGTCAGCCGCCACGTGGAAATCCGCGAACCAGATAACCTAGCGGCTATTTGGACACGCATCGGAGAGCCGAGTGGTTCCGAGGTCAGTTCGTCCTTGCGACTCCACTGCACTCTGACAGCTTGTCCCGAAAGCCGGCTGGCCAGAAGTACCGCATCCATGGCCGCGTCATCGGCGCCGTTGTGGCCGTAACAGCCCGCGGCGAGCTTGTGCCGCACGCGTACGGTCTCCGCGGGCACGTTTAGGACGCGCGCAATCTGCTCACGAAGCGCGAAGACGTTTTGCGAATGGGTCCACACCTCGACGTGACCGTCAGTGACGACCGCGACTCCGCATGATGGCCCAATCGAGCCGTGAGCGATCAATGGCTTTGTATAGGTCGCTGTCAGCGCATTTTCATCGATACTTGTCGGATCGGATTCGAAAATGCCGTCCGTGTGGATCACACTATCGATGCTCGACGCCTGCACTAGTATCTCTTGTGCGCCCGGCTGGGTTTCCTGTGACGGTGGAATATGCCAGGTGCAGCGGCGTTCCAGTTTTGCAGCCGCGAGTTCGAGGCTGTGCTCGCTGTCTGCAATCACACCAACGAGATCATTCTCGCGAATCACCCGTACAACGCCCGCGAGTTTTTCGGCGCTTTCGGTGTCGATTGACTCAAGGCGGGCCGTCAAATGAGGTTTGCGGATGAGTCTGCCGTGCAACATGCCATCTAAGGCAATGTCGTGAATGTAGGCGCCGCCAACAAGGCGCTGCAGCAGGGTCGTCATCGGGGGGCTTGACCCGACGATTGCGTAGTTCTCTTTTGGCTTCGACGTTCCCTGTCCGGTCATTGGTACATCGAACCTGACGTCTTTCGCGGCGGTCCAATAGGTCTCGCTTGTAGACTCACCGTTGAGATAGAAATGGCCGTCGGTTGCAGTGATCTCCGAGCGCGGTGCCTGTAGTCTCATCGCTGCGGCGTCGAATAGACCATGCCGCAGTTCGGCCGCGCCACGCCGTACAAGCGGACCAGAAGTCTCGACCGACATACTTCCAACCGTTCCGGCCTCAAATGGCGAAAGGGCTGTGTCTCCGGATATCGTCTCGAGCCTCGCCAGCGACAAATCGAGCTCCTCGGCGGCGATCTGCCGGAGCGCCAGCAAAATACCTTGACCAAGTTCGACCTTGCCGGTCTTCAGAACGGCGATTCCCTCAGTCGAAAGATCAAACCAGGCTCCGAGACACTCTCGCGCATCCGGTGCTACGTCGATATCCCTAGCCATCGCGGTACTGCCCCAGTTGCTCAATGACGTTGATGGCCTGGCGAATGCCTCGCAGAATTGCGGCGTGAGCACCGCAACGGCATAGGTGGGGTGCGAGCGACTGCTTTATGGCCTCAGTCGACGGCTTCTTCTCACCTGCAATGATCTCGTGTGCGGTGATGAATATTCCGCTCAGGCAGTAACCGCATTGACCTGCACCGACATCAACAAGTTCTTTGCGAAGAATGTCCGCGATAGGTCCCGTGATGCCTTCGACTGTTCTAACTTCCTTGCCCGCTGCATCGGAGACCAAGTACGTGCATGAACAGTGTCGTTTCGAGTCGACGATGACCAGGCACGCGCTGCAGTCTTCGGCGCCGCAGCCATAACGAGTGCCCTTCAATCCGAGTTCGTTCCTGAGGGCATAGATGAGCGGCGCAGCGGCATCCGCCGTCACCTCCACTCGTTTTCCATTCACTGTAAATGTCGTTGCCATGCGTTTCCCGATCATGCAGCTCTGGTTGTGCTTCGACTTTCCTCGAGGGCGCCTTCCTTGCCAATCACAGCGTTAGCTTCGCTTGCTATTTTGCTGCCGATTCTGCTCGCTCGAGATACGAGAGGCTTCATTGGATCGGTGAGGGTCCGATAGGGTTTTCCGTAGCGCGAGCACAGTGCCAGGGCGCGATCGATGCCCCTCAGATCGGGTTTGGCTCCACGGAAGAATCCTCCTGACGGCGACAGCACTACATCGTAGGTCTTTGCCACGAGAGCGGGAGACATGCCTGGAATGTTCGCGATCAAGAAAGGAGTTGTCAGTGCCCGCGAAGACGAACAGGACCGGATTTGGGCCTATCAGTGCTTCATTCTGGCCCTCCTGATAGGCGACGACGTCGTCCATCGCCGTCATGGCGATATCGTAGTTGCCGGCCAAGAGCTGCGTCATCTGATAAACGGAATTTGGTGCGAAGGTGACTCGAACCTCCAGTCCTTCCTGGGCAAAGAATCCTTGTCGCTGGGCTGCCCACGTAGGCAGGTTCGATGCGCCACCGAAGGTGATCACCCTCACGTCGCGCAATGGTCGGGGATGTTGAACCGGCGCGGGATCTTGCGCGGCGCAAGCCCCTACCGATACGAAAAAGAGCGCCGCTGCAGTCCACAAACGTCGACGTTCGGCCGTGGCGATCATTCAAATACTCCGATTGTTCCGAACGAATCCGGGGCGGCGGCAGTGATCGAGCGGATAGACCTTGACGGCGATGTACAATCGATTGCAAGAAAGATCAATGCGGAAGAATCGGCCGGAGGTTGCAATGGGCGAGAGTAAAGAGGGGGCGATGAAATCCCTCGAGAGTCAGATGGTGGTGGTGCGATCGCCGGTTCCCCTGAAAGTAATCGCCTTCGCCGGCGCATCAAACTGGCCACTCTGGGCTGGTCAACAAATGGGCTTCTTTGCCGACCAGGGCATTGACCTTGCTCTCGAACTTACGGCCAGCTCTGTCCAGATGGCCCGGGCGCTTCATTCCGGAGCGGCGCAAATTGCACTGACATCTATCGATAACGTGATTGCTTACGCAAATGGGCAGGGCGAAGTCCCTCTCGACGGTCCCGCAGAGTTTTTCGCGTTTATGGGGGTCGACGACGGTCTACTAAGTATCATGGCCAAGCCAGGAATCGCTACGATTGCCGGGCTGCGCGGCCAGACGCTTGCGGTGGATGCACTCACCACGGGTTTTGCTTTCGTGCTGAAGGAGATCCTCGCGCAGAACCATATTGCGGAAGGAGATGTATCCTACATCCCGGTGGGAACGGGCGTAGAGCGCCTCGCCGCACTGAACGCGGGAACATGCAGTGCCACTTTGCTTAATGCACCGCTATGCTTGGCGGCGGAGGCAGCGGGGAATATCCGCTTGATTCGCGCCAAGGAGGCTTTAGGCCGCTATCAAGGCATTGTCGGCGCAGCGCGGCGCAGCTGGGCTCTGGCCAACCGAACAGAGGTGGAGGCATTCATTAGAGCGTTCCATCGTAGCCTCCGGTGGCTCGGCGAACCCAGCATTCGAACCGAAGCTTGCTCAATTTTGGCTAGGCGGTTGCCGATGTTAGGCGAGGCGGTTCACGTCGCCTATCGCGCTTTGATTTTGGAGGGGGGGCTGGAAAAGAGCCTGACGATCGACCGAGACGGCACAGCCTGCGTGATCAAGCTGCGTGAAAAGTATGGCAAGCAGCAAGGGGATCTCGGCGGTCCAGATCGCTACATTGATGATTCATTCACGCGTTCGGGGCTGCCTTGACATTGCGTTCGCGGCGATCTGCCTTGCGAGGCGAAGCGAAAGTGCGCTTGGTTGCGGTGGAGCGAGGGGGAGCCGTCGACGCCCTCACGATTAGTTTTGGCGGAAGGACGATGTTGCGGGTGAGATTATCGCCACCCTCAATGGCCTGCTGGAGCAAGTCAGCGGCTTGGCTTCCCATCTCTCTATGGCTGATGCGAATTGTCGTAAGACCCGGATGCACCATGTCGACGAGGGGCATGTCGTTGTGTCCAACGATGGAAATATCGCGTGGGCAAATCATTCGCCTTTCGTGCAAAGCATCGTAAGTGCCCAGGGCGAGCAGAGCATTTGCCGCGACGATCGCGGTGATATCGGGTCGAGAGTCGATGAGGCGACGTGCTGCCTCGGCGCCTTGTTCACGGGTGTACGTTCCCGCGATTTCGCATGGTGCCTTCGTTGGATCGATGCCGCGCAAAGCTAGTGCCTGACTGAAGCCCTGTCGTCGCAGAAATCCCGTCGAATGCTCGGCCGGACCTGCAAGATGGCCGATGTTTTGGTGCCCAAGATCGACTAGGTGGTCCACGGCAAGTTGCATGCCCTGGATATCGTCAGAAACAACGGCCGAAATACGCGATTCCTTCTCTGAGCGGTTCACGAGAACGAGGGGCAGCTTCTCCTCGATGCAGAATGAAACCAGCGGGTCGTGTCTGCTGGCCGTTGCCACGATGAGGCCATCGACGCGGCGCGCTATCAGGCCTCCCGCAATATCCAATTGTTGTTCAATGTCGCTTCCGACATAGGCAACGAGAACAGAATATCCTCGCGCCGAAAGTCGCTCGGTGGCTCCGGCCAGGATCGGCGTGAAAACACTTGTCGCGATATCCGGTACCAGAATTCCGACCAGCTTTGATCGCCCTGTTCGCAGACTTGCGGCAACAGGATCGAGCCGATAGCCGAGTGTCTTGGCGGCCTTGATGACTCGCGCAACTGCCGAAGGAACGACCATCGGCCGCGTCTCCAGACTAAGCGCACGCGACACAGTTGAAACGTGCACACCCGCGAGTTCCGCCACCTGCTTCATGGTGACGGTCCGACGGCTGCCCTTCGACTGGGAGTATCTTGCTTTCACGTGTGCATCATTCTCATTGAGACGAGAAAACCGCAAATCCCTTGCATTTGCAAGATGAGACAATCGTTTGTATGGCGATTGGTAATCGAGGCTGCGATCAATCGATACGCGCGTCGAGGTATGGTGCCGCTGTTAAAGGAACTCGCCGTCTGGAAACCGTGCCGCGGGCAGGCTCGTGGATCCGAGAGCTTAGCGGCGGGAAGGGGTTATCTTAGTAAATATTTGCAATTATTAAGATTATTGGAATGATGGGGAGCCAATCCCGCGATTTCGGTGTTGAAATCGGCGGCGACCCTCCAGTGGCACCGCCGTGGGCGATGCCTCGAGGAGCATCCATTTTTCGGCTGCTGGCCAAAAAATGAGGCTTGACGGCGGGTACAAACCTTGCAATCGATTGTAATCGTCGCAGGTCGACAACAGAGGAGGTGGTCCATGAAGAAAACATTCGTTCGCGGCACGTGGCAGAAGACCCGGGCCTTTTCGCCGGCAATCGTAACGGAAGGCGGCAAGATCATTTGGATCGCTGGGCACACGGGCCAGAAGGACAGCGAGGGTAAGTCTCTGGCAGGCGACTTCGAAGCTCAGGCCTACCAGACGTTTCGCAATATCGAAGCAACTTTGAAAGAGGCTGGCGGGTCCCTGAAGGACATCGTCACCATGACGGTCTTCTTGACCGATGCTCGCAACACAACGCGGATGACCGAGATTCGGGCCGAACTCTTTGGATCTGATTTTCCCGCGAGCGCCGCAATTACGGTAACCGGCTTTGCCGATCCGAGCATGCTCATCGAAATCCAGGGAATTGCGGTGGTCGAATAGGCCGCGCCAGTACAAACGGGGAGATGCGCAAATGTCGTCGATCAGCATTGGGGCGAGGCTGGACCGGCTTCCAATTACGCGACTACACCGCAAGGTGTTCGGGTTGGTCGCTGTCGGAATGTTCTTTGAAGGGTTCGACATCTATATCGCCGCGAGCGTGCTCGGAGCGACGTATAAGTCAGGCTTTTCGACGCTGGCGCAGAATGGCCTGTTCATTTCGGCAACCTTCGTCGGCATGACCCTCGGCGCGTTGATGACGGGATTTTGGGGCGATCGGTATGGTCGACGGGTGACCTATCAGGTCAACTTGATGCTGTTCGGCGCCGCATCGCTCGCCTCAGCATTTGCGCCGGACATGACGACTCTGATTTCGTTGCGTTTCCTGATGGGACTCGGCCTCGGAGCCGAAAATGTCGTCGGCTACTCGATTATGGCGGAGTTCTTCCCGGCCCGCGTCCGTGGTCGCTGGTCCGGCTTCATCTGCACGCTCGTGACTGCGGGACTACCTGCTTCCGCTCTCCTTGCGTGGTTGCTCGTTCCGACGTTCGGATGGAGGGTGATGTTTGTACTGGGCGCGCTGGGAGCCTTGATCGCCTGGGCTCTGCGCCGAAGCCTGCCCGAGTCGCCGCGTTGGCTGGCGACCGTTGGACGTGATGCGGAGGCCGAAGCGTTGGTGTCGCGCTTCGAGCGCAAGGCCGCCATCAACCTGCCTCCCGCGGCCACGCCCACACAGGCGAGCACGACGCCTGGCGCGGGCGGTCTGTTCCGCGCCCCCTATATTGCTCGCCTCGTAGTGGGGTGCGTCTCGCTTATGGTGGTCAATACCCTGATCTACGGCTTCATCACATGGCTCCCGACGTTCTTCGTCGGCCAGGGCGAGACGATCGCCCGCAGTACCGGGTATGCCCTCCTGATGGCCGTAGGGGGGCCAATCGGATCTGCGCTTGGGGCAATGTCAGCTGATGTGTTTGGGCGCAAGTCGACCATTATTGGTGCCGCGGCAATAACGATTGTGCTCAGCGTAATCTTCTCGCTGTCGACCAGCACATTGTTGACAGCTGCACTCGGCTTCCTGCTGACCATTCCGATCTATGTGTTGGTTGCTGCTCTTTTCGCAGTCTACGTGCCGGAATTGTTTCCAACCGAATTCCGATTGCGCGGAGTCGGCATCTGTAATGCCGCTGGTCGAAGTGCCAGCATCATCGTGCCGTTGTTTGTCGCCCCGACTTTCACCCAATACGGCGTCGGGGGCGTGCTGACGATGATGGTGGTGGCGCTGTTAGCAATGATCATCGTTGTCGCTTCGCTCGGGGAGGAGCCAGAGCGAGAGCCGGCTGAGGAAGCGACTGTCGCAGCGTAGCGCAGCGGCAAGAACTCAGAACAAGCGAACTATCTAATACGGTCTTCACGGGGGCGCCTGCGGAGGCTCGGTGGAACTTTGTCTCATCACAGGAGGTTTGAAATGCCGTTTCGGTTACGCATCTTTGCAATTGCACTCACGATCGCTACCGGCCCTGGCGTCGCGCAGGCTGCCGACGTTGCTGATCCGCCGGTCAAGGCAGTGAAGCCGGTTTCGATTTTCCAGGTCTTCTTTATCAACGACAATCGCGTGACCTATTCCTACCTGCCCAATGGCACTGATCCGGGCGTCACCGCCAAGACGGCCAAGCAAATTTATTCCTTTACTCATTTCGATTCGTGGGCCTACGGCACCAACCTGATCAACCTGTCCCTGCTCAAGTCCGATCATAGCGATCCCGCTCAGCCGTGCGACGCAGGACGGACAGGATGCTCCGGCGCTTCGGAGTTCTACGGTTTTATACGCAGCACGTTCGGGTTCAACGAGGTCTTCAGCACCAAGGCGTTCAGCATTGGACCGCTGCGCAATGTGTCGCTGGAGGTCGGCGCGGACGGCGAAGTCGAAAACAATGCGTTGTCACCCGCCAAGCGTGTCGGCGTCGTCGGCCTGCAGTTCGCGTTCGACCTTCCTTACAAGGGCTTCTTCAACATCGCGCCGATGTACCACAAGGAAGTCAATCACAGCGCGTTCATCCCCGCGCCGTACGACAGCAATCAGAATTTCAACGGTATCTGGACGATCGAGACTAACTACTACATGGATCTCGGTTTCTTGCCGGACTATCTGCCGCTTTCGGTGAGCGGCCGAGCGGCCTGGACTGGTCCAAAAGGAACCGGCACCAACATGCCTGGCACACTCGCGCGGAAGCTCGAACTGAACAGTGAGCCAATCCGGCTGACGCTCGATGCCAGCAAAGCCTTTATGGGCCCGCGATTTACCCACCTCGTCGACGTTTGGGTGGCTTACCGCTACTGGCAGAACAAGTTCGGTCTTGATCACAATCTGGCGCCGCAGTGTATCGCGGCCAATAGCGGGGCATGCACCGAGTCCTCGGTCTATACCGGCGTCACCGTCAAGTTCTAGGACCAGCGATCTCCGTCTGGGACCTCCCAGACCAGGCCGCCACGAAAATGGCGGCCGCTCTTTTCAGCACGGCAAGGAACGCGAACGCCTTCTAGTTTCTTTCCGCCGTAGGAATACGCCCTGATTAGCATGCCGGACGACGACCCCCGCCTCTGATGTAAGCTCGGCTGCCCACAAAACCTGAACCGAGAGAACAGCGTAGAAGGGCTTCTGGAATGCCCGTCGGTCGTGTGGCTTCTTGTCGGTTTCTCCCTGATCATGGGGCTCGCTGGCGTTCAGCGGCGGAGAGCGGCATCACCAGAAGTACCGCCACGGGCGATGTCGTCCGGTTGGCCAGCCGGCGGTCTTCGCCGGCCGCGATGCGACAGGAATCCCATCTGCCGAGCGCGACCTCGCTCTCGCCGTTCGAAAGGTGGAGCGTGCCGTCGAGGACCACATACATCTTCTCCTGCGCCGACGAGGACAGCGTCGTCCCACCGCCCGGCGCGATCACCGAAACGCCGATCCAGAGCTCGGAAGAGGGGCCGGCCTCCCGGCCTTGCAGACGCACCATCGCCATGTCGTGGTGACCGGGCGCGGTATACTCCAGCGCCTGGGTGAAGCGGACGACGTGCATGATCAATCTCCCGGGCGCAGCACGATGCGGTTGCGCGACGAGCTGATCACGGCGGCGTAGGCCGCCTTGGCTTCGCGGAGCGGATAGATCGATGACGCGGCGATGGGGAAGGGCCGAAGGAAGCCGCCGACGAATCCCGGCAGCGCGCTGCGCAGGACATCGGCGCTCTCGACCGAGGAGAAGGCGAGGGTATCTACGCCGACATAGGTGTGCCGCCCGCGATAGAACTCCAGGATGTTGAACTTCACGATCCGGTGGACGGCAGCGATCAGAATCTGCCGCCCGCCCTTCGCAAGCGAGAGATGGGCATCGTCGAAGTAGGGATCGCCGACCGTGTTGAACACGATATCGGCTCCCTTGCCGTCAGTCAGTTCGCGCACCCTGTCCGCGACGTCGGTCGTGGCAGAGTTGACGATCTCGATCGGCGCGTTGGCGTGACCTTCGTAAGCTTCGTCCTTCCGCGCCACGCCGATCACCTTGGCGCCTTGCCAGGTCGCCAGTTGCGCCGCCGCTTGGCCGACCTTGCCGTTCATGCCCATGATGAGAACGTGCTCGCCGGGCTTCGGCATGCCGGACCTGCGGAAGCCCTCGATGGCCGTCACAAACGGCACGCCGATCCCGGCAGCTTCCTCCGTGGAGATGGCGTCTGGTTTTTCGACGAGCGCCGCGGCTTCGACGACCAGATGCGAGGCGTGCGTACCGTCGCGGCGAATTCCGAGGTCGCCGGATGCGCCGAACACGGCCTTTCCGATCCATTCCGCCGGCCCCTCGATCACCCGTCCGGCAAAGCCGCGGCCGGGGGTGCGCGGAAACACTG
>WNGR01014123.1_pt1 | contig 11127 bp, 13 predicted proteins | sample 5407581 | NCBI WGS metagenome assembly WNGR01 (sample SAMN13153383, study PRJNA577476) | soil metagenome | isolation source: 80 cm soil or saprolite under Garry oak tree replicate 2 | place: USA:California | collected 2016-06-15 | reverse complement strand
CATCTGGCCCTTTCCAGGCAGACAATGTCCCCTGGGGATTGAGCAGGAGTGCTGTGCGCAATTCGGGCAATTCGACGAGCTGTGCAAGGCTCTCCTCAACCCGCTGCTGCATCTGTGGCGGCAAGACATCTGGAAGGGGAGTTGCAGCGATAGGCGCTCGTTTTTCGTCGGGCTCAGGCTCACGCAAATGCTGCAACGCATGCACGATCCTTTCCCAGATCGAGGGCCGCACCAGAATCCAGGCTGTCTCTCGTTGATCGGGCAGGCGGATGGCAAGCATGGGCTGCTCGTCCCAGATGACTTCGCGTGTGGGAAAGGCGATGGCAACGTCAAGGGCACGTAGTTCCGCAGCAGAAATATCGTCTCCGGTTAGACTTTCCAGCAGCAATGCCCAGAGACGCTCCGAGAACTCCTCCGGTCTGCTGTGCCTGTATGCTGCCATGGCGCGACGCATCGCTTCTTCTAACTGCAGACGTTCCTCCCGCCCCAGGTTCTGTATATCTTTTCCTCTGGCCTCAAGCTCCTGCCATGAGGAGGCACTGGCCTGGGTTGTGAGGTCCAACGTTGCTGCGGTAGCAAGGAGTGAGCGTGTGATAGAGAGAGGCGCACCCACACGTACTGCCAGTGCGAGGGCCTCGCTCAGACGCATGTCGAGCTCGTGTGTTTGCGTGCCCTGTCTCATCGTCAATGTTGCATACAGGGTCTGCCCGGCGAGAGCATTGATCACCACGCGCTGGAGCTGCGCACCAAACGACTCAAGCAGACGCTGAGAAAGATCTTGGGGAAAGGGCAGTTCGTTGGCGTCTCTGCGGGTGCGTAAGGCTACAACAAGGGCATCGGCCTCCGATGCTGTGAGACGGATGGGCAGGCCACGCTCAGTTTGTGGGTCGCGCAGGATTACTAGATGTTGCCGGGTTAAGAGCAAGGTGCGCAATGAATCAATCTGTAGTTCAACCAGATCATCAGTGATCATGTTCTGTTCCTTTCTTTGCTTGCTGTCAGGTTGGAGGAGCGTATCCGCGAGGGGTCGCAGGAGCGTTTTGAGAAGCTTGCGTCTCTGGTTTGCTTTCATCGGCAAAGGAGAACTTTTCGATATTGACTTCAAGACTCAATCCCTGTTTGCCGTCTTCCATCGTGTATTGGTGCGGGGTGAAATCACCTTGCACGAAAAGCATTGAACCTTTGGTCACAGACCGCTTAATGGTTTCAGCCTGGCCGCCCCAGGCATAACAGAAGAGCCAGACGGTTATGTCTTCCACGCAGCGCTTCTTGTTGACAGCAAGCGAGAACTCAGTAAACGGCGTGCCATCTTTTGTTACTACGAGCTCCGGGTCACGTTCTACCCTGCCGAATGCTTGCACCTGAAAAAACATGGAATTGCTCCTTTGGCGCATATGGCTGCGCCCTGGCCTTTCATCGAATGAACAATGCCAAGCGGCATAAGTGCTTTCCAACTCCAGCCTCATTGTGTCCGTAGTTGCCTCTGGAAACAGGCGATGCGTTCTTTGAGACGAGTGTGGAGGGCAGTCAGCACGGCCATCTGGTGTTCGACGTCCTGGAGTTTATCTTGATAGAGCGCCAGCAACACCTCTTCACAGACCGGTAACGGTTGTGGAAAAGGAGAGAACCCTGTGCAGTTGAGAATCTCCTCAATTTGTTCGGTGGTGAGGCCAAGACCCAGATACATCTGGATGGTTTGTACACGTTCGATGGCCCCTTCATCGAGGTCACGATAGCCATTCTCCAGTCGACGAGCGCAGAGCAGTCGCTTCTGTTCATAATAGCGCAAGGAGCGTATACTCACTCCTGTGCGGCGGGATACTTCACTAATACGCATGAGTCCCTCTCCTTTCCTGAATGCTTACCCTCAGTATAAACTATGACATTAATGTGAGAGTCAAGGGAAAAACACGTCCTTTTTAGGAAAACAAAGGATATCTGACAACTCTTGCCTTGTGGGTACGTTTCTTTTTTTGCATGGCTGGGGCAAGCCCAGCCACTACTATACTACGAGTACCCTTTGCGTAGTATAGTAGTGGCTGGGCTTGCCCCAGCCATGTTCACCTTGCCTTGTCTGACGGATGCCCTTCTGTCAGAAATAGTGTATACTTAACACTAAGAAGCGCTACTTCGACCACTATGGCAGCGAGCAAGCCGTTGCTGGAGAGCGACTTTCTCTCTTGAAGCGGCTCTTGCCTGGCTGGCTGCACAGGGAGCTGAATACATAAAGAGAGGTGCCGTATATGAGCCTGTTTGCCTTCAGGACAGATGCCGAATCCGAGCAGTATTGTCATGAGATTGTCACCGCTATGAGACGTGACTGTGGCGTCTCGGAGCAGGAAGCGCTTCAGCGTATCAACATGTTGTGGGCTGGCCATCCTTTTCTTGGCATGGATTTACGCTACCATAACATGGCAGAGACGTGGGCCAAACACCTTTTCTATGGAAAAGAGCAGCTCTGGTGGGTGGATGAGAGAGGGCTGCAAGCGCTACCACTGGAGCCAGCAGAGACCCTGGGTCTGCGGAGATCCTCTCCCCCAACGAGCATACTTGGGGCATTGGATCATCCCGACACGGAAGTGCGGGCATGGGCGGCCAATGTGCTTGGGTATGAGAGGGACAAAGATCTGGATGATCTCGTGAACCGTGCCCTGAGCCACACCCTGCAACACGATGCCCACTCGCGGGTTCGCTATTGGGCTGCATATGCATTAGGGAACCGATCGTACGATCATTTCACCACGGTTATCTCACCAGCGCTCTGTGCGGCGCTGAGCGATCCTGAACGCGGGGTGCGCGCCCAGGCCGCGATGGGGCTGGGCCGGCGCAAGGAGGCCAGGAGTGTCGCTCCCTTGTTGGAAGCGCTCCACGATGTGGAGCTTGGCGACGAGCGGGCGCTCCAGCCTCTGCTTGATCGGCTTGACCGGCTGGAGCAGAGTGAGGAAAGGTCCCTGTTGGGAACTCTGCTGGTGTCGGCATTGTACCAATTTGGCTTGCCTGTGCTCTTGCCAATGCTCGATCGGCTCAGCAGTGAGAAGAGCCAGATTCGGGGTATTGCTGCTGAGGTGCTTGGCTGCCTCAAAGAGGAACGGGCGTTTTTGCCCCTCCTGCATGTTATGCAGGAAGACCCTGTTCCGCGTGTCCGTTCTGAAGCCTATAAATCGTTACTCCGATTGGGTTATAGAGATACCGATCCTAGTGATAAATTGTAAGTCTCGCCCTGGAATGGGTGAGGTTCATTTTTTTGCACAGATTCAAGAAGGATGGTAGGAGCGGCTCTACCTCTCTAAAGCATGGGTGATCTCTTCTGGTTTACTTCTGTGCAGTCACAAGATGGGCTTGCATGGGGTTGCCGTTGCTCAAGCTGGACCATGGCGTCCTCCTTCTCGTGCTCAACAGAAAGGATAGGGGTCTTGTCCATGATTAGAATTATGACTATATCTCATTGCCGATTTGCTTGCTCTACCTTGAAATAAGACGAGCGATCAAGAAGGCCGCTGCTGCTGCAAGTCCACCGATAAGTGCTGTTTGGATAGCGCTCCTAAAAGGTCTTGTGCCCGTAAAGCGACCTTTGATATAGCCAAACACCAGTAATGCAAGCAGAGTTGCGATGACTGAAATGAACAGCGCTTTTGTTGCTGGGGTAAAAAAGAAGTAGGGACTCAAGGGGATCAGTCCCCCAACAATGTAAGATCCTGCAATGGTCAGTGCACTTGTAATGGCGCGTTTTGGGTCTGGTTGCTCAAGTCCAAGCTCGAAGCGCATCATAAAATCAATCCAGGCTTGTGGCCGCTTGCTTAATGCGTCCACAATGGGAGTGCTTTCCACCTCAGTGAGACCGTAGGAAGTAAACACCTCCATTACCTCCGCTTTTTCCGCTTCGGTCTTCTCTTTGATCTCTTGTTGTTCGCGTATACGCTCACTGGCGTAATGTTCTGCGTCGCTGCGAGCAGCCAGATAGCCACCAAGTCCCATGGCAATAGACCCAGCTGCAATCTCGGCAAGTCCAGCCGTGATGATGATTGTGGTTGAACTCACCGCCCCAGAAAGTCCGGCTGCCAAGGCAAACGGAACAGTCAGTCCATCTGACATTCCAATGACGATGTCTCGAACAGTCTCTCCTGCGGTAAAGTGGTGCTCGATGTGTGGAGTTTGTGGCATACCTTCTTCCCTCAGATTCACTATTTTTCCTCTGTTCCCATTCTTTATCATTTTGATACCATTCCATCTTCTGCTTCCTCCTTTGGAACTTCTCCTCTAGTTTATCACCATGGGCGGGTCTTGGCGTAATTCAAAGCCCAACTTCTCGGTATAAATGGAAAGTGGTATAGTAGGGCGAAGGAGTATGAGTATGACCTGTTGAGAAGGAGGTAAAGGAAGGTGAAAGGCAAAGGGAAGAAGAGCTCTAAGAGGCACTGGGTGAGGAGAGAGGTTCGAGGGGCAAGCCAAGCGTCCAGTGAGGAGACAGCGACCAATCCTTACCTGAAGGAGGAGATTCTGGAGGTAGTCGAAAACCAGTTGCGTGACGGTGATCCTCCCGAGACACGGCAGACGCTTGAGCGACTGCTTGCCGCAGGCTATGCGCGGCAGGAGGCGGTGGAGATGATTGGTTCTGCGGTTGTGGAGGAGATTTGGGTTGTGTTGCATGATAAGAAGCCGTTTGATCGGGAGCGGTTTGTTGGGTTGCTGGAGAAGTTGAGGTGAAGTGTGGCGCGGGACATTATTCACCGAAAACCAGATGCATGCATGGGTGCAGATGGGCTGTTCTGCTCTTTCATCGATCCTTGCTTCGAAGCGCATTTGGGGTTTAGAATCTTAGAGACATGGTAGCAAGACGATAGTCCTATAAACAATGTGAGGGAGTTTCTACATATGACTCGCCAAGCTAAAGATGAAGAGCGTGAAGAGCGCATCCATATGGAAATCATCGTGGATGCGTATGGCCCTGAAGAGCAGGCGGCAGGATGGTATCACTATCTTGCCGACACCTTGCAATTTCCATTTTCTGCCCGCTGTGTCGCTCGCCGTGTGATCTCGCCATTGGAAGCGGGCGATGAAGTTGAGGTCGTGGGCATGGCTCCCGAAGAGGAATGCGCCCATGAGATGTTTGTGTTGATACGGTGGAGGCCCCATGAGCTAGCTGTTCCTTTGATGCAATTGGAGGGTCTTCAGGTGGATGAGGAGACGCAACAGGCCATTGAGGATTGGCACTATTGGGTGAAGCGGGGATATGAGTTGTAGTCGGCAACTCTTTCGAGAAAGTGGTCTCACCCATCCTTAAGGGGCGCGATCAGGCCTTGCTCTATGTCTTGGGGAATTGGCACCCGCGCAATGACTTCGGGCCATAATTGTAGTGGGGGAGCCGCTATCAAGCTGCTTTTCAAGTGAACTGCTTTCAGGTCGTTGTGAAGGTATGGCCGTCGACCACAATGGAGAGCGTCACAACGCAGACGAACGCCAGGGGCACAGGTTTTCCATGTGCAAATGCGTCCAAGGTACCTATTGTGTGGATCAGCCAGGAAAACCTCTCCTCCTTTGTTCATACTTTGAGCGTGACCTTGCAGCTTGCGACTCAGAGCGGCCAGTGGGGCCAAATCCGCATCATCAGCTACTGTGACGAGAAGGTCAGCGTCCTTTGGGTCGGCTTTCTCTGTCGTGAGCGAGCCAATGAGGGCAAGACGCTGGATACCAGGAAGTCGCAGGGCTGCGCGTACGAATGCCAGCACTTCAGCAATGAGTCGCTCACGTTCAAGAGTAGGTTTCATGTAACTCCTATCGTTTGTATCGTTTGTATCCAATGTATCGCTTGTATCCAATGTATCGCTTGTATCCGTTGTTTGAGCATTCCGATCTCTGCTCTTCGTATGAAAAAGTGAAGAGAACTCCTTCTACTGGTCGTACGGAGTACGTGAGTAGTTACGGCGTTAAAGAACAGGACTTCAGTAGGGGACAAATCGCGCCTTCAGACGGGTTTGATCTCATCTCAATCGTGTTATGCTTGCAGTATCAGATCTTGTCAGGAAAAGAAAGAAACATCAGTTTTATTCAAGGAGATTTATACAATGAGTTCTCTAAAAAATTCTTGGCAGCAGGCGCAAGCAACACAGAGCTATCCTTTGATCACCAGGCTTCTGCTCTGGGCTGGCGCGGTTGGGCCGCTGCTCTTTGTTGTCGTGCTATTGATCGAAGGGGCCACGCGCCCCGGCTACAGCGCTTGGCATAACTTCGGCAGTTCGCTGAGTCTGAGCGACCAGGGATGGATGCAAATCACGAATTTCATCGTCTGTGGACTTCTGACCCTTGGCTTTGCCATTGGGCTACGCCAAGTGCTCCACTCGGGTAAAGGGTCGGTCTGGGGGCCAATTCTGCTGGGTCTCTTCGGTCTGGAGCTAATCATCGCCGGTATCTTTGTCACCGATCCAGGCCTGGGCTATCCTCCAGGTGTGGCAACGCCTGCCAACCCAACGGGGCATGGAGTCATCCACGCCCTCTCTGGCCTGGCTGTTTTCATTTCACTGCCCATTGCCACCTTTGTCATGACCAGGCGCTTCGCGGGCGATCCCAACTGGAAAGGCTGGGCACTCTACTCCCTGCTAACAGGTATCATCATGATCGCGTCGTTCGTCATCTTCCAGGTGCTCGGCGCCATGGACCAGAACGGCACCATTCAGAACGCGCCAATCGGCCTGGTCCAGCGCATTGCAATTATCGCCGGCTGGGTCTGGGTCTCGCTGCTCGCAATCGCGCTCTTGAGAAAAGGGCGCGCGCCAGAAGCGACGGCAGGCTCCATTCCCCACTAAATCCCGCTGGTTACGGGCTCTCTGGCCCAATCGCGCATCATAAGGATGATTGGCTCCAGCGTGCGGCCAAAGGGCGTCAGAGAGTACTCCACTTTCGGGGGAACCTCCCGATAAACTTTGCGATGCACCACACCCGCCTCCTCCAGTTCGCGCAGTTGCAGGGTCAACATTCGCTGCGTCACATCGGGTAGGAGGCGGCGAAACTCGTTCAGTAAGAGCATACACTCTCAGGTAAGATGAGAGTCAAGAGAAAGCTGAATACATAAAGAGAGGTGCAGTATATGAGCCTGCTTGCCTTCAGTACAGATGGAGAATATGAGAGCCTCTACGATGCGCTTGAATGTCCCATCAGTGGTGTTCACCCTCTGGGCCTGCTGAAGACCCATCCGCGAGTGACGCGGCTGCACTCCATCAGAATCGAGAGCGTATGTTACAGGTAGCAACACTGATTGTGCCGGGTCATGGAGCTCCTTTTCATCCAGAGGGGTCCACGCCTCGCTAAGCCTCATCAGTGGCGCGAGGGAACTTGACGCTCTCTTGCACATGAGGAGAACCGGCACGTTTTCGTCTGATCCAGGCCCTTATCCAAAGGTGGTAAATAAGGTGACAAGTGAGCAGGTTTTCAGGTGACGAGTGAGCAATCAGCGCGAAGAGTGAGCAGCACAGCCATTCACCGTTTGAGAAGCCGCTCCCCATCTCGCGCGCATCCATCACTCTCCTGTCAATTGGCTGCTGTTGACATGCTGATCGTCAACAGACTTCACTCATTTCTCGAGTTGATATCATCTCTCGCTGGTTCTCTGGGGCGACGGATCGTTTCGTCTTGGCATGGTGGGAAGCGAGGAGAAGGAGTCCAGGTACCCATGAAGCAAGGAAACCAGATCTCCCTGCGCTTCTTGCTCAAGCCACTCTTCAAGAGCTACCCGTAGCGCGGTCATGTAGAGGGCCACCAGGAAGCGGATCTGGTTGCGGTTCGTGGCCGTTTCCAGGTGAGAGCATAGCGCATCACAGAGGGCTAGCTCTGTTTCTATCAGGACAGCAAGATAGATGGGAACGACCGATGGGATCTGCATTGCGACCTGATAGTGGAGCAGAAAACTGGCCCGCTGCTGCTGATAGAGGCTGGCCAGCTCCTCAAAGGTCGCTCGCAGGGCTGCATGCGGGGACTCCGTTGGCGCCACGCGCTCGAGAAAGCGCAGACCATCGCTCATGATCGCGCGCATCGGCGCAAAGAGCACCTCCTCTTTGGACGTAAAGTAACGAAAAAAGGTGCGCGAGGACATCATCACCGCATCGGCAATGTCCTGGATAGAGGTCTGCTCGTACCCCTGCTGCTGAAACAGGCGCAGGGCTGTCTCTTCAATAGTAGCTTGCGCCAGGCGTTTCTTACGTTCTCGCAAACTCACCGGCTGCGAGTCGTCGGACTGTGCAGAGAATGTGCCACTCAATTTCTGTTTTTCTTCCATTTTCTTTTTTCTCCTATTGACAAATGTCACTTTATGACATTATAATACTTAAAGACATATGTGTCAACTGAAGACAGTATACACACGTTGTTGATTTCTTGACAAGACGATTTTGAGGGATGGGCCTCAGCGGTGTTCTCCGCCTGAAGCCCATCCAGAGTTTGAAAGGAGTTTCACTATGAAGGCTATAATGGTGACTGCGCCGGGGCAGGTAGAGGTCGTGGACGTGCCCGAGCCGACGCCGGGGCCGCGTGACATCGTGGTCCGGCCGCGTGCATGCGGGATCTGTGGTTCGGACGCCTACTACATTTCCATCGGCGGTATACCACCGCGGCAGGGCCAGACCATCCTCGGGCACGAGGCGGCCTGCGAGGTGGTGGAGGTCGGCGCCGAGGTGGAGGGGCTTTCGGTGGGCGACCATGTGGTGGTCAACCCCATGGCCGACCCGAGCGGGATCATCGGCAACGGCGGCCCTACCGGCGCCCTGTCGGAGCTGCTGCTGATCCGCGAAGCGGTGCCCGGCCGCAGTATCGCGGTCGTTCCCGACGACCTGCCGTTCGACATCGCGGCGCTCAACGAGCCGATGGCGGTGGCCCGGCACGCGGTCAACCGCAGCAACCCCCAACCAGGCCACAAGGCCGTTGTCTTCGGCGCTGGCCCCATTGGTCTGGGTGCTGCAATCAGCTACAAATCCCTGGGGGTCGAACATGTTGTTGTCGTTGACATACTCCCCGCTCGGCTGCAGCGGGCGCTCGCTGTCGGTGCGGACGCGATCATCAACTCCGCGGAGGAGGATGTGCAGGCGCGCCTGTTCGAGCTACACGGAACGGCGACCAGCGGGACTGGTCAGCCCTGTCCGGGCACCGACATCTACCTGGACGCCGCCGGTATTCCCGCCGTCATCGACACAGTCATGGCGTGCGCGAAGCACCGCGCGACCCTGTGTATTCCTGCTGTGCATAAGAAGCCGGTGCTGGTCGACTTCGGGAAGATCCTCGCCACCGAGCTCGACCTGAAGATGTCGATGGGCTACCCGACCGAGATCTTCGAGGTGACCAAGGACATCGTCGCCAACCGCGACAAGTACGGCGCGATCATCAGCCACCGCTTCGACTTCACTGACGCGCTCGAGGCGCTCTCGCTGGCCAGCACACCGGGGGCCGCCGAGAAGGTCGTCATCACCTTCGGGTGAACCACAGCGGGTGGGGACCTGGCCCGCGAACCGAGAGAACAGACCTCGGCGGCGGCAGGCCGCTACCCTAGATCAAGGTGCAGCTCTCCGAGCGCTGCTATTATTGAGAGATGGGCGTGAGGCGGGAGGAAACCGCCGAGGCCATATCCAGAGAAGGAGTAAGAAACTATGAACAATCTGCAAAACACCACGTCCTCGGCCTCGGTTTCCACGACGACACAGCGTGAACGGGCCGTGGTCGTGGGCTCCGGCTTCGGTGGGGGCGTGACCGCGCTGAGGCTGGCCCAGGCCGGGGTGTCTACCCTGGTCCTGGAACGCGGCCTGCGGTGGCCTACCGGCCCCAACGCTGCCACCTTCTGCCGCTACGCCACCATGGATAACCGCTCAGCCTGGCTGAGCGACCACAGCGTGATTGCCGGCGTCGACAAGACGTGGACGCCTTTCACCGGGGTGCTCGAAGCCGTCGAGGGCAACGGCATGACCGCGATGTGCGGAGCCGCGGTGGGCGGTGGGTCGCTCATGTACCACGGGATGACCCTGCAGCCGATCAAAGCGAACTTCGCCGCCTCCATGCCTATGGCGGCCTGCCTCTACGACGAGCTGAACCAGTGGGCCTACCCCACCGTCGCCCGCATGCTGGGCATCTCCACCATTCCCGACGACATCCTGGCCACCGACCCGTACAAGTCGTCGCGCCTGTTCCTGGACGTCGCCCCTGAGGCGGGCCTGACCCCGTTCCGGGTGCCCCTGCCCATCGACTGGCGCTTCGTCCAAGGAGAGCTGGACGGCCAGTACGAGCCGACCTACCTCACCAGCGACATCGCCTTCGGTGTCAACAACGGCGGCAAGCACTCGATCGACGTCACGTACCTCGCCGCGGCGGAAGCCACCGGCCTGATTCGGGTGGCGCCCCTCCACGTCGTCCGCGACATCGCGCTCGACTCGAATAAATGCTGGGTCCTGTCCGTCGACCGCATCGACACCGGCGGCACCGTCCAGGAGAAGAAGACGATCATCGCGAACGCGGTGTTCCTCAACGCCGGCTCTCCCGGCACAACACGGCTGCTGGTCAAGTCGCGCGCCAAGGGTCTCGTGCCCAATCTGCCCAACGCCATCGGCACCAAGTGGGGCAACAACGGCGACCGGATCTACGCCTGGATCGGGATGAACGGCGACGCCGGCACCCAGCAGGGCGGACCGGCCTGTGTGGGCGGCCGCGACCCGCAGAGCCCGATTCCGTTCACCGTCATTCACGCTGGGTCGCCCATACAGGCCGAGGGCATCAAGATGATGACGGTCGTCGGCTTCGGCATCAACGACGCCGCCGGCACCTGGGCCTACGACGCGACCAAGGACGATGCCGTATTGACCTGGCCGGCCACCGGCGACACCGCACTGCAAGAGCTGATCGCGGACCGTATGCAGGCCATCGCTGTGGCGGGGGGTGGCCAGATGATCGACACCGACGCCACAGCGCCCTCGACGTGGCACGCCCTGGGTGGAGTGCCCATGGGAGACGCCGTCGACCTGTACGGCCGCGTCCTGGGCCACAGCGGCCTCTACGTCCTCGACGGCGCACGAATCCCGGGCTCCACCGGTGCCTGCAACCCCTCCATGACCATCGCCGCCCTTGCCGAACACAGCATGGCGACCATCGTGCGCAACGACG
>WNGR01014247.1_pt1 | contig 11128 bp, 34 predicted proteins | sample 5407581 | NCBI WGS metagenome assembly WNGR01 (sample SAMN13153383, study PRJNA577476) | soil metagenome | isolation source: 80 cm soil or saprolite under Garry oak tree replicate 2 | place: USA:California | collected 2016-06-15 | reverse complement strand
AGTTCGGGCTTGCGGTCCTTCGGCTGGCGGCGCTTCTTGACCGTCTTGTAGGGGATCGAGTCCTCGAGCGGGGAGGATCGGAGGGTCATGCTCACGGCTTCACCGCCTCAGCTTGGGCCTCAACGGCACGGAGGTACCAGTCGTCTCGCTCGGCCTGGCACTCGCTCAGCATGTTCAACAGGCGTGCTCGGGCAAGCCCGGAATCACCGATGTGGTACTGATGACGGATCCTGTCCCTCGCCTCCTGCGGGTCGTACTTCTGTCCGCAGCCGTAGCACTTCACGGCTTCACCCCCGCTTCCGCTGCCCTGCGGACGAAGTCGGCGAGGGCCTCTAGGCGGATCTTGCCGTCGGGGCAGAAGTGCTCGGATGCCACCGCCAGCCAAGTCGCCTTGCGGAGCGTCGTGGCGGTCCATGGACCGAGGCTGACGCCTCGGGAGGTCTCGTAGGCGTCGAGCCAGCCCTTCCTCGCCCATCGGTAGAGCTGCGAATACGTGGCGCCCGAAATTCTTACAGCATCTTCGGTCGTGGTGGTAGGTCGTCCCATGTCTCCCCTTTCTGGTCTACCTGCCTACTTCTCGTTGCGAGCATAAACAGTTTCGTTCGTACATACAACCCTTGGCACCAAGAATCTTCCTTCAACTTCTTGCGCTCCGCTAGGCCAGGGGGCTCTGCCCCCATGGACCCCCGAAACCTAGTCCCGCGCGGTTTGCCTTTGTTCTTGTCTCTGAGCCCCTGGGGCTTTTCCTTATCCGGGAGGATCGGTTGCCGAAGCCAGGGCATCCCCCCCTAGCCCCCCACCGAAAATGGGAATCCGAAATGGACTGTTGGACTAGGGAAGGAAGCTTGGGGTGAGTCCGCATCCGGTGTGGATTCGGCGCCTCGCCTTGGGCTAGCAGGGTCCCCCTTGGGTCCTGCATGCCGGGGGGTGCTCCATGCTGCCCTCCGCTCGCCCCGGCCTCCTTGACCGAACGGGGGCGCGTGGGCACTACGGTGGGGTACTTGCGGGGGCGAAAGAGTTACACTGGTGCAAGTTCTGCCGACCTTCCTGGAAAAGGTTTGGCCACGGCCCCGGGCGCTCGTCACGCTGCGGGGCCTTTTCTTGGGCAGATCATACCTGTGATGCGGCTCTGTGGGAAATTTCGGCGCTCACCCTTGACACTGCCGCCTGCGAGGGCTCATCCTGACGGCACCAACGAAAGGGGAGCGTCATGAAGACTTCTGCGGATAGTGCTGCTGTGCCCGTAGCTGAGGTGGGTGAGAGGGGGTCGGTAGGCTCCCCGCCATTGGTCCCCCCCCCCGCCTCTGCTATCGGCACAGACACCATCCACGCCCGCATGTGGAAGGTTCTTCGGGATCTGAAACCCATCGGCAAGAATCAGGAAAACAAGCAGCAGGGGTTCAAGTTCAGGGGCATTGATGACGTGATGGACGCCCTGAACCCGGTGCTGGGGGAGCACGGCGTGTTCTTCCTCCCCGAAGTCCTCGAGCGCCGGGACAGCCACCGGGAGACAGCCAAGGGCGGCGACATGTGGGTCGTCTCGCTGCGGGTGAAGTACACGTTCTACGGTCTGCTCGGGGATTCGGTGGTCGCCATCGTGGAGGGCGAGGGCACCGACTCGGGGGACAAGGCGACTCAGAAGGCGCTCACCGCTGCCGAGAAGTACTGCCTGTTTCAAGCCTTCGCCATCTCGACAAAGGAACTAGCCGAGTCGGACTCGGATCACATCACCCCGCAGGAGACCTACGCCCCCCGCCGCCAGGAACCCCAGGAGCGTCCCCAACCCACATCCCAGTTCGCTAGCGAGAAGGAGCGGACGCAGTTCATCGCCGCTGCCCGTAAGCGGGGGGTTGTAATTGAACCGCCGTACCTCAACCTCTTCACCACAGACGACCTGAACGCGCTGTGGGAGAGGATCAAGACCGGGGAGTTCGAGGGAGAGATCCTCGGGACCGCCAAATCCGCCCAAGATGCCCAAGGAGTGCCGTCGGGCCTCTCCCCCTTGGCCCTGCTCCCCGAAGACCTGGCAGTCGTCGTGAAGGAAAAGCGAGGCGTCTTCGCTGCCGGGTGGGTGCAGGAGTTCTTACAGCGCAAGGGCCACGCGCTGCCGACCCCCGAAGACCTGATCGAGATCGAGAGGGAATGCCGATGAGCGAGAGCAAGGTGCCCTTCCAGAGCCCAACGTTCGAGCCCAACGTCCACAAGCCCTCGTACATCCGGGGCGAGCGGACCAAGGAGGTCGGTGAGACTCACGAAATGCTGGAGGAAATGACCGACAACGGCGACTGGGCGGATGACCACTGCTGCCGCTGCGGCCGTCGCTGGATGGACCACGGGGAGCAGTGCCGATGACTGACCGAAGGATCTGCGAAGTCTGTGCATTCGCCGACGAAAACGGGTGGTGGGGCCAGCAGGGAACGCATTGCCGGGGTTGTCATCGGAGCTGGTCGGGCCACTCCGAGGGGCACTGCATGTCCTGCCACCGGCATTTCACGACAGGCCGTTTGTTCGATGCTCACCTTCGCTCGGTAAAGGATGAGATCACCTGCACGGACCCCAAGGGTGGCGTCAGGAACGAGCGGGGGATCTGGCAGTACCCGGGACCGGGAGATCGAGCCGCAGAATTCCGCCCACGCGTGGATCCGGTGACGCTGTGACCCCCCCCGAGCCGAAGTGGAACTACTGCGGGAAGAAGGACTGCCCCGTGACCCGGAAGCACTGGCACTGCGTCTCGTGTGGGGAGCCCTGCGACGTGGGGGATGAGCAGTGTCTCGGGTGCTGGGGGGAAGACGAGGACGAGGAGCTCCGGTACTGGGGACTCAGCCCGAGGCAGTCATGACTTTTCAGAGCTGGGAACACGCCGACGTGATCGACCCCGTGCGGCTCTCGGGACTCCGCAAGGCGGCCACGACCACCGCCCGCAGTCGGGCTCGCACGAGGCTGATCCAAGAGTTTCCGGAGCGGTTTGCCGAGCTTTGCGCCGAGGAACGGGAGAAGATGGAGGCGCAGTTTCAGAGCCGATTGGAGGCAACCAGGAGGAGGAAAGGGGCATGAGGATGGTCGACAAGATCCCGAGCACGGAGGAAGTCCTGGAGTTCCCGGGCGACGGCGGTGACACCGGGCCGAAGCTGGCCCCGGTCCCGCAGCAGGCGCAGATGTTCACGTTCAAGTCGGCGAAGGTTGCCGAGCTGGAGACCAAAGCCAAGGCAACGGTCACGGTCGAGGTCGGCAAGGTTCTCTCCCGCAACCAGGAGTACCCGTTCTTCGGCGTGTTCGTGCTGGCCGAGGACCGGATCAAGTACGGCGAGGTCACGAAGGACGTCCAGTTCCTTCGCCTGACCGACATCAAGTTTGTGGACGACGACTTGCCGGACCACGATCTCGACGGGCTGATTGCCGTGCTGACCAAACTCCGAGACGGCCGCAGCTAGGGGGACCCATGAGCACTTTCACGATCAACTTGGTGGATGTGGACTGCTTCAAGTGCGGCATCGTGTTCGGCATGCCAGAGCAGTTCGAGCGGGAGAAGCGGGAGCGGGGTGGAACCTTCTACTGCCCCAACGGCCACGGCCAGCACTACACTAAATCGGAGGTCCAGCGGCTACAGGAGAAACTTGAGACCGAGCGCCGCAGTACCGAGTTCTGGCGCAACCAGAACACCCTCGCCGAGCGCCGGATCTCAGCGCAGAAGGGGCAAGCGACCAAGCTCCGCAAGCGGCTGGCGAACGGTGTGTGTCCCTGCTGCCACCGCCATTTCACCAATCTTGAGCGCCACATTCAGGGCCAGCACCCGGACTACGTGACGACTGAGCCGCAAGAATCCTGTACCTGAGATGCCCGACTTTTGCACCCGCTCTGGTTGCCGTGCTCAGGTGCTCTGGCTACGCCACGAGACCACCGGGAAGACGGCGCCGATCGACCCTGAGCCGGTGGAGGGCGGGAACATCGCGGTCGTGGGCAGCGGGGAGCACCGCATGTACCGGATCGTCCCGGCCGCCGAACGGGTAGGGAAGTTACATCTCAACCACTTCTCGACCTGCCTTGATCCGCCTCCGAGGAAGTCGTGAGCCGCAAAGCCGAAGCCCAAGGTCGAGGTCCCGCCCGGGGGTCCGTTCGTTGTCTGCCCCAAGTGCTCGATAGGCGTTCATTTTCTCAACCCGCCCCATGTCTGCCGGCCGTGATCCTCTCCCTGCGGGCGCTCGAGGGGCTCCCTTGCTCCCTCACGTGGGACGCTGACGAGTTCTTCCCCAAGGTCTACCAGGGCACGTTTCACCTCACTTGCGGACACGACACCTGCGGGTTCTGGATCCTCCCGGGCCGTGGCCGCTCCTACGTGGAAGGGCGCCGGATCACGGGGCCGCTCCACGTCTGGTTCCCCCCGCTCCGGGAGGATCTGAGGCCTCCCCAGCTCACGCTCGAGTTCCCGTGACCACCGCCAACGCCAAGGCCCTCGGCCGGGAGAAGCGGGCCAGGAAGGCGTCGAGCAAGTCGGCTCAGCGCAAGTCCTGTGACGTCGCCTTTAGCCTCTGGGTCCGCTCCATTGGGGTCTGCGAGGCCGCAGGAGAGGGGAACGGCTGCAAGGGCAACCTGCAATGCGCCCATGTCCTAACTCGTGGATATTCGTCCATCAGGTGGGACCCGAGGAACGCTCTGAGCCTCTGTGCCGGGCACCATATTTTCTTCACCCATCGCCCGATCGCGTGGACAGACTTCATCGTCGCCAAGCTCGGTCAGGCTCACTGGGATGAGCTCAGGCGCCTCGCGATCACCCCGGCGCCCACTCCCGATTACCGCGAGCTGCTGGCCGAGATCCGCTCCTGGGAGCCTCGGTGCCCCGCCTTCTAGACCTATTCTGCGGTGCTGGCGGTGCGGCGATGGGGTACCACAGAGCAGGATTTGAAGTCGTTGGGGTCGATCTCAAACCCCAGCCGCACTACCCGTTCGAGTTCCATTGCGCCGACGCGATGACGTTCCCGCTGGACGGGTTCGACGCCGTCCATGCCTCGCCGCCGTGCCAGGCGTACACCATGGCGAACAACATTCATGGCCGTACCGACCATCCTGATTTGCTACCAGGGATCCGTGCCCGGCTACAAGCATGGGGGGGTCTCTGGGTGATCGAGAACGTCCCAGGAGCTCCGATGCAGAATTGGGTGCAGCTCTGCGGATTGACGTTCGGGTTAGGGGTCAAGCGTCACCGTTGGTTCGAGTCCAACTGCCTCCTGATGGTGCCTGAGTGCGTCGGCCATGATGGGGACTGGGTATCCGTATTCGGCCGCACCGTGCTCGAACGAGGGCACGTCATCGGGAAAGCCAAGGGCGGCGGGAACCGCATCAAGCGACGTCACCTCGGCACTGATCGAGGGCGAGAAGCGATGGGTATCGACTGGATGACCCGCGATGAACTTAGCGAGGCGATCCCTCCTGCTTACACGGAATTCCTCGGTGAGCAGTTGATGGCCGCTCTGATCTAGAAGAAATATCCGCCATACCTCTTGACGGGGATACCCGCCATACCCGATAATGAGTGCAGCCCCGGAGACACCGGGGGACCAAAAAGGGGAGACGCACTCATGGCAGAGCACTGCAATTACCTCTCGGCAAGTCTGCTCGTGGACATGGATCAGCCAGCCCCTGAGACTTCCGCCGGCAAGCACGGAGTCGTGCGCTTTGACTTCGGACTCTGTGGCTACTTCGAGATCCAGTCTCAAGAACCGGCGGCGCTGCGGCGGATTGGGCAGGCGTTCCTTGCCGTTGCTGCTGATCTGGCAAGCCGGCAGATCGAGGCCAAGGAGGTGGACCAGTGATGACCGACCACACCATCACCATCGCGACCCGCCAGGCCCCCATCGACACCCTTGAGCCCCCGACGATGGGCACGCTGTATCGCTGGGAGTGCTCGTGCGGACTCAAGGCGCTGGGTTGGAGGGCGAGCGAATCCACCACGGTTCGGCTGGGTTCTCTCCACGTTCAGGACACCCTCGAAGCGCTTGATCTCATGGCAATCCTCAAGGCCAGCATCGACAAAGCCGAAGGGAGGTAGATCGCCGTCCAACTCGCAGGCTCTCTCTCCGCTGGGGAAGTCGGGGGGAGGGTCTGCAAGCCGGATGGACCGGCCGGAAAGGGGATCGAGATGGCACAGAAGACAGCAGAGTACGTCCCCGTGGGACCCGTGGCGAAGCTCCTCCACGTTTCCGAGAAGACGGTCGCACGGTGGTCGACGGAGGGCTACACGGGCAAGGACGGCGCCAAGATCAAGATCCCCCACGTCACCACCCTGGGGGGCCACAGGCGCTACAGCACGGCCGTGGCGAACGAGCTGGCCGAGTCCCTCGGTATCCCCGAGAGGCTGTAGCGATGCGAATCCTATCCTGCAACCTTCAAGGTGAGTGGCGTTACGCCCCGCTCACGGAGGGCCTGTGGAACACCCGACAGTGGTGCGATGCCCTAGCCGGAGGGGATCGCGAAGTGGCCCGCTACTACATGAACTGTCCGGACTTCTGATGGGCTCGGGGGGGAAGACCGAGTACGTCGGCGACACGACCTGTGAGGTCTACAGCGTCCCGAGTCGGACGCAGCCGGATCCCCGGGTTGTGCTCTGCATCCTCCTCCCCGACGGCCGACTTCTTTGGATCTGCTCCTGCCCGGCCAAGCTGAATCCGGATTTCAACCACGACTGCTACCACATCAGAGAGGCGACGAGAGAGAGGAAAAGGGGATGGGCAATAGCGAAGTGACGGAAGCAATTGACGCTAACGATGTGAGTCTGATCCATTACCTCCTGAACAACGGCGTGTCGCCGTCGGACGTTATCGCAGAGTTCCTCCCTCCTTACCGGCCAGCGGTTACCCAGTACCTCCGGGATCAAGGTATCACCGAGGGGTCGGAGTGAACGGGGACGTGGAAGTCATCTTCACTCCCTGGCCGTACGACGCCGTGGCCCGTGGCGTGGCTCTGCTGGACGAAAAGGTTCCGGGCTGGCGGGAGAAGATCAACGTCGAAACGCTGGACATGGGTGACTACTGCATCTGCGTCCTCGGCCAGCAGTTCGGCGACTTCGGGGAGGGGCTCAGCAATCTTGGGTTCGATCTTGGTGACGCCGACTTGGCAAGGAACTACGGGTTCCAGAGGCTCGCTGGGCACAGCGACGATGAGTATCAAGCACTGACCGACGCATGGCGAGAAGCCATCGTGGGTGCCCGATGATCCCCCCCTACCTACATCCCGACGGCACGAGCATCCTTCAGGCCAAGCCGGATCACCCGGCCACACCAGAGCACCTTGCGACCCATGTCGGGGCTGGGTTCACGCCGGAATCCCTCATCGGCGCCGACCTCGACCTGTGGCACAGCGTGGCCCACAGCGAGCCCCGGATTGAGACGGCGATCACCGCCGCGCTCCAGCTCGGATCGGATTTGCACGATCTCTGTGACCTTGAGATCGGAGTGCGGCTCGGGGACCTGCTGGACCTTCTCGGCGAGGCCAAGGAGGAGAACGACCGACTCCGAGGGATCATCCAAGCGACCATTGATTTTCACCGAGAGGGGGAGGAATGAGCATCGACTGGAGCGATGGAGATGTGGTGGATTTCCTCAATGCCCTGCTGGAGAACGCCCCGGAGTGGTTCGATGAGGACGCGGATCAGTCCTCCATCGCTCTCGGCTATGTTCGATGGCTAGAAGGGCAGCTTTTCGAGGCCACCGGCCAGCCCACGGCGACTTGGCCACAGTTATGACCGTTGGCGAGGTTGCGACGGCTCAGGGGCCACGGCTGCGGCTCGAGGCGATCACCGACACGGACTTCCGGGTGGTCCACACGATGACCGGGAAGGTGCTCGGCGAGGTCGTGCAGACCGAACTTGGCTGGATCTTCCTGTGCCCCGATCAGGACTGCCTGGAGGACTGCTACAACTCCTCCCCGACCCCCGAAGCGGCGGCCGTGGCGCTCAACGCCCACGACCTGAACCACGTCCTAGCCCGCATCTACGAGGCGATGGGAGGGAAGCCGTGAGCGGCATCCGCAAGGTGATGTTGGGCAAGGACACGCTTCCGGTGGTTTGGTCAGAGTGCCGGGACGACGGAGATAGACCGACTATGGGAGCGCCTTTATGGCTAGCAATTCCCTCGCTGCCCTCCTGCTAGCCGGGATTCTCACCGGCTGCGCCGTCTCTGCAGCGACCCAGAGCGGGGACCTGCCGCCAGCCTTCGCACCGGGCGCAACCAACCCGGCGGTGATTCAGGCCAACCTCGGATCAACCGTGTGCGTGCCGGGCTGGACTGAGATCGAGAGGCCCCTGCCGTCCTACACGGCGAACCTCAAACGTCATCAACTGGTGAACATGGGCCTGACCGGAACCATCGACTACGAGGAGGATCACCGGGTTCCGCTCTCTTCGGGAGGGGCACCGATGGACCCTCGCAACCTCTGGCCCGAGCTTTGGAGCGGCCCTCACGGGGCTCACGCCAAGGATGCGATCGAGCTCCAGGTGCTACGCGATCTCTGCTCGGGGAGGACGACGCTGGCGCAGGCGCAGGCGTTCTGGATGGGCAATTTCTGGACGACGACGGTTCCGTAGCACCAACGAAAGGGAGAAACGAGATGAGCGAGCAGTACGAGTCCTACGAGGTGGGAGACCGCGTGTACGGCATCGGCAAGAGCGAAGTCAAGTGGGATCCGCAGCCCGTCGGTGATGTCGTGGCGGTGTCCGAAGGGCAAGGCAGCGTCTTCGTGCAATGGGACAACAGCTTCGTGGAAGACGAGATGAACCCGTGGGAAGTGCGACCCGCGGAGTAGTCCCTACTGCACCTCGGGCGCCCTTTGGGGCGCCTTTGCTTTGCGGACCAGTCGCACCAGACCGTGCAGGATCCCCCGTGCCCCCCGGGAGAGGAAGCGATGCCGCAGGGCGAAGTCGACGGCCCCCACGCAGGCCAGGTAGAGCCCCACGAGGATGCCGCCGGCCATCAGGAACTCCCCTCCGTGGACCGGCAGGCCGAGGGTGTAGGGGCGCAGGAAGGCGAAGTACCGGAGCTGTGCGTTGAGGATCACGGCGAGCATCCACACGGGGATGCCGAGCACCACGTTCAGGAGGTTGTGGCGCTTCGCCAGCCGGACTGAGGTGTGCATCGTGGCGGCGTTGTTCCAGTGCCCGGACATCGAGTTGTGGCACCCGAACCCGCCACCGATCCCTTGAGGGTGACGGTGGCGGGGATCCTTGAAGGTGCACAGCGCAATGCCGTTGTTGTCGTCCAAGGCGTCGGCGGGCCACTCCGAGCGGGGTTTGATGTGAGCGGCATGGAGCTGGCCCTTGAGCTTGCGTAGTTGCTCGACGGTCAGTCCGCACCACTCGCACTTCCACCCCGCCCGCTTCTTGACCCGGATGGCCCAGGCATCGTCGGCAGGGGTGCGACTGCGACCTTGGAGGCTCATTGGGCCTCGTTGATCCATCGGTTGAGCCGGGTCAGGATCACGATGAGAGTCAGGGATTTGGCTGCCAGCAGAACAGCGATGGTGAGTGTCACTGGCCCAGCACCGCCTTGATGACCTGGATGAACACGGGGGCCAGGATTGCCACCCCCAAGCCCAGGAGAGCGTGCTGGACGGTCTGCTTGGCGCTGTGAACTCCGTCCTTGTCGCCGCCGGCCGTGACGTAGCGAATGCCTCCGACGGTGAGCATGACGAGGGACAGGGAGCCGATGACGAGCATGAGCATGTCCCGCACCCTGTTGAGGATGCCAGCGATTGAGTCCATTACGCCGCACCGGCCTCTCTCACGGCCTCGACAGGCCGGTCCACCTTCGCTCGAGGGGCCTTCTGGACGGGGGCCACGGGGGCATCTCCGAGGGCTTTGGCGCAGCGAGGGGTGTGGAGGCGGAAGTAGGTCGTGGTGGTGTGCTTGCCTCCGACGACGTGGTGGTAGGAGCCGTGGAGTCCTTCGGGCTCGGTGCCAGCGGGGAGGAACTGAGCGTGTGCGTCTTTGCCGCAGAGACACGGCCACCAGGCACCGGTGATGGGGGCGGAGGCGGAGTTCTGAATCAGTTCGTCGGTCATCGGGTCCTCTTTCTCGTGTAGGTGGTGTGGCTCGTGGTGGTGTTCGAGAAGCTCTCTTCGTCGCTGGTCCACTTCTGCTTGCCGGACTTGCCTGAGGTCGCCGGGACCCCGGCTGCAGCGGCCAGAGCGGTGTCGTCTGAGTCGTCTGCGCCCTTGTGTCGCCAGTTCTGATACCTCATGCCGGCGTTCTGAGCCTTCCGGTAGAGAGCCTGAGCCCCCTTGTTCGTCCAGTAGACGGCGCTGGCGGTCTCAGCGACTTCGTCGGCCGCGCTCACTTCTCCTCCCAAGTCATCCAGATCCGGCTGGCGAACGTCCCCCGGGACCGGGCTTTGTCTCGGCGCGTTCGGTGTAGATCACTGGGGCTGGTTACGAGCCAAGCGAGTGCGCGTACGACTTCGGCGATGTCGGCGAGTTCCCTGACGGATGGATCTACTGCGAACTCTTCTGTTTCCTCGCGCAGCTTGGTGACGAGCGCTTGCAGGTATTCGGTGTCGTCCAGTAGCTGCCGAACGGCAACAACGGTGGCTGATCCGTTGCTTCTGATGAGGTCGGGGACCTTGTCTCGGACCAGCTTCGAGGTGCTCACTTCTCGGCCTTGCGGTAGCCGGCTTCCTTGCAGCGCTCGGCGATCATGTCCTCAGTTACGCCGTAGCTGTAGTGGTTTTCGTCCCGGAGAGCGCCCCGGACACGCTCGTCGGCGTCCTCTTCCTTCTCTGCTGCGGTGGTCCATCCCTTGCTCATTTTGCCCCCTTTCGGGTCCGGCTCATGACGACAACGATGGTGCCGATAAAAGCACCGGTGGCGAGAGCGATTGCCCAAAGCTGTAGAACAAAGCTCATGTGTTGACTCCTTCCTTGATAGCGGGCCTGCGGGTCAGTGCAGTAGTGCCGAGTTCAGTGATGGTCCAGAGCATCGGGTCTCGTCCACCAGATCCCCGGCCGGGCCGTGAGACCTTTCGGGCTCCGGTGACGAACCCCAGATCGACCAGCTTGTGGCATCGGGCGAGCTGGGTACTGGAAGCCACCCCCAGTTCGTCGCGGATCACGTCCGAGCTCACCTGTGGCCCGTGCAGGGCGATACA